>OLGV01000887.1_pt1 | contig 10820 bp, 9 predicted proteins | sample 1605761 | NCBI WGS metagenome assembly OLGV01 (sample SAMN03283245) | human gut metagenome | biome: human-associated habitat; material: feces | host: Homo sapiens | place: Peru | collected 2012
AATTAAAATATCACCGCGGAACAAAAATCTATACCGACGATTATGGTTATGGAATTATAACTTCGGCATTTACGACAACCGAAGGCGAGTACGCAGTCACTGTCAATTTTGAAAACGGCGGAATAAAAAGATTCTTGCCAAAATATCAATACAAAAATCTGGAAATTATAAAAGACTAAACAAGTGAAAAAAAATGCTCCGCAGTTTCCCGCAATGACGCTGTACAGACCAAGGTCTAATCGCCATTGCGGGGTAAAAGCGAAGCAATTTACAGTTTTAAGCCTGCTTGTGAGCAGTCATGGCTTTTTCTGTCCGTTTTTTAATAAAAATCAAAGTTGCAAACAAAAGTACAATACCAAAGCAGAGCGAAATTGCAGAGCAGAGGGCAATGTTAAGTTTTGAAGTAAAACCTGCCACGATAAAAGTAAAGAACGAAACAACCGCAACAGTCATGGCGTAAGGAATCTGGGTTGCAACGTGGTTTACGTGGTCGCACTGAGCGCCGGCGCTTGCCATAATCGTCGTGTCAGAAATTGGAGAGATGTGGTCGCCGCATACAGCGCCGGCCATGCAGGCAGAAATAGAAATGATTCTCAAAGAACCTTCCGGGAAAGCCGCAATACAAATAGGAATCAAAATACCAAAAGTTCCCCAAGAAGTGCCAGTTGCAAAGGCAAGGAAACATGCGATTGCAAAGATAATTGCCGGAAGAAGCATTTGAAGCTTGTCAGCGCTTCCAGAAACAAGACCTGCAACAAAGTCTTTTGCGCCAAGACTGTCAGTCATAGATTTAAGAGTCCATGCAAGACAGAGAATCAAAATGGCAGGAACCATAGCCTTAAAACCGTCCGTCAAACACAGCATTGCCGCCTTAAACGAAATAACTTTGCGTCCAAGATACCAGACGAGAGAAATGATAAGTCCAAACAAAGAACCGATTACAAGTCCTACAGAGGCGTCAGAATTTGCAAAAGCGTCGACAAAGTTAAGGTGAGTGTCTCCTTCGCTAAAGAATCCGCCGGAATAAATCATGCCGATAACGCAGAAAACAATAAGAATAGCGATTGGCACAACCAAATCAGCAACAGTTCCCTTCTTTTTTTTGCCAGCATCTGAAGATTCTTCAGACACAGGAATTTCTTCATCGTCTTTTTTCATAAATTCTTTTGCTTTTTCATACTTAGACATTTCGCCGTATTCAAAACGCATAAAAACGAGGGCAAAAAGCATTACGATTGTAAAAAGAGCATAAAAGTTAAAAGGAATCGCCTTGCAGAAAAGAGCAAGACCGTTTTCGCCTTCAGTTACAAAGCCAGAAACCGCAGCCGCCCATGAAGAAATCGGGGCAATAATACAAATAGGAGCCGCAGTGGAGTCGATAAGGTAAGAAAGTTTTTCTTTGCTTACACCGTATTTGTCAGTTACAGGCTTCATAACAGAACCAACAGTCAGACAGTTAAAATAGTCATCGATAAAAATCAAAATTCCGAGACAGATAGTAGCAACCTGAGCGCCAAGTTTTGTTTTAATGTGTTTTTTTGCCCAGTTGCCAAAAGCTGCAGAACCGCCAGCCTTGTTCATAAGGGCAACCATAGTTCCGAGAATTACAAGAAAAGTGATAATTCCGACATTGTAACTGTCAGAAATACACGAAATCAAACCGTAAGTGACAGAATCATCTCCTTCACCGACAGTGTTATTCAAAAGATGCGAAATAAATCCCGCAAAACCCGAGCCAACGCTCACAGAATAAAAAACCGCGCCGATTACAATACCAATAAAAAGCGAAGAATAAACTTCTTTAGTAATCAATGCCAGCGCAATAGCAACAACCGGCGGTACAAGCGACCAAAAAGTTCCAATCATATTCATTTTAAGCAAAATCTCCTAAATTACTTTTTTATAGCAGAAAAATCAGTGTTGAGCGGATCTTTAATGCCTTCTTTTTCCAGTTTTTTTAGAACTTCGATAGCGTAGTCGAGTTCATCGAGCGAATTTGCAGAAACATAGGTTTTAACCTGTTCCAAAGCCTTGATAGCTTTCTCGTTATTCATAAATCCTCCAAAAAAAAGCGTAAACAATCTCCAGTAAAAAACATATCTTAAAAAATATGTTTTTGCGACAAAAATATTCTATCAGCAAAAAAAATGTATATAAATATTCAACTGCACAAAAATAAAGATTTTTTTAGTAATTCGGGGCCATTTTTTCGTTTTTGCAAAACGAAAAAACCGGGCTTTCCAGGGTTCCGCGCTAGCCGCGCTGCATTTGCGGTTGCAGGCAACCGCAAACGGCTCCGCCGCCCTTCCAATCCCTTGTCCGGGAGGACAAGGGTGTTCGCTTTAGCGAACAGTAAAAAAAACGAGTTTTGCGCAAGCAAAAGTCGCAGCGTGCGTGCACGCAAAAATCCCTTGTCCATGGTTTCTAATAAAAATTGACATTTTAGAGTTTTTCGGAAAAAACAATTCAAAAATTTACAACAAAATTTTAAAAACTTTAAAAAAGTCTGAAAAGTCCAAACAACCGTTTGTTTTATATTTTCCTTTTATACGATTATATAATAACAGATATTTTTATAACAAAAAAATATCTGCAAAAGCAGGAGGAATTTAAAAATGAAAAAAAGTTTTTTTAAGACTGCAATTTTTGCAATGGCCACTGCGGCATTGATTTTTGCAGGCTGTAATTCGGATTCGGGAGGGGGCGACGATTATCCGGAAATTACAAATGTCACAATTTCTGGAATCCCGGAAAGCGCTGTTTCAGGGCCAGTTGAACTTACAGCAGATGTAGATGGCAATAATCTCGAAGGAGCCGGAATTGAATACAGCTGGGAAGTTACAGAAGGAAGCGATTATGCTTCTTTTGAAAATTCAGATGCAAAAACTTCAAAACTTGTTCCAAATTGTGCCACAGGAGAAAAAGAAGTAAAAATTAAAGTTACCGCAACTTTAAAAGGCACAGAAAACGGAAAGTCTTCAGAAGTATACAAAGTAAAAATCGCGGCAAAACAAGAATCAGGCGGAGAAGGTTCAGGTTCTGGAAGCGGCTCAGGCACGGGAAGCACAGAAGGCGGCACTACAGGTGGTAGCGAAGGAAGCGGCTCTGGCTCAGAAGGCGGTTCTACAGGTGGAAACACTGAGAGCGGCTCAACAGCCGAAACAGGAAGTGTTTCTGCTGTGGTAAACGCTGACGGTTCTATTAGCTGCGGAAAATGCGGAAAAATTTACAACTTTACAGAACAGGTTAAAAACTGTGAACATTACAAGTGCGCAACTTGCGGCTCTGTTTATTATTCACAGTCAGAAGTTGATTCTTGCACTTCGCACGTTACTGTGATTTTTAAAGACAGCGGCGAAAACGGAAACGAAAGTGTTACAATGGTAATCAAGTCGGGAAGTACTGTTATTCCTCCAAGTTGGGAAAAAGAAAATTTTGCACTTACCTGGATTGATGAAAATGGAAATGAAGCCGATTTTGACGATTTAATCTCTCTTTCAGAAGGCGAAACTGAAAAAACAGTAACCTTTACAGCAAAATGGGAAACAACTTATACAGTAACATTTAAGGACGAAAGCGGAACAAATGCCGACGTGACAGTTGATGTAATTTCGGGAGAAGTTGTTGGAAGTGTTCCTGAATGGACAAGAGAGCACTTTACATTTGCAGGCTGGACTTCAAGTGTTGCAGGTTTGACAACAGATTCTGCAATTACAGGCGACGTAACATTTACGGCAAACTGGACGGAAGATGCAAAATATACGGTAAAATTTGTAGATTCTGACGGCGCAAATGCTGAAGATACACAGACCGTTTACAATGGCGAAAAAGCAAATGTTCCAGCTTGGACAAAAGAAAACTGCAGCCTTTCCTGGACAAGCAGTGTTGAAGGATTGACAACAGATTCTGCGATTACAGGCGATGTTACATTTACAGCAAACTGGACAGAATTGCCAAAATGCACAAACTGCGGAACTCATTATGCAACAGAAGACGCAGCAAATAACTGTGGAAAACAGGATGGTTGTCCAAAATATGGAGCTTTGACAACAATCACATTTAGTGGAACGAAGATAGCTTCGGCTTCATCTGATAATGACGCAATTGCCGTGTCAATTACAGGAAATATAAAGAGTGGTACAACTATTGTTTACAATGATGTTACTTATAACCCTGTTGTAAAAATGGAATCTTCAACTGTAATTACAATTTCTGGTGCGGCAGGAAAAACAATAAAAGTTGTTTGTGATGCAGCAAAAGCAATAAAGTATAACGCTTCTACGAAAGTGAGTGCGGTTGCTGACGGAACTGCTTATATTGCAACTTTCACAGCACCTGATGGAGATAGCTTTACAATCAATAAAGGCGACACTTTGAATATTGGTGTAATCTTTATCGAATAAAGAATGCAAAAACGGAAAACGTTGTTTTTGACGACAATTTCGGGCAGTGGAAAATGAGAATGCGTTAGGGGGTGTAGGGGCGCGCAGCGTTGCGCAGCAATGCAACCCCGAAACACCCGACCGGCGCTTGCGCCGGGAACGCCCGATTTATAAAAAAATCTGCTGTTTTATGGCGGAAAATTTTTTGGGAGAAAAAAATGAAGAGATTTTCAAAAATCTTAAATAAAATAGCGTCGCTTGCAATGACGGCGATGATTGCTTTTTGTGCGTCAGGATGCTCTGCTCTTGGAGCTGATGAGCCTTCTAGCGCTGGCGATGGATGTGGAAGTGTTTCTATAAGTTTTGACCATGGCCGTGCAGTAAGCTACGATTCTTATACAGACATTAAGCTTTTCTACAAGGCTTCTGGCGCAAGCGGATTTACTAAGGCTGCAAGCTGGGCTAGCGAGAGTGAGTTGAGCGCGGTGAGTGTACCTGTCGGAACTTACACTTTCAAACTGACAGCTACTGTTGCAATGAGCGACTCTGAACTTGGTTATAGCGAGTCTGTTGCAATGTCAGGCGAAGCTGATGCAACTGTTGAAAACGGAAAAACAACGGATATTTCTTTTACGTTGAGAAGAACGAACACAACTGTTGGCGAAGTTGTAACAAAAGGCGAATTAAACGAAGACGGTTCTTATACAATTCTTAAATGGGTTGCGGCTGATTATTCGTTTACTACAGAAACAACTAGTACAGACATTTCTGGCACTTTTGGAGATGTAAAAGTTTCTGGCGGAAAAGGAAAAGCCGGCAATACATATATTCAGCTTTCTAAGAACTCTGCTGGAACATTGAAATTTAACGTTCCTGCAAATACTTCAAAAATTGTTGTAAACGCAAAATGTGGTTCTAGCAGCGCAAGCAGCTGTAAAATGACAGTTTCTGGTTCAACTTATTCTAAAGAAGAAAGCGTTGGAAGCGATTATTCAGACTTTATCTTTGTGCCGGGTTTTGTGTCAGAAAATGACAGCGACGCAATTACAGTAACTGTTTCGAATACAGACAGTTCTTCTTTGAATGTAAAGTCGATTATGGTTTATGCTCCTACTAAGTGGACTGTTTCTGCGGAAGATGCTTCTGCTCCTTCAAAAAATCCTTCTGAAAATGCAGGAATTTACGAAGAAACTGGCGATGTTTCTGTTGATATGAGCGCAACGACAGAAGGTTCTGTTTCTTCTGGTTCTAGTGTTAACGTAAAAAAGGCGGAAGGCTGGCTTAACTCGGCTTATGTTATTTTTGATGACAGTGCTGCTTCTTATACAATTACCTGCGACGGAACAAAAGTTGACGATGAACTTTTGCGCCATTATTCAACTTACAAATACAACGAAAATTCTTACAGCGACGGACAGACAACTTGGGAAGAAAAATCTTATTCTAATGTTTGCCGTGTTGATGTTCTTGGTCTTGCGGCCGGTGAACACAAAATTTCTATTGTTCCTGCAGGTGGCGAAGCAACTGAAATCAGCGTAAATGTTTTGAACCACGACCGCTCAGGTTATGCTTTCTCTGGAAGCGACACTCCTGGCGCATACAACAAGGACGGTACCTTAAAGTCAAACGCAAAAGTCATTTATGTTACAAAGGACACTGCAAAAACTGTTTCTCTCGACATTACAAACTCAAAAGGAGTTACAACAACTTACACCGGCTTGCAGAATATTTTAAGAAATTCGACTTTGAAAACTTCTGCTTCTGACCTTTCTTTGGATATTCGTGTAATTGGAAAGCTTTCTATCGATGATTTGGACGCTTATGATTCTTCTGCCGAAGGACTTCAGATTAAAACTAATGTGAACGCTTCAAAAAATCCTGTTCCTGTTACAATCGAAGGTGTTGGACACGACGCTACAATCTGGGGATTTGGACTTTTTGCAAGAGATTCTTCGCATGTTGAAATTTCAAATCTTGGAATTATGTGCTTCCTTGACGACGGCATTTCTCTCGACACGAGTAATTACTACACTTGGGTTCACAATGTTGATTTTTTCTATGGTTCAACAGGCGGAGATTCTGACCAGGCAAAAGGCGACGGTTCTCTTGACGTAAAAGGAAAATCTAACTGGCAGTCTTATTCTTACCTGCACTTCTGGGATTCTGGAAAATCTTCTCTCTGCGGTATGAAGAGCGAAACAGCCGATTCTCGTCTGACTTACCACCACAACTGGTTTGACCATTCTGACAGCCGCCATCCGAGAATCCGTACACAGACTGTTCATATTTACAACAACTACTTTGATGGAAACTCAAAATACGGTGTTGGCGTTACTATGGGTGCATCGGCATTTGTTGAACAGAATATCTTCCGTAATCCTCACGACCCGATGATGTCTTCTAAGCAGGGAACAGATGCAACTGGAGCCGGAACTTTCTCTGGCGAGAACGGCGGCGTTATAAAGGCTTTCAACAATATGTACTTCCAGCTTGGATATAACGGAGTAAAATTCCAGCACATGACAAATAAAGATGAAGGCTGGAAAGAAGGCGACAATGATATTGACTGCTATATTGTTGACAACAGAGAAGACACTGTTCCTTCTTCTGTAAAAGCAGTTGCTGGCGGCACATCTTATAACAATTTTGACACAACTGAAGATTTGCACCTTGCAGATGGCTCTCTTACAGAACCAAAAGCCGCTCTTACAAATGTTGTAAAATTTGCAGGACGTCATAATCCGGACTTTGCATGGACATTTAACAATGCAGAGGAGGATGTAAACTACGGCTTAATAAAAGAATTAAAAAATGCTGTAGTTAATTACAACAACACTGGTCTTACAAAAATCGGACAGTAACCTGTAAAAAAAGATTGATGTAAAGAAAACTCCGTCGGGCGTTTGTCTGGCGGAGTTTTTTTATCTGTGTTTTTGAAATCTTTGATGTTTTATATTGTCCTAAAAAATCCTGATTATTTCTTTTACTTCCATATTTTCGCGTTTTTTTGTAAAATAAAGTTTATGAAAACCGTAGACGAAACAACTCTTTCTAATTTACTTCAGCTCAGCCGGCTTTCTCCAGAAAGTACAGATATGGCTACTCTGAAAAAACAGGTTGACGAAATTGTCGGATATTTTGATATTCTTTCCAAATATGACGATTCAGAAAATCCTTACGACGCTTATCCTTCGACAGAGGCGGAAAAACTCCGCGAGGACGAAGTTGTTCAGGGACTTGAAATTCCAGACATCAAGCAGACAACAGACAAATTTATGGACGGATACTATCAGGTTCCTAAAGTTTTGGGCGAAGGCGCTTAAAATAAAATCTGCATAAGGTGAAAATATGTTTTATACAATAGAAGAAACTGTAGAGGCGTTAAAATCTGGAAAAACAACTTCCGAAGATTTAGTTCGCTCTTCAATTGATACTTTTGAAAAAGATAAAAAATCAGAAAAACCGCTCAATGCTTTTCTCGAAGTTTATTCTGATGTTCTTGAAAAGGCAAAACTTGCAGATGAAGAAATTGCTTCTGCAAAAAAAAGCGGCACAGTCGAAAAACTGTTTGAGCAAAAGCCTCTTTTAGGTGTGCCGTTTGCCGTTAAAGACAATATTTCTGTAAAAGGCAAGAGCCTTACCTGTTCTTCAAAAATTCTTGAAGGTTACCGCGCTCCTTACAACGCAACTGTAGTTGCCCGCCTTTTAAACGCTGGCGCAATTCCTTTTGGTCGTTGCAATCAGGATGAATTTGCCATGGGCTCTTCGACCGAGTATTCGATTTACGGCCCTACGCGCAATCCGATTAACCGCGATTATGTTTCTGGCGGTGCGGATGAAGAAGCATCCTCGGCACCACAAAGGAGGCCGCTATGCGAAACGGTAAGCTGCGGGGGCTGCTCGTTGCGCTTATGCTGCTGGTGTTCCTTGCTGGGTTAGCCTCCATCTTGTACCCCTATATCTGGGGTGCTGCTGTGGACAGCTCTATTGCCAGCACCGCAAAAGACTTCCTTGACCGGGAGGAGCCGGAACTGCCCGCTACCACCGTCATCATTGATTCCACAGCACCGGAGAAAGTCAAACCATACCCGGAGCTTTGGGAAGATATGGTCCGGTACAACCAGAGTATTGCTGCCCAGGGGCAGTCTGGATTATCCTGTGCCTATGACTACCAGAAAACCAGCTTCCGTCTTGCGGACTACGGCCTCCCGGATGAAATCTTCGGGGTCCTGAGTATCCCTGCCATTGACCTGGAAATGCCCATCTACCTGGGAGCCACGGAACAGCATATGGCAGACGGAGCCGCCCATCTGAGCCAGACAAGCCTGCCCATTGGCGGTATGGATACCAACAGCGTTATTGCGGGCCATCGGGGCTACAGCGGAGCCAGCTATTTTCGCTATCTGGACAAGCTCCATGTCGGGGACCGGGTGTCCGTGACCAATCTCTGGGAAACGCTGACCTACCGGGTCTGTGAAATTCGGGTCATCGACCCCAGCGATGTGGAGGAGATTCTGATTCAGCCCGGACGAGAGCTATTGACGCTGCTCACCTGTCACCCCTATGCCTCCGGGGGGCGGCAGCGATATGTGGTCTATTGTGAGCGCTCCGAACTGACCACATTTCCCACTTCTTGATCGATTGGAGGGTACTCTATGGATTTTATCTGGGAAAGCATTACGGATTGGCTGAAAGAAATCCTCATCAGCGGCATTGTCAGCAACCTGTCCGGTATGTTCGATTCCACCAATGAACAGGTGGGCAACATCGTCGGTCAGGTAGGCATGACACCTCAGAGCTGGAACAGTGGTATTTTTTCCATGATTCAAAGCCTGTCCAATACCGTGATCCTTCCTATCGCCGGGGCGATCCTGGCCATCGTTATGACCCTGGAGCTGATTCAGCTCATCACAGACCGCAACAACCTGAACGATGTGGATACCTGGATGTTCTTCAAATGGGTATTCAAATCCGCCTGTGCTGTGGTCATCGTCACCCACACCTGGGATATTGTCATGGGCATTTTTGAGGCTTCCCAAAGTGTTGTCAGCAGCGCCGCCGGGGTGATCGTTGGGCAGACCAATATCGACATCTCCTCTGTGGTCGGTGGACTGGAAAGCAGACTGAACGAAATGGATTTGGGACCGCTGTTTGGACTTTGGTTCCAATCTTTGTTCGTGGGACTATGCACCTGGGCCATCACCATCTGCATTTTCATCATTACTTACGGCAGAATGATCGAAGTGTTCCTCGTTACCTCTGTGGCCCCTATTCCCATGGCGACCATGGTCAACCGGGAATGGGGACAGATGGGGCAGAACTATTTGCGTACCCTTTTTTCCCTGGGCTTCCAGGCGTTTCTCATTGTGGTATGCGTGGCAATTTACTCGGTGCTGGTGCAGAATATCTCCGTGTCCGGCGACATCAGCGCCGCTATCTGGACCTGCATGGGCTACACGGTGCTGCTCTGCTTCTGCCTGTTCAAAACCAGCAGCCTTGCCCGTTCCGTATTCAACGCCCATTAAGGAGGTGCATCTATGCCCTATGTAACCATTCCCAAAGACCTGACGAAGGTCAAAACCAAGGTGCTGTTCAACCTGACCAAGCGGCAGCTGATATGCTTCAGTGCGGGACTGCTTGTGGGTGTCCCGCTGTTCTTTCTCACGAAAGAGCCGCTGGGGAACTCCACCGCCGCCCTGCTTATGATCCTCACCATGCTTCCGGCATTCATGCTGGCGCTGTATGAGAAGAATGGGCAGCATTTGGAAGTCATCATCCGCAATATGGTCCGGGTGCTGTTCCTCCGGCCAAAGGAACGGCCCTACCGGACCAATAATTTCTATGCCGTGCTGGCACGACAAAATCAACTGGATAAGGAGGTTTATCGGATTGTTCATCCATCGCAAAAAGCGAGAACAGAAAAAAGCGGTGCAGGCCGCTATCTCAAAGGCAAAACGCACAGATAAAAAGGAGAAGTCTTCTCAGGACAGCATTCCGTATTTGCTCATGCGGCAGGATGGCATTTGTCAGGTGACACGGAATCACTACACAAAAACCATCCAGTTCCGGGACATCAACTACCAGCTTTCGGACAACGAGGACAAGCAGGCCATCTTTGACAGCTGGTGCGATTTCCTCAATTATTTCGACAGCTCCGTTTCCTTCCAGCTGTCCTTTATCAACCTCACCGGCTTGCGGGGCGCTGCCCTGCGGACGATCCCGTTGCGCACAGACCAGTTTGAGAGCATCCAGCGGGAGTTGTCCGGGGTTATTCAGAATCAGCAGGAAAAGGGCAATAACGGCATTGTGAAAACCAAGTATCTGACCTTCGGCATTGAAGCGGATTCCTACAAAGCCGCCAAGACCCGTCTGGAACGCATCGAGCTGGATTTGCTGAACAACTTCCGCAAGCTCGGCGTGCAGGCAAAGGCTCTCGAC
>OLGV01000889.1_pt1 | contig 10816 bp, 12 predicted proteins | sample 1605761 | NCBI WGS metagenome assembly OLGV01 (sample SAMN03283245) | human gut metagenome | biome: human-associated habitat; material: feces | host: Homo sapiens | place: Peru | collected 2012
CTCGGACGAGCCGAAGGGCTGCTTCTGGAGACGTCCAAGCTCCTTGAGGAGCTTTTCGCGGATCTCCTCGGTGACGGGGAGCGCCTTTATCCGGGTGCGGTAGTCGTCTATGTCGTCTGTCTGGCCGCCCTCGCCAAGCTCGTTCTGGATGATCTTCATCTGCTCGCGCAGGTAATACTCGCGCTGGTTCTGATTGAGCGTCTCCTGAGTTGCGTCATTCAGCTCTTTTTCGATGGTCATCACGTCAAGCTCGCGGTTGAGGAGCTTCGCAAGGAGCGTGAGACGGCGGCTGGGATAGCGCTCCTCAAGCACCTTCTGCTTATCGTCGACGCTGAGCCGGACGTTCTGAGCGATGTAGCTCACTACATACGCAGGCTCGGGATTTGCCATGACGTTGAGTATCTGCTCGTTGACGGCCTCGGGATTCAGGTGGAGGTACTCGTCAAAGAGGGATACGCAGGTGCGCAGCAGCGCTTCTTTCTTCGCCTCGCTCACGCGCTCCGTCAGGTCGTTGAGCGGGCGGATGAGCGCCGTGTAGCCGTCGGGATCTGTGTTAACGGTCAACGCCTCGGCGCGGTACACGCCCTCGACCATCACACGGCACATGTTCCCACGCGGCTGACGGAGCTGCTGCCGGATGCGGCACACAGTGCCGACACGGTAAATATCCTTTTCCTCGGGAACGTCGCAGGCAATGTCCTTCTGCGCCGCGAGGAAGATGAGGTGATTCGCCTGGAGCGCCGCGCTGAGCCGATGGACGCCTGACGCTCAACGTCAAAGGTCATCAGCATCTCGGGAAAGATGTTGAGGCCGCGGAGAGCCATCATCGGGATCAAAAGGTTTTCGTTATCGTTTTTTTCTGCCATAGTATTTCTCCTCTTGGAGTCCGGGAGTGCTGTCAGTCACGGATTATCTCGGGACCGCTCTCCCCGCGCACGCTTGCCGCGGTGATGATCACCTTTTTGATGGTGCTGTCGGAGGGAACGGTGTACATGATGTCTGTCATCACGCCCTCCATCACGCTGCGGAGTCCGCGCGCGCCTATCTTCATTTCTATCGCCTTGTCGGCAATGGCCTCAAGCGCCTCCGGCTCGTACTCAAGCTCCACGTTGTCAAAGCTCATAAGGGTCTTATACTGCTTTGTCATGGAGTTTTTCGGCTCGGTAAGGATACGCACGAGATCGTCCCTGCCCAGAGAGTCGAGCGAGGCGATGACCGGCAGACGGCCGGCAAGCTCGGGGATAATGCCGAACTTCAGCAGGTCATGCTGCTGAACGTTTTCAAATATCTCACCCACGTCGCGCTCGGTATTGCTGACGATATCGGCGCCGAAGCCCATGGTCTTTTTGTTCATGCGCTTTTCGATTATCTTGTCAAGGCCGTCAAATGCGCCGCCGCAGATGAAAAGGATGTTGCTGGTATCCACATGGATAAATTCCTGATTCGGGTGCTTGCGCCCGCCGTTTGGCGGGACGTTCGCGACGGTACCCTCGAGGAGCTTGAGCAGCGCCTGCTGCACGCCCTCGCCGGAGACGTCGCGGGTAATGGAGACGTTCTCGCTCTTGCGCGCTATCTTGTCGATCTCGTCGATATAGATTATGCCGCGCTGCGCGCGCTCAACGTCAAAGTCCGCAGCCTGAAGCAGCTTGAGTATGACGTTCTCCACGTCCTCGCCGACATAGCCGGCCTCGGTGAGAGTGGTCGCGTCGGCGATGGCAAAGGGTACGTCCAGCATTTTTGACATGGTCTGGGCAAAGAGCGTCTTGCCGCTGCCGGTCGGGCCGATGAGCAGGATGTTGCTCTTCTGCAGTTCTACATCGTCGCTCCCGCCGTGGAGGATACGCTTGTAGTGGTTGTATACGGCCACTGCCAGCACCTTTTTCGCACGGTCCTGCCCAACGACGTATTCATCAAGGTTCTCCTTGATCTGAAGCGGCTTCGGCAGCTTTGAAAATTCAAGGGGAAGGCCGTCGTAGCCCTCGACCTGCGGCGCTGGGAGGTCGTCGATCATGCTCATGCACATGCGGATACATTCGTCACAGATATAGCTGCCGTTGCCCGCTATGAGCCTCTCGACGAGTGACTGCGGCTTGCCGCAGAAAGAGCATCTTATGTTTCTTCTGTCTTCATTTCTTCCCATATTCTTTCCCCCACAGGAACAATTAAAGCTATTGGGGAACTGTCAGTTCCCCAATAACGTACTGAATATTCAGCGTTTGTAGATGACCTTGTCGATAAGGCCATAGTCTCTGGCCTCCTCGGCGGACATGAAATGGTCGCGCTCGCAGTCACGCTCAATGACCTCCACGTCCTTGCCGGTGTTCTCGGCCAGTATCGCGTTGAGTCTCTTCTTGATCTTCAGTATCTGCTCGGCCTGGATCTGGATATCGGTGCACTGGCCCTGGCTGCCGCCGGAGGGCTGATGGATCATTATCTCGGCATTTGGGAGCGCGATACGCTTACCCTTTGCGCCGGAGGACAGCAGGAACGCGCCCATGGACGCGGCCATGCCGATACAGATCGTCGAAACATCAGGCTTGATGTACTGCATTGTGTCATAGATCGCGAGACCCGCAGTAACGCTGCCGCCGGGGCTGTTGATATAAAACTGTATGTCCTTGTCGGGGTCCTGCGCTTCAAGGTAAAGAAGCTGGGCGACGATAAGGCTTGCGGTGGTATCGTTTACTTCCTCGCTGAGCATAACTATACGGTCGTTCAGCAGGCGGGAGAAAATGTCATAGGAGCGCTCCCCGCGGCTGGTCTGCTCAACTACATAAGGCACTAAACTCATTGTATTAAACTCTCCTTTAAATTATCAGCGTCCAAGAGAGCATATCCCTATTCCCGGAAAATTATTCCGCCTTGTCCTCGGCCTTTTCTTCGGACTTCTCTTCGGCCTTGTCGAACTTGGGTTCAAAGGCTTCCTCGGTGATGACCGCGCTGTTGATGACGAGGTCGGTAGCCTTTTCCTTCTTCAGCTCGTTGGTGATGTAATCTGCGCCGAAGTAGGTCTTGATGTTGTCGGCGGGGACATTGTAGCTCTCTGCGATCTTCGCGATGTAGGCGTCGACCTCTTCCTCGGTTGCCTCGATGGCTTCGGCGGCAATGATGGCCTCGATCATAAGCTCGTTTCTGACCTGGATCTCGGCGGAGGGGCGGAGGTTCTGCTCCATCATGGCCTCGTCAATGCCGAGGGTGGCAAGGAGCTTGTCCATGGGAACGCTGCTGTCGGTCATGCCGAAGTTGGCGGCATAGTTGCGGACCATCTCTTCGACCTTTTCGTTTATCATGACCTCGGGAACGGTGACGGTGGTGTTCTCGGCGGCCTTGCGCATGATGGAGGAGCGGACTGCGGCCTCGGCCTCTTCCGCGAAGCGCTTTGCGATGTTGGCCTTGACGTCGGCCTTATACTCGTCCAGAGTGTCGAAGCCGTTATCCTGTGCGAACTCGTCGTCCACCTCGGGCAGCTCGGATACACTGAGGCTGTTGAGCTTGACCTTGAATACGACGTCCTTGCCAGCAAGGCCCTCGACGTACTGCTCGGGGAAGGTGATGTTGATGTCCTTCTCCTCGCCGACCTTCATGCCGACGATCTGCTCCTCGAAGCCGGGGACGAAGGAGTGGGAGCCGAGCTCAAGGTCGTAGCCCTCCGCCTTGCCGCCGTCGAAGCGCTCGCCGTTGAGGTAGCCGTCAAAGTCGATGTTCGCGATGTCGCCCATCTGAGCCTCGCGGTCAACGCTGACCTTGCGGGCGTTCTGCTTGCGGGCGTTCTCGATCTCGTTCGCGATGTCTTCCTCGGAGACCTCGAAGAGCTGGCGCACGGCCTCAATGCCCTTGTACTGGCCGAGAGTGACCTCGGGGTATGCTTCAACGGAGAAGGTATAGGAAACGCCGCGCTCGTCCGTGACCTTAACGTCAACGATAGAGGGCGCGCCGACGAACTTGATCTCGTTCTCGTTTATGCCCTGCTCAAAGGCCTTGGGGGCAAGGTCGTCCATCGCGTCCTGATAGAACACGTCGACGCCATACATGCCCTCGACCACTGCGCGGGGAGCCTTGCCCTTGCGGAAGCCGGGAATAGCTATATTGCTCTTATTTTTGAGGTATGCGGCGTTGACGGCGGACTCGAACTCCGCAGGGTCGCTCTCTACCTGAAAAACGATGTTATTTTCTTTCTTTTCTACGTTCTTGACGATCATGGTTTGAATTCCTCCTAATCTATGTGTACACGCGCTGAATTATGATAGCAGATATTGATTGTAAAAGCAACGTTTTTTTATCATTCAAGCAGCTTTATCGGCGCGAAATTCAAATGGTCGGCGGAAACGAGCCTGTATTCCGTTCCGTCGCGCCAGCCGTTGAAGGCGTAAGCGCAGCCCTTGCCGTGGATATGGCCGTAGCAGCACAGGCGGACGCCGTGTATTTTTAGAAGCTCAAGTATTTCCGGGCATTCATAGCGCATATAAACGGGAGGATAGTGGAGAAATACCAACTTCCTGCGCTCACCAGCAAGCTCCAGCGACGTCCGGAGGCGCATTATCTCCCTGCGCATTATTTTTTTGTCGTGTTCGCCGCCCCGTTCCTCCTCATAGAACCAGCCTCGGGTGCCGCACAGCGCATACTCGCCGTATTCAAAATAATTATTATGGAGAATGTCGATGGTGGTGATGCCGTTCTGCGCGAAAAATTTTTTTGCCTTAGCCGCCGTGGTCCACCAATAGTCGTGATTGCCCTTCAGTATGATCTTTTTTCCGGGCAGCGAGTCGATGAACTTAAAATCCTCAAGCGTATCGTTTATTCCCATGCCCCAGCTGATGTCGCCGCAGATAACGCAGATGTCATCCTCGCCGAGGGACGAAAAGCCGGCACGGAGCTTTTCCGTGTGGTTCTCCCACTTTCCGCCGAAAATGTCCATCGGCTTATCCTTGCCGATGGCAAGGTGCGTATCTCCGATAGCATATAACGCCATTAAAAATTTTCCTCCGATAAAAGCTGTGAAGCATGCAGATAATAACTACGCAAATTCAAAAAAGGAGGCCGACGAAATGAGCGGAAAGAAAACCAACGACATCATCCCCGGCGTAGGCTGCGACGTGTCCAGCTGCAAATACAACACCACCGACTGCAAGTGCTGCGCGAACCACATCAGCGTGCAGAACGAAAAGGCAAACAGCAAGGGCGAGACCTACTGCTCCACCTTCTGCCCCAGAGGCACCTGCTGAAGCCCGGTAGCCGAGCAGCGGTAAACTAAACACAAAATGCGTCCTCAATGTGCCGGATGTCGATCTTGCCGTCCGTGCCGTTGGGGGCGTATATTTCTATCACGTCAAAGCGGGGCTGAAGCCCGCAGTCGTTCGCGGCGAGCCACAGCTGAGCCGTGAGCATAATACGCTCCTGCTTTGCGCGGGTGACGAACTCCTTCGCCTGCGCGAAATCCGCGTTCTTACGAAGCTTCACCTCGGCAAAGACCACGAAGCCGCGCTTCTGGGCGATGATATCTATCTCGCCGCCCCGGCAGGCGTAATTCATACCGAGTATTTTATATCCGTGCCGGCGGAGGTATGCCGCCGCGCGTTCCTCGCCCCAGCGGCCGAGCGTTTTTCTCTCCATCAATGTACCTTTTTAAGAAAGCTCATTCGGTGTATCGGCGACGGGCCGTACTCCCGGAGCGCTTCATAGTGCAGCTTGGTGCCGTAGCCCTTGTGCTTTTCAAAGTGGTATTCGGGGTACTTCTCAGCCATGGCGAGCATGTATTCGTCACGAGTGACCTTCGCGAGGATGGATGCCGCGGCGATATCGGCGCATTTCGAGTCGCCCTTGACGATACAGCGCGCGGGCATTTCGATACCGGCGGCGCGGTTGCCGTCGATGATCGCAAGCTCCGGCACGACATCAAGCTTTGCTATCGCCCGATTCATTGCCATAAAGGTCGCGCGGAGGATATTATGCTCCTCGATCTCCTCAACGGAGGCAAACGCCATGCCGAAGCTCACCGCTTCTCTTTTGATGACGTCGAATAGCTCGCGGCGTTTCTTATCCGAGAGCTTCTTTGAGTCGTCAAGTCCGTCGATAACGAGTCCGCGCGGCAGAATACACGCGGCAGCGCACACAGGCCCCGCAAGCGGGCCGCGCCCGGCCTCGTCCACGCCGCAGAGTATGCTCACGCCGCTGTCGTATATCTCATTTTCTATGCTCCAAAGCTCATTCATCGGGCTGCTCCAGCGTAAGGCGGCCAAGCTTGCCGTCGTGATACTCACCCAGCAGGGTGTTTGCCATTCTCTCTATGTCGTACTCGCCCTTTGAGACGAGAAAGCCGCGCTTCTTCGCGGCGGCCTCAAGAAGCTCAAAGCCGTTGGCCCCGGGATCAGGCTCGAATTTATAGCGCTCACGGAGCGCGTCGGGATACATAGCGCGCAGGCGGAGCATGAAGTTCGCGCCGAGAGTCTCCTTGTCCAGCACATCGGCCTTGATGGCGTTGGTGATGGCGAGCATCTCGCCGACCTCCTGAGAATCGAACTTCGGCCAAAGTATGCCCGGAGTGTCAAGTAGGTCAAGCCCGGAGTCGATGTTTATCCACTGCTTGCCGCGCGTCACGCCCGGCTTGTCCCCTGCGATGGCGGCTTTGCGGCCAGCGACCTTATTTATAAACGTAGATTTTCCCACGTTCGGTATTCCGAGTATCATCACGCGAAGCGTGCGGCCGACCTGCCCCTTTGCCTCATATTCACGGAGCTTGTCGGCAAGGAGACGGCGCACGGCCGCGGCAAAGCCGCCGACTCCCCTGCCGCTCTTCGCGTCGGTCTCGAGTATGGCCATGCCCTGCGACTCGAAATACTTTTTCCATTTTGCCGTCATGGCGGGGTCGGCAAGATCAACGCGGTTTAGTATGATAAGTCTCGGCTTTCCTGCCGCGAGACGGTCGATATCAGGGTTGCGGCTCGACCTCGGTATGCGGGCGTCAAGAATCTCGCAGACTGCGTCGACCTGCTTGATATTTTCCTCGATCATCCTCTGCGCCTTGGTCATGTGGCCGGGGAACCACTGGATATTCATTTTTTCAAATTTTATTTCGTCCATTACTCCACCAGCTTAAAATCGTCAAGAGGAAACAGCACAAAGTATACCTTGCCGAGTATCAGCCGGCTGTCGACCATGCCGATACGGCTGTCTCGACTGTCGGTAGAGGCGTTGCGGTTGTCGCCCATGACGAACACGCAGCCCTCCGGCACCTCCTTGGGTCCGATAAAGTCGAGCTTGGTTTTGGTAAGCTCGTTGATATACGGCTCTTCGATCGGCTCGCCGTTGACGTAGACTATGCCCTTGTCAAAGTCGATGTTGATATCGTCCCCGCCGACCGCGATGACGCGCTTGACAAGCGCCTTGTCGGGGTCGTATGAGTCGGCCTTGAACACCACGACGTCTCCGTATTTGGGCTTGTACAGGAAGCCGGAGACAAGCATTTTATTGCCGTGCTGAAGCGTCGGCAGCATGGAGGTGCCGACCACGTCGATGACCCTTATGAAAAAGACGAATATCATCACGCATATTATGAGCGCGGTGATGAGGCACTGTATCCAGTCATAAACCTCGCGCCGGTTCAGTATCTCCTGCGGGACGGCGTCCTCGTCCTGAATTTTTTTCTTTTTTGTGCTTTTGCTGCTCATGGCTTTCTCCCGTCAACAGATGTTCATTTTATTATACACCCGAACGCGCGGGATAAGCAACTAAAAAGAATTAAACTTTTTATGTTGAAAGCGGCGCTCCCGGTGTGATAAAATGACGCCGTCTGGAGGGATGTATATGCCCAGGCTGAGTATTATCGTACCGGTCTACAATGTTGAAAAATATCTGGCGAAATGCCTTGATTCCATAATTTATCCCGAGCTTTCGGATTATGAGATAATCGTGGTGAACGACGGCGCGACCGACTCCTCCCCCGCCATAGCCGCGGAGTACGAGGCAAAATATCCCTCGCTCATACGCCTTATTTCCACGCCAAACGGCGGCCTCGGCGCAGCGCGGAACGTTGGGATACGGGCCTCTCGCGGCGATTACCTTGTCTTTCTTGACAGCGACGACAGCCTTGCCCACGGCGCGGTGGCCGAAATCCTCGAGACGGTGAGAGGCGATTTTGACCTCTGCCTGTACGATCTTGTCTCCGTGAATGAGGATGGGCTTGAGATAGGGCGCATACGCGGCTGCGAAAGGCTCGGCAGCTTCTCCTTTGAGGACTGCCCGGAGCTTCTGACAGAGTCTCCCTGCGCCTGCAACAAGATATTCCGGCGTGAGCTTTTTACCGAGAGCGGTATCAAGTTCCCGAGCCGCGTGTGGTACGAGGATCTGCGCACCGTGCCGAAGCTCTACCCCCGCGCAGAGCGCATCGTAAGCACCGGAAAGCCATGGTATTTATATCTCCAGCGCTCAGGCTCGATAACAAATTCCGCGAACGCGGAGCGAAATCTTGAGATAATCGACGCTGTGGACGACCTAACAGGCTACTATCGCGCCGAGGGGTTATATGATAAGTACCGTGAGCAGCTTGAGTTCATCGCGTTCCACCATGCCTTTCTCTCCGCCGCGACCCGCGTGAACATCATCGACGCGAAAAGTCCCGTACAGGATACGCTCCTGCGGGATTATCTCGAAAAGCACCCGGATTATAAGAGCTGCGAGTTTTTCTCACATCTCAGCTTCAGCCACAGGCTGATACATTTTCTCGTTATACACAAAATGAGACGTTCGCTCCATCTTCTCATACTAGCGAACAATTTCGTAAAGCGCAAAAAGCTGTAAAAAATAACGTCTGCTGAAGCTATCAGCAGACGTTATTTTTTACAGAAGTTTTTTTAATTTAAGAAGCAGGCCGGATATCTTTTCAAGGCCGAGGTAGTTCAGACGCATTATAATGCGGCGTGTCGTTTTCTCTTTACCGAAAGCGGGACACTCAGAAAGACTTGGTATATGCGTGTGAACATAGCTCCGCAGGGTCTTTATGACCTCAGATTTATCTGGCGCATTCTGCATTTCGACGCGATTTATCGAGTCAAGCAGAATGTGATTGAGAACTATGGTCTCAAAGCCGGTGTCAAAGCCGTTTTTTTCCATATAGCTTCGGACATCTTCCGCCACGGTAATAATGTCAAGATTCTTTCTGGCATTGTTATTCCTCATAGTGGAGCCGGGACTAACGCGGTAGAAGTAGAGTCCTTCCGGTACCGACACGTTCTTGCTGGAAGCAAGGATAAGCTTTATCGTAAAATCAAAGTCCTCATACCATAGTCCGCTCGGAAAACGAACATCACCGATAAACTCGCGGCGAAAAAGCTTATTCCATACCGACCCGGACACGCGCAGGGAATCCACGCAGGCCGATGTATCCATATATTCTCTCGTGCCGTCAACACTGACCGCCACACAATCACAGAGGACTATATCCGCGTTTTCTGCCGCTGCCGCCGCATACAGTCTCTCGAACATGGCGACATCCACCCAGTCGTCGCTGTCCACAAAGCCGATATACTCGCCCTGCGCCATGTCGATACCAAAGTTCCGCGCTCTCCCCTGCCCGCCGTTCTCAACGATGACGGATCTGATGATGTCGGGGTACTTCGCCTTGTAGGCGTCGATTATCTCCTGAGAGTTATCGGGCGAGCCGTCGTTGATGAGGATGACCTCATAGTCGTCTATCGTCTGGCTCACGAGGGAGTCGAGGCATTTTGGCAGATACCGCTCCACTTTGTAGACCGGGACGATCACACTCACCTTCATGTGCGCTCACCTGCCTTTGTACGAGGATATACACAGGTCTGATAGTATATCAGAGCCAGAACGAGAGAGGTATACACGGATACGTTCGGCCGGCGCAGCAGCGCACCGGAGAACTGAGCAAGCCCCAGCTGCAGCACGAGGCTCAGCATAAGGGTGTAATTCAGCGGCGTGTAGCTTCCGCGAAAGTCCTTCACAAGCGCGCGCAGGATAAGGAAAACGAAATAAAGCACGAACGCCGCGTACAGCGCGAATCCAATATAGCCGTAGTAGTAAAAGAGCGCGTGCCAGTCGTTTTCAAGGTCCAGCGTAGTCTCTCCGGTCCCCATCCTTGCGATCTCAAAGCCGACCAGCCTGGTCGACAGGTCACAGTCCTCAAAGGTGAGCTGGGCATAGGTGCGCTTCAGGGAATAGCCCCGCTTCAGGAAGAACACACCGGCAAGGATGCCCAGCGCAAAACCCAGCAGGCCCAGCAGCGCGTTTGCCTGCGCCGGGCTGAACTGCAGGCCGGTGAGCTGCCCCGTCAGCTCCTGATAGAGCTCACGGTAAACGGCGGCGGGGATGTCCGGCGCATCCTGCACGGGGTCGTGCAGGGCACCGTCCGGGCGGGCAGCCGGGACGGAATACCCGGGGTGCTCGGGGTCGGTGAACAGCCCCGGGAGAGCGCCGATCACATCCGCTATACTCGAATGTCGGAAGAAGAACACCGCAAACAGCGCCGCGGTTATCACCGCGCCGCAGGTAACGCGCCCGAAGCGCCGCCACGTCAGCAGGGGGTTGAGCCATATGCGCTTCCCCGTTTTCCTGAAGAGTGCGGCGTACACCGCCGTTGCCGTCAGATACAGCGCATACGCCGCCGCTAGATACGGGCAGCACACCACCGCGCAGGCAAAAAACGCCCCTGCGGCAACGTCCGGAAAAAGGCTTCTTCCTGCAATACGCTGTCGCACAGCACACTGACGGCGTTTTCTTTCTGGGAAATTTTCCCGCGGAGATACAGCACCGCGTCCTCTCCCTCCGGCTTTGCCGCTCCCGGCATACCACCGGCCTT
>OLGV01000892.1_pt1 | contig 10775 bp, 9 predicted proteins | sample 1605761 | NCBI WGS metagenome assembly OLGV01 (sample SAMN03283245) | human gut metagenome | biome: human-associated habitat; material: feces | host: Homo sapiens | place: Peru | collected 2012
CGAGCCGGGCCAGAAGGTCGCCTTCGTCGGCGCGACCGGCGCGGGCAAAACGACCATCACCAACCTCATCAACCGCTTTTACGACATTGCCGACGGCAAGATCCGCTACGACGGCATCAACATCAACAAGATCAAGAAGGCGGATCTGCGCCGCTCCCTCGGCCTTGTTTTGCAGGAGACGAACCTCTTCACCGGCACGGTGATGGAGAACATCCGCTACGGCCGTCTGGACGCGACGGACGAGGAATGTATCGAGGCCGCCAAGCTCGCCAACGCGGACGGCTTCATCACCCGCCTGCCGGACGGCTACAACACCATGCTCAAGGGCGACGGCGGCAACCTCTCGCAGGGGCAGCGCCAGCTTCTGGCCATCGCGCGCGCGGCGGTCGCCGATCCGCCCGTGCTGATTCTCGACGAGGCGACCAGCTCGATCGATACCCGCACCGAGGCGCTCGTTCAGGCCGGCATGGATTCCCTGATGAAGGGGCGCACCACGTTCGTCATCGCGCACCGCCTGTCCACCGTGCGCAACAGCGACTGCATCATGGTGCTTGAGCAGGGGCGCATCATCGAGCGCGGCACGCACGACGAGCTGATCGCCCAGCACGGCAAGTATTACCAGCTCTACACCGGCGATTTCGAGGAAAACGATTGACGATATTCGCCGCGAGAAACGGCGCAGATAGAACGAAAAAGAAGCCGAAGAACGCCTGAAAGGTGTCCCCCGTGTGAAAATGCGGGGGATTTTTTTCGTTCGCCGGGATAAATTTGACAGCCTCATGCGTTTCTATGGTATAATCGGAGGGAAGATTTTCCCGCCGAGGCCGTCTGCCCGGCGGCAGGCAGGAGGCTGGCACGATTGAATCAGGCTTGGTATCAGGTGGCGTCCATGGGCTTTGGGTATCTCAGCGCGGCGATCATCGCGCTGATCGTGCTGCTGGCCTTTCGGAAATATACGAAAGACCGCGCGCTCTGGCGGCGGGTCAAAAAGAACCTGCCGCGGACAGGTGCGGCGGGCCGCCTGATTGTGCTTTCCGCGGGGAACCGTCGGCTTCCGGCGGGAACGGAGCTGCGCGTGCCGTTTGAGGGGACGCTGGGCGGCTCGATGGGCTGCGACGTCTGCGTGCCGTATAAAAGGGTGCACATGCGCTCGGCGTTTTTCTGGGTCGAGGGCGAGGCGCTGCACCTCGTGCCGCTGCATAAGGACGGATTTCTGGCGGATGAAACGCCGATTGAACCGGGCGACGAGGCCATCATGCGCGACGGCGCGATGCTGCGCGTCGGCGAATTGAAGCTGGTGCTGCGGATGTATGACCGCGGCGAAGGTGTAGTCGGCGCGGACGAGCCGTATGTGACCCGCGCCCGCCGCAGCAAGGCCGGACAGGGGCGCGGCGACGGGCTGGGCGCGCCGACGCGCGGCGCGATCCGCAGGGAGAAAAAACGGATGAATCAGAGCGAAGCGGACGAGACCGAAAGAGCCTCCGCCGCGCAGAAGGATAAAAAGATGCGGAGGTGACGGCATGGCTCCACGCAAGCGCGATACACAGGTGCAGGAAGACGGGCAGACCGTCTATAAACCCGCAAAGAAAGCGAAAACCGTCGTGAAGGAAGAGCCGGAGGACAAAAAGCCCGTCCGCTTCAAGCCGGCGCGGACGAAAACGGGCAGGCTCAAGCCCGAAGCGGAGAAAGAAGAAAAAAAGCCGGACAAAAAACCGCCCCGGCGCTGCGAGCCGGAGCAGAAGCTGACCGGGCGGGAGAAAAAGGAAAAGGCGCGCGCCGCCATGCGCGAAAAGGAGGCGCTGACTGCCGAGCTCGGCTGCGAGCCTACAGTAGGCCAGCTGGCGCAGCGCCTCGGCAGCGACGTTGCTCAGACGGCGCAGCTGCTAAATGCCGCCATGCCCGCCGTGTCCCTGACCGCCTGCACCGATGACGGAGAGGGGCAGATAGATCTGCCCGTCGAGTCGCCCGAAAACGCCGCGTCTGAGCTCATAGCCCTGCGCGAAGTGATAGCCATGCTCCCCGACCGCGACCGCGAGATGATAAGCCTGCGCTACTATCGCGGCATGACCCAGAGCCGAACCGCCGAGCTGCTCGGAATGTCTCAGGTGCAGGTGTCGCGGCGCGAAAAAGCCGTGCTCGCGCTCCTGCGGCGCAACCTGTCCGCCTGATTTTCTTGACAATTTTCTCCGATGTGATAAACTTAGTTAGACTGATTTTCGGAGGGATAAAAAATGAAAAATACGATTCCGAACGGCGTCTATCCGACGATGATAACGCCGTTTACAAAGGACAATAAAATAGACTATGCGGCGGTCGAAGCGCTCATAAACTGGTATGCGGAGAAGAAGGTTGACGGAATTTTCGCCATCTGCCAGTCGAGCGAGATTTTTTTCCTCTCGTTCGAGGAGCGGCTCGAGCTGCTGCATTTTGTCATGCGGCATACGCCGAAAAATATCTCGGTCGTCGCCTCGGGTCATGTCGCGGACGACCTCGATACGCAGATAGAGCAGGCGAAAGCCTTTATTCAGGAGGGCATCGATGCCTATGTGTTCATCTCGAACAGATTCGCGCCTGAAGATGAGAACGACAGCGTGTTCCTCAAAAATATCGACAGGGCGGTCGAAGCGGTAGGCGACATCAATTTCGGCATCTACGAGTGTCCCTATCCCTATAAGCGCGTTATGACTCCCGCCGTGCTCAAAAAGCTCGCCGAATCCGGCAGATTCACCTTCCTCAAGGACACCTGCTGCGACCCCGGCATGATAAACGAAAAGCTCAGAGCCGTTGACGGTATGGGACTCAAGATATTCAACGCCAACTCCGCGAGTCTGCTCGAAACGCTGAAAATGGGCTGCGCCGGTTTCTCCGGAGTTATGGCAAATTTCCACCCGGAGATATATTCGTGGCTCTGCAAAAACTTTGAAAAAGAGCCGGAAAAGGCAAAAAAAGTTCAGGCTTTTCTCGGCTTTGCGTCTCTCGCCGAGTGCCAGGTTTATCCCGTCAACGCGAAGTATTATCTGTCCCTCGAGGGCGTGCCGATGGGCTGTGACTGCCGCTCAAAGGACGCCTCCGCGTTCACTCTCAGCCGCCGCATGGAGATAGATCAGATGCGCGAGCTGACGGAACAGTTCAAGAGAGACATGGGTATAGAGTGATGCCGGAGCTTGGATTTCAATATGAGCTTTCGCGCTCTGACCGCAGGACGCTGAGCATAAAAATCTCGCGCGACGCAAAGGTGCTGGTTCACGCCCCGCGCCGCATGAGTCTTAAACATATCGAGGATTTTCTTTTTGAAAAGCGCGGATGGGTGCTCGAAAATCTCGCGAAAGCGCAGGAGCGCAAGGCGACCTCCGACTCGTTCGTTCCGGGAGGGGAGACGGGACTGCTCCTTTTCGGGCGCGAATATCCGTTGACGGTTGTCAAAAGCAGGCGAGCGGGCTTTGACGGCGGCAACTTCTTTGTCCCCGACGGACTTTCTCCAGATGAGACGGCGGCCGCGCTCAAGGAGGTCTATCGCTCGATAGCGAAAGATTACCTCGTCAAAAGAACATATGAGCTCGCGGACAGCTTCGGCGAAACCGTCGCCTCGGTTAAGATAAATTCCGCGAGAACCCGCTGGGGGTCATGTACTTCGAAGCGGAATATAAACCTCTCGCTGTTTCTCATTATGGCGTCCGAGGGCGCTGTCGATTACTGCATAATCCACGAGCTTTCGCATCTTAAGCACATGGATCATTCGGCGGCGTTTTGGCGGCTTGTCGCCTCGCGGTGTCCGGATTACAAAGAGCGCAGGGAGGAGCTAAAAGCTCTTAACTCGCGACTTGTGCGCGAAAAATGGTAAAAAAACGACCGAATTCGGGGCTGAAAAATTGCCCCGTTTTTGTTTTTTTTAAGCGATTGACAAAGGATATAAATTCCATATATAATTAGCTTGTTAACGGCGCGTTCGGAGAATAACCGCCGGCAAATATAATCACAAAAAGGGATGATTATGTGGCAAAAATAATTTCATTTATCGTATCCGTAATTATGTTCTGCTTCCCTGCGCTCAACATTCCGCACGTTGAGGTTGACGACTCGAAGTTCAACACCGAGTATGCCAACGTTTTTGTTCACGGTCTTGCGGGCTGGGGCAGCTACGAGTGGTATGACGATTTTATGCCCTATTGGGGTATGTTCGGCGGCGATTTGATGCAGTATCTCAATGCGCGTGGCTTTGAGTGCTATTCCGCGTCGGTCGACCCCACGGGAAGCGCGTGGGACAGAGCCTGCGAGCTCTATGCCCAGCTCACCGGCACCGTTACCGACTACGGCGAGGAGCATTCCAAGCGCTGCCGCCACGCCAGATACGGCGAGGATTTCTCATCCGATCCGCTTATTGACGAGTGGAGCGCCGAGGAAAAGATAAATCTTCTCGGTCACTCGTTCGGCGGCGCAACGGTCAGGCTTCTGGCGGAGCTTATGGCAAACGGCAGCGAGGCCGAGCGCAAGGCGTCGGGCGACGATGTCTCCGACCTGTTCACGGGCGGAAAGGGCGATTGGATATATTCCGTAACCGCGCTCGCCGCTCCGCATAACGGCACGACCGCCTATCTCATCCGCGAGGAGATACTCAAGGATATCAACGCCACCGCCGAGGAGCGTGCGGTTATTGCCATGCTCACCGTTGCCACCGCGCCGCATCTCGACAGAGCTCTTTCCGACAGTGCGGAGTACGATATGGATATCGACCACGCCATGGCGATGAACAAGAATATCTCGACGCTCGAGAATGTCTATTATTTCTCCTATCCGTGCAGCGTCACAAAGCAGAACGCAGACGGAACTCACAGCCCGGTTGACGGCAATATCAACAGGCTTTTCAGAGCGTGCTCGATAAGAATGGGCAAGTTCACCTGCACCACCAAGGGCGGTTACGTCGTAGATGAAAAGTGGTTCGAGAATGACGGACTTGTCAGCACATATTCCGCCCTCGCGCCGTTCAACGCGCCCTCGACAGTCTATAACGGCGGAAAAGTCGAAGCAGGTGTGTGGAACATAATGCCGACCTACAGCGGCGACCACCTCTCGATAAACGGCGGCCTGCTCGTCAAGCATAATGTCCGAGTGTTCTATGTTGACCTGCTCACAATGATAAACGAGCTGTAATTTTTCGATACATAACCTGCCACGGTCTACCTGTGGCAGGTTTTTCGCTTGTCACAGTACGGAGACAGCGGCAAAGCGGGAGTTGCTGGGGCGATTATGATCCCTACAGGGAAGCCGAGACTGAGGGATTAATGCACAGATTCGCCCGCTTTGATTCGACTGTTTTGTTTTTCAATGTCTTTGTAGGATGCGGCGACTCGACGCACCACTGCCGCCGCAGGCGGCACAGGGGGGCAAGCGTCAAACAGAGAGCGTATTACACGACACGGACGAAATAAATAGATTCCCGGTGACGCTGACGCGCCAAAGGGTCGTCGAGTCGCCGACCCCTACAGAGTGAATAGCCACAAGCTGCTGCAAAAACCGCGGGCGGATGATATCCGCCCCTACACGATTATGTCAATTTGCGATATTGAAATTGTTTGCCTGACGGAGGTTTCTCCCCCCTCGAAAAAACCAGTTTGTTTTACACCCGCTTAAAGTTTCACCCCGGAGCCATTATTTTTTCTCTTCTCGTTGCCAAAGCCGTGATAAAGTGATAAAATTTAATCAACATATATTAATGGATGGGGTAAAAGTGGAAGCTGCAAAACAAAAGGTAAAAAGTGAATTCAAGTCGGCGGGGAAGTATCTGCTGACTTTTTTGAAGTGGTTCGTGCTCGCCGCGGTCACGGGCGCTGTAGGCGGCGTTGTCGGCGCGCTGTTTCATTTGAGCGTCGAATATGTTACGGGTGTGCGCAAGGCTCATTTGTGGATAGTGTTTCTGCTGCCCGTCGGCGGACTTGTGATAGCGGGGCTATATAAGCTCTCGGGCAAAAAGGATATCGGAACTAACGAGATACTCGATGCCGTGCGCTCGCCGCAGGGCGTACCGGCTCTGCTTGCGCCGCTGATTTTCGTCTCAACCGTCATAACCCACCTCTTCGGCGGCTCCGCCGGACGTGAGGGCGCGGCTCTCCAGCTCGGCGGCAGTATTGCGGGGCTGATAGGCAGAATCGCCCGACTTGACGAAAAGGATATGCATATCATGACGATGTGCGGCATGAGCGCCGTCTTTTCGGCGCTGTTCGGAACCCCGATAACCGCCGCCGTTTTCGCGCTCGGCGTTATCAGCGTCGGAGTGATTTACTATGCTGGTCTGCTCCCGTGTGTCGTCTCGGCGTTCACGGCGTATTTTATATCGATTCTTATGGGCACCGAGCCCGTCGCGTTTACAATCACGAATATTCCCGCCTTTTCGCTCAAGAGCTGCCTGCTCACCGCCCTGCTTTCCGCAATATGCGCTCTGCTGAGCATCGGCTTCTGCCTCGGTCTGCACGGCACTCATAAGATCTTCGAAAAGCTCTTTAAAAACACTTTTCTCCGCGCTGCCGTCGGCGGACTCGTAATCGTTATACTGTCTCTCATCTGCCGCAGCGGCGACTATAACGGCGCGGGCATGGATATAGTCGAACGCGCCATAGGCGGAAACGCGAAGCCCGAAGCGTTCTTGCTGAAATTCATTTTCACCGCCGTCACCGTCGGCGCGGGGTATAAGGGCGGCGAGATAGTCCCGACTTTCTTTGTCGGCGCGACCTTCGGCTGCGTCGTCGGCGGACTTATCGGGCTTGATCCCGGTTTTGCCGCGGCTGTCGGACTCGTGACGCTGTTCTGCGGAGTGGTCAACTGTCCGCTCGCGTCGATTTTCCTGAGTATCGAGCTTTTCGGCGCTCAGGCAATGCCGTTGTTTGCGCTCGCCGCCGCCGTTAGTTATCTGCTCTCCGGCTACTACGGGCTTTACAGCAGCCAGAAAATAGTCTATTCCAAGCTACGCGCGGAGCTTGTGAATATAAACGCAAAGTAAATTATTGACTTTGTACCCGTTAACTGATAAGCTTATTTCAAACAATTAGTGGGAGGGAAAATATGGATGCGTTAAAAGATAAAAAAGGTTTTATATGTGATATGGACGGTGTCATATATCACGGCGACAAACTGCTTCCGGATGTCAAGGAGTTTGTGGAGTGGTTGTATAAAGAAAACAAATCGTTCCTGTTTCTCACAAATTCGAGCGAACGCTCGCCGCGCGAGCTCCGGCAGAAGTTAGAGAGAATGGGACTCTATGTTGACGAGAGCCATTTTTATACAAGCGCCCTCGCAACGGCGAAGTTCATCAGCGGTCAGAAACCCGGCTGTTCTGCTTATGTTATCGGCGCGCCCGGACTTGTCAACGCGCTCTACGACCAGGGGATTACCATGAACAGCATAGACCCCGACTATGTCATAGTCGGCGAGACCTCGAGCTACAACTACGAGATGGTCGTCCACGCATCTAACCTCGTCAGAAACGGTGCGAAGCTTATCGGCACTAATACCGACCTCACGGGTCCCGTTGAGGACGGCGTGGTTCCCGCTTGCCGCGCGCTTATTTCGCCCATAGAGATGGCGACGGGCAAAAAGGCGTATTTCGTCGGCAAGCCCAATCCTCTCATGATGCGCACGGGACTCAAAATGCTCGGCGTTCACTCGGAAGAGGCCGCGATGATAGGCGACAGAATGGATACCGATGTCATAGCTGGCATAGAGACCGGTCTTGATACTGTCCTTGTTCTCTCGGGCGTCACATCTCTTGAGGATGTCAATCTCTATCCGTACAGACCCACATATATATTCAACGGCGTCGGCGACGTCTTTTCGGAAATATAACCAAACGGAGGACTGCAATGCATTACGAAAACAACTGGGAATCGCTCAACAGCCGGCCTGTGCCGGACTGGTTCGCGGATGCGAAGTTCGGCATATTCATCCATTGGGGGCTGTATTCAGTGCCCGCATATACAGAAAAGGGGCAGTACGCCGAGTGGTATATGCAGCAGATACGCGACAAAAACAGCGAGGCGCGCAAGTTCCACGACAGGGTCTATGCCCCCGGAACGCAGTATGAGGATTTTGTCAGCGGCTTTAAGGCAGAGCTTTTCGACGCCGACGAGTGGGCGCAGCTCTTTGAAAAGTCCGGCGCAAAGTATATAAATCTCGTCTCGAAGCACCATGACGGCTTCTGCCTGTTCAAGAGCGACTATGCGTGGAATTGGAACAGCGTCGATGTCGGACCGCACAGAGACTTTTGCCGCGAGCTTAAAACCGCTCTCGAAAAGACGGATGTAAAATTCGGCGTGTATCATTCGGTCTATGAGTGGTTTCATCCGCTCTTTCTCAAGGACCCAGAGGAGTATGCGGTGAAGCATTTTATCCCCATGCTCAAGGAGCTTATAACAAAATATGAGCCGTGGACTCTGTTCACGGACGGGGAGTGGGATTATCCGAGCTCCGTCTGGCATTCGACCGAGTTCTTGCAGTGGCTCTATAACGAGTCGCCCGTCAAAGACACGATAGTTCCCAACGACCGCTGGGGCAAGGAAACGAGGGGTCGCCTGGGTGGCAACTTCACCACCGAATACGGCTATATTGACAACGGCAGACGCATTGAGGATGTCGAGCTCGACCGTCCGTTTGAGGAGTGCCGCGGCATCGGCGCGTCCTTCGGACTCAACAGAATTGAGGGCGTTGACGAATATCTCAGCTCAAAGGAACTTCTTGAAACGCTCTGCTCGCTCGTGTCAAAGGGCGGCAACTTCCTGCTCAATATCGGCCCCGCCGCGGACGGTACCATCCCCGTCATAATGCAGGAGCGCCTGCTCGATATGGGCAAGTGGCTCGGAGTCAACGGCGATGCCATATACGGCACGCGCATCTACACGAAAGAGCCGCAGGAGGGTACATATTACACGAAAAAGGGCGACAAGGTCTATGCGATAACGAACGCATATCCGTTCGGCAGCCTCACGCTCGACAAGGTGAATTACAGCGCGGACATAAAAGCAAGGCTATTGGCGCATGACGCTCCCATAGCCGTCGAAAACGACAACGGCAAAGCAAAGCTCGTGTTCCCGCCGATAAACCCCGACGAAATGAAATGCGGCTGGCTCTATGCGTTTGAGCTCGACGGAGTGAAATAAATTAGAAAAGCAGGGTGCCGATTCTCTTTGGCAGCCTGCTTTTTATATGTCTGTGTTTTTAATAAAAGCTTCGGCTCCGGGATATCCCGAAGCCGATTTGACTTTTAAAAATCCTTTACGAGTTGAGCAAAGTTATCCGCTATGACCTGCTGCGTTTTGAAGCCCATCGAGTTTGTCTCGTGGTAATGCCTTGCGCCGAGAACATCGTTCGTCGGGTTGAGGAACGCCTGCGTGGGATGAAGGCAGAAATCGTTGGGCGCTACGACATAGCCCGCCATGTCGTTGGTGATGCCGTATTCGATAATTTCGCTGTCGCCGCAGATTTCGGCAAGCGGCGCGGGGTTGATTTCGGGTCCCTTTCCGGTCGAGGAGCGTTCGGCAGGCTCATATCCGCCGTAAACCGTGCACACGAAGTTTTCGCCGGGCAGGAGAAGTATCTTCTGGCTGCCGAAGGTCATATAGGTCATCTCCGTGCGCATGGCTACACCCGTATCGCTCTCCTTGCAGGGGAACGGGTTGAAGCTCATAGTGCCTTTCATGGCGAGCAGAAGAAGCACATAGTTGTCAACGGGCAGATAGAACTGCCGCGTGTTTGTCTTGATAACAGGCTCCAGAAGCTTGTCGTTGTCAACGGCGATTGCGGCGTCGGCGAAGAATTCGCCCTGCATTTTTATGTTGTTGACCTTGTCGTCCGCGTCAAATTCCGCAGCGTCCATTCCGCCTATGGCGCCTATTCCGAAGAGTACGTTAGCGCCCGTCTTTTCAGCCACTCTTTGGCGCAGGAAATACGGATATTCGCCGGAGAGCATTCTGTTGGCGCCGCCGAGCGAATTGGGATGAGCGCCGACGTTTATAAGCCATGTCTCGGCGCTTCCGTCGTCGGGCACAAAGCGGATGCGGGTGAGCACCTCATGCTTGTCAGGGAGACGTCTCTTTGTGAAAAGTCCGCCCTCAATAGAATGTCTGCCGGTGTAGAGCTTTCCGGGAGTGCGGTTGGCAAATGCCTCCTTGGCGGCCTTGACGGACTGCGAAAAGAGCTTCTCCATATAGGCCTCGTCCTTGCCGTCCGAGGGGATTTTAAGCGCGTTTGCCTTGCCCCAATATCCGACGGTGTCGATGCCCGAATGCGAGTGAGTGCAGCTGAAATTGATTCCGACGCACTTTGAAAGCTCGGGTTCCGCCTTTATCCTGCGGCGTATCTCGTTTACCTCGATATTCGTAAGACCTACGACGTCTCCGCTGAGCCAAATGATTCCCTCGTCGCTTCCTACGTCGATCCAAACGGCGTGAACGAAAACGTCCGTGAGAACGCCCTCCATAACATGACCGGAGCCATGCCCGGCTATGTAATAAGTCTTTTTGCCGAATTCCTCGGGATTGATGTCCTTGCGCGCGAAGCCGAGTCTGTAAGCGTCGCCGGTAAGAGTGATTGTTTTTGACTCCGGGATAGCGGGAGCAGTGCCCTGCTTCAATACTTTTTTGCCGTATCTGCAGGCGATTGCGTGCGCACCCTTTGCAGCAATATCATTGATATCCATGCATTGTTACCTCCGTGATTTTTTTCTTTTGTCAATTGTAACATATCCCGCGGACAATTTCCATATTTTTTTAATAAAAGATAAAATTCTGTAA
>OLGV01000893.1_pt1 | contig 10765 bp, 10 predicted proteins | sample 1605761 | NCBI WGS metagenome assembly OLGV01 (sample SAMN03283245) | human gut metagenome | biome: human-associated habitat; material: feces | host: Homo sapiens | place: Peru | collected 2012
CAATAGTATACCAGCAGTTGACTTTAACTAAAATCTAAACTATACTAACAAATATATAAGTTTAACATTATAGGAGTGCAGTTTATGAACATAAATCAGGCCAAATACATACTTACCATATTGAGCGAAGGCAGCTTTTCCGCCGCGGCAAACAAGCTTTTTCTTTCCCAGTCCGCATTGAGCCAAACCGTGCACGCCGTGGAACAGAGCATAGGCGGCAAGGTGTTTGAAAAGCGGAACAATAAGCTTTCGCTCACCTATTCGGGCGAGCTTTATATTGAGGCGGCGAAGCGGATAATCCAAATTGAGGACGAGCTTTCGCGCGAGCTGCACAGCGTTAAAAACGAATGCGGCGGGGTGCTACGCTTCGGCATACCAGCGCAGCAGAGTATGACGATGCTGCCGCGCATACTGAGCCGTTTCTGCCCGATGTATCCAAAGGTGGATATCGCACTTACGGAGCAGGGGTCCAATATGCTCACCGCCATGGCAGCGCGGCAGGAGATAGACATTGCCGTTGCCCGCACGGAGCAGAACAATGCACAGCTTGAATACCGCGTATTACAGAACGAAAAAATGTGCATAATAGCGGGCCGCGGCACAAATATATATTCAAAATACAAAAACGGGCAAAGCATAAGCGCGGCGGACGCGGCCAACGATCGCTTTGTTTATCTCAAATCCGGCCATAATGCCCGCGCCGTGCAGGATATGCTATGTATCCGCCTTGGCGTTGAGTTTCCGTGCTTTATAGAAACCGATTCGTTTGAAACTGCCCGGCGCGTTGCGGCGGACTGTGCCTGCGCCATGATCGCGCCGTACTCAATGGCCGTAACCGATGCGGACGCGCTGCACGGGGCGAAGGTATTCCCGCTTACCGATGAAATAAACGTGCTGAACACCTGCCTTGTATACAGCAAAAACCTGCACCTGAAGAAGTACATGCTGGACTTTATAGAACAAATAGAGGCGCTGTATGCCGAAAGCGGGCTTGAATAATGAACGCGGCGCTGTTTGAAGGGGCAGAAGTGCAGCTTGGCGCAATGCTTGCCGCGCGGGAAGCGCGCATGGCGGCGCAGCACGGCCTTATAAAAAAGCATAACCTGCCCGTGGTTTCGTTCACGCTTAATATTCCCGGCCCCGTGAAGCGGTTTGCGCTTGCGGATATGCTGTTCGACAGCGGCGTTGACATGATAAACCGCGCGCTGCTCTCCCGCGGAATGGCGATAGCGGACGGCATCACCCGCCGCTGCGAAACCGGCTGCGAATACATTGCCGCAATAGACGGCGATGCATACCGCGCCAAGGCCGCATTAACCGCGCTTGAGGAAAGCTTCCCCGCGGCAAGGCTGTTCGACATGGACGTTATAACAAATGAGTTTGAGCACATCTCCCGCGCGGACATAGGCATGCAGCCGCGGCGGTGCTTTTTATGCAGCGCACCCGCGGCGGAATGCGCGCGCAGCCGCCGCCATTCACTTGATGAATTGACAGATCATGTGCATACGCTCCTTTGGCAATGGTACGCAGATGCTCAGGCGGAGCGCATAGGCCGCACGGCGCAGCGAGCAATGCTTTATGAGCTTGCCGCCACGCCAAAGCCCGGCCTTGTGGACCGGCGCAACAACGGCGCGCACACGGACATGGATTTTTATACGTTTATAGACAGCGCATGCATCACCGCGCCGTATTTTGCCCAATGCGCACGCGAAGGGTTATGCGGCCCTGCCGATTATGCTGAGCTGTTTGCGCGGCTTAAAATGCACGGGCTGAAAGCCGAAGGCGACATGCTTGCCGCAACGGGCGGCGTAAACACGCATAAGGGCGAAATATTTTCGCTTGGGCTTATTTCCGCCGCATGGGCGCGGCTGATACGCTATGGCTCCCCCGTGAGCGCGGGCAGCATATGCAAAACCGCAGCCGATATATTCGCCTCCGCCGTTCCCGATGCGCACGGTCTCAGCGGGGCGCGGCTGTCCGCACACGGCGGCTTTGCATTGGCGCTTAATCCCGCGCTGCCTATACTGCGGCGCGAAGCACAAAACGGCATGGATACCGCAGCCTATGCCGCGCTTACGGCGCTGATGGCGCAGAACGAGGACACAAACATAGTCCGCCGCGCGGGAGAAGCCGGGCTTGAATATGTAAAACGGCTCTGTACCTATGCGGACGCAGCCGACGCGGACGCGCTTATGCGCATGGACGATGAGCTTATCCGCCGCAACATAAGCCCAGGCGGCAGCGCGGATCTGCTTGCGGCGGCGCTTATGCTTTACTTTGCGGAAAATGATTTATAAGTGAAACATCCTCCGTACCATATTCGGCGCGGAGGATGCTTATTTTATGCTTTATTTACTTGTCGCCCTGGCAATATACCACATTGCCGTCAACAATGGTTCTGTAAACGGTTGCGATGATGTCTGTAACGGGGTTGCCGTTCCATATTACCACGTCCGCGTCCTTGCCCACTTCAAGGCTGCCTACGCGGTCGCCAATGCCGGTATATGTGGCGGAATAGATTGTTATGGCCTTCCATGCTTCCTCCTCCGGCAATCCGTGGCGCACGGCAAGGCCCGCGCAAAGGGGCAGCGCCTCTATCGTAATAACAGGATCGTCCGTTATTATGGCAAAGGGTACGCCCGCCTTATGCAGTATTGCAGGGGTTTCAAACGTGCGGTTCATAACCTCGTGCTTAGTTGGCGTGCCGCCGGAGGTGGGGCCTACAAACGCGGGGTAGCCTTCTTCCGCCAATATGTCCGCAATGAGCGCGCCCTCGGTGCAATGATCTATCGTCATGCGCAGATTGAACTCCTTTGCTATGCGTATGGCGGTAAATATATCGTCCGCGCGGTGCGCATGCGCCTTCAGTGGTATTTCGCGCCTGAGCACGGGTATAAGCGCCTCGTACTTCATATCGAACGCTGGCTCCTTGCCCGCTTCCTTGGCCTCCATATAGTTGCGCGCCTTATAGAGTATTTCGCGCAGCATGGACGCTATTGCCATGCGGGTCATGGGCGCCTTTTTGAACTCCGTACCGTATACGCGCTTGGCATTCTCGCCAAAGGCAATTTTCATCGCCGCGGGGTTCTTTATTATCATGTCGTCAACCCGCCTGCCAACGAACTTTACGGCCATTGCCGTGCCGCCTATTATGTTCGCGCTGCCGGGCGTGGTAACGCCGCTGGTCACGCCCGCCTTTATGGCGCGCCTGAGCTGCGGATCGTACGGATTGAATGAATCCATTATTCTAAGCTGCGGCGTGAGTGGGTCGTTCTTCTCATTATGGTCGGGCGATATGCCTATTGCGCGCGCGGAATCGCCCGTGTGGCAATGCGCTTCCACTATGCCCGGGGTAACAAGGCGGCCTTCGGCGTCTATAATTTCGGCATCCTCGGGCGCGTCCACCTTAACGCCTATGCCGGCTATCTTGCCGCCGTCTATAAGTATTTCGCCGTTGGCGATGTCCTCGCCCGCCATGGGGCGTATGTGTGCGTTTTTAATGAGCAGCATTGGGTTTCCTCCTTGGGTAAATTGTTATGTGTAGTTTACCATTTTCCGGCAATAATACACAAGTTTTTTATCATTTAATTGACATTCACGCTTTTAAATTGCTATAATATAAAAAATATCTTCCGCAGCTTTGTATTATTAAGGATTTATACCGCGTTACAGCTTATATTGATACAAAGCTGAACTACTTGATTTACAGATAGTGTAAACGTAAAAAATAAAAAGGGAGAAGCGCACATGGATTTAATCGACCGGATCAATGCCAACTACAACAACCTTTCGCGGGTTCACAAGCGCATAGTGGATTACATTACCGATAATCCGGACCGCGCGTGTTTTCAATCACTCAAGGATTTCAGCGACAGCGTGAACGCCTCGCCCGTTACCGTGCTGCGCTGCCTTGACAAGCTGGGTATAAATGGTTTCATATACGCGGCAGAGCGTGTATCCCGGCAAGCGCCTTGCATCGGCCCTGAGCGGGCTGAACAGCACCAGCGATATTGTTCACCGCGTGGTGCAGGCGGATCTTGACAATATCACGAATACGTTTGAAAATCTCAGCTCGCGCGACATGTACCGCGCATGCGATATATTAAGGAACTGCGGGCGGGTGCATTTGGTTGCGCAGGGCGTGAGCAAAACGCTGCTGCCGTTTTTGCAGAACCGGCTCAGTTCGCTGAATATAGACGTGCAGATATTCGATGTGGACAGCACCATTTTCCTTACCAACATGCTTTCCGGCATCCGCACGAACGATGCTTTCTTCATGCTGTCCTTCCCCCGCCTTGACAACAGCCGCATGCCCTTCCTTGCGGAGCAGCTTGTTAAGCACAATATTCCGATAGTATGCATGGCGGAAAACCCCGCGTCCGCCGTTGCGCGGCACGCCACCGTAACGCTTATATGCCAGGCCGATACGCCGATATATTACAATTCCTATTCCGCGCCAATGGTAATGGCAAACGCGCTCGTATCGCTCATGGCAGGTCAGATGAAGGACGATGTGCAGGCATTTCAGACGCAGATTGAGAACCTGCGCAGCGAATATACAGCGTATTCAAAAATGCATGACGGGAATGAATCCTCCACCCAGGCTGATGCAAATGAGGAGGCGCCTAAGCTTATGGAGGAACGGCCCAAGCGCAAGCGCGGCCGCCCGCGTAAAGTCACGTCCACTCCCGCGCATCCCGCAGCGAATGCTGATGACGAAGGCGCGGCAAACTGATGTCCATTACAAAGAAGTAAACCAAACAATTCATTTTCATTATACGGAAAGAGCGGCCCAATGGGCCGCTCTTTCCGTATATCTTACAGTCATCTCCACTCGGCGTAAATCTTATCCGGCCGGGACCACTTGTACTCCACAAACGGGTTTTCGCGTATGTTGCCCTTGCGCACCCAGAAGCGGCGCTCGGTAGCATCGATTATGAAGCAGGCAAGCGTTGCGCATTGCTCTATTTCCTTATCGCGGCTGTTGCGCTGGTTAAGCACGGATTCGGGCGCGCCGAACGTGCAGTTTAGCACGGATATCATGTCCGCTATGCCTATCTTTTCCTTGCCGCTGAGCAGGCGCTTTATGGTATTGTAGCGGTTCACGCTGCTGCCCTTGCGCCCGTAAAGCAAATGCCCCAGGGAAAGGAAATGGTTAGTGTGATACGTCAGGCCGTTTTCGGGATAGAGTATCTGCGCGCCGTTGGCGCCGGCCTCTATGCACATCATGTCCCCGTGCAAATTGCCGTTGGACACAAGGAAGTTCATTGGCGCCATGTGGCGGATGGAGAACAATATGTCCAGGCATTCCGCCCAGTTGCCGGTGCTTATAAACTTGCGGCGCACTATCGCGCTCGGCACGCCTATGGGGTCGGTCTCAATTTCGCGCGGCAGGCTGTTTATTGCCAGTCCAACGCCCGCCTGGTTCATGCCGTAGCGTGCAAGCTGGCCCGCTTCCGTAAGGCAGAAGCAGTCCGGCCCGTTGTCCTGCAATATCTCCAGCACAACGCCGTGTTCTTCCGCCCAGTAATACATGTCCCAGTTCTGCGCGGTTAGCACATGGCCGTTTGTGGTGCGCTCGGGCAATGCGCCTATGCAGGAGCATTCCTCCGCGTCCTTATGGTGCCTGTCGTCGTGCGATCCTTCAAAGCGCAGCAGCTCGCTGCGGCAGTTGATGGCAAGTATTTCGTCAAATGAACGGCCGCAGCCTTCCGCTATGCCGTGCATCTCCTCCATCAGTTCCGGCGCAAACGCCTCTATGGCGGGTATGAACTTGGCCGCCATTTGTATTGCGTAGTCCCATGAAAGGTTGGGCTTGTTGTTAAAATAGCGCTCGTAGTCGCCTATCGTGCGGTCTATCAGCTCTCGGCATTCCTGCCCGTATGTTACGCCGCGCTCATGCGGCGTGCCGGAAAGGACTACCTTCTTAAACGTGTTCACTATATGTATACCTCCACAAATTCATCTGTCGCACAGATGGCACGCCACAAAGTGGCCGGGTTCTATTTCCCTCAGCTCCGGCTGTTCAGCGGTGCATCTTTCCATGCACTGCGCGCAGCGGCCCGCAAAGCGGCAGCCCGGCGCGGGGTTTACGGGGCTTGGCACGTCGCCTTCCAGCAATATGCGCTCCGTCTTAACGTCAAGCCTGGGGATGGGCACGGCGGAAAGCAGCGCCTTGGTATACGGATGAACAGGATTTTTGAACAGCTGTTTGCAGTCCGCAAGCTCAACCATGCGTCCAAGGTACATTACCGCTATGCGGTCGGAAATATGTTTAACAACGCTCAGGTTATGGGATATGAACAGATACGTCAGTCCCCTGTCCTTTTGCAGCTGCTGCATAAGATTGAGTACCTGTGCCTGAATGGATACGTCCAGCGCCGATACCGGCTCATCCAGCACAAGGAACTCCGGATTGAGCGCAAGCGCCCTTGCTATGCCCACGCGCTGGCGGCGGCCGCCGTCAAGCTCGTGCGGATAGGCATTGACCAGCCTTTCGGCAAGGCCAACCGTCTCCATCAGTTCGTATACCCGTTCTTCATATTCCTTTTTGCTCTTGCAGACCTTCTGTATCACCAGCGGCTCGCCAATGCTTTCAAAAACACTCTTCCTGCCGTCCAGCGAGGAATACGGGTCCTGGAACACTATCTGCATCTTCTGCCTAAGCGCGCGCAGCTCCTGCTTATTAAGCTTTGTCACGTCCACGCCGTTCAGCAGCACCTCGCCGCTGGTGGGTTCGTGCAGGCGCAGTATGGCGCGGCCTATGGTGGACTTTCCGCAGCCGGATTCGCCCACAAGGCCCAGCGTTTCGCCCCGCTCAATATCGAAGCTAACGTCGTCCACGGCATGCAGCAGGCCGTTCTTGGTGTTGAAATACTTTTTAAGGTGTTTTACTTCCAGCAGCTTATCAGGCATTTTCGTTACCTCCGCCGTTTATCAAATGGCACGCCACAAAGTGGCCCGGTTCAATCTCCACGTTTTCCGGATGCTCCTGCCGGCAGCGCTCGGTCGCATAAGGGCAGCGCGGGTTGAAGCGGCACCCCTGCGGCAGATCGGTAGGATCGGGCGTAAGGCCGTTTATGGGCACAAGCTCGTTCTGCTCGGTGAATATATCCGGTATGCAGGCAAAAAGGCCCTTTGTATACGGATGCGCGGTGGAGTTGAATATATGCTCCCGTGTGCCGTATTCAACAACCTCGCCCGCGTACATTATGGCAACATAGTCGCAAATTTCCGCCACTATGCCAAGATCGTGCGTTATCATTACCATCGCGGTTTGATACTGCGCCTTCAGCTTTTTCATCAGCTCCAGCACCTGCGCCTGAATGGTAACGTCAAGCGCGGTAGTAGGCTCGTCCGCTATAAGGAAGCGCGGGTTGCACGCCAGCGCCATTGCTATTACTACGCGCTGCTTCATACCGCCGGAAAACTGGTGCGGATAATCGCTGCCGCGCTCCGGCCTTATGCCAACAAGCTCCAGCATGTCGCACGCCTTCTTGTGCGCCTCTGCGCGGCTGCCGCCGTCATGCAGGCGTATAACCTCAGCTATCTGATCCGCAACCGTCATAACGGGGTTAAGGCTCGTCATGGGGTCCTGGAATATCATGGCAATTTCCTTGCCGCGTATTTTGCGCATTTCCTTTTCGCTTACCTTCAAAAGGTCCTGCCCGTCGAAGAATATTTCGCCCGATACTACCCGTGCAGGGGGAGTTGGAAGTATGCGCATTATGGTCTTTACGGTCGTTGTTTTGCCCGCGCCCGTTTCGCCCACAAGGCCCAGCGTTTCGCCGTTGCCAAGCGAGAGATTAAGGTTTTCCACGGCGTGCACCGTGGCGTCATAGGACTGATAGTGAACAGTAAGGTTCTTTATTTCCAAAAGCTTTTCGTTCGCCATTGCGTTTCCCTCCTTAGTCCTTCAGCTTCGGGTCAAGCGCATCGCGCAGTCCGTCGCCGACAAGGTTCATGCTGAACACCGCCGCCATGATGGCAAGGCCCGGGAATATGCACACATGCGGCGCATCGCGCAGGAAGTCGCGGCCGGTGGAAAGCATGCTGCCCCATTCCGCCGTGGGCGGCACTATGCCAAGGCCAAGGAAGCTCATGCTGGCGCAGGAAAGTATCGCCGCGCCTATCTTAAGCGTTGCCTGCACGATAAGCGGGGCAAGGCAGTTGGGCAGAATATGCCGCGTTATCAGGAAAAAGTCGTTTGCGCCCGCCGCGCGGGAGGCTTCAACAAAGTCCTGATCCCTAAGGGAAAGTATGCTCGCCCTGACTATGCGGCAGTAGCCCGGTATGCTCGATACGCCGATTGCTATCATAACGTTCTGCAAGCCCGAGCCAAGCGCCGCAACGATTGATATGTTCAAAAGTATTGTCGGGATTGACAGCAAAACGTCCATGCAGCGCATTATTATATTGTCTATCGTTCCGCCGTAATAGCCCGCTATCGCGCCCAGCGTAACGCCGCCGATGAGCGATATGCATATTGCAATAAGGCCAACGGACATGGATATGCGTGCGCCGTAAATTATGCGGCTGAGTATATCCCTGCCAAGCTCATCCGTGCCGAACCAGTGGCCCGCGCTTGGGCCCTGCAAACGGTTGCGCGGGTCCTGCGCATTGGGTTCATACGGGGAAATTATCGGCGCAAGCACAGCGCACAGCACCAGCATTATAACAATGCAAAGGCCAACTACCGCGCGGCCGTTTTTACTGAAGCGACGCCATGTTTCCTGCAGTTTGCTATGCTTCTTGGGTACGTTTGGTTTGGTTGAAATCGCGCTCATCCTTGCACCCCCTTATTTATATTGCGACCGCACGCGCGGATCGACATATGCATACAGTATATCCACCACCAAGTTGACAAGGCAGAATGAAAGCGCTATCACAAGCACGCCGCCCTGAACAACGGGATAGTTTCTGGACTTTATCGCATCCACCATCATTTTGCCAACGCCGGGTATTGCGAATATGGATTCGATAAGCACCGCGCCGCCAAGGAGCAGGCCGAACTGCATACCGATTGTGGTTATTACGGGGATAAGCGCATTCTTGAGCGCATGTACCGTCACCACCTTAAATTCGCTAAGGCCCTTAGCGCGGGCTGTGGAAATATAATCCTGCCTTATTACTTCCAGCATGCCGGAGCGCGTCATTCTTGCTATGCTTGCGGCGCTGTTAACGCCCAGCGCTATGCCCGGCAGAATAACGCAGGAGAAGGAATCGAAGCCCGATGCAGGCAGCCATTTCAGCTTTACACAGAAAAGCAGCATCAGCAGCAGTCCGCACCAGAACGACGGCATTGATATGCCAATCATGGAGATGCTCATAACAATATTATCTATAATTGAATACTGCCTTATTGCGGACACGATGCCGAACGTAAGCCCGAACACCACCGCGAAAACGACAGCAAAGCTTGCAAGTTTAACGGTATTGGGGAAGGTTTGCGCTATGCGCGTGGCAACGTTCTGGCGGGTGGAATAGCATATTCCCATATCGCCGCGCAGAAGGCGCACAACATAATTAAAAAAGCGTTCAAAATAGCCGCCGTTAAGGCCCAGCTCCTCACGCAGAGCCTCGCGTGCCTCCGGCGTTGCATTATCGCCAAGCAATGAGTCCACCGGATCGCCCGGCGTGATATACATAAGCGAAAAAACCAGCAGTATAACGCCAAGAAGCACGGGAATAAGCATGAGCAAACGCCTTGCAATATATTTAAGCATGGTATTGCCTCCTAATGTAATATTCACCGGCTGCAGCGCCTGCGTGGAGCAAACGCTGCTGCCGGGTGTTAAAGGGGAAGAACCTTATAATCAGTCTTCGTTGACGAAGTAAAGCTCGGAGTAGTACTCCATGTCATAGGGCAGCACCTTCAGGCCGCGCACATTGGAACGCGCGCCGTATACGGGCCAGGGGTGGCAGATATAAATCATGGGGCACAGGTCGTGTATCATGGCCTCGGCCTCGGACACCAGCTTGTTGCGCTCTTCGGCGTCAAGAGTGGTAACTATCTTGTCCAGTATGGCGTCCACATCGGCATCGTTGAGCCAGGTACGGTCCTGACTGCTGCCGCGGGAGCTGCTGTGGAAGAATGCATACAGACCCTCGCCCGCATCGCACAGCTTCATATCGGTCGAGGCGACACCAACTTCGTACTCACCGGCATTGAGCATGGTGGAAAGGGTGCCGCTCTCGGTGGGCTGAAGCACGAGCGTTACGCCAACCTCCGCCCACATGGACTGGAGCATTTCGGCAAACATGTTGTTGGTGGTATTGGCAAGATAGATAAAGGAAACCTCAAAACCGTTTTCATAGCCTTCGGCAGCCAGCATTTCCTTGGCCTTGGCGGGATCGTACTCATATACGGGCAGGTTGTGATTCTTACCCGGGAAGGAGGGAGGAATGGGGCCGTTGGCCTTTTCGCTGTTCTTTTCGCCGTATATGGTTTCGCGAATAAGCTCGGTATCGGTCGCATGGTACAGGGCCTTACGAACGTTTACGTTGTTAAGGGGCTCAACGGAGGTGTTGAAGCAGATATAGCGCAGCGTGTTCTGGGCTCTGCCGAGCACATACATGTCGCTGCTTTCCTCAACGCGGTCTATATCGGTGGTCTGGAGACGGCACAAATCTATATCGCCGGTCTCAAGATTGATGGTACGGGAGGTGCCTTCGGTCATTATCTTCAGCACAACGGTCTTAAGCTTGGCGGGTTCGCCCCAGTAGTTTTCGTTGCGCTCAAGGGTGATGCTTTCGCCGGCGGTCC
>OLGV01000894.1_pt1 | contig 10761 bp, 10 predicted proteins | sample 1605761 | NCBI WGS metagenome assembly OLGV01 (sample SAMN03283245) | human gut metagenome | biome: human-associated habitat; material: feces | host: Homo sapiens | place: Peru | collected 2012
TATTGTATGTTGGTTTATAATGATATTTTGGTCTTTTTGACGATTCTTGTTTTCTTACATTGAAGTAATCATTTTCAGGATCATAAATTTCATCCTGTTTAACTTCCCATTCTTTTTTAAAAGACTGACATTGATTCGATTTGTGCATCATTTCTTTCGTCATTCCAATCATACTCCTCTGTTAGATAAAATTCAAAATTATTCTGAAGGAAAAAGATTTTAGAATTATTAAAAATTTTTTCAAAAATAAATTCTATAATAATAGAAATAGCAGTTAGAAAAATAAAAATCACATTATATCTCCTTATGTTTATTTTTAATTGAAATCCATTGTTCTTCTGTAATATGTTCAATTTCTTTAGTTGTATTTAGAAAATTTTCAAAATCAGTAATGTTATTAATTTTAAAACTTGTATCAATATATCCAGTTCTGATATATGATTCACCAGATTCTTGTTTAATTTCAAACATTTTTTTATAAATAAATGTTCCAAATTTAGTCCAACATTCTACTTTATCAAAATTAAATCCATTAATGGTATTAAGCATTTGAATTTTTTCACACAATCTGCGCAGATTACAAAAACGGACTTTCCCGCTCCGAACAAATATTCAGGGAAGTTTCAACGCTGGCAGAAAATTCCCCGGACAAGATAAAAACAGAACTTTTTTCCAATGAGGCAGGAATTCTTTCCGCAAAATACTCAAAAAACAATAAAACGCTGATTGCTTATCCTGATGAACAGACCGCATCGCAGGTGATTAACTCAAAACTGGTAAAAGTATTTTATAAAACAATTGTCATCCAGGAAGACACATACGAATTAAAGATTGCCTCTTACATCCTGCGCCCGAATATAATCTATAACGCGGCCCGAAACAGTTTTATCACGATACTGGCAGCGACGATTGCAACTATCGCCGTACTGATTTTTATTTCTGTAAAAGCAAGAAAACTTTCACCGGCCGAAGAAGATATTGAAACAGAAGAGCCGCTCAGCGATGATTTTTCATTTGAGGATGAAACACAAGAGACGGACAAAAATGCGAAAGATAAAAAAAGCTCCGCGGATTTCCAGGCTTTTCCGGAAAACAACAATGATTCAGAAACCGAGGCAGATTCAGATTTTCAGGCGGAAGATTTTGAACCTGACGAAGAGCCTGATGCCACCGGCTCCACAGACGAATCAGACAGCGATGCCTATTACAACGAACATAAAGTCATGCAGAATGCACAGAGCAATACTGAAAATCCGCCGGATTTAAAGGAAAGAATCAATTTCGAGCTTACAAAAGCCGCATCAAGCGAGCAGGATTTTTCAATTCTGCTAATAGAAATCAAAGATTCTTCAAAAATATCAGGCATTGAAAAATTCCTTACAGACAATTATGGAAAAGAAAATGTATATACCTACAGGGAAAACGTCTTTGCCCTTTTGAAGGAAAACACCAATATTGATGAAGCCGAGGATAAAGCCGCTCTGATTGAAAACAACATCAGGACAGTTTTTGAAGAGCCGAATGTTTTCATAGGCATTTCAAGCCGCTCGATTAGAACCATTACAGCAGACAGGCTTATTGCCGAAGCGGAAGAAGCTTTAAACCATGCAAACAGCGATCCTGACGCAAGGATTGTAGGCTTCCATGTAGATATTGAAAAATACCGCGAGCTGGTAGAAAAATAAACTAACTCAATAGACCGGAAACACCACTGCATTGTGCAAGGCCTTCCGCGCAGAGCAAGACAACGGATGCAAAAAGCTATTGTTTTTCCAGTTCTATTGATTTTTATCAGGCGAAGAATCGGAATCTTCCGCTTTTTCAGCGGCTTCGTTTTCGCCGTCCTGAGTTTCTTCTGTATCACCAGATTTTATTTCCTCAAGTTTTTTTTCAAATGAAGAAATATTCGTGTTGTCCTGGAATTTTTCTTTTAAGACAGAAAGATTCGCCTCTGCCTCTTCATACCTTTCCATTGCAAAAAGAACATTTATATAATTCACAAGAACATCTGCGTTTTCAGGATTATTTTTAACAAGCGAAGAATATATGGTTTCTGCTGAAGGCAGCTTTCCGTTCATTGCATAAATATACGCAATAGACATCTGGATGGAAATATTTTCAGGATCGCGCCTATACAGCTCCAGATAAAGCTTCTGCGCCTCTTCCCAATTTTTATTCATCGCATAGGCGCGGGCCAGCTTATAATTTGCAGTCCATTTTAATTTTCTGTTGGACTTTGCCATTTTATAATAAGTTATAGCCTTGTCGTATTTTCCCAAATCATTATAAGAATCCGCGATGTTCATATATTCAACAAAAATATTATTCTTACGAACAGCCGTCTCACCCGGAACTGGAACGCGAAACGATGCGCATGAGACAAAAATAACTGGAAGCAAAAAAATCAATTTTTTTTTCATTTTAATCAGATAACAAGAATTTTATACAACTGCCGTTTGTCTATCTTTATTTCTGAAACAATCAGATGCGTATCAGAAATCCTTTTTACGCTGGAATCCGTAAGCCCGAAAGCAACTTCCAGCATAGCCTTTGCAGCACCGACAACGCGAGGGTCCCGGAATTCAAATTCAAGCTGGGCAACGTACTGGTTCTTGTTGTCCATATCATTTTCAAGGAAACCTTTTACATACATCAGCTTAAAATTAAGGTTTGCGCCAATCAGTGTTGTAAGAAAAGACTGCGGTTTTGTAGCATAGAAACGAATCTGACCGTCATAAAAGCCCTCTTCATAGGAAAGCCATTCATAAATATCATCATCCAGGCTTAAGCTGTCCTCAAATTCAAGATTCTGGGAAATATAGTGATAGCGTTCAACCATATCAGGAACAGATCTTCCAATCAACGCGATTTTTTCAGAAGGAAATGACGCAAGAAATCCGGAATTATTATATACCGTATATGAAACATCATTTTTGTCCGAACCTTCCAGGGCAAGTCTGTCCGATGTCCAGCCGTTTTTTTTAGAAAATGCGGAAGACACAGCGATTCTAGGAAAACTGCAAGACGACGCAATCTGAAAGTCAACGGATTTTTTAGATTTTTTCATTCCAAGATACACAGTATCGATTCTTTCAGAAATTTTCCGGGCATCACCCTCAGAAAGTCCATGAATATTATTCTGAATCATCCTGGAAATCAAATTTGAATCAACAGCCTTTGGAATGCGGATATAAAAAGCGCTTCTGGAATCAATTAAATCCAGAGGATTTACTTCTTCAACCGCAATATTCACCGACTTGCAGCCAACCGCAGAAATGCCGGCGGCAATCAGAACAAAAGCCGCCAGCACAGCAGAAGGCAACGTTTTATTAAGCCTTAACAATAGAAATTCTCCATTTTTTATCGTCTGCATCAACTTCTGCGCCATCCGCAATAGAATCAGTAAATTCCGAAGAAGAAGCAAGGGTTTCTGAAACAACAAAATCACGGAACATTTCATAAGCAGCTTTTAGCTCATCATCGCCACAAACTTCAAGATTGATTCGATCTGTAACTTCAAATCCTGATTCTTTGCGCAGGTTCTGGATTCCTCGAACCAAATCGCGGACATAGCCTTCTTTCTTAAGTTCATCTGTGATTTTTGAATCAAGTCCGACTGTCAAAGTTCCTTCGTTCAATACTTTCAGGCCATCTTTTTCAAGGCGTTCCACAAGAATCTTTTCAGAATTAAGTTCTATAGGTGTTCCATCAACATCGATAGAAAGATTTGTTCCTTCCAAAATTGACTGAATCTGTTCTGAAGAAAGTTCCTGGATTACAGAAGCCGCCTTTTTCATTTTTGAACCAAGCTCTTTTCCAAGAACCTTAAAGTTCGCCTTGCACTTGTATTCTACAAGCTCGTCCTCGCGGTCATGGAATTCAACTTTCTTCACATTCAGCTCCTCACGGATTGAATCTTCCATCTCGGCAAGAACGCGCTTTTGGTTTTCATTTCTAGTAACCAACGCTACAGAAGAAAGCGGCTGGCGGTTCTTCAAGTTGAATGTATTTCGCAGAGAACGACCCATAGAAACCGCTTTCTGAACAGTCGCCATCTTGAACTCAAGCTCTTCGTTGCGCCAATTTTCACAGTAAACCGGGTAATCGCACAGATGAACAGATTCCTTGTCGTCAGCAGTCTTTAAATTCTGCCATATCTGTTCGGTAATAAACGGAATAAACGGCGAAGCCACAAGACTGAATGTCTTTAACGCGATGTAAAGGGCTTCATACGCCTCTTTCTTGTCAGAATCATTTTCAGATTTCCAGAAGCGTCTTCGGGAACGGCGGATATACCAGTTATTCATCTCATCAATAAATTTTACAATCGGGTCAACCGCGCCGCTCAAATCGTAATCATCAAGTCCTGCTGTAACATCCTTTACAAGTTTCTGCGTAATTGACAAAAGCCATGCATCGAGCGGATTTGAAGGAAGCTTTTCATCAAACAAATGTCCAGTCGGCTGGATTTTATCAATATTTGCATACGTTACAAAGAAACTGTAAGAGTTCCAGAGCGGAAGAATAATATTTTTTATTACGTCACGAACGCCTTCGTCACTGTAGCGAAGATCGTCCGCCCTTACTACTGCTGAATGAATCAAAAACAGCCGGAGAGCGTCCGCGCCGAATTTATTGATTGCCTCAACAGGATCAGTGTAATTGCGAAGCGATTTGGACATTTTTCGTCCGTCCGAAGCAAGAACAAGTCCATTTACAATACAATTCTGGAACGCAGGCTTATCAAAAAGATGAGAGGCAAGAACTGTAAGCGTGTAAAACCATCCGCGGGTCTGGTCCAAACCTTCAGATATGAAGTTTGCAGGGAAATGCTTTTCAAAGTATTCTTTGTTTTCAAAAGGATAGTGCTGCTGGGCATAAGGCATACTTCCAGATTCAAACCAGCAGTCAAAAACCTCTGGTATACGGCGCATTGTTCCGCCGCATTTTTTACACGGAATTGAAATCTTGTCTACAAACTGCTTGTGCAAATCTTCCGGGTAAGTTCCGCTAAGGTCCGCAAGCTCCTGACGGCTTCCTACGCAGACAGTATTTTTACAGTCAGGATTATCGCATTTCCAGATTGGAATAGGATTTCCCCAGTACCGGTTTCGGCTGACAGCCCAGTCGCGGGCACCAGCAAGCCATTTTCCAAAGCGGCCTTCCTTAATATGGGCAGGCTGCCATTTTATCTGGCTGTTCGCCTTTAAAAGCTGCTCGTGATGGTCAGCGACCCTTACAAACCACGAACCGATTCCCCGGTAAATCAATGGAGAACCGCAACGCCAGCAATGCGGATACTGGTGAACAACTGTGTCGCGCTTGACAAGCTTTCCTTCTTTTTTAAGGCGGTCCATAAGGTCTTTATCGCAGTCCTTTACAAAGCGGCCGGCAAAATCAGAAACTTCTTTTGTAAATTTACATTCCGCATCCATCGGCTCAACATTTGGAATTCCTGTTCCCGCAAAAACCTTGTTATCCTCCTCACCAAAAGCAGGAGCAATATGAACGATTCCTGTACCGTCCTCGGTAGAAACATAATCCGCATTAAAAAGACGGAACGCACCCTTAGCGCAAGGCTGATGGGTTTCTTCAGAACATCTTGCAGAATCTTTAAGATATGCAAAATACGGAAACAGCGGCTCATACTCCGCGTCAAGGAAGTCTGAACCCAGTTTTTCGTAAATAATTTCGTAATCAGATTCGTTCTTATAATACGCATGAAGCCGGCTTTTTGCCATAATATAATAGTCGCCGGACTCTTTATCGAGAATTTTTACATACTCAATTTTTGGTCCCATACAAAGACCAAGATTTGAAGGCAACGTCCATGGAGTTGTCGTCCATGCAAGAAAATAGGTTTTTCCGTTTGCCATATCAGAATCATCAATCGCGGCAGGCGCTTTTGTAACCTTAAAACGGATTGTAATGGCAGGATCCTGTTTTTCCTTGTACCCCTGGGCAAGCTCATGGGTAGAAAGCACAGTTGAACAGCGCGGACAATACGGAAGGATGTACTTTCCTTCGTAGATAAGCCCCTTGTCCCACAAGGATTTTGCAACCCACCAGATTGATTCCATATAATCAGGATTCATAGTCTTGTAGTCGTGGTCAAAATCAACCCAGCGTCCCATGCGGGTAATAGTCTGACGCCATTCAGAAGTATATTTTAAGACTGAAGCCTTGCATTTTTCATTAAAATTCGCAACTCCGTACGCTTCAATTTCATGCTTGGAATTTATTCCCAGTTCTTTTTCAATAAGATTTTCAACCGGAAGACCGTGGCAATCCCATCCGAAGCGGCGCTCAACTTTCTTTCCCTTCATTGTCTGATAACGCGGAATAATATCTTTGATTGTAGAAGGTATAAAATGTCCAAAATGCGGAAGTCCTGTCGCAAAAGGAGGACCATCGTAGAAAACATATTCCTCTGCCCCTTCCCGCTGGCTAACTGATTTTTTAAAAGTATCATCTTCCTTCCAAAATTTCAGGATTTCTTCTTCCTGCTTTGGAAAATCTGCTTTTGGATTGACTGGCTTATACATATCCTATAAATTCCTTGAATAAAAAAATCGTATATTATAGAAAAATTATATCGCAAATCAAACATTTATTCTACTTTATTCAGCCAAATAAACTATCCCAGCGCGACATCCAGAATCATCATAAGAATAAAACCCAAGCCAAAGCCAATCGTTCCATTGTTCGAATGCTCACCTTCACTCGCCTCTGGAATAAGTTCTTCCACCACAACAAAAAGCATCGCACCTGCCGCAAATGCCAGAAGATACGGCAAAATTCCCTGAATAAAATTTGAAAGAAGAATCGTAAGAAAAGCAGCAACCGGCTCAACAATTCCAGAAAGCGTTCCGTACACAAAAGATTTTAATTTTCCGTTTCCTTCAGATTTTAACGGCAGACTTATAATCGCTCCTTCCGGAAAATTTTGAATCGCGATTCCGGCAGAAAGCGCAAACGCGGCGGCAAAGCTGACCTCCACAGAATTTGAAAGAAAACCGGCCGCGACAACGCCGACCGCCATTCCTTCCGGTATGTTGTGAAGCGTTACCGCAAGGCAAAGCATTGTCGTATTTTTCAATCTCGAAGCAGGGCCATCCGCATAGCGGGTTTCAAGATGAAGATGAGGAACAGCCATATCAAGCAAATAAAGAAAAGCCATTCCCATAAAAATTCCAGCCGCCGCAGGAAAAAAGGCAAACCGCCCCATTCCGCGGCTTTGTGAAATCGCGGGAATAATCAGTGACCATACAGAAGCCGCCACCATCACACCGGAAGCAAAACCAAGCAAAAGTTTCCGCAGTTTTTTGTTCAGGTCATTTTTCATAAAAAAAACAACAGCAGAACCAAGCAAAGTGCCAAGAAAAGGGATAATTAAAATAAAAAAAATATTTACCAAGACAAAATCCTTAAAAATTAAAAAACACAGGATTCAAGCTTTTTTTTAAGGAGAACGATTCGCTTAAATCCTGTGCAAAAGTCGGGTTACTTTTATAATTTATGACTTGCAGTTCAATAAATTCAAATTAATCATGCTTCCTTGCCAAGTTTTTCACAGGCAGCAACAGTTTCCTCATCTGGAAAAAGATGGCCGGCAAGCCCGTCCGCATTCACAACACTTGCGCCGGCAGAGACAATGCGGTCGCGCCACAAACGAAGCCATTCTCCGTCGCCCCAGTCGTAAGAGCCAAAAACGGCGACTTTTTTTCCAGAAAGACTAGATTCAACCGAGCTGTAAAAAGATTCCATTGAATCCTCAAGCTCTTCCGCGCCCATCGCAGGACTTCCAAGGATTATAACATCGCATGCAAGAACCTTGGCAGAATCAGCTGAATCCGCGGTTGAAAAATATACCTCCGCGCCTGACAATTCCGCGCCTTTTTTTACGGCATTCGCCATCGCCTCTGTATTTCCAGTTGTTGTTGAATAAATAATCGCTTTTTTCATTTTTTCACCTCAAATATTAAAATTATTTTTGTACGCCACATAATTTTTCACAGCCTGAAGAATGTCGCCATGCCGTATTTTACTAAAACCTGCTCAACGAGCATAAGTTTTTTCTATAGTTAGTTATACCTAACTATTTTATATAACAAAAGTTATTTTTGTTCAAGTAGTTAGCATAAACTAACTACTTTTTTTTTCCGATTATCTAAGAAATATGCAGTTAAAAAAAATTCTTTCGCTATTGTTATTTTTTTTTACCTCTGGAATTGTTTTTTCAGAAATCCCTGAACCGTTGAAAGGAATATGGACTGGAAAAGACAGAATAATATTTTTTGGCGGAAAGGATGAAATTTCAATCATCTTAAAGGAATATTACGGATGGTATTACGACAGGGCTGTAGAGCCAAAAGAATTTTCAGGAATTCAGGAGCGAAAAAGAAACGCCGCGACGCAAAGAACTGCGCACGACTACAAAGTACGCTTTGAACAGTCAGAAAAAAACACGAATGTGTGGGAAATGACGATTTTTATCGATAAAAAGACAAAATCAACAGTTCCACTCGCGCTGATTGACGGAAAAATCTATCTTGATTTTCTGTTGAAAACCGCTCCGGCAAATTTAGAAAGTGAAACTTCCGAAGAAAACATTTCAGAAAATATTGCGGAAAACAAAAAGACAGAAAAAAATCATTTAACAGGATATTGGCAAGGAGTAAACAGCGCTGATTCAATAAGGATTAGCCAGAGGCGCAGCAAGGAAAACATAATTTCTTGGTACATAACAGAAAACTGCGCATATCAGATAAGATTTTGGGCTACAAAAATGAGCCATGAAAACTTGAATGCAGTTTTTTCAGACAGCGGCTCAATTTACACAGTAAAAAAGCACATTTTTTCCGCGGGAACAAATTTCACCTGCGTAAGCGGAAAAGGAAGCAACATCCGCAATGTTGAAAAATACTCAGACTTTCCATACGGATACAAAATATCAGCGGACGGAAAAATAATAGCAGAAGGAACTCCGTATCTTTCAAAAGTAGAAGGAAAACAATCGGCGGAAAACCTTATGGAAATAGTGCGCCAGGCAAATTCCAGAAGAAAACCGGATCCGCCGCCGCTCTTTCCGGAAAAAGAACTGGACTGGCACTGGGAGCTCATAAATCAGCTTGAAAAAGGAAACAAAACAATCGAAGAAGTCCGAGAACGTCAACGGAATTTCGGGCCGCGGCCTGGCGACTTGCAAAAATAAACACGGAAAGAGACTCAATGCTCAGCGCAGAATTCAGTTTTTTTTCTAAAACACGGAAGATTTTGCCTGCTTATTTTTATAATGGCTATTTTATACGCAAAAAAACTCAAAAAAACAAAAATCACTTTTCACGGCTTTTAAAAAACAGTAAACTTTTTAGAATATGATTACATATCTTGCAAAAATCGGCGAGCTTATGCTTAAAGGCTCGAACCTTAAAACTTTTGAAAAACTGCTTTACACAAACACAAAAACCTGCCTTAAAGGCCTTGACCTTAACGTTCAATGCCACGCCGGCAGGCTTTATATTGACTGCGAGGAAAAAGATTCCGCCGCCGTTGAGGAAACATTAAGCCATCTTCTTGGAATAACAGGCTGGGCGCGTACCCTTACGTGCGAAAGCGACATAACCGAGATAAAAAAATGTGTCAGAAAAGTCGCGGAATCAGAAAAAGCCCAGAATCCTAAAATCAGGACGTTTAAAATTGACGCGCGCCGCGGCGACAAGCGTTTTCCGATGAATTCCTTTGAAATAAACTGTGAATGCGGTGAAGCTGTATGCAATGACAATTTTCTTGAGGTTGACGTGCATAACCCCGACATGAAGATTTTTGTAGAAGTGCGGGAAAGAACGTTCGTTTACAGCGATGCAAAAAAAGGAAACCGCGGGCTTCCTGCCGGATGCAGCGGACTCGGTCTTCTGCTTCTTTCCGGTGGAATAGACTCTCCTGTCGCCGGCTACAGAATGATGCGGCGCGGAATGAAAATTGAATGCGTTTATTTCCATTCTTATCCCTACACATCCGCTGAGGCGCAAAAAAAGGTTGAAGACCTTGCCGCAAAATTATCATGGTTCGGATTAAAAACTTATCTGAACATAATTCCTTTTACAGATGTGCAGATGAAAATCAAGCAGAAAGCGCCGGAAGAATGGTCTACACTTATGCTCCGGGTCTGCATGATGAAAGTCGCAAACATGCTTGCAAGACGCATTGATGCGGACTGCATTGTAACCGGAGAAAGCCTTGGACAGGTCGCAAGCCAGACTATAGAAAATATGAATGTAACCGGGCATTTTGCAGAATTTCCGCTGATAAGACCGCTTGCGGGTCTTGATAAAGAAGAAATTGTGGAAACCGCTGAATTTATCGGAACTTACAGCACATCGATTCTTCCGTACGAGGATTGCTGCGTCCTGTTCAGTCCGAAACATCCGGTTTTAAGAGGGCGCATTGAAGACGCAGAAAGAATCTTTAACGAGCTGGAAGCAGATGACTTAATAAAAGAATCTTTTGAAAAGCGTGAAATCAAACGTTTCGAACTGGGGAAAGAAATTTAGCCGCAACTTTTGACGCGTCAGTATCAATCCTGATAGCGTCAAATTTCTTCTGCATGTCAGCGGAAAAAGTCTCATCATTCAGAATTTCATTGATTTTCCTATAGATTTTTCTTGAGCTCTGAATAAAATAACCTACGTTGTTATTAACCGCAAAACGCATATTTCCAAGCTCCTGGTTGTGTATATAGCGGCTTATTATAACAGGCTT
>OLGV01000896.1_pt1 | contig 10751 bp, 9 predicted proteins | sample 1605761 | NCBI WGS metagenome assembly OLGV01 (sample SAMN03283245) | human gut metagenome | biome: human-associated habitat; material: feces | host: Homo sapiens | place: Peru | collected 2012
GCGGGCAAAAACGCCGCCGAATACGTCAGAAAACAGCCTGAATACGTGGATATTTCGGCGGGCAAAGAGTTTTTGTACGTCGTTCCGGAAAAGCTCAACGTAAGCGAAAATCTCGATGAAACCATCATCTATTTCAGAAGCTCTGCGGCGCGTAACGGCGCGACCTTCAAAATCAAGGTGAACGGAAACGAAGTGTTCAAAAAGAAATACGCGTTCCTGCGCCCGCCTGAGATGGAAAGACTTATGTTTGACTTTTCACAGTACGGTCTGGAAAACGGCGGCAGCGTTGAACTTTCGTTGGAGGATTAGAATATGGAATTGGTTTGTATAGTATGTCCTAACAGCTGCAAGCTGACCGTAACGGACGGAGAAGTTACGGGCAACAAATGTCCGAGAGGCAAAAAATTTGCGCTGGACGAAATGACTTGCCCGATGCGCACCGTTTGCACCACGGTGAGGACGGTTTTTGAGGACAGGCCCGTGCTTCCGGTGAGAACCTCGGCAGATATTCCGAAAGACAAAATGGCCGATTGCATGAAAATAGCAAATTCCGTCGTTTTAAGCAGGCGCGTGAAGCGCGGCGAAGTGATTGTGGCAAATCTTTTCGGAACGGGAGTAAACCTCGTTTCGTCGTCCGATATGTCGGAAAACTTTTAAGGAGAAAACTATGGATAAAAAACCTTACGTCATTGCATACGATTTCGGCACTCAAAGCGTCAGGGCTTTGATTTTCGACAACAAAGGCAACACCGTCGGCAAAGTCAAAAATCCGTTTTCGCCTGCTTACTACAGCAAAAAACCGGGTTGGGCGGAGCAGGACGTCGATTTTTACTGGCAAAAGCTTTCGGAAACCTCGCTTATGCTCAAAAAAGAGGTCGGCGAGGAAGTGTGGAGCAAAATCGGCGCGGCGTCCGTAACGACGTTCAGGGACGCGGTGGTGTGCTGGGATAAGGATCTAAACGTCATAAGACCCGTCATTTTATATCTGGACGCAAGACGACTGGACCATGCAGAGGAAGGAATTCCGCTTTGGCAGAGAGCGCTTTTCAAATGCGTCGGAATGTACGACACGGTTATCATGCAAAGAGAAGCCACTTTTTGCAACTGGATCAAAAAGAACGAGCCGGAAGTCTGGGCCAACACGGCCAAATATACGCAATTTTCCGCATACGTAAACTATCGTTTCACAGGGAAGCTGGTGGACAGCACCGCTTCGATGATCGGTCATTTTCCGTTTGACTACAAGCGCAAAACCTGGCTCAAAAAGAGCGATCTGACAAGACACATTTTCGATTGCACAGACGAGCAGATGGCAGAGCTTTGTCCTCCGTGCAGCGTGATAGGCGGCATCACCGAAGAAGCCGCCGCGGCAACGGGACTTCCGGTCGGCTTGCCGTTTATTGCGTCCGGAAGCGACAAGGGCTGCGAAACGCTCGGAACGGGTTGCGTCGGAAACGACGTGGCAAGTTTAAGCATGGGCACTGCGGCGTCGGTGCAGCTTACGACCGACAAGCATGTCAGTCCGTCGGCGTTTATGCCTGCATATCCGTCGCTTTATCCCGACAAGTTCAATCCCGAAACCCTCGTGTTCAGAGGGTACTGGATGGTGACCTGGTTCAAAAACGAATTTGCCTCAAAAGAGGTCGTCGAAGCTCAAAAACTGGGTATTTCGCCGGAAGAACTTCTTAACAAACGACTTTCCGAGGTTCCTCCGGGAAGTCAGGGGCTTATTTTGCAACCGTACTGGTCGCCGGGCGTGAAAACTCCGGAAGCAAAAGGGTGCATAATCGGCTTCAGCGACGTTCACAGCCGCATCCATCTCTACCGCGCCATAATCGAAGGCATAGGCTATGCGCTTTACGACGGCCTGAAACGTATGGAAAAACGCGCAGGCTACAGCGTCAAACGCCTGACGGTTTCGGGCGGCGGCGCAAACAGCGACGTAATTTGTCAGATAACTGCGGATATTGCGGGATTGAAGGTTCAGAAAGTGCAGACCTACGAAACCAGCGCACTCGGTTGCGCTATGGCGGCGTTTGTGGGTATGGGCGAATTCAAGGACCTCGACGAGGCCGTCAAAGCAATGTCGCACGTCGTCAAGGAATATCAACCGAACCCGAAAAATCACCAAATCTATCAACAGCTTTTCGACAGAGTTTACAAAAAGATATACAAGGCCAACAAAAAGTTCTATTCGGAAATCAAGGACGTTTTGTGCGAAACCGAATCCGTCCGTTCCGACTTAACGATTAGCGGCGAAACCAACATCGACTCCGCCGACTTTCTTAAAGGATAAAAAATAAGGAGAATATATTATGGGACACAAACCTTACAAAGGCTTCGAGCCGAAGTGGTACACGGAAGTCGCGCCTTCCGACAGCTATCGCAATCACTTTAAGTGGGGCGATCCGACCTTCAACAAACCGCCGAAAGAGGGGCTTTACAAGCTCGTCAAAAAGACCTTCGACCTCACCGACGACGACTTCAAGGAATGGCACTATCTTGGGCTTGAAAAGGTCAAGTGCGACATACCTTGCGCGTTGACTGAATCGCAGATTAAGGAGTTTAAGAGCATAGTTGGCGACGATAACGTGGCAATTGACGACAACAGCCGTGTCAGCGTGTGCTACGGCAAAACCATGCTCGACATACTCAGACTTCGCCACGGAATAGTGGAAAACGCTCCGGATGCGGTCATCTATCCGTCCACCACGGAGGACGTTGAGAGAATCATGGCCGTCTGCGTCAGGGATCACATCAACCTCTACGTTTACGGCGGCGGCAGCAGCGTTACGAGAGGCCCGGAAGCTATCCTCAGAAGAAGCGTAACCTTGGACCTCAGACGTCACTTCAACAAAGTGGTATCGTTCGACGAAATCAATCAGACCATCACCGTTCAGCCGGGCCTTATGGGACCTGCGTACGAAAAAATCCTCAACGAAGCTCCGAAAAACTTTGGCACGAAATGCCGTTACACCGGCGGACATTTTCCGCAAAGTTTCGAATATTCTTCCGTCGGCGGCTGGGTTGTCACCAGAGGCGCCGGCCAGAACAGCACCTATTACGGCAAAATCGAAGACATAGTCGTCAGCCAGGAATACGTTACGCCTGTCGGCAAGCTTAAAACCGACATAGTCCCTCGCAAAGCCTGCGGCCCGGACGTCGATCAGATTATGATGGGTAGCGAAGGTACGTTCGGCGTGTTGACGGAAGTTACCCTAAAAGTCTTCAAATATCACCCTGAAGATCGCACTCGTTTTTGCTTCATTTTCCACAGCTTCGAGGAAGGGCAGAAAGCCATGCGCGAAGTTATGCAGGGCGAATTCGGTCATCCGTCGGCATTCCGCCTTTCAGACGAAGAAGAAACCAGCTTCATGCTGCACCTCTACGGCGTCGAGGAGAATATAGTCGGCAAAATGCTCGGCACCTTCGGCTACAAACCGGGCGAAAGATGCCTGATGCTCGGCTTCAACGACGGCGATAAAGCGCTTCAGAAACTCATAAAACGCAAACTCACCAAAATTTGCAAAAAGCACGGAGCAATGCAGCTTCCGGGGCTCGTCTGCAAGAGCTGGGAAGGCGGCCGCTTCAACGACAGCTATATGCGCGACAACATTCAGGATTTCGGCATCATGATCGACACCTTGGAGTGCGCGGTAGATTGGCACAGCATGCCGGAAGTTTATAAGAGCGTCAGAGCATACTGCAAATCTCGCCCGAAAACCGTTTGCACCACCCATATTTCTCACTGCTACGAGCAGGGCGCCAACCTTTATTTCATCTTCATCGCGCATCTTGAGGACATCGACGAATTCGTCGAATATCATAGCGGAATTTTGGACGCCATTCAAAAATCCGGCGCTTGCATGAGCCACCACCACGGCATCGGAAAACTGTTCGCTCCGTGGCTCGAAGGGCAAATCGGCACCGACAGAATGGAAGTGTTGAAAACCTTGAAGCATCACTTCGATCCGGACGGCATTCTGAATCCCGGCGGAACCATCGGTCTCGACCTCAGGGACGACCAAAAAGTTCCTCTGGACGAAAAGTGGGAAAAAGGCAAATTTAAAAAAATCGGCGAATAGCTCGCCTCAAAACATCCAACCAACCCTCTGCCCGCAGACTCCCTGCGGGCATTTTTATTACGAAAAAACCTCAAGTTTCGTACCTGCGGATTCGATTGATTTCCTAGCGGGAGTCGTAAGGAGCGGAGCGACGGAATAGCGAAACGGTGTGAAGCGTCTGCAAAACAATGACCGTTTTGTTCCAAAACCGCTACGCTTCAAATGCTCACGCATTTTATCATTGTTTTGCGTCATCTGCGCACGCCTCCTGAAAGGCCTTTGGCTTTTCGCCCTGTTGCTTGTTGTCAGCCGCGGGAGTGGGTTCTAGTGCGCAGCACTTGCGCAAAGCGCAAAACTCGCGCCGGATAAAAAATAAAAACTCCGCTACCGCGGAGCTTATGTGGCGTTCCTGGCGGGAGTCGAACCCACGGCCTTTCGCTTAGGAGGCGAACGCTCTATCCTACTGAGCTACAGAAACATTTTCTACATCAAGTTTACATACATTTTTACATTTTGTCAAACAAAAAGCGGGTTTTTGAAAGTCGGTTTTGAAAAGACTTTTTATCATGCGGCAAAAAGTGTTGACATTTTTGAAAAAAGTGCTACAATAACTACAGAATATCCGTGGGGGTATGGCTCAGTTGGTAGAGCGATGCGTTCGCAACGCATAGGCCAGGGGTTCGAATCCCCTTATCTCCACCATTAAAGCCGCAAGCATCCTGCTTGCGGCTTTTTGTATTACAAAATCGCCGAATAGCCTAGCGAATTTGCATAATTTGATTACGGCAAACATTAAACCGAATTTTACAGCACGGTTACGGATTTGGCGAGGTTGCGGGGTTTGTCGGGATCGAGACGGAGGCGCAGGCAAACGGCAAGCGCGTATTTCTGAAGATGAATCACCGTCAGAATCGGAGACAGAAGGAGCGGCGCTTCGTCGGTTTTGAGAACGGAATGAGAAAGCGGAAACGGAGTTACGGCAATCGTTTTTGCGCCGCGGGTTTCAAGCTCGGAAAGGGTTATTTCGGCGCGGGGAACGAGGCTTTTGTCGGTGAGGGCGACGATGCAGAAGGTGTCGTCGTCAACAAGCGCGATAGGGCCGTGCTTAAGCTCGCCGAGGCGGTAGGCTTCGGCGCTTTTGTAGGTGATTTCCTTGAGCTTCAACGCGCCTTCGAGGGCGGAAGGATAGTCCTGCCCGCTTCCTAAAAACAGTACCTTTTTGTCGTAGGTTTCTTTTGCTACGGCTTCCGCAAGATCGGAACAAACGGCTTTTCGGGCGACGATTTCAAGCTTTTTTGCGTCGGAAACAAGTGAGGCAAAGTCGGCTTTTGAAACGACGCCGTTTTCTTTTGCGACGTAAGAGGCGAAAAGATAGAGGGCAATCATCTGCGACGCAAGCGTTTTGGTGGCGGCTACGGCGATTTCGGCGCCGCAGTCGAGATACAGAGAAAAATCCGCTTCGACGGACAGGCTGCTTCCTCGTATGTTGGTGAGGCAAACGGTGTAAGCGCCGAGAGATTTTGCGTAGCGCAAAGCTGAAATCGTGTCGCGTGTTTCTCCGGACTGGCTGACGAACACGGCGAGCGTTGTCGGCGAAAGGTGCAGGGAATGATTTTTTATTTCGCTGGCGACTTCGACGCAGGTTTTGATTTTTGCGATTTTTTCAAATATCGTTTTCCCGTAGAGAGAGGCGTGATAGGCGGTGCCGCAACCAGAAATAAATACGTTGTCGAAGCGGGAACTTTCGGTGAACGAGGGCAGCCCCTCGGGACTTAAAAGCGACGTTACGGTTGACAGCAGGGCGGACGGAATTTCGTCGATTTCGGACTGCATGTAGGTGTCGGCGGAAAGAGGAGAGGTTTTGTAGAGGCTGACGGGAACGGAGGTCTTTTCGACGCGGCGGCCGAAGCGGAAAAATTCCACGCTGTCCTCTCCGATGACGGCAAGGTCGTCGTCGGAGAGAACGACGGCGTTTTCCACGAGGGAAGAAAGCGCGGTTACGTCGCTTGCCACGACGCCGAATCCGTCGCCGAGGCCTACGATAAGCCCTGCGTTTTTGCGGTAGGCGTAAACGTTGTCGTCATAGACGCTCATTGCAAGAAAAGTGAAGGTCCCTTTGAGCGTTTCGGCCGTGCGTTCGACGGCTTCTCTGACAGAACCCGCGTAGAAATGCGCGAGAAGGTGAGCGATAAGTTCGCTGTCGGTCCGGCTTTTGAGAGGGACGGATTTCAGAATGGATTTTACTTCGTCCAAGTTTTCGACGATGCCGTTATGCACGATTGCGAAATTGCCGTCGTAGGATAGGTGCGGATGAGAATTTTCGGCAGAAGGCTTGCCGTGCGTCGCCCACCTCGTGTGGCCTATGGCGATCGTCGAATTTTCCATGGGAAGCGCTTTGAGCCCCGAAACGCGCCCCGCGACTTTTTTGACTACGAGCGACGATTGTTTTTTGTAGCATAGGCCGCAGCTGTCGTAGCCTCTGTATTCCAACGTACCTAGTCCCGAAAGCACCGCTTTGGTGGCGTTTTTGCCGACGATGCCGATTATTCCGCACATATTAAACCTCCGAATGAAGATGTTGTAGTATATGCCGCCACGGCAAAATGGTTGAATGATGACATATAAAAGACCGACTGCATATATTGACGGCGGAGGTGAAAAATGAAATATCAAGTTGCACTTTCCGCGCCGTATCCGAACGTGGAAAACGTCAGAAAAAATCCGATGGACGCAAAAAAACTTATGAATTCCTACGGCGGCAGAAACAGCGAAACGGGAGCCATTCTGACGTACGCTTATCAAAGCTACGTCGTGAAAAAGGAGCACCCCGAGCTTGCGTCGATGCTGGAGCAGGTGGCCGTGGTCGAAATGAAGCACCACGAGCTTTTGGGAACCGCAATATACTCTTTGGGCGGATTGCCGGTCGTTGCGGGCAGAAACGCTTATTTTTCGGCGGCGGGGCTGGACTACTCGGTGAGAGCGGAGGAATTTCTGGTGAGAAACGTCAGGGAGGAAGAAGCCGCAATAAGAGAATACGAAGCGCTTGAAAAAACTTTGGCCACGCCCGAGATAAGAGAGCTGGTGAAAAGAATCGTCGAGGACGAGACGCTGCACGTCAAGCTGTTTTCGGAAACTCTTGCCAAAATGCATTGATTTTGAGGAATATTTTGCCGAGTGGACGGACAAAATCAGTGCGTGAGGGTTGCTTGGGGCGGAAATTTGTTGCTAAAAATTCAGATATTTTCCGATTTTTGCGTAAAATAGCTTGTTATTTTGTTTCTTTTATGGTAATATCTTTATGCAAATAACTTAATGATTATCGGAGGATAATATGTTCGGTATCTTAATTTCCGCAATCGACTATAACGTCGGCAATGCCATTCAATGGGTTCTGATGTCTTTGATGCTCCTTGCGAGCGTGGCACTTATCGTGGTCGTCATGATGCAAAAAAGCAGCGGCGACGACAGCGTGAGCGCGATAACCGGAGGCGGTTCCGATTCTTTCTACGGCAAAAACAAATCTCAGACCAGAGAAGGCCTGTTGCGCAAACTTACCATTGCTTTTGCAGTGTCGGTGTTTGTGCTGAGCGTGGTTTTCTTCATCATCGCGAAGAATACCGGTCACGCAGTTTAAGACGTTTGTTGCAGAAGAAGGCGGCCTATTTGGTCGCCTAATTTATTGTATGGGTAAACGATATGAGTTTTAAGGACAAGGTTCTGGGGCAAATCGAGGCCACCGGACTTAAAGATTTCACCACCAAGGGGCTTTGCAAAAGGCTGGGAATTTACGCGTCTTTCGAAAGGAAGATTCTTTCTGCTGCCCTAAAAGAGCTTTGCGACGACGGAAAACTGGTGGAAGTGTCCGCGGACCATTTTCTGCTGCAGGCGTCAGACAGCCTCGTTAAGGGCGTTTTGAAGGGGAACAGGCGCGGTTTTGCGTTTTTGATAAGAGAAGACGGCGGCGCGGATCTTTTCGTGCCGAACAGGCTTTTAAACGGCGCGCTTCATAAAGACACGGTCATCGCCTCCCTTACGGGAAACTTGGGCGAATCGGACGAAGCGGAAGTGGTGAAAGTGGTGGAAAGAGGCGTGACGGAAGTTGTGGGAACGCTTGAAAAACAAAAAGCGGGATACGGCTTTGTGAAGTCGGACGACGACGCCTATTTTTCCGACGTGTTCGTGCCTGCGGCGGACCTCAGAAACGTCAGGAACGGCGCGAAAGTGGTGGTTAAGCTGACGGAATTCGGCGGTAAAAACCCCGTTGGGCAAATTAAGGAAGTTCTTGGCAAAAGCGGCTCGGTGGACGCGGACGTTCTGGCAATAGTCAGAAGCCACGGCTTTAAGGAGAGCTTTTCGGACGCCGCAACGGATGAAGCGGACAGACTTTCGAAGGAAAATATCGAAAAAGAAATCAGAAAAAGATCGGATTTCAGGTCGCTTCCGACAATCACCATAGACGGCGACGACGCAAAGGATTTTGACGACGCGGTGTCGCTGGAAACGCTTGCGGACGGCTACGTTCTGTACGTTCATATAGCGGACGTTTCGCACTTCGTAAGGCCGGGCAGCGCGGTGGATCGGGAAGCTTTGGAGCGCACCACCAGCGTGTATTTGCCGAACGTAGTGTTGCCGATGCTTCCGGAAAGCATATCTAACGGCTGTTGCAGCCTGGTTGAAGGCGAGGACAGGCTTACCCTGACCGCCGTCATAAAGCTGGACAAAACGGGAAAGGTTGCGGAAACCGACGTCAAAAAAAGCGTCATAAGAAGCAATCACCGCCTGACCTACAAAAAGGTTGCCGCCATGCTTGACGGCGACGAAAAGCTTATTGAAAAATACGCGGACGTCTTCGGAATGATTTCCGAAATGAAAAAATTGTCCGATTTGCTTGCCGTGGCAAGACATAACAGAGGCTCCATCGACTTCGTTACGCACGAAAGCCTTATCACCTTAAACGATACCAAAACCAAGGTGGAAAAGGTGGAAAGATATCCGATTCTGGCGTCGAACGACATCATCGAGGAATTTATGCTGCTTGCAAACGAGCAGGTGGCGGAGTTTATGTGCCGTGCGGAATATCCGTTCGTTTTCAGAGTTCACGGCGAACCGCAAAAGGAAAAACTGGACGTTCTGCAAAAATTCGTGGAGGGGTGCGGCTTTCAGTTTAAGGTGAGAAACAAGCTTTACAGCAAACAGCTTCAGTCGCTTCTGGAGCAAGTGAAAGGCTCCGAAACCGAAAACATCATAAACAAAGTTATGCTTCGAAGCATGCAGAAGGCCAAATATTCCACCGAAAACGAAGGACACTTCGGGCTGGCGCTGGAATATTATTGCCACTTCACTTCGCCGATAAGAAGATACCCGGACCTCATGATTCACCGCGTCATAAAAATGATGCTCGACGGAAAACTGGAAGGCGCGGCGCTTAAAAGAGCGGAGGAAGACTGCGAAACCGTGGCGAAACTGTCCAGCGAAATGGAAAGAGAAGCAGACCTTACGGAAAGGGACGCGGACGACTATTTCAAGGCTATGTATATGGAGGACAAGGTCGGAGACGTGACGGAAGGCATTGTAAGCGGAGTTACGGGCTCGGGCGTTTTCGTGGAACTTGAAAACACCGTGGAAGGTTTTGCGCCGCTCTCGCAGCTGCCGAGAGATAGGTACGCCTTCGACGAAAAACGCTACGTTCTGAAGGGAACCAAGCACAGCTTCGGCCTCGGCGACAAGGTTACGGTGCTGGTTACCGGAGCAAGCACCGACGCAAGGAGGGTTGACTTTGAGTTATTCTGACAAAAACTACGTTAGGCAGATTGCCTCAAACAAAAAAGCCTACCACGACTACTTCATCGAGGACACCTACGAGGCGGGCATCGCGCTGGAAGGCTCGGAGGTCAAATCGGTGAGAGCGGGGCGCATAAACCTTAAGGACAGCTACGTTCAGATTAAGGACGGCACGGTGTGGCTTTACGGCTGTCATATCTCGCCGTACGACAAGGGCAGCGCGTTTTCGAAAACCGATCCCGACAGGCGCAGAAGGCTTCTTCTAAACCGCGCCGAAATCAATAAGCTCAGAGGCAGAGTGGAACAGAAAGGCTATACGATCGTGCCGACGAAGGTCTATTTCAAACAGGCTTTGGTGAAGGTGGAAATCGCGCTCGCAAAAGGCAAGGAGCTCCACGACAAACGCCGAGCAATCGCCGATAAAGAAAACAAACGCTCGCTCGATAGGGCTATCAAAACTTACCAAAACAAATAAATCAGGTTGTTTTTTAAAAAAATATATGGTATAATATAATAAACCGATTAGTTTCTTTTTGGGGTAGTTCTCAGATTCGCCGGGGGCGACGTATGAGATGAAAAGCATGCCGCAGGCTCGTCTGCGTAACAACGGAAAACTTAAATTAAACGCAAAAGAAACTAAATCTGCAAACACCGGTAGAGTGTTCGCATTCGCTGCTTAACAATTCGCGGCATGTCGGCCCGACGTTCTCTGTCCGTCGGTAACCGGCATCATATTGACAGGGGAACGGCTTCGGCGGCGGCAAAACCGAAGCGGCATCTTAACCTCTTCAAACCTTTTGCCCGTTTGCGGGCGGCGGTGAGAGAAACTTAAACGCAAACTAAGCATGTAGAAAGCGTCGGGTACGTGCTTTCGTACACGGGTGCAAGTCCCGTCTACTCCACCAA
>OLGV01000898.1_pt1 | contig 10729 bp, 10 predicted proteins | sample 1605761 | NCBI WGS metagenome assembly OLGV01 (sample SAMN03283245) | human gut metagenome | biome: human-associated habitat; material: feces | host: Homo sapiens | place: Peru | collected 2012
GGCTTTCTGGCAATACCTACAGTAATGATGACCATATCGGAATCTGCTGCATCCGGATAGTCGCCGTCGTGGATATCGCAGGACGGGCAGAATGCATTACCCTGCATAATATCCATTGCTTCGCCCTTTGCCTTAGGCTTGTTGATATCAACAAGAACGATCTCGGAACATGTTCCGCATACAGTAAGGGTATAAGCGATAGAAGCACCTACATTACCTGCACCGAGGACGGTGACTTTCTTTCCCTTTTTAGTTTCCATATAAAACTTCCTCCTATGTAAAACTTTTTATTTAACATCAGAATGCGAAAAATTTTCCGCTTAAGAATTATTATATCATACTTTTCGCCGCTGCGGATTTTTGTGTACATTGACTCGTTGGAATCAAATGTTTCGTAAACCACCGTACAGTTATTTTCCTTTCGGCAGCATTATCAAATTATTTAAGTCCGCTGATCTTCAGGTAGTCGCAGATGATATCCACGCATTTTTCGATGCCGATATCTCCAGTGTTAAGGCAAAGATCATAGTTTCTGATGTCAGTCCATTCCCTGCCCGTATGCGACATATAATAAGAAGCACGTTCCTTATCTGTCTTTGTGATAAGTGCTTCGATATCATCTGTCACATCGGTATATTTCAGGACATTTTTAACACAGCTGTCCATATCCGCCCATATAAATACGCTCAGGACATTAACATAGTTTTTCAGGACAAAATCAGCGCAGCGTCCGACAATGACGCAGCTTTCCTTTGACGCAAGCTCTCTGATAGTCTCAGCCTGGAAATTAAAAAGGTTCTCATCGGAAGTAAAAGCCTTTTTTGAAGGCGGGATAAGCTCGCCGTTATACACCTTGGGACGGCTGAAAATGCCGTTCTTTGCCTTTTCATCGGCATTTCCGAAAAGCTCTTCATTTATCCCGCTTTTCTCGGAAGCAAGCTTTATAAGCTCTTTATCGTAATACTTGATATTCAGTCGCTCTGCAAGCAGCTTTCCGATCTGTCTGCCGCCGCTGCCGTAGCCTCTTGCGATAGTGATAACAAAATTATCCATTTCCCGTCCCCCTTATTCACCGAGATATGCTTTCTTAACGGAATCGTTGTTCATCAGCTCATGAGCATCGCCCGAAAGAACGATCTTTCCCGTTTCGAGAACGTAAGCACGGTCAGCGATCGACAGAGCCTTCTTAGCATTCTGCTCAACGAGAAGCACCGTAGTTCCGCTCTTATTTATCTCCTTGATGATGTCGAATATCTCAGAAACGTAAAGCGGCGAAAGTCCCATTGAAGGCTCGTCCATCAGGATGATGCCGGGGTGCGACATAAGTGCTCTGCCCATAGCGAGCATCTGCTGTTCACCGCCCGAAAGTGTTCCGGCGATCTGAGTTTTTCTTTCCTTCAGACGCGGGAAACGCTCATAGACCATTTCAAGAGTATCAGCGATCTCCTTCTTGTCTTTTCTTGTGTATGCACCCATTTTCAGGTTATCGTAAACTGTAAGCTGCTGGAAAATTCTTCTTCCCTCGGGAACATGAGCCATTCCGAGTGAAACGATCTTATGAGCGGGAGTCTTTGTAAGCTCAGTGCCGTTAAATTCAATGCTTCCGCTTCTCGCCTGGATAAGACCTGTTATAGTGTGAAGGATCGTTGTTTTTCCTGCGCCGTTCGCACCGATAAGAGCAATGATCTCACCCTGATTTACTTCAAAAGAAATGCCCTTGACCGCATTGATAACGCCGTAATATACCTGAAGATCCTTGATTGTAAGCATTGCCATATTTATGACCATTCCTTTCTGAATTCTGCGTGTCCGTATATGCGGAAAACAAAACTCACATGGTTTTAATCGCCGAGGTAAGCCTTGATAACACGCTCGTCATTCAGGACTTCTGTTGTGATACCGTGAGTAAGCTCAGTTCCGAAGTTAAGAACGGTAACTTCCTCGCATATGCCCGAAACGAGCTTCATATCATGCTCGATAAGCAGGATCGTCATATCAAAATTATCTCTTACGAAACGGATTGTATTCATCAGTTCCGCAGTTTCATTCGGGTTCATGCCCGCAGCAGGTTCATCGAGAAGAAGCAGCTTCGGCGATGTAGCCAGTGCTCTTGCGATCTCAAGCTTTCTCTGCTTTCCGTAAGGCAGATTTGCGGCAATGACATTCGCCTCGCTGTCAAGTCCCATTACCTTCAGAAGCTCCATTGCCTTTTCGGTTATTTCTTTTTCGACCTTGAAATACTTAGGCAGACGGAAGATACCCTCAAAAGTGGAATAATGATGATGATTATGCAGACCGACCTTAACGTTGTCGATAACGCTGAGTTCCTTAAAAAGACGGATATTCTGGAATGTTCTTGCGATGCCCGCCTTGTTTGTTTCGATAGTACTGAGCTTGACGATCTCTTTTCCGTCAAGGAGGATAGAACCCGTATCTGCCTTGTAAACACCTGTCAGCAGATTGAAAACAGTGGTTTTTCCTGCGCCGTTAGGTCCGATAAGACCGTAAAGCTGACCCTTTTTAACTGTAAGATTGAAATCGCTTACCGCTTTAAGTCCGCCGAAGGAAATACTGAGATTTGAAACCTCTAACATGTTCATGCCTTGATTTCCTCCTTTTTGCCGAATTTATTTTTGATAGCATAGGAAACTTTTTCTCTGTATTCCTTGATCTTGGGAGACCAGTTAAAGAGCATAACAATGATAAGAACTATTGCGTAAACAAGCATTCTGTAATCGTTCAGGAATCTGAGCTTTTCGGGAAGGATATAAAGGAGAACAGCCGCAATAACCGAGCCTCTGATATTTCCGATGCCGCCGAGAACGACGTAAACGAGTATCATGATCGAAGCGTTGTAGTTGAATTTATCGCCCGCAGATGTCAGTGTTGCGAAGTTATGCGAATAAAGCGCACCTGCTGCGCCTGCGAGAGCAGCGGAGACAGTAAATACCATCAGCTTATACTTTGTAATGTTGATACCGATGGATTCAGCAGCGATCCTGTTGTCACGGATAGCCATGATAGCACGTCCGTCACGGGAATTTATAAGGTTCTGCACAACAAAAAGAGCAAGAAGAACAAGGATTATTCCGACTGTGAAATTCGCATCATTAGGCGTGCCTGAGATACCCTGCGCGCCCTTGATGATGATCTTTCCGTCCTCCTCAAGGCCGAGAGCCATTGCGCTTTCGGTTGAGAAATGTGCACCTCTTGAATCAACGCCGAAGTTGATGACATTCACGATATTCTTGATGATCTCACCGAATGCAAGAGTAACGATGGCAAGATAGTCGCCTTTAAGTCTCAGAACAGGTATGCCTATAAGCATTCCGAATATTGCCGCAAAAAGCGCACCTATAAGGATCGCGATCGTAAATCTGAGCGGAGCGGCAGTAATTGTATCCTCTGTAAGCTTGGAGAAGATAGCACTGGTATATGCGCCGACGCACATAAATCCCGCATGACCAAGGCTCAGCTCACCGAGAATTCCGACAACGAGGTTAAGCGAAACAGCCATTATTACATATATGCACACAGGAACGAGGAAGCCCCTCATAGAGCTGGAAAGAACGCCTGCGCCCTGAAGTATCATCATGAATATGTAGAGGACGATAACTATGCCGTAGTTTATGAAGCTGTTTACGGTAGATTTCTGCAGCTTCTTTGTTTTAGCTGTTTTTTCCATTATAACGCCCCCTTAAACCTTTTCCTGAATGTTCTTGCCGAGGATACCCGTAGGCTTTACGAGAAGAACGATTACGAGGATCGCAAATACGATAGCGTCAGCCATCTGAGATGATATGTAAGCCTTGCCGATGATCTCGATAATGCCGATAAGAAGTCCGCCGATCATTGCGCCGGGGATAGATCCTATTCCGCCGAAAACAGCAGCAACGAATGCCTTGATACCGGGCATTGTTCCCGAATAAGGAGTAAGGTTAGGGTATGCGGAACACATCAGCGCACCCGCAACAGCAGCAAGTGCCGAGCCGATAGCAAATGTCAGAGAGATAGTTGCGTTTACATTTACGCCCATGAGCTGAGCTGCACCCTTATCCTCGGAAACAGCCTGCATAGCCTGTCCGGCTTTGGTCTTGTTTACAAAGAGCGTAAGTCCGACCATGATAACGATACATGCAGCGATGGTAACGATAGCCTCGCCGGAAATTGAGACCTGACCGTCAAAAAGCTTCAGCGGCTTCAGTGAAACAACAGATGTGAAGGATTTTGTATCCGCACCGAAAATAAGAAGTGCAAGGTTCTGGAGCAGATAGCTGACACCGATCGCCGTGATAAGTACAGCAAGCGACGAGTTTGCATTTCGCAGCGGACGATAAGCAACCTTCTCTATCACTACGCCGAGAACAGTACATACCGCCATTGATATGAGAACACTCACCAGAGCATTGATGCCTGCGTCCTTCATGCACAGAAATACCACAAATGCGCCGACCATGATAACATCGCCGTGGGCAAAGTTCAGCATTTTCGCAATACCGTAAACCATTGTGTATCCGAGAGCTATGATAGCGTAAACACTGCCCAGACTCAGACCGTTGATCAGATAGTTCAGGAAGCTCATAATTCATTTCCCCGTTCATTTAAATTTTGACATCTATAAAGTGAAAACTGAAAAATGGAAAGTAGTCCCTCATGCGGCTTTTCATTTTTCAGTTTTCACAGGAAACTATATAACCACGTATACCGCCGACACTGATTTTGTCAGCGCCGACGGTAATTCCGCAGTTAAATTTCCAATGATTACATTGCCTTGTAGGAACCGCTCAGAGATGTTGTACCATCATCGTTTGTTACTTCTTCGATAGCGATAACAACAGCCTTAGGATCCTTTGTAGGCTCGCCGTCTGCATCCCATGTCATGCCTGTACCGGTCAGACCGTCATATGTGATCTCGGTCATAGCCTTCTTCATAGCATCGGACATATCGGAAACGGACATATCAGCTGTGATGCCTGCCTTCTCTCCTGCAGCCTTCATGATGTAGATAGCATCATATGCATCAGCAGCAAACTGGTTAGGAACATCACCGTAAGCAGCCTCATAGTTAGAAACGAAAGTCTTTGTCATATCGTCCTGAGCATCAGCAGCGAAAGGAGTAAGAAGCATTACGCCTTCTGTGAGCTTAAGGTCGAAGTTTTCAACAGCAAGAATACCGTCAAGTCCGTCGCAGCCGAAGAACTTGGGAGCGAACTCCATGGAAGCAGCCTGCTGAAGGATCAGAGAAGCCTCCTGATAGTAGATAGGAAGGAATACGAGGTCAGCGCCTGCATCCTTAGCCTTCTGGAGCTGTACAGTAAAGTCTGTCTTGGAATCGTCTGTGAATGCCTCAGCAGAAACGATCTCGAAGGGCTGGTTAGCAGCCTCAGCAGTAAACTTCTCGTAGATACCGGAAGAATATACATCAGAGCTGTTGTAGATCACAGCGACCTTGGAAGCAAGGTTGTTCTCGCCTATGTATTTAGCGGATCCGAGACCCTGGTTAGGATCAGAGAAGCAAACTCTGAATGCATTATCATACTTGATGCTCTCAACAGCGGAGCCGGAAGGAGTCAGCTGGAACATATTGTCCTTATGTGTTTCCTCAACAACAGCCTGGCAAGGTGTAGAGGTTACAGTACCCATCAGCATCTGCATGCCCCAGTCCTTAAGAGTGTTGTAAGCGTTTACGGACTTCTCGGCATCGTGAACATCGTCTTCAAACTTGAATTCGATCTGAACACCGTTGATTCCGCCTGCCTCATTGATCTCCTTTACAGCCATTTCAGCTGCGTTCTTTACAGCCTGACCGTAAACCGCAGCACCGCCTGTTACAGGTCCGATACCGCCGATCTTGATGGTTGTGCCTGCTGCTGCGGACGAGCTGCCGTCAGAGCTGCTGTCAGCACTGTCGCCCGACTTTGAACAGGAAGTCATGAAAGGAACAGTCATCATAGCCGACAGACCGAGGGCTAAGATCTTCTCAGATATTTTCTTCATTGTTAATATCCCCCTTAGAATATTATGAAAAATGACAGAAAGCAAAATAAAACTTGCTTTCATATTAATATAATATACTTTGCCAGGCTAAAAGTCAATGAACATTTGAACCGATTTAACGACAGTTTTCCATAATTTTATTAGCAATTTTACACGAACATCGGATAATATCACGAATTAATGTTAATTTTGCCTTGGAAAAAAGTTGTAATAATGAAAATATAGATGCAGTTTTATCTGTGCGATGCTTCAAGCTCAATAAGGAATTTCTTTGCATCAGCGCCAAGCGCATAGCCGGACATGGAGCCGCCCGAAGCGATGACTCTGTGGCACGGAACGATTATCGGCACGGGATTTTTCCCCGCAGCACTTCCCACTGCTCTGTAAGATGCGGGGCTTCCCGTCATCTCAGCGACCTGCTTGTAGGTCCTTGTCTCGCCGTAGGGTATCTCGGAGAGCTTTTCCCAGACGGACATCTGAAAATCCGTACCCGAGAGAGCGACAGGCAGATCAAAAGTCTTTCTTTTTCCCGCAAAATACTCGTTAAGCTGCTTCTTAGCGTCGGATATCAGCTTTGTTTCCGCCATAAAAAAGCAGACAACAGGCTCGCCTATGCTTATTTCAGAAATTTTATCGTCCTCTTCGGTAATGCTTATCCAGCCGATAGGCGTTTTAAAAGGGGATGTTATCTTCATTTCCACAAAATCAATCCCTTCGGAGTTTTTTCGGATACACTGCTCAACACACCCAGCAGCGCACATACTTTTATTATTTTAACATATAAATATTGAATTTTATATGTTAATTATTGAATTTATATTTTTTATACAAAATAATATGCCGTCCGACAATATTTTTACTGCAAAATTCATCGTTATTTATTTTATTCTGTTTCTTTTTCTCTCTTCCGCTGAATTATACTCCGCTCTTTCTTCCTCTGTCTCGGGGATTATCCTCGGAACACGGCAGGGCCTTTCATTCTCATCAAGCGCTATGACTGTGAAATATGCTGAATTTATCAGCGTCCTCTCCCCGCTCAGCTCCTCGGCATATGCATCCGTGCGGATCTCCATGGACGATCTTCCCGTGTAGGTTATCCTCGCTCTTATTACAATAGTATCCCCGACGTGTGCGGGTGCGCGGAATATCAGACCATTGACCGATGCCGTAGTTACTTCATGCCCCGAATGGCGTCTGCCGGTTATCGCCGCAGCAAGATCCATCCATTCCATCAGCCTGCCGCCGAAAAGTCTCCCGCAGCCGTTTGCGTCCTTAGGCATTATAATATAGGTCTGTTCGGTAACGGATCCCGATACCTTTTTAATGCGTTCTGACATAATTTTATTCTCCTTAAATATATTTTGCAAAGAAATTTATATAAACCCCTTGACAAATTATATAGAGTGTGCTATACTATATAATCGTAAGGGAGGTATGGATCAAAAATGAGCAAAAATCTTTACAGTCTCATTCTTATGGACGAGGTTGTAAAAGGGATCGACAAGGCTGCTTACAGCCTTAACACATCGCGTTCGGCACTTATCAACAGGATCCTTGCCGATTATCTGTCCATAAAAACCCCCGATTCCCATGCGGATGAGGTTTTCGGGATCGTCGGCAGGACGCTTTCCGAAAGCGGAGACATTCAGGTGTGCCACGGAACATCGCCATCTGTCCTTACTTTAAGAAGTGCGCTGAATTACAAATATAACCCGACGCTTCGCTACACCGTCACGCTGACGCCTGACGGAGAAAGCGTTTCGGGACGTATGGAGGCAGCTCTGAGAACTCAGAACAAGCTTCTGAAAGACAAGGTCGGCGGATTTTATCACGTATGGTCAACACTTCTGAAAAATGGTGACACCGATGATCTCCATGCCGAGAAATATTCCGTAAGCGACGCAAAGTACACTGTTTTTTTCAGGATATACGGCGATTATCAAAGCATGTCCACGAGTGAAACAGCGGCACTCATAGCAGATTATGTGAGACATTTTGACAATTCGATCAAAGAGTTCTTCGGACTTCCCGAGGAACGATGCAGCGAAATACTGCTGAAACTTGATTACAGGAAGGATGAAAGTATATGAATATGCAGAATTTAACAAGAAAATCCACAGAGATCATCCAGGACGCTCAGTCTGTTGCCATTGAGTATCAGAATATGAACATCGAACAGCAGCATATCCTATACGCAATGATGAACCAGGAGAACGGACTTATCCCCCAGCTTCTCACGAAAATGGGTGTTGATACGGAAAGCTTCTCAAACAGCGTTTCATCGTCGATAAACAATATACCGAAGGTTACGGGCAGCGGCAGAAAGCCGGGCACCGTTTATGTTACTCAGGACGTTGACCGTGCGCTCCAGAAAGCTGAAGAATGCGCAAAGCGTATGTCCGATGAATATATCTCCGTTGAGCATCTGTTTATGGGACTGCTCGAAGCTCCGAACAGTGAAGTATCAAAGCTTTTCAAGACCTATTCGATCACGAATGACGCTTTCCTCAAAGCTCTTTCCGAGGTAAGAGGAAGCCAGAGAGTAACCACCGATTCCCCCGAGGAGACATATGATGCCCTCAAGAAATACGGTCAGGAGCTTGTCGGACTTGCAAAGGCAAACAAGCTTGACCCTGTTATCGGACGTGATACCGAGATAAGAAACGTTATCCGTATCCTGTCCAGAAAAACTAAAAATAACCCTGTTCTTATCGGTGAACCCGGTGTCGGCAAAACCGCTATCGCTGAGGGACTTGCTCTGAGAATAGTCCGCGGAGATGTCCCCAACAATCTGAAGGACAAGAAAATATTCTCCCTTGATATGGGTGCGCTCGTTGCAGGCGCAAAGTATAAGGGCGAATTTGAGGAACGTCTTAAAGCCGTACTTAACGAGCTGAAAAAAGCAAACGGCGAGATCCTCCTTTTTATTGATGAGATCCACACCATTGTAGGCGCAGGCAAGGGCGAGGGCGCAATGGACGCAGGCAATCTGCTGAAGCCTATGCTGGCAAGAGGCGAGCTGCATTGTATCGGCGCAACGACCCTTAACGAGTACCGTCAGTACATCGAAAAGGATAAGGCACTCGAAAGACGTTTCCAGCCTGTAATGGTCCCCGAGCCTACCGTTGAAGATACTATATCCATACTGAGAGGTCTGAAGGAGCGTTACGAGGTTTATCACGGTGTCAAGATCCAGGACTCTGCTCTCATCACCGCCGCTACCCTTTCAAACCGTTACATCACCGACCGTTTTCTCCCCGATAAGGCTATCGACCTTGTTGATGAAGCATGCGCTCTTATCAAAACAGAGATGAATTCAATGCCTACCGAGCTTGATGAGATCTCACGTAAGATCATGCGTCACGAGATTGAGGAAACAGCTCTCAAGAAAGAGGATGACAAGCTCTCGAAGGAACATCTCGAGGAAATACAGAAAGAGCTTGCGGAAATGCGTGCCGAATTCGCCGAGATGAAGGCTCGCTGGGAAAACGAGAAGGCATCTATCGGCAAGGTGCAGAATATCCGTAAGGAAATCGAAAAGATGAATGCCGATATCGCAGAAGCTGAGCGCAGCTATGACCTTAACAAGGCAGCTGAGCTTAAATACGGCAAGCTCCCTGCCCTCCAGAAAGAGCTTGAAGAAGCTGAGGACGAAGAACACGCCGAGAAAAAGCACACACTCCTCCGTGATAAAGTCACCGACGAGGAGATCACAAGGATCATCAGCCGCTGGACGGGTATCCCTGTTGCAAAGCTGATGGAAGGCGAGCGTGAGAAGCTGCTGAACATGGAAGGCATTCTCCACAAGCGTGTTATAGGTCAGGACGAGGCTGTCGAAAAGGTCAGTGAGGCTATACTCCGTTCGAGAGCGGGAATCCAGGATCCGAACAGACCAATAGGCTCTTTTATGTTCTTAGGTCCTACCGGTGTCGGAAAAACAGAGCTTGCAAAGGCTCTTGCCGAAGCACTTTTTGATGATGAGAAGAACATCGTCCGTATTGATATGACGGAATACATGGAGAAATTCTCCGTAAGCCGTCTGATAGGAGCACCTCCGGGATATGTCGGATATGAGGAGGGCGGTCAGCTGACTGAAGCAGTCCGCCGCAGACCTTATTCGGTCGTTCTGTTCGATGAAGTCGAAAAGGCTCACCCCGATGTATTCAACATCCTTCTCCAGGTTCTTGATGACGGACGTATCACCGACTCGCAGGGCAGAACGGTAGATTTCAAAAATACTATCATAATCCTGACATCCAACCTCGGTTCGTCCGCTATCCTCGACGGCATCACAGAAGACAACACGATATCTCAGGAGGCAAAGGACGAGGTAAACGAGCTTCTCAGAGAGAAATTCCGTCCCGAGTTTCTTAACCGTCTTGACGAGATCGTGCTTTACAAGCCGCTGTCGAAGTCGGATATCGGTCAGATCGTGGATCTTATGCTCAAAGGTCTCAGCAAGCGTCTTGAAGACAGACAGCTTTCAGTTACTGTTTCCGATGCTGCAAAGAACTACATCATTGATGAAGGCTACGATCCCGTATTCGGCGCAAGACCGCTCAAGAGATTTATCCAGAGCAAGGTCGAAACGCTTATTGCGAGAAAGATCATTGCCGACGACATCGAGCCGTACTCAACTCTCTGCGTAGATTTCGCAGACGGTGCGCTTAATGTCACCGTAAAAAAGAGCGAAAACGCTGAATAATTTTCTCCGCCGTATCGGTCATCGGTA
>OLGV01000899.1_pt1 | contig 10727 bp, 11 predicted proteins | sample 1605761 | NCBI WGS metagenome assembly OLGV01 (sample SAMN03283245) | human gut metagenome | biome: human-associated habitat; material: feces | host: Homo sapiens | place: Peru | collected 2012
GACGGGACGCTGCATGAGCTTCCCGACACCAAGGACTACGGTCAGGACTACATCGACGGTCTGACCTTTCTGTGCGACAGCGCGCTGATCGGTCTGCGCGACTACGGCGTACTGGCCGACGGTATCGAGACCACGCAGGTCTGGGGCAGCTCCGCCGGCAACATTCCGTTCGACACTCTCTCCTCCTGCAGGATAAAATATCCCGCCGACGACTCCACTATCACCGCCGCCGAGGCCGCGATGATCAAGAAGCCCGCTATTCTCGTCGTCTCCGTCGGGTCCGACGGTCTTGCCGCCGCGACGCGCGACAGCTTTATCGAGGCGTATAAAACGCTTGTCACCTCCATCCAGTCGGCAAGCCCCAGCACCAAGATCGTCTGCTGCTCCATCACCTCCGTGACCCCGACCTATGCGGGGACGGACGGCCTTACCGCCGCCATAGTCGGCGAGGCGAACGAGTGGCTCAAGGAGGTCTGCACGGAAACGGGCGCGTACTACGCAGATATCGGCCGGGAGCTGCATGCCTCCGGATATCTTATGAGTGAGTATGCCTCCTCCAACGGCAAGGGTCTCAACAACGCCGGTCTCAGCAAGGTCCTTGAGTATCTGCGCGTTCACGCGGTATAAAGCCATACATGGACATCCGGTACGAAAATGCAAATGCCGGTGAATGAAGTTTAATGCATAGAAAAATGACGGCTCTAACGAGCCGTCATTTTGATTTATGTGTCTTATCAGAGGACCGTTATCACGCCGAAGGTGATACCGGTCATTATCGCAGCCGCTATCACCACGCCGAGGAAGATCGACGGGAGAGCCTTGCGCACGGGCATATTCAAAAGCGCCGCTATCAGCGCGCCCGTCCACGCCCCCGTCCCCGGCAGCGGTATCGCCACGAAGGTCATCAGCGCGATGGGGCCGTATTTCCTGACGCGCTCCCCTTTCAGGTTCGCCTTTCTCTCGAGTCTCGTTATCCAGCCGTCCAGCTTTTCAAAGCGGCCGCGCAGCCATGCGAAGATACGCTCGATATACACGATGATGAACGGCACCGGGAGCATATTGCCCAGCAGCGCCGCGCACAGCGCCGCCCAGTAGTCAAGCCCCTGCGCTATCCCGTACGGGAGGCCGAGACGCAGCTCCACCACCGGAGCCATGGATATTATAAACGTGGATATGAATTTTCCCGGTACCGTGCCGGTAAGCCACTCTATCATGCTTTCACTCCAAAGAGAAAGTACAGCGTCTCCGCCTAGCCTCGATTATATCATACCATTTTCTGCATGGCAACATTCATTGCTTTTTCTTATTAAATCTTAATGCGATACCAACGACCGTGCGTCCTCTCCGGTTTTGTCACTGTTTTGTTTATTTTGACGGAGCGCCGCCGCCCCACATCCGCACAAATAAGCCGTGTTTTCCTGTCGCCGTTCCCCCCTACAAGGGCGCTTTTTTGTAAATTTACGAAAAATGTCGAAAAAAGGCTAAAAATTATCTGAAATTTTTTCGATTTTCTTTTGTAAACATATTGTAATTTTCAAAAAAAGGTGTATAATGTGGATTATGGAAACCATGCTTAACGTATCCATATCCGAACTTAATTCCCAAGGAGGAATCAACAATGGCAAATTCCAATGACTTCTTCAATACGGATACCGCTAACGGTTACGACGGAGAATATGAGGACGAATTTTCCCATGACGCCGAGGAGGACAGCTACAGCTCCGGCTCCTCAAAGCCCAAGTTCAGTATGCCCAAGCTGCCCAAGGGCGGCTCTTTCCTGAGCGGCAGCACGATACTCGTCATAGGCATTGCGGTGTGCCTTCTGCTCAACGTCATTTGCATCGCCTCCGTCAACAGGGCGAAGAACAGCCTGGCCGCCTCCTGCGACATGCTCAACGCTGAGCTCCAGACGGTCAAGCAGGCGAACTCCGAGATACTCGCGCACCTTGCCGCCGTGGAAGCGGAGCTTGACACCACGCAGAGCGCCATCTCCGGCAAGGAGTCGAGCAAGTACATCCAGATCACCAAGCAGCCCTCCAGCACCCCAACCACCATCGGGCGCGACGGCGCGCTCATATTCCAGGTCACGGCCAACGGCAACAACCTGAAGATGACGTGGCAGAAGTACGACTCCGTCAGCGGCGAGTGGATCAACGTAGCGTTCGACATAGACGGCTACGAGACCGAGATGGGGCTACGACTCCTCGAACGGCACCTCCGAGCTTTGGGCAAGGAACCTTACCGCCAAGGCGTTCGGCACCTACCGCTGCGTGATCACCGACAACGTCGGCAGTCAGGTCATAAGCGAGGTCGTCGAGATTTCCGAAAAAACATCCGATTGATAACTGACATCTGTTTGGGAGAAAGTATTTTTTTATAGCGCAAAGACCCCGGGGAGCGTCCCCGGGGTCTTTGCGCTTTCATTTATCTGATTATCGCCTTGATGAAGCCGGGCTTTACGACCTTCTCATCGCGGACGGTGTAGCAGGCGCGCAGACGCTCCGCCGCCACGGCCGCAGAGGCCTCGTCCGCGGCGCATATCGTGGCAAGGCTCTCCCCCTCCTCGACATGGTCGGCGACCTTCTTGTGCAGGATGACGCCCACGCGCAGGTCGATGACGCTCTCCTTCGTGACGCGGCCGCCGCCGAGGTGCATGGCCGTGAGACCGACCTCCTCGGCATTGATGTGGCTGACATAGCCGCTCTTTCCGGCGGGTACCTCCAGCTTGACTGGCGCGTCCGGGAGCAGGGACGTATCGTAGACGGCGTTCCTGTCGCCGTGCTGAGCCTCAACGAGGTCTGCGAGCTTTTCGAGGGCGCTGCCGTCCTCGATGGTCCTTTTCAGCATTTCGCGCGCCGCTTCGATATCCGGCGCAAGGCCGCCTTCGGTGAGCATGCAGCTGCCGAGTGTCAGGCACAGCTCCAGCAGCTCCCCACCGAACTCGCCCTTGAGTACGGAGATGGCCTCCTTTACCTCGACGGCGTTGCCGACGGCACAGCCGAGCGGCTCGTCCATATCGGTGATGACGGCGGCGCACTTCTTGCCGGCGAGTCTGCCGACGCGGGTAAGTCCACGCGCGAGTTCAGCCGCCTGCTCCGGAGTTTTCATGAAGGAGCCGCTGCCGCATTTTACGTCGAGAACTATGACGTCCGCGCCGGAGGCGAGCTTTTTGGACATGATAGAGCTTACGATGAGCGGTATGCTGGGGACAGTGCCGGTCACGTCGCGAAGTGCGTAGAGCTTCTTATCCGCGGGGTCAAGCTCCGCGGTCTGCCCGGCGATGGCTATGCCGCAGCGGCGCACGTTCTCGAAGAACTCCTCCTCGCTTATCCCCGTGACGAAGCCGGGAAAGCTCTCGAGCTTGTCGATCGTGCCGCCGGTATGTCCAAGCCCGCGTCCGGACATTTTCGCGATCTTCATCCCGCAGGCGGCGACCATGGGGCAGAGGACCATCGAGGTCTTGTCGCCCACGCCGCCGGTGGAGTGCTTGTCGGCCTTGACGCCCTCAATGCTGTCGAGCGAGAGCAGTTCGCCCGAGTTCATCATGGACATGGTCAGGTTCAGGGTCTCCTCGTCGTCCATGCCGCGCAGGACTATCGCCATGCACATGGCGGACATCTGATAATCCGGTATCTCGCCCCGGGTGAAGCCCTGAATCATATAATCTATCTCATCCGCGCCGAGCTTTCCTCCGTCGCGCTTTTTTGCGATCAGATCCGTCATCTGCATGGTCGTTTTCTCCTTTATCAGTAGATGAGCGCTATTATATATCAAAATTTGTCCGCGTTCAATAGCTTCTTCTAAATACTATGTACTCACGGCCGTTTATGGTCTCGAGCCGCACGCCCGGCGCGGCGCGGCGAAGCGTGGCCGGTATGGCGGTATATACAATGCCGCCGCAGCTCGCGACGAGCGTCCCCATCGACGCGCGCTCCCAGACCCGTCCCTGCTCTTTCTGAGGCACGGCGGGCTTTTTCTCCGGCCTTTTCTCCGGTTCCGGGGCTGCCTTCGACGCGGTCTCTTTACCCGGCTTTGCGCCCTGAGGGGCGGGCGACGGCTTTTCCTCCTCCGCGCCGCGCCTCGGCCGTGCGGCGTACTTCGGCTCCGCGGTAGCGGCGTAGAGTATCTTCTCCGGAAAGGCCGCCATGTCACGGCGGCTGAGCTTTCGTCTCAGGCACAGCTCCGTCCCCGCGGGTATCAGGACCCCGAGATACACGCATTTGTCCTCCCCGCAGGCCCACAGGCGCTGCACGCCCTCGAGGCGGCGGGTCCTCGCCTCGAACACGGTCATCAGTCCCTCGCGCTCTACCTTCAGCGTCCCCACGGTCCTGTCGTTGTGCTTTACCTCGTATTCCATGCTCACACCTCCGGGCGCAAAAACTCCGCTTATACAAAAGTATGAGCGGAGCTTTGTAAATATTCAGTTCGTCAGCCCGAAGCTGACCGCGAGCGCGCTGTCCACGGCGCTCATGGTATCTTCGTCCAGCTTACCCATGCGTTCGCGCAGGCGGGACTTGTCGATCGTCCGTATCTGCTCGAGCAGTATCACGCTGTCCCGGCTGAGTCCTACGCTGTGTGCGTTGAGCTCGATATGGGTCGGGAGCCGCGCCTTGCCTGTCTGGCTCGTTATCGCGGCCGCAATGACCGTAGGACTGTGGCGGTTGCCCGTGTCGTTCTGGACGATCAGCACCGGGCGCATGCCTCCCTGTTCGCTTCCGACTACGGGGCTAAGGTCGGCGTAATAGATGTCACCTCGTTTGACCATGCTCATGTTTTCACTCTCCGTGAAGAATAGATCGCCCACACCATAATATGTAAGAGCAATTCTATTCTCTCCGCAAAGAGCGGATTTAATACATGAGTTTTTCAGAGAAGGAAGCCGCCGTCGACAGTCAGCACCTGCCCTGTGGCATAGGCCGTCTCGGCGAGCTTTATGACCATGTCACCTATCTCCTCCGGCCGTCCGAGACGTCCCATGGGTATCTCGTCCTCAAGCATTTTTACGGTGTCCTCGCCGAGCGCCTTCACCATGTCGGTCGCGATACAGCCCGGAGCAACGGAGTTCACCCGTATGCCGCTGGGCGCAAGCTCGGCCGCCAGCGCGCGGGTGAGTCCGACCACGGCGTGCTTCGACGCGGAATACGCCGCCTCGCACGCGCCGCCCCGCACGCCCCAGATGGAGCTTATATTCACGATACTGCCGTTATGCTCGTGCAGCATGCCCGGCAGCACGGCCTGAATGGTGTTGTAGCAGCCGCCGACGTTTACCGCAAATATCCTGTCCCACTTTTCCCGGGTGGTATCCTGAAAAAGCTCCTGCTGCGCTATGCCCGCGTTGTTCACAAGGAGCGACACGCGCCCCAGCTCCGCCTCACAGCGGCGCACCATGGCCTTCACCGCCGCGGCGTCGGCCACGTCCGCCTGACAGGCAATGGCGCTCACGCCCAGCCGGCGGACAGCCTCGCACACTCTTTCGGCGCAGTCGGCACGCTCAAGATAATTCACGCATACGCTGTAGCCCGCTCCGGCCGCGGCCAGAGCCGTCGCGGCTCCTATCCCTCTGGAGGAGCCGGTTATGAGCGCCGTCTTCACGCGCTCTCCTTTTGGGCAAGGAAGCTGCCTATCTTGTCCATGGCATAGGCGCTCAGTTCAGCGGTAGTCATGGAGCTTACCTTTTCCGCGTCCAGAGTCTCAAGCACGGTCAGCTCGACGTTCCGCCCGAGAAGTCCGCGGCGGTCGCGGCGCGAGGTGCCGGTGGTCGCCATTATCACGAGCGGCACTCCGGCACGCTGAGGAAGCTTGAAGGAACCCGCGTGGAACGGCAGCAGCCCTTCGCCGCGGTTGCGCGTACCCTCGGGGTATATCGCCATGGAGCAGAAGCCCTGTCTGAGGTAGTCCGCCGCCTGCAGTATGGTGCGCAGAGCGTTGCGGTCGTTCTCGCGGTCGATCGGCAGGCAGCCCGCCCCGTATGCCACTCGCCCCAGCACGGGCAGCTGCATATTGGAGGGCTTTGATATGAATGAAACGTTGTATTTTCTCATTGCGCTCATGGCCGCGATGGGATCGATGCCCGAACGGTGGTTCGAGACCATGACGAAGCGCCCGCTCTGCGGCAGTTTTTCCTCGCCGCGCAGATGTACGCGCGCCCCGGCGTAAAAGCAGCCGAGCGTGCTGATCGCCCACGCCCCGGCGCGGCAGATATCGCTCTGTCTCACGATGGGCTTGGACGTATCCACGAAAAGCCCCACAATTGCGTAAAAGCCGATGAGCAGCACATGGATGCCGAGATACACGGCGGCCGCCACGACGAGCGACTGCCAGATCATCCCCGTGCGTAAAAAGAAGATCAGCGCTGCGGCGGCGGCGATGGCGATAAAAATGCAAACGAGCAGCATTACTTCAACTCCTTGAACTTTCTTCTTGTTATTTTACCACGCCCATACAGGGTTTTTCAATACGGTCGGTGATTTTTTAACGGAACGTTTTCAAAAACAGGAAAAATTTTCCTTAAATAATTGTCAAATTCTGGACATTCACGGCTCACTGTGTTAAAATGTCAGCCGTGAAGCAATATAGGCTTTGTAATGCCGCTGAAATGAAAGGATATGAGGTCATGAAAATCGTTCTCGCCGGCGCGTTCGGCAATCTCGGCTCCGCCATTCTCAAAAAGCTGGTCGAAGAAGGCCATGAGGTCGTGGCCGCCGGCCGCACCGAAAGGCCCGTCGCCGGCACCGACAAATGTATCGGCAAGGGCTTTGAAGCCGCCTGGGCGCATTTCCGCCCGCCAAAGCCGCGTGTGTCCTTGTCAATTGATGATAGGACACACGCAAACAGCGGTCACGTTTCATCCGAATCGTGACCGCTGTTTTTATGTTGTCTTTTCCGTTATCCCGCTCTGCCCAGCTCGGAGGCAGGTACAAGGGCCGCGGCGCGGACATAGAGCGTCATGCCCTCGTAGTTCACCTGGAGCCAGTCCGCCGTCCTGCCGACGACCTCGAGCGCCGTCCTCGGCGGCAGCTCCGTGTACACGTCGCCGCCGGGGAGCAGGTACAGCGCCGCCCTTGACGCGGTATACAGGACCATCGACTCTGAGGACTGCGTCTCACGGGAGGCGGGGTCGCTCAGCGGACGGGGTGCGCCGTTCACCGCGCCGGTCACCAGCACCGTCAGCGCGAGCGCCGCGCAGGCCGCGGCGCGTATCACGCCGCCTTTGACGCTCCGTTCACGCTCAGTCTCCGGCTCATCGCCGCCGCAGAGAAACAGCATGATGAAAAAGAGAGGCGTGCTGACCGGCTGGGCAATGTTCACGGCAGCCTGTACGGCATACGCGGCGCAGCCCGTGAGTAGGCAGCGCCCTGCGGCGCTTTTCACGGCGGAGCGCGCCGTCAGGCCGAGGAACAGCGCATACGCGCCAAGCCCGAGCAAGCCGTTGGTGAGCAGGTAATGGAGATACTCATTGTGTGCGGCGTCGGTCACGGCGTCGGCGAAAATACGGTGAGTCTTGTCCCACTCGATAACACAGCCCGCGCCGCCGCCGATGAGCTTTTGCGCCGGCGAGGCCGCAGCGAACATCTCAAGAAAACTCTTCCATATCTTTCCCCTGTCGCTGCCCCAGTCGTCATCTATCACGGCGTAGCTGCCGATCACGCCGTCAAAGCCGTCCCTCAGCACGGTATTGGCCAGCGCCATGAATATACAACCCAGCACCAACAGTGCGGCGAGGGCAATGCAGTATATCCTCCTCGCCCGAAGGACAGCTTTGTCGTCCTTCCTTCGCAGAACTACCCACAGCGCCGCGCCCGCCGCCGAGACGGCCAGCGCGGGGAGGGGCGAGAGCAGTGAGCGCGTGAGTACGGAAAGCTCCGCCCCTGCACGTTCCGCCGCGAGAGAATACAGCTCCCCGGCGGCGGCGCACCCCGGCAGCAGCAGCGGGAAGCGCCGCAGCGCCGCGGTGTCATCACCGTGCAGCACAGGCAGAAGAAGTATGGCCGCGATAAGGCCAAGCACAGCGCTCTCGCATCGTCCGGCCATCGCCGCCCACAGACCTGCCGTGCAAAGGAGCCAGAGGACGGCGCGTCTGGCCGCGCGGCTCTCCCTCAGCGCGAGGGAGGCGCACACGGGCAGCAGCAGGACCGTATACGCGCTGAAGAAATTCACGTTTCCAAGCGTGGAGATGAAGCGCCCGCGGTCGGAGCTTCTGAGTCTCCCGATAAAGCCGAGGGGATCGCAGCCAAGGTGATTCAGCACCGCCAACGCCGAGACGAACGCGAAGCCCGTCAGCATGGCCATGCGCACGCCTCTCCCGGCGCGGCCGCAGCGGCAGAGAGTAATACCCGCCGCCGCGTAAAGCATATTAGTCAATATGCCCTGATAGCGGTTATTTTCGCCGAGCCACACGCTCCCCGTGCCGTTGAACAGCAGTGAGGAGAGTATGAGCGTCCCGGCAAAGACGCAGAACGCGCAGGCGCGCGGCTCCGGGCGCGGAAGCTCCCGCCGGAGCGCCAGCAGCAGGCACATCGCGGCGAGGAACGCGAGCGTCAGATACGCAAAGCAGTCCGACTTTGTGCGCGTGATGTCAAAGTATCCGTTATGCACCAGAAGCGGGTGAACGATGAACACCAGCGACACATATACGCCGCACAGGCGGGACGGCAGCTCCGCGTCGTTTATAAAATTTTTAAGATTTATTTTTTTCATAGCCGCTCCTTACAAGCTCATGCCGAGATTATACTATCGGCGCACGCCCGCTGTCAACGCGGCGGAATGCGGCGCGCAAAGAAGCTCTTTTGCGGTTGAAATTCCGTCCGGGTTGTAGTAAACTTTTAACAGAACGCTCAGGGAGGTTTTTATGGAAATCACACTGCGGGACGTCGAGCTCGCGTCAGAGCGCCTCCGTCCCATACTCCATCACACCAGACTCGATCTCTCGTCCACCTTTTCGTCCATGACCGGAGGCGAGGTCTACCTGAAGCTTGAAAACCTTCAGAAGACCGGCTCCTTCAAGATACGCGGCGCGAGCAACAAGATCGCCGTCATGGCCGAGCGCGGAGAGCGCCGCCCCGTTGTCGCCTCCTCCGCCGGGAACCATGCCCAGGGCGTGGCGCACGTCGCGGCGCAGTTCGGTATCCCCGCGACCATCGTAATGCCCAAGACCGCCCCCATAGCCAAGGTCCAGGCCACGAAGGGCTACGGCGCGAGGGTCGTCCTCGCGGGGGACTGCTATGACGACGCCTACAGGCGTGCCTGCGAGATATGCGAGGAGGAGGGCGCGGTGTTCCTCCACCCCTATAACGACCCCGAGGTCATCGCCGGGCAGGGTACGCTCGCGCTCGAGATACTGGCGGAGCTTCCCGAGACGGATATCATCATCGTCCCCGCGGGCGGCGGCGGACTGCTGGCCGGCACGGCGCTCGCGGCAAAGAGCGTGAAGCCCCAGGTAAAGGTCTACGGCGTTCAGGCCGCCGGCGCGGACGCCATCGCGCAGAGCTTCCGAGAAAAGCGCCTCGTCACCACCGACACCGCCTCCACCATTGCCGACGGTATCGCCGTCAAGGCGCCGGGCGACCTCACTGTGGACATCATAAACCGCTATGCCGACGGCATTCTCACCGTGAGCGACTCCGAGATCGCCGACGCGATACTCCTCCTCATGGAGCGCTGCAAGCAGATAGTCGAGCCGGCGGGCGCGACGCCTCTTGCCGCGATACTCAACGACAAGCTTGACGTGAGAGGCAGGCGCGTCGTGTGCGTGATGTCCGGCGGCAACATCGACGTGAGCTTTATCCAGAGCATTATCGAGCGCGGTCTCGTCGCGCGGCACCGCAGGCTCAAGGTCGCCGTTACGCTCCTTGACCGCCCCGGCAGTCTCGCAAAGGTGCTTCAGCTCATCGCCGAAGCCGGAGCAAACATACTCTGCGTCGAACACGACAAGCTCGGCGCGGCCCTCAACCCCAACGAGGCCAACGTCCACATCACCTGCGAGGTGGGCGGACGCGAGCATGGAGACACCGTCGTCAAGAAGCTCCATGACAACGGCTTTCGGGTCGAGCGTGAATAAAACATACGAATATTATTGAAAGAGGTATCATCATGAAAGTCGTATCCACAGAAAAAGCCCCCGCAGCCATCGGCCCCTATTCTCAGGCCATCATCACCAACGGTTTTGTTTTTGCCTCCGGCCAGATACCCATCATACCCGAGTCCGGCGCTCTCGCCGAGGGGCTTGAGGCTCAGGCACATCAGGTGTTCAAAAACGTCACCGAGCTTCTCAGAGCCGCCGGGACCGACATCTCAAGGACCGTCAAGACCACCGTGTTCATCAAGGACATGAATGATTTTTCCGCCATAAACGCGGTCTACTCCCAGTATTTTTCCACCCCGTTCCCCGCCCGCTCCTGTGTGGAGGTCGCGCGTCTGCCCAAGGACGTGCTGCTCGAGTGCGAGGTAGTCGCGGAGGTTTGAGTTTTACCCTGCATATGTATAAAAAAGATGCGGTCGCTGCAGACCGCATCTTTTTTATTTCATACTTCATTTTACAGCAGGATGACTCCCGCATCGGCACAGGCGCGCACGGTCTCCTCGTCCCAGATGGAGGCCTGCACCTCGCCGATATGCGCCTTGCCCAGCAGCAGCATGGAGACACGCGACTGCCCGATACCGCCGCCGATGGTGAGAGGAAGCTCGCCGTTCAGGAGCGCTCTGTGGTACGGCAGCGCCCGCCGCTCGTC
>OLGV01000900.1_pt1 | contig 10720 bp, 7 predicted proteins | sample 1605761 | NCBI WGS metagenome assembly OLGV01 (sample SAMN03283245) | human gut metagenome | biome: human-associated habitat; material: feces | host: Homo sapiens | place: Peru | collected 2012
AGGAATATCAGGAGCTTAAGGCAGAGCGTGTGAACAAGGAGCTTGCAGAGCAGTATGAGAGTGCGGTTGTCATCACGACTGCCGAAACGACTCAGACAGAGCCGCCCGAGACCGAGCCTGAAACCACAGTTACTGAGCCTGAGCCGCTTGTTGTTCTGCCGAAATTTGAAGAATTCATCAAGGAAAATCCCGATACGGCGGGCTGGATAACTGTCCCCGGAACAAAGATAAACAATATTGTTGTTCAGACAACGGACAACTATTACTATCTTGACAGGGATTTCTACGGAAACAAGTCTCAGCCGGGTACTGTAATGGCGGATTTCCGTGCGCATTTTAACGATTACGATTTCAATCAGTGCGACAACATCATACTTTACGGTCATAACCAGGCAAGCGGAGAGATGTTCGGAACACTGAAAAACTATAAGATCACAAAGCAGAATACGTCGAATTTCAGCTTCTACAAGGAGCATCCGACTTTCACGTTCTCTTCGCTTTATGAGGAATACGAATATAAGATCATTGCATGCTTCGTTATCGAGGTCGAGCCGTATCAGACAAGAGACGGTCAGATCTTCGATTACCATAACTACATAGTTTTCAATGATAATGAGTGGAAATACAGCACATTCATTGAAAATGTAATGGAACGCACTGCGATAAACACAGGCGTTGACTACAACGAGGACGATAAGTTCCTCACACTGTCAACATGCAGCAATGAATTTGAGCCGTCAAGATTTGTGGTTATCGGCAGACGTGTCAGGGACGGAGAGGATCCGACTGTTGATACATCGCTGGCAACTCTCAATGAGGACGCTAAGGAACCTGATTGGTCCTATATTTACGGTAAGTGATTTAGAGGTTTGCAAATGTCAGATGATAATAAAAAACTGAGCGCAGCAGACCTTATCGAGGAATACAGCGCAGCGCTCAAAGGAAATGCTGCCGATGATACTGTGATCGGCGCAGAAAAAGATATTATCGAGGATACACCTGCTCCCGAGGATGACGGAAGCGGCACTGACGGCGTTATTTCCGATGAAAAGGAAGCGCCCATCATAAAGGACAGGCCTGCGGAGGATATTCCCGGGAAGTCTGAGCCGATCTATGATCCCGATGAGTATGAACCCGATTCCATAGACCTTTTCAAGGGCTTTGATGAGATAGTTCCCGATCCGCAGGCAGATGAGATATCTACCGCTTCATCAGATGATGAGGACGATATTTTTGAGATGCTGGAAGGCGAGTCAGACAGCAAAAAGAAGGACGAAGCCGAAAAGAAGGATCCCGAAGTATCCGACAGCTCCGAAGAAAAGGATAAAAAGCAGAAAAAATCAAGCAGGATCAGAGATCTGTTCCCCGAAAAGGGCGACAGCGTTCTTGAAATAATCAGAAAAACAGTGTTCCTTGCTGCAGTGACAGTGTTCGTTGCGGCGGGTGTAATGCTTGTTTCCACACTTATCCAGTCACGACGTGCGCTTGATCTGAAGAATAATCTGACTTCCGAGCTTGAACAGTTCGAGGTTGAAACGGTTACGTCCATAGATGAGGAAGGCAATGTCATCGAGATCGAACCCGATCAGGAAACGCTTGACAAGGCGGCACTTGATAAGGTGCAGTATCTCAAGAACAAAAATCCCGATACCGTTGCTTATCTCACTATAAAAAATGTCGATATATATGAACCCATTGTGCAGTATACGGATAATTCGTATTATCTTTCCCATGCATTTGACGGTTCAAACAATAAAGCGGGAACAGTTTTCCTGGATTATCGTGCTCACATCAATGCTGACGGTCAGTCGGATACCCTGCTTCTCTACGGTCACAACCAGAGGGACGGCACTATGTTCGGCAATCTCAAGGCTTACAAGAGAAATGCTGAGTATTACAAGGCTAATCCGTTCTTTACATTCGATACCGAATATGGCTCGCAGAAGTATGTTATTTTCGCATATTTCGTGACAAATACCCTTGCAAAGCATGACAGCAACGGCGAGGTGTTCAGATATCACAATTATCCCGAGTTTGGAAACGAAGAAACTTACGACTGGTATATGAGCGAGATCGCAAAGAGAAATGAGATAATTTCTCCCGTTGATGTTCAGTACGGAGATAAGTTCATAGTTCTTTCGACGTGCAGCAATGAATATGCTGATTCCAGATTTGTTATATTTGCAAGATGTCTGCGTGACGGCGAAACTGAACAGAGCTTCGATTTCTCGGCTGCTGCTCTCAACACAGGCACAAGCGATATCGACTGGGATGCGATCACTTCAGATCAGACGACTGCTGACCCTGCATTGACAGCCGAAACAATCGATGTTACCATAAAGCAGGACGCAGCTGATGAGTTCATGAACGATATGTTCGACATAATCTCATCGGTCAATGCGGAAGAATCTCAGGGATGGGATACATATATTGAAACTGAGCATTATGCGTCGGAGACAACAGCGGCACAGACGACAGAAGTCCTGACAACCGCTCCGCCCGAGACCGAAGCTTCAGCATCTGTCCCCGAGACAAGCGCAGATACATCACTTTCGGAAACAACGGCTGAGACGGCTTCACAGACCTCCGGCAGCGAGACTTCATCGGTCGGCAGTGAGACTGAGAGTGAGTCCGAATCTGATACGGAAACAAGCGCAGCGTCATAAGCTTCATCGGTGAAGCATAAAAATAATATCGGAAAGGATAGTTTTCATGGCAATTTCGGATGAGGCAAAACCAAAGCCTGTCAAAAAGAAAGAGAAAAAAGGCTTTGTTGAAACCTTTATTCCATTAAAAACAGATTCTGCCGGCACTATCACCGCAAAATGCATTACACTTGCAGCTGCTGCGGCGCTTATAGTGTGCGTGATCGTTCTTATCCGCTATTATGCTCAGATCATCGAGGCAAAGAAGCTGCAGGAAAATATCAAATACATATACAGCAGTGCTGCCGAAGCACAGGTCACAGAAACTGCGGCTGAAACGGCTGAAGAGCCTGCCGAGGATATCCCCGAAGTAAGAGAGCCTAAGGAAATAATGCCTGCCGCTCAGGAGCTTCTGAATATCAACCCCGACACTGTCGGCTATATCAAGATACCAAACACAATGATAGATACCGTTGTGGTCCAGACAGATAACAATGATTATTATCTGACTCACAACTTCAACAACCAGAAACGTCAGTGCGGTGCTATCTTCCTTGATTACCGCTGCAAGCTCACAGACTGGGAGCAGTCCGACAACCTTATCGTTTACGGTCATAACCAGGCTGACGGCACAATGTTCGGCGAAATGGATTATTACAGATGGGACTATAACTATTACAAGAAAAATCCCGTTATCTATTTCAACTCAAATTACGAGCAGGGCGTTTATAAGATCATTTCCTCATTTGTCATCAATACCGAGCCTGAGCATGACAACGGCAAGGTTTTTGATTATCAGAATTATGTTTATTTCAGCGATCAGTATCCTTATGAAACATTCATCAAGGAGATCACCGAACGCAGTACAATTATCACAGGAACGGACGTGAACGAAAATGACAAGTTCCTGACACTCTCAACATGTTCAACCGAATGGGAGCCGTCAAGACACGTCATCGTTGCAAGAAAGGTCAGACCGGGAGAAAGCCCCGAGGTCGATCTTACACAGTTCCAGATCAATCCCAATCCGAAGTGGCCCGCTATCTACTATAAGTACAACGGCGGCACATATATCGAAGAAGATTGATTTTCCTGTATGAAAGGAAGTTGTTTATGAAACATAAGTCAAGGCTGACTGCTCTGACAGCTGTATTCGCAGTTGCGGCGTTCTATACATTTGCAAACTGCATGGTACGTGAGATAGATAATGTCGAGCTTGATTACAGCATCACAGAAACATCGGCAGAAGCAGATAAGGCGGAGGCTGAGCCTGAAGATGCGGTCTATGATATACCGCAGGACGCAGATGAAGCTGTCCCGGAAGAAACAGTCAGCGTGGAAACGCAGGTGCCCGATAAGACAAATGATGAGGATCAGCCCGAGATAATAACAATGGATATGGCTGATGATCCCGAAGATCCGCTTGCAAATGAGGATTCTCCGCTTGAGGAATATACCCCGCAGGAGGAGGCAGCCGTAACGGTAAGATCGGCTGCGGATAAAGCGATCGGCGAATCAGTCACAGAGATAACAACATCTCCCGAGACCGCACCGGAAACAGTTCCCGAAACTGAGGCTGAAACCTATTATACAGCGGCAATGACAGCATATGAGCTGGATGATATGTATTTCACAGAAACAGCCGCATATGAAGAACCGGCGGCAGAACCCGCAGGCGGCGACTATAATCCTTTTGACGAAACAACATACATCGAAATGTTTGAAACTGAGCCTGATGTTACAGTTGCTCCCATTGACTATGCGGAAACACTTACAGTTATCGCAAACGGCTCGTCCATTACTCTCGATGCATACACTATGGTCTGCAAGATCGTTGCCAATGAGGTATCCACAAGCTTCAATACCGAAGCGATAAAGGCGCAGGCAGTCGCAGCATATTCTTATGTTAAGCACAACAATCTGCACGGTCAGTACCCAAGCGTGCTGCTCGCAAATACAGTTCCCGATAAGATAGCAAGCTGCGTTTCCAAGGTGTGGGGACAGGCATGCTACTATAACGGCGAGGTCGCTCTTGCATGCTACAGCGCATCTTCAGCAGGGTCAACTGCATCCTCATCCAATGTATGGGGCGGAAACAGGCCGTATCTCGTAAGCGTTGACTGTCCTTTTGATGCGGGAAATGACCCCAATTACGGAAGAACAATGCAGATGAGCAAAGACGAGGTTAGAAGCTATCTCGAAAGATCCCTCGGCATAATTCTTTCCGACAACCCCGAAAACTGGATCGTCGTAAGCTCAAAGATCGACGGAAATTACGTCGGAACAGTGACTGTTGACGGAGCGCTCACCCTGACAGGCAGACAGCTCAGAGAGCAGGTGTTCGGCTATAAGATCCGCTCTGCAAGCTTCAACGTTGCCTATTCAGACGGCGTATTCACATTCACAACCTATGGCTACGGTCACGGCGTCGGAATGAGTCAGAACGGCGCAAATATCCTCGCAAACATGGGCTATGACTACGTTTCGATCCTGAAATACTACTTTACAGGTATCACCGTTCAGTAATTTTTGTTTATTTTACTTAGGAGACCGCCGTAAGACTGTAAAACCTTTGCAGTTTTGCGGCGGTTTCTGCTTATGTGCAGGGGCGAAGGGGCAGAAAGCATTCCCCCGCAGCCCAACTGTTCGCACTCCCGCGGATATACTGCCCCCACAGCCGAAAGGAGATATGACCTATGAATATGTACGATATCATCACAAAAAAGAAGCGCGGCGGCGAGCTTACAGAAGCTGAGATCCGCTATTTCATTGACGGATACGTAAGCGGTGAGATACCCGATTATCAGGCGGCGGCGCTCACTATGGCGATATGGTTCAATTCCATGACAGAAAAGGAAACAGCCGAGCTGACCTTGGCTATGGAAAAGTCAGGAGATGTGCTGTCAATGGATCTCGGAGGATTTACAGCCGATAAGCACAGCACAGGCGGCGTAGGCGACAAAACCACCCTTATCACAGGCCCGATAGCGGCAGCATGCGGCGTGTATGTCCCGAAAATGTCAGGCAGAGGTCTAGGACATACAGGCGGAACTATCGACAAGCTGGAGTCTGTCCCCGGGTTCAGAACAGCCCTCCCGACAGATGAGTTCCGAAGGATAGTGAGCGAAACACATTTCGCAGTAGCAGGTCAGACGGGACATCTTGTCCCAGCGGATAAAAAGCTGTATGCACTCAGGGACAGCATTTCCGCCGTTGACAGCATACCTCTGATCTGTTCAAGCATAATGAGCAAAAAGCTTGCAACAGGCGCAGACGGCATTGTTCTTGATGTAAAAACAGGCGACGGAGCATTCATGAAGTCACGTTCCGATGCCGAAGAGCTTGCACGTCTGATGGTAAAAACAGCCAAACACGCAGGCAGACGATGCACGGCTGTCCTGACGGATATGAACAGACCGCTGGGAAAAGCTGTCGGAAACGCCGTCGAAGTGATGGAGGCGATAGATGTTCTGAAAGGCGGCGGAGACGAAAGACTCAGGGAAATATCCGCAGTTCTTGCCTCTGAGATGATATATCTGGCGGGAAAAGGAACTCCCGAAGAATGCCGCAGAATGGCTGATGACGCGCTCAGCAGCGGAAGTGCGCTTGACGTATTCCGCAGAACAGTAAGCGCACAGGGCGGCGATGCAGGCGTGATAGATGATTACAAAAAATTCAGACAGCCGCAGAGCATTATTGAGATAAAAGCCGCAAGATCAGGCTTCATAAGCGGAATAAAATGCGAGGAAACAGGCAGGATATCGGGACTTCTCGGCGCAGGAAGAACGGTCATCGGCGGCGATATCGACAGTTCGGCGGGCATAGTGTTTGTCAAAACAGTAGGCGATCATGCGGAAAAGGGCGATATTATCGCAAGAATGTATACATCTGTCAGCGATAAAAACGTTATTGACGAGGCAGAAAAGCGGTTTGAGTCAGCTGTGTCATATTCCGAAAATAAGCCCGAAGACGATGGAATTATCCTCGGAATAGTCAGGGACACCGATATTCGCTAAGCGTTTTCTTTGTGATAAGATCAAAAAAATCTTGTGAAAATGTTAAAAAACTCTTGACATTTGCATATGCCGTTGCTATAATATATAATATACAGCGTATAATATGCTGAATCTGAAACGGAGGCAATTAAAATGAACGTATTTGACAAGATCGGAAAAACACTTTCGGATGCAGGAAAAACGGCTGCTGAGGCAGGAAAGGACGCTGCTGACAAGGCAAAGAACTTTGCCGAAGTAACAAAGCTGAATCATCAGATCTCACAGTGCGAGTCCAGAATGAGAGATGTTTATGTTGAGATAGGCAAAAAGTTCTATGAGGAAAACAAAAATAATCCTTCCGAGGAATATGAGGGACTGTTCGTGCAGATTGCAAACGAGAACATGAATATTGCGAATATCCGTGCGCAGGTATCACGCATTAAGGGCGTGATCTACTGTCCTTCATGCGGAGCTGAAAATTCCGCTGAGAATATCTTCTGCTGCAAGTGCGGCGCAGGCGGGATCCGTCCCGCAGATCCCGAGCCTGAGACAGTTGATCCTTCTGACATAACCGTCGAGGTAGTAAAGCCCGAGGACGGGGAAAACAACGGCTGATAGCTTCATCAAATAAAAAAGGATACCGTTTAGTGAATTAACCAGCTAAACGGTATCCTTTTTATTACATTTCGGAAAGTATTTCTTTTTTTCTTGATTCGTAATCATTTAATGAAATTAATTCATTTTCATACAGATCTTTTAAGTTAGCGAGCCTTTCTTTTATTGATAAGACTTTGTTATTATTATCTGATACAGGCGAAATGGTTGGTGTTAATGTTTTTGCGGCACTTTGCTTTTCTAGTTCGATTACAATATCATATTTTTTTTCTGAATAGTGGGTTTGTAAGAAATTAAAGATGTCATGAGGCAATTCAATGTCCATATATTGCTTGTGTTCGTCTGAATAATAATTTAATATTACACTTCTTTCGTCAATTCTAGTGCATGTGCTATTTATATTAAAGCTTCCAGGATTATATTGGGGAGGTGTGTATTCTGAGGGTTTATAACTAGCCATTGTTCCCACTGCCATTCCCATAGGTCCAAAAAGGAGTCCTCCAAGTATTGACTTTCCAATGTTGAATTGCCCGGGTTTAAAACTACCACCAAATGAACCGCCTTCTTGATATGATGCGTTAACTTCAGTTACATAATGGATTGTTCCAGCCTTTTCATAATAATGAATGTGATCATAAGGTATGATTCCGTTAGCTTCTTGCTTTGAATTACCATCTATTGCTAAAAAATTCAAACTTTTATCTTCAGCAATATACAGAAGTGAACAGTAATTAATGCCTGTTTCAAATGTATAAAAAGGTGTGTTACTTTTTATATGAAATTGATATGTTGAAGAATAAAACTCTTTTTCCTCTAATTTTTTTTGTTCAAGTATTTGTCTTTCTTCTTCTCGCTCTCTGCGAATTTTTTGAATTTCCTCTTGATGCTTTTCTTCATTTAATTTGTTTTTTTCAATGGTATCATTTAAAATTTCTTCCATGTGACAATTGCTATCAGTTAATGGAATAAGATAGTAAACTCCTGATTTGTAATTAAAAACTAGCTTGATCTTAAGAAAGTTATTTTTTTCGTAAGATTCTTTTTCAGTAGAAAAGATATCTGAATATTTAATTTCAATAAAGCTGAATCTATAAATTAACTCACCTAGTTCGTTCTTACAAACAGTATAACAATGTGTTTCAATGACATCATTGAAAAAAGTTGTTACAAATTCAAGTGGCTTAGAGAAGATGTTCTTTTTAATTGAAATTCTTTGATTAAATAACGGTTTTTCCATAAAATGATCTGACATAAATGCAATTCTCCTTTTTGTCAAAAGCACTGATGTAAATATATACACCAGTGCTTGAAATAGTTATCTGAAATCAACAAATCCGACCTTGTGATAAGCCTTGGAAAGTGTCTTGCCTGAGATCTTCATAGCTGCTTCCGCACCTGCTGTGTAGCATTCCTTGAGGTAAGCCTTGTCCTCGATAAGACGCTTATAGTTCTCACGGACGGGCTTCAGATGGTCAGCGACTGCTTCACCGACTGCAAGCTTGAAATCACCGTAGCCCTTGCCGTCAAACTCACGCTCGATCTCTTCGTTGGTCTTGCCTGTAACGACGGAATAGATGCTCATAAGGTTGTTGATGCCGTCCTTGCCCTCGCCGTATCTTACGCATGCTTCGGAGTCGGTAACAGCCTTCTTGAACTTTCTGATGATAACATCGGGTTCGTCAAGAATGTAGATGCAGCCGTTCGGGTTGGTGTCAGACTTTGACATCTTCTTTGTAGGCTCTGCGAGTGACATTACCTTTGCGCCCACCTTGGGGATATATGCATCGGGAACGGTGAAAAGATCGCCGTATCTCTGGTTAAATCTCTGCGCAACGTTTCTTGCAAGCTCAAGATGCTGCTTCTGGTCAACGCCGACAGGTACAAGATCGGCGTTATAAAGGAGAATATCTCCCGCCATAAGCACGGGATATGTGAAAAGTCCCGCATTGATATCGTCGGGGTGCTTCTGCGATTTATCCTTGAACTGAGTCATTCTGGAAAGCTCGCCGAACTGTGTCGAGCAGGAGAGGATCCAGTTCATCTCAGCGTGATGTCTGTTGTGGCTCTGGATAAATGCTATGGATTTCTTGGGATCAACGCCGCATGCCATGATAAGCGCATATGCTTCGAGAGTGTGCTTTCTGAGCTCGGCAGGCACCTGGCGGACGGTGATAGCGTGCATATCAACAATTGAGTAGATGCAGCGGTAATCGTCCTGGAGCTTTCCCCAATGGGAAACTGCGCCTATGTAATTGCCGAGAGTAAATGTGCCTGTCGGCTGGATCCCGCTGAAAATTATCTTCTTTTCGGCTGTATCGGACATTTATATCATTCCTTTCAATCAATCGAACATATCGTGTGAGAGCTTGCCAAGTATCTCGATGCCCTTGACGATCTGCTCATCGGTAGGTGTGGAGAAGTTGAGTCTGAACGAAGAAGTCTTGTCGGATTCGGAGATCATGAATGCATTTCCCGGAACGACAGCGATCTTATATTCGGAAACAGCCTTCTTGCAGAATGCGGGCATATCGCAGTCCTCGGGAAGAGTAGCCCAGATGAAAAGTCCGCCCTCGGGACGTGTGTATGTGATCTTCTTGGAGAAATGCTTATCCATCTCGGAGAGCATAAGCTCACACTTTTTCCTGTAAACGGCGGGAAGCATTTTAAGATGCTCGGACCAGTTGTACTTTGTCATGAATTCGTGGCAAATCATCTGCGCAAGAATGTTGGTGTGAACATCGGAAACCTGCTTGCAGACTACGATCTTCTGGATAACAGGCTTGGGGGCGCATACATAGCCGACTCTGATTCCGGGGGAGAGAACCTTGCTGAATGTGCCGGAGTAGATAACAAGACCGTCCTTGTCAAGCGTCTTGATCGAGGGGATAGGCTCGCCTGCAAATCTTGTCATTCCGTATGGGTTATCTTCGAGGATCATAACGCCGTATTTCTTTGCAAGCCCGTAAACAGCCTTTCTCTTTTCAAAGCTTGTGCAGAGCCCCGTCGGATTCTGGAAGTTCGGGATAAGATAGATAAGCTTGACGTTCCTGTTGGATTTCAGTGCGTCTTCAAGAGCGTTAAGGTCAATGCCGTCGTTTTCAAGGGGAACGCCGACGATATGTCCGTTATAGGACTTGAAGGAGTTAAGGCTTCCGATAAAGCTGGGAGCTTCGGTAATTACCGTGTCGCCCTCATCGCACATTACCTTGCAGGAAAGCTCGTTTGCCTGCTGTGCGCCCGAGGTGATGATAAGCTCGTCCGAATTTTCATCGAAGCAACCGGCTTTTTTCATACGCTCTTTAAGGCGGTTTCTGAGAGGAGTATAACCCTCGGTAACGCTGTACTGGAGTGCGTTTATCGGATTCTCGGCAAGAAGTCTTGCTGTGATGCCTGCGATCTCTTTCACAGGGAAAGCTTCGGGGGCAGGGTTTCCTGCGGCGAGCGAGATGACCTCGGGATCGGAGG
>OLGV01000902.1_pt1 | contig 10704 bp, 9 predicted proteins | sample 1605761 | NCBI WGS metagenome assembly OLGV01 (sample SAMN03283245) | human gut metagenome | biome: human-associated habitat; material: feces | host: Homo sapiens | place: Peru | collected 2012
CCCATTATCCCTGAAATACAGCGTCACAGTATCCTCCGATGGATCGGCGGTTACGGAGATGACTGCTTCTTCCTTCTCCTTTGTGAATTTCACGCTGTTTGATATGATGTTGAAAACCAGCTGCTTTATCAGAAATTTGTCTCCGTATATCTGCGGGATATCGCCCGTTTCAAGTTTTACCTTTCTGTCATGGACGGGCTTCATTATCTCCGAAAAGCATTCGGTTATGACGCTGTTCATGTCAACATATTCGTTATTGAGTGCCTTATATCCCACACGGGAATACTCCATCATGCTTTGAATAAGATGCATTGTGTTCGTGCAGACGTTTTTTATGGATTCAATATCTTTCAGCGACTGTTCATTCAGCACATCGGCATTATCCTCGCCGATAAATTCGATATATGTTTCGATCTCCCTGATAGGCGTTTTCAGCTCATGTGATACCGTATAGCTGAATGATTCAAGGTCGGAATATGCCTTTGAAAGCTGATCTGTCCTTTCTATTACCGTTGATTCAAGCTGCTTGTTCAGCGCCCTTATCTCAAGCTCATCATTTCTTATCTCGGTGATATCCCTTGCGAATATCATGTACTTTTCATCATTTTTCCTGCTGCACGCCGCCTTGTGGATATCTATCAGAACGTAAAGCATTTTGCCGCCGAAATGAAACTCCGTTTCCTGATTGAGAAGATCCTCGTTTATGCGCATTTTTCTGAGCTTCTCCATCACTATGCCACCTCTGCATATGCTGCGTATGTTCACTCCAATCAGACTTTGCATATCAACACTGAGATTGCGCTTGACGGAATACGAAATATCGGTTATAATGCCGAAATTGTCTATCTCGAAATACATATCGCTCATGTTCATGAATATCGCCCTTAGCTTTTCCTCGTTGGATCTTATCCTTGTGTAGCTTTCGAGCATCGTCCGCTTGTAGAGCATGAGATATCGGCAGACCGTCGCAGTTATGAGGATTATGACGGAAAGCTTTATGCCGACTCCGTTTGTTATTTTGATAAATGACGAATGAAATCCGTAGGTATTAAAATAAATGCTGTCAAAAAATACATCTGCCATAATAAAAAGCGATGAAAAAACAACGCCGTATAAAAATATCTTCCTGCTTCCCCCTGAGCATGGATATTCCGAAAGACCTATCCAATGCCTTACAGACGGAAGCTCAAGCAGCAGCTTTCCCATAGTCAGCAGCATAAGATCTGTAAGTATGCTGTTCACAAGAGAAACACGCCTGTATGACGGGGACATTCCGTCAAAAAGAACGTCACCGAAAGGAAGCTTGGCAGCAAAGACTTCAAGCATCAGGAATATCAGCGCAGCAGCTGCAAAAAATGCCGCATGAAGAGTATATGTATTTACATACGCAGAATGCTTTTTTCGCAGGATATACCTCTCACAGATGTTCGCATACAGTATCCACAGAAACAGAAGTATATATCTCAGAGCCGCAAATGAAGCCGTTTCCATTGAACTTCCATGAACAATGAACGGGAGTGCCGCACAGCAGCAGCCTCCCGTCAAAGCAGCATATCCCGTTTCAAGCGTCAGGACCACAGGCATAATGAATATAAGACTCCAGATCAGTTCGATGTGGTAAATACTGTCCATTTCATACGACAGCGGTGCAAAGGCAAGGCAAAGCACCGCAGAAACCACAGCAGCGACCTCTTTTCTTTCGCGGCTGATAAAAAGTTCGCTCATTTACGTCACCCCCGAAACAAATTCCGAAGGGCTGATGCCTGTTTTCTGCTTGAATACACGGCTGAAATATTCCGTGTCAGCAAAGCCCAGTGCCGCAGCGACTTCGTAGACCTTCATGCTTTTATCCCGCAGAAGCATTTTTGCACGTTCTATTTTTACAAAGGTTATGTAGTCGATGAAATTAACGCCCGTTTCCTTTTTGAAGCAGGTACTGAGATATTTTTTATTGACAAAAAATTCGTCTGCTATCGTCTGTAAATTTATCTCCTGCTCGATGTTGCTGATTATATATCCGCACATATTTTTTATGAGCGTATTCGATGTGTCTATGCTGAATTTGTTCATCTCATCAAAAAGCCTTTTCAGACTATCTCTTACTACTGCGAAAAGATCATCGGACGAACCGTATTCGGAGGGTATCGCACATATCTCCGATACGGGAGCAAACTTCTTCATATACGGTCTTGAATGGAGAATGTTTCTTTCTATGTACGCCATCATGTGCTTCATCTCACCCGTTGCCGCAGACAGCGTGCATCCGCTTGCTTTGATATTGCTGAATACGGCATCTAGCAGCGAACTGTAATCCTCATTGTTCTCATCGGTCATGCGTATTATCTCAGCAGCCGAATCCTCCCAGAAGGCTGATGTTGACTGTATCGTGTTAAGATAATCGGCGGCTCTGTCAAGAACATCGGTTATTTTTTCGTTGTCTATGGGCTTTACTATGTAATCAAAAGCACCGTAAACTATCCCCTGCTTTGCATATGCAAAATCAGTGTATTCACTCAGAAGAATGACGCATTTGCAGAGCTTTTCCGTCTTTATCTCTTTAAGCAGTGCCATTCCGTCCATTATCGGCATTCGGATATCCGTGATGATTATATCGACCTTGCTGTTTTTAATGATATCAAGAGCCTCTTCACCGTTCTGTGCCTCAAAGGATATCTGCATCTGATCGTTATGTGTTTTGAAATAGTCCAGTCTTTTTATCTTGCGTCTGAATACTTCTTTGTCATCTGCTATAAGTATATTGATCATAAAGCATTGTCCTTTCACATTATTTTCGGCAAAAAAACGGAGATACGCCGATGTTTCCCAAGGGCATATCTCCGTTGATACAATCAGATTATATCATAACGGGCAGAATATTGCTACAATTTTTATAAAACGCTTTATGAATTTTCTGAACAGACTTATTGCACATTTCATTCATAATCACATCTATTTTATGTATTTTGAACACAATTATGATTGAACCCAATTGATTTCTTTCATTTACACCGACAGGAAGTGAGATACATAGCTGTCATCGGCTATCTGTTCCTTTGTAAGATCGGAGATTATCATGCCCTTGTCCATTACATACGCACGCTGACTGACCTGCTGGATAAGCCCGAGATGCTGCTCGATCATAAGCACCGTCAGTCCGAGATCACTGCTTATCTGCTCAATGATCTCGCCCATCTTGTAAACAATGTTCGGCTGAACGCCCTCGCTCGGCTCATCAAGAAGGATTATCTCAGGCTTGTTGACCAGGACCCTGCCGATAGAAAGCATAGCCTGCTCTCCGCCCGACATAGTTCCCGCCTTCTGACTGCGCCGTTCCGCAAGTCTTGGAAAATAGTCATATATCCTGTCATACGCTTCCTCACGCTCTTTTTTGTTTATCAGCGCACCTATCTTCAGATTTTCCTGAACGGTAAGATCGGGGAAAACACCGTGTCCCTGAGGGACATATGCTATCCCGCTGACAGCACGCTTATACGCAGGCCATTTTGATATGTCGCAGCCGTCACGGAAAAGTATCGTTCCGCTTTTTACCGGCAGTATGCCTATAAGCGTCTTTACGAATGTGGATTTGCCGACTCCGTTTCTGCCGATTATGGATACGATCTCTCCCTTTCCGACCTCTATGCTTGCGCCGTTAAGTATCTGCACCTTGCCGTATCCCGAACAAAGATCATTGACCTTCAGCATAAAAGCACCTCACTTTCCCGCTTCTTTTCCGAGGTATATCTCAACGACTTCCTCATTGTTCAGTATGTCGTCAAGAGTTCCCTCAGCAAATTTTCTTCCGTGATGCAGAACAGTCACCTGCTGAGCAATGCTGCGGACGAAATTCATGTCATGCTCAATAAAAAGTATCGTCATTCCCTGTTTATTGAGATCCTTTACAAGCTCCGCAGTGAATTCCGTTTCCTCGGGGCCCAGACCTGCGGCAGGTTCATCCAGGAACAGTATGTTCGGCTTGCTTGCAAGTGCCATAGCGATCTCCAGCCACTGCTGCTGACCGTGTGACATATTCTTCACAAGCGGATTTCCGAGCGTGTCGATCTTCATAAGCTTTATCAGACGCTCTATCTCAGATCTCAGCTCATGCTTCGGAACATAGTTCTGAGCTGCGATCACCATATTGTCGTACATGGTCATTTCGGGATAAACTCCGGGAACCTGCATTTTTATTGCGATGCCGTTTGAAACGACCTTGTTTGATCTCATTCCCGTGATATCCCTGCCGTTCAGAGTAACTCTTCCCGATGTCGGCGGATATACACCCGTGATGATCTTGAGGACAGTTGTTTTGCCCGCTCCGTTCGGTCCGATAAGGCAGTGTATATCGCCCTTTCTGACCGTCAGATTAAAATTGGTCAGAGCCGTTATTCCTCCGAAGGTTTTTGCGAGATTTTTTACTTCAAGAACAACAGGTCTGCTGTCATTTGCATCAGTCATAAAGCCTGCCTCCTTTTGGATTTATTCAGCCGTTTCGGGAACATTATTTTTCGGAGCGAACAGCTTTGCTATCCTGTCGTCAATAAATCCGAAAAGTGCCTTGAACAGTCCCTGCGGGATAAAGAGAAGCACCAGCACAAGTGCGATTCCAAGGATCAGCAGTGAATATTCGCTGCCCGAACCCGTGAGCTTGTTGTTTGCAAAATAATATAGGAAACCGAAAAGCATCGCTGCCGTCGGACTCTTTCTTCCGCCCGATGCTACGATTATAACGGGAATAGTCGCCTGAGTAACGCTCATCGAGTTAGGTGCGACATATCCGCCCCATGCTGCGTAAAGCACGCCTGCAAGTGCTGCGATAGCACCGCCGATCGCAAAAACTATCATCTGGATCTTCGGCACATCATATCCGAAAAGGCTGCTTCGCTCTCTGTTTTCTCTTACCGCAAAAAGCGTATAGCCTGCCTTTGACCTTTCAATGATCTTGAATATCAGAAGACACGCAAAAAGAATTATTGCCGAAAGATAGTATCCCGAAAATCCGCCGATCTTATATGAACCGATGTACAGCGGGGATATGCCGTTCATGCCGTTGTATCCGCCGAGAAAAACCTTTCCGACGTGCCATTCCGAGCCTGCCGTCTGACCGAAAAACGTTGACAGCGCAAGCGTCACGCACTGAGTAAGTATTCCGACGAACACATCATTTACGCCGCCGTAAAACATGAAATAGCCGAGTATAAGCGCTATCAGTCCGACTGCCGCTACGGATACAAGAAGTATGAGCGGAGTCAGCGCATGGTTTTCGACATTTCCCGAGATCATACCGTAAATATATGCTCCGAGGCCGTAGAATGCAGCCTGACCGAAGCTGAATGTTCCGCAGTATCCCCAGATAAGCACGATGCTCATGCAAAGAAGGATACTGTTAAAGAAGTTTGTGTACACCTGTACCTTATATGCCGAAACAAACGCAGGGAAGATCATCACGAATGCGAACATCAGCACGGCGATTATATTTTCCGAACTGAATTTAAATCTGCCCTTAAGCAAATCTTTCATAGTCATCGGCCTCCTTTTCTGATTTTTTCAACAAGACCCGAAAAGCCGAGAGGAAATACTCTGATGCATACGATAGCTGCGGCAAGCATTGCTATCCTTCCCATAAACTGTCCCGCTTCAAGGGAAACAACGCTGTTTACAATTCCGAGCGATGCGCCCGAAAGAACCGTTCCGACAAGCGGATTTGCGCCGCCGACAACGACCGTTGTGAATGCCTGTATGCTGAAGCTCTGTCCCATTGACGGAGATACCGCCATAAGCGGAGCATAAAGCGCACCGGTCAGACCCGCAACACCTGCACCCACTGCAAATGTCGCCGAATATTCAAAGTTCGTGTTGATGCCGAGGCTCTTTGCGACCTCTGCATTCTGCATGGTAGCTCTCGAATATAACCCGAATTTCGTGTGCATAAAGAGAAAGTAAAATCCTGCAAGAAGAAGTGCCGCTATGCCAACAAGCACTATTCTGTAAACCGAGAAACGGCTCTCGCCGATCGTGAACGAACCCAGAGGAACCGATACCGACGGAAGAGAGGTTCCGAAAATGATCTGAACTATCTGCGTGACCGCAAGGCTTATTCCCCATGTTACAACGATCGAATCAAGCGGACGGGAATACAGCCTGCATATGATGAGCCTGTCCATCACAACGCCGAAAGCAGCAACAAATATCACCGCCAGAACAACGCTCAGAATGAAAGGAACTCCGTGATTGCATGCGATAGTGAATACATAAGCACCAAGCATTATGAACTCGCCGTGAGCCATGTTGATAATGTTCATCATTCCGAAAACTACTGCAAGTCCCATAGCAGCAAGTATCAGAAAGCTGAAGCTGTCGAAGAATTGATACAGGTAATTGAAGATAGTTTCGCCCATTATGGTCACCTTCCTTAAAAACAGCGGCAACACGGCTTTTTATTGTCAGCCGCATTGCCGCATTCTGATATGACCTTATCAGTCATTGATAGGTTCAAACTGGGTATTGGGTGCGCCCTTGCCGAGTTCAGCAAGATTTACGCCCTTTGTTCCTGAGATATAATTTGAACGAATACCGGTGAAGGTCTTGATAGGATTCATAACATTGTTTTCATCGACTCTGAAGAGAACAACGTCCCTTGTTGTATGATGGTCATCACCGTTCAGAACGACCTTGCCGCTGGGAGCATCAAATGTGATACCGCTTTCAAGTGCGGAAATAACAGCCTCAGTCTCGGTCGTGCCTGCCTTTTCAACGCCCTCCTTGTAGAGATAAAGGCTTGTGTATGCGCCTTCGGGAGTAATTCCTACATAAGGCACTTCAGACTCGCTGAACTTTTCTCTGAATTTCTTTGTGAATTCCTTTGCGGGATCGGTCTGGACTTCCTCCGTATAATCGCCGATAACATAAACATTTTCCATGATCGGTGCAGCAAACTTCTTGTGGTCATATGTGTTTACGCAGGCAACAGAGGTTGCGATGGGAGTTCCGACAATGCCTTCATTATGCCACTGCTCATAGAACGATGCCTGATCGCCTACAAGGAACGAGATGATAACATCAGGCTTTGCAGCACTGACATTAGCGATAGTTGATGCAAACTGCGAAACATCCATAGGAATATATTCCTCGCCCACAACCGTTCCTCCGTTTGCTTCGATAGCCTTTTCAGCCCATTGTGTGCTTATCTGACCGAAGTTGTAATCCGCAGCAAGAATGTAGCATTTCGCATTCGGATACATATCATCTCCGAGAAGATATTCGATCATAGGATCTATCTGCTGTTCGGGGATAAGTCCCGTACAGAACGTATAATGCGAAGCAACGCCGCCCTCATACTGAACATCATAGAAATAGATCTTCTCATTTTCCTCCATAATAGGTCTGATAGCCTCTCTGGATGCACTTGTTACGCCGCCGAAAACAACATCAACATTATCCTCAAGGCAGACCTTTCTTGCCATTTCCTGATAAACATTGTTATCGCCCTTGCAGTCATATGTAACAAATTCGATCTGCTTTCCGTTTATTCCGCCGCTGCTGTTTATCTCATCCGCAGCGAGCTTATATCCCGATGTAACTCCTATTCCGTAATCTGCAAGACTGCCTGTAAGATCTGTAAGAACGCCGACTCTGATAGTATCGGAGCCTGAATCACTTCCCGATGACGAACCGCAGGCGGTCATTCCGAATGCGATCGACATTGCTGCGGAAAGGCAAAGACCTGCTTTCAGGATTTTTCTGAGCTTTTCATTTTTCATAACATTCTCCTCCATTTTCTTTACAGTACCGGTTTGCAGTTAAAACAAACCTTATTATAAACAAATGCAAAATGCATTGGTTTTCAGCTTTTATCTGATCTTCCCTTCAGCTTTTCATTGACGGCATTGCTGATGATATTCACACAGCCCTCTATGCCAAGTGATTCACTGTTAAGACAGAGATCGTAATTCAGCGGATCTCCCCATTCGCCGCCCGTGAAGTATCTGTAAAAGTCAGCACGGTATTTGTTTGTCCTTGCGATGAGCCGCTGCGCTTCCTTGTGGGTTATGCAGTTGCGGTCCATGATATTTTCGATGCAGTATTCCTCCGATGCAACTATGCTTACACGAAGCACATCGGAAAACTCGCTCAGTATATAGCTTCCCGCCCGCCCCACAACTACAAAAGGCTCACCCGAATTGTACATATCTCTGAGGACCTTGCTCTGATATTCAAACATATTCTCCTGAGTAAGATAATCCTCATGTCCCGGGGAATAAACCTCCCCTTTGTATGCACCTGTGCTTCTTCTCAGGATCCTTCGGTTCAGCTTTTCATCGGTGATCGAAAACAGCGCTTCATTTATGCCGCTTTCTGTCGATGCGATCTCAAGCAGTTCCTTGTCAACAAACCTTATATTAAGCTTCTGAGCAAGTCTGCGTGCGATCTCGCCGCCGTCGCTTCCGAGAGTTCGTGCTATTGTTATTACATATGTAAACGCCATATCCTTCATATCCTGCAAATGTCCTCTGCGGGATATGCACTCCTTTCTGTTTGATTTTCCGAAGATCCCGTTCGGTATGATTATATTATAATCCTTTATTGGATTTTTACCATGAAAAAAATACCTTTTATTCCCCGAAAAAAACCTTGAATGATGTTTGTGACATAAAAATACAGCCGATGCAGTCTATCTGCTGCACCGGCTGTATACTATAAAATTCAATATAAGGATCAGTTTTCATCTGCCTTTGCAAGTTCAAACATCTCCTGTACCTCCTGAGACGGTTCCTTGTCAGCAAGGGAGATAAACACCGTCAGAAGTACGGAAACAAGCACTCCCGGAATGATGGAATACAGGCTGTCCAGGGCGGGAACGAAATGAGGGAGAATGTATTCCCAGATGATAACGGTTCCTGCGCCGCCGATGATTCCCGCAACTGTACCCTTGAGAGTAAGCCGCTTCCAGTAAAGCGAAAGCACTATTGCAGGACCGAATGCGGCACCGAAGCCTGCCCATGCATTTGATACTATTCCCATGATTGAATCATTGGGGTTGAGCGCAAGAATGCAGGCAATAACGGAAACAAGCATAACTGCGCCGCGGCTTATCCACATAAGCTTCTTTTCGGAGGTTTCCTTCTTTACAACAATAGTATAGAAATCATTTACAACTGCGGATGCTGTAACCAGCAGCTGGCTGTCAGCCGTACTCATGATAGACGCAAGAACAGCAGAGAGGAAAATTCCTCCGAGAAATGACGGGAACAGCTTCTTTACTGTTGTAATGAAGATAAGCTCCATCTCAGACGAGCTTAGAACTATGCTCTGCGAATCGAGATATGCTCTTCCGACGATGCCTATGAGAACAGCGGCAGTCAGTGAGATAAGCACCCATACGATAGCGATTACCGCAGATTTCTTAACGCTCTTTGTGTCCTTGATAGCCATAAATCTTACAAGGATATGCGGCATTCCGAAGTAGCCGAATGCCCATGCAAGATTGCTTATGATATCTACAGGACGCATTCCCGAGAACATTGACATATATCCGCTTGTTTCTGAACCTTCGGAAACTATCTTGGGGATATTGTGGAGCATCTCATAAGAGAAGTTCGGAGTGGAATTGATAAGTGCGATAGGAAGCGCAACAATAGTTATTACCATCAGCATACCCTGAATGAAGTCAGTCCACGCAACGGCATTGAATCCGCCGAAAAGCGTGTAGGTAATGATGATGAGAGCAGAGATTATGACCGCTGCCTTTGTGTATGTTTCATTTGTGGGGTCGATGTTGAACACTACCTGGAAAAGCTTTCCACCCGAAACAAACGCAGATGTTGTATATACCAGGAAGAAAACGAAAATTACGAGAGCACATACCATTCTTACAGCCGGGCTGCTCGTTTTAAATCTGTTCTGAAGATACTGCGGGATAGTGATAGAATCTCCGCACACCTCTGTAAATCTTCTGAGCGGCTTTGCGACGAATGCCCAGTTGAGGATAGTTCCTATCGCAAGTCCGATAGCTATCCAGTAATTTCCCATACCTGTTGCGTAGGCAGCACCAACAGCAGGCCTTCATTTTACGGAAGAATTACTGCAAAAAATTCGCGATAAAGGCGTGCAGGAAGTCTTTGTAACCCTTCATGTTGGACTTGGAACTTTTAGACCAGTTAAGGTTGATGATGTATTAGAACATGAAATGCATTCAGAATATTATATGGTAGATAAAGAAGCTGCACAAAAGATAAACAATGCTAAGAAAAATGGACATAATGTAGTTTGTGTAGGAACAACTAGTTGTAGGACAGTAGAATCAGCAACTAATGAAGAGGGTATAATAGAAGAAGCTAGTGGGTGGACTAATATATTTATTTACCCAGGATACAAATTTAAAATGGTAGATAAACTTATAACTAATTTCCATTTACCAGAATCAACATTAATTATGTTAGTAAGTGCACTTTCTAGTAAAGAGAATGTACTAAATGCCTACGAAACGGCTGTAAAAGAGAAATATAGATTCTTTAGTTTTGGAGATGCTATGATTGTAAAGTAGTTAAATAGAGAATATATAGGGGGAACTATGAAAAATATAGATAAAAGTAATATATAATAAATTATTAAATCAGTAATTTTTTTATTATAAAACTTATTTTAAAAAAAAAATATGGGAATTTATCATGAGCATTGTTATTATTAATAATTTTGGACAGTATA
>OLGV01000904.1_pt1 | contig 10690 bp, 3 predicted proteins | sample 1605761 | NCBI WGS metagenome assembly OLGV01 (sample SAMN03283245) | human gut metagenome | biome: human-associated habitat; material: feces | host: Homo sapiens | place: Peru | collected 2012
CAAACCTGGCGCAATTCCGTCTATAAATCCTTCTGAAGAAGAAAAAACTTTAATTTCAGACAACGGGTCACAAACCTGAACAGTGTATCCGCCGTCAAGAACCGTTGAAAATTTAAGCCCAGCAGTCTGAAAAGCATAATCAGAAGGAACAGAAAATTCTCCCTGCTTAAAATCTCTTGCGATTTTGTTTGAATCCACCAGACTCGCATGAACATTTATAGAAGAAATCAGTTTTTTTATTTTTTCAGTATCCGATGCGCTTACAGACGAAACATCATGCCCAAGACTATGCAAAGAATAAAAGACATTTCCAATAGCGGTTGTAGACCAGTCAACGTAAACAGAATTTTCTCCTGCCTTGATGTCACAAATATTCCGCATTGTTACAGTTCCAATCTTTTTCTTTGCTTCATCTTTTGCTTGAACAGTAACGATTCTGTTTTTTCCAACCGGAACATTTTTAATGGAGATACCCGAAGCTTTGCCGTCAACAACTGCCACATTCACAAAAGGCTCGTCCTCTTCTTTTATTCCTGTTCCTGATACTGTAAGGCTTGCATATTTTATGGAAGGAATATCCAGCTTTCTTCCAGAACTGTCTTCACAAACAGAAAGAGAGCCGAAGTTTTTATTGACAAAATTTTCATCTGAAGAAGAATCCAGCACATTCATGCAGCCAAAAACAGAAAACATAACTGCGCAAACAGCGAAAGTTCTTAAAACTTTTTTCATTTTTCCAACCTTATTTTTTTGATTTTAAAAACGACATACTCATCGTCCGACAAAGCGTTATTTTACTTAACGCAGAAGACATATTTTTTACATACACCCTCTGCGGCATGATTCAATTACTTTAAATACGGACTGCTTCCCGTAATTTTTCCCGGCGCAGGAGTTTTTGCTGAGGAAAGAACATAAATTCTTGCATTTCCCTTGCCTGAACAAGAGGCTGTTATCGAACCGCCTTCTGAAATTGTCTTAGAATCGCCGGTTACAACATCTGTGTAAGTTCCGCCCGGAAGTCCGCTGAATGTCGCATCGCCGGAAATTGAAACTAAAACAAAACTGTCTGTTGAATCATCAGTAAAACGGCGTTTAAATGACATTTCGCCGGAACAACCTTCGTTTGAATACTGACCTTTCTGCAATGCAGGAATTTCACGGCGAATTTTATTCAAATGGGAAAGATGCTTTGAAAGCGGACTTTCAAGAGTTGTCTTCATACTGCCGGTCGCATTTGACCATTCACCAAAGTCAGAAACCTGCACGCTTCCTTCAATATTGTCGCCGTAATATGCACGTCCGGTTGATGACAAAGGAGCAGAAGATCCTTTATCGCATGGCGCACCTGCCATAAATTCAATTTCTGAACCGTAGTACAGGCACGGAATACCGCGGAATGTCCACATGTATGTCATATTTTCTGCCCACGCCTCAGTTCCGCCTCCATAGCGGTTATCCATATTCGGACCGTAATCGTGGCTGTCTACATATACAACATTCCATGTAGCATCGTTATAGTATTTATCATTCTGTCTTTGATTGTAAGCAGAACTTGCGTCACTGAAATTCCAGTGCATAGGGAAATCAATTACATCAAGACCAGATTTCTGTGAATAATCCGGCGTATGATAAGCGTTTCCGATAAGAGCATGGTTATCAGAAGTCGGCTGATTGTTTACGCCCTGTCTGTTTTCATATTCGTAGCCTTCGTGAACGGCAACTGAATCGTCTGCACTGAAAGTTGTACGTTCTTTCCATGTGTAGAATGGCGTTGAAAGCGGTGCAACTCCGTGATTCCAAGTTTCGTTTACGCGCGTACAAACTTCGCCGAACATATAGAAGTTTTCTCCGCCCGCTTCTTTGAAAGCCGGAATAAAATGCCTGTTGAACATTACGCGGCTTACATGCTTTACAGTATCGATTCGGAATGCGTCTACACCCATATCAATGTATTTTGTATAAGCGTCGATAAGATATTTCTGAACGGCAGCGGCTTCTGTGTTCAAGTCAATACAGTCTTCGTGAATTGTTCCCGACTGGCAAGTTTCGTCTTCCCAGTTTCCAAGCCATTCGGTATGGAATTTTTCCGGGTCAAAGAGCCGCAAGTCCGGCCATTGACATCCGTAATAAGCTCTACCTTCTTTATTAAAACCTTTTTGAACGCCCCAGTCAGACAAATTAGGATTCCAAGAAAGCGTAGGCTTCTCTTTTTGCCACAAATCACCGTTGTACCAGGCTTTTCCACTTTTAGGCTCAACATCAAGTCCGTTGTATTCAAAATTAGGATTATACTCATCGTAATAGTTTATTTCATTGCTCATTCCCCAATACTGATTGTCACGGTCGCCCCAATATTTAGGAACAAAGAAATTTTTCAATCCGAAACGGCAACTGTGGTTCAAAACTATATCCTGAATAATTTTAATTCCTTTGGCATGCGCCGCATTTATCAAATCCTGATATGTCGCTCCGGCAGATTCCAGACGAGGATCAATTTTTGTCATATCCCAGGCATGATAGCCATGAAAGTCATAATCAGAACGGTTCAAAACAGGCGGAGTAATCCAAATCGCACTGAAACCCAATGCCTTGATGTAGTCAAGTTTTTCAATCAGACCTTTAAAATCACCACGCCACGGATAGTCGCCGTTATCACGGTTACCAGAAGAATCATCACTTCTGCACCAACGGTTATTAGAAGAATCACCATCATAGAAACGCGCCGTCATAAGGAAGTAGATTGTTTCTTCGCGGAAGTCGTTTGAAACTTTGTCCTTAACAGTAACAGTAATCTTTGTTTCCTCAGAATCCAAGCCTTCATCATCTGTAACAACAAGAGAAATTGTAAAGCTGCCTTCTGAATCTGGAGCTTTCACAGTGATATTTTCAGATGTTTCTGAACCGGTAATAATAGTCGCGCCAACAACTTTCCACTTGTAACCAGCAACAGTTCCGTTTTTATCGCTCGAATTGCTTGCTGAATACACTTTTTCCGAACCTTTTGAAACTTTTATTGAGCCAGTTATTGAAGCCACCGGTCTGACATTCTCATTCTCTGTTACAACAGAAAGTGTTTTCGGTTCGCTTTTATTTCCGGCCGCATCATAGACAACCGCAGAAATTTTGTGTTCGCCATTTTTTGCAGAGGAAGAATCCCATTCAAAAACCAGGGAATCATTTAATGAACTAAAACTTTTTTCAGAAAATTTTACATCGTCAACAAATAGCTCTGCATTTTTTAATTTTTTATTATCACTTGCAGTCAGCGTAAAAGTAACAGTCCCGGAAACAGGAGACGCAACATTCATCACTAAAGAATTTATTACAGGCGGCTCAGAATCATTCGGATTTTCTTCATGCCAGACATTATCTTTGAACCACCATTCTCCAGCAGTGCAGGAAAGGTTTCCTGTCTGATTTTGTGCGCCATTATTAAAAATCAAGTTGCATGCAGTTTTTTCAATTACAACATCAAACCAGCCATCGCCATCAGAATCTACCATTGGTTTTCCAGGCCACTCACCCAAAAGTTTTTCTGATTCTGAAACCCACGCGTAAACATGAGTCCAGCCGGAAGATTTTTCAACATGAACTATAATTTTATCAGTTACTGAAGCAAAAGAAACAGAAGATTCCTTTCCAGAAGTGAATATCGCAGTTTTTTCAGCAACCTTTGTTCCTTCATTATCTAAAAGCAGAACTTTCCATTTTCCTGGCGCAATATTTTTTACAGTTCCGCCTGTTCCGCTCCCAGAGAAAACAGAAGAAGCCGGGTCGCATACTTGAATTTTAAAGTTTCCGTTGTCATTGCAGGTAAACGCAAGAGATGCAGGCTCCAAGACATAAGAAGAAGGCTTGTCTTTTAATGTTTTATTCTTAAAATCAGAGGCAAGGGATTCTGTATCTATCAAAAACGAAGAAACAGATTTGTCTATCAAACTATCTATTATTTTTACATCATCTTTAGAAATGTTCGAAACCCCATATCCGCTCTTATTCAATTCATAAAAGACATTTCCAAGCGCGGTGGTTTTCCAGTTTACGGAAACATTGACTGTTTTTCCAGCCTCCACATCGCAGACGGCGCGCATTGTTACGCCGAAAATTTCATTTTTTGAAGAATCAAGGGCCTGAACCGTAATGATGCGATTTTTTCCAGCAGGGATATTGTCGATTGTAAGCGTTCCGGTACCGTCTGTTACAGAAATATCTTTTGCAGAAGGTTCACGCCCGGAAGAAATTCCAGTGCCGGAAACGCTCGCAGAGGCAAACTTCAAGGATTGAATATCAAGAGCCCGCTCAGAATCACTTTTAGAAACAACCAGCGAACCATATCCGCCAGGAGACACAACATCCCGGGCATTTTCTTCAAGCTCATTGTTGCAAGAACAAAATGCAAAAAGCACAATTGCTCCAATTGCGCACAAAACCTTTTTCATTTTTCCAACCTTACTTTTAAATTACTTTTAAAATTTAACCCAATAATGCGGAAAGTTTTCCCGTCTTTCCGCATCAATCTTCATGCCGTCTATTCTTAGCATTACCTAAAATACGATTTTAGAATTTTACGCCGTAATCAGCAGGTTTTTTGTCACTTACAAGAATTGGCTGGCTTGTAGTTCCGCCAGCAAAAGTAACTTTTCCGCCGCTTACAGTCGCAGACGCTCCGTCGTACCAGTTGTAAACCGTAGTTCCGTCGGTGAACAAATCTTTTACGTCAACGCTAGATCCGTTGATTCCGATTGCAACCTTGCTTTCGCCGGCAGGGCCGCTGTAAGTTCGTTTTGTAGCCGAACCGGTTCCAGCGCCAACCGCAGGATTGAACTTACGGAAAGTTCCGACTTTACCCCAATGTCTTGCAGTTTCGCCAGCAGCGGCTGACCAGTTGAAGTCGCCGCGGGTCATCATGTCTGTATCGCCACAGCCAGTGTATGCCAAAGGCCTGCTCGTTTCATCACCGTAATAGATTTGAACTCCGCCTGGCAAAAGTGTAAGCATTGTTCCAACCTCTGACTGATTAGATGCACGGCAAAGCCTTGTATCATGACTTGAAACATAAGTCAAAACATTGTTGCGGTTTCCATTTTCATCCGAATCGCTATTTTTGTTGATATTCAGATAACTTTCCCACGTATTTGAACTTGGATAACTTGAAGAAGTTCCCGAACCAGCCGCGCCATTGAAACTGAAGTTTATCATGCTGTCAAATTTTCCGGTTGTATAATAGTCGCCCTGACCAGCTGTAGAAGTCCATCCAAAACATTCACCTGTCATCCAGAATGATTCATCCCAATCTTCAGCGCCTGTATCAGCACCTTTATAAGTCTTATCTTTAGAAGAATCGTTTCTCCAGGCTTCAAGCGCTGCTTCACAGGCAACTTTTAACTGTCCCCAACGGAATGGTTCAACATGTTTTGCAGTATCACATCGGAAACCGTCAATACCCAACTCGCGAACCCATGCAGAAAGCCATACAACCTGATAATCAGCAGGAGCGATATTCCAGTCTGTTCTGTAGTCACCAGAATATCCGTTCCAGTCTGCATTTGCTACAGAAGGATTATAATATTTCGCTTTATAATCATCGGAGTCAACCTTATTCCATTTTTTTACAAGAACAGGAGCCATGCCAACACTGCTAGTCAATTCAGTTTTTACGTCAGGCAATCCACCGCAGCTTCCGCCGTATTCAGAACCAGAAGCATAACCGAAAGAACGAATCCATGGACCAAACCAAGTGGAATCCCAATAAGAGTTCTCCCATTTTACAGTATCGTTTGCATACCACTCAACCTGTCTAGATTTAGGATTAGTAGTTTTTTCAAGCCAGCCATCTTCTTTATGCTCTGTGTATCCATAGCTGAATGTAACCATGTCCTGGGTATTGTTGTAGCCAACGTGATTCATTACAACATCCATAATTACACGGATTCCCTTTGAATGGCACGCATTTACAAAAGTCCTGAGCTCTTCAACTGTACCCATGTTCTGATCCATGCTAGTCCAGTCAAGAGTATAATAGCCGTGGAACGCATAATGCGGGAACGCGCCATTTTTTCCGCCAACCCATCCGTGAGCCTGTTCATAAGGAGCAGTAATCCAGATTGCGTTTACACCAAGCTTGTCAAAATAGTCAAGTTTTTGGGTAAGCCCTGCAATATCTCCACCGTGGAAAGTAGCAACGTTTTCATCACCGCTCAAACCATTTTTTCTATAATAAGAATGGTCATTTGTTGTGTCACCATTATAGAAGCGGTCTGTAAGAACGAAGTATGCGTTTACGTTATCCCAAGTAAATACATCAACTTTAGAAGGATCGACATATCTGCTTGTATATGCCGCAGAAACCGTAGTTGTTCCCTGTCCGTTTGTTACAGAAGCAGAAACATTAATCGGAACATTATCTGTGGTTATTCCCAAATCCTTTAAAGATTTTGTGAATGTTCCGGCAGTTGTTCCCATATCATAAGAAGTTCCGTTAATTGAAACTTTTGCTGATGAAATTGTGTCGTTTCCGTCTGTAAATGTTACCGAGATTGAATCTGTAGTTCTGACTTTGCTTCCATCAGCAGGTTTTAATTTTACAGAAGGCTTAACAGGCTCAGGTTTTGTAGTCGGGTCAGAATCATAGAATGCTTTTTCTACGCCGCACAAACCTTTTGCATCATACCAGAATGTAGCAGATTTTCCAGAATCAATATTTCCGCTGTTACTGTTCAATATGAAAGTAAAATCTTTACCAGTTGTATAGCAATTAGAGTCAAGCTCAAAAACATACCAGCCAGCGTTATCGTTCAAATCAGCCGCAGGTTTCATTACTGGCTGTTCAGCCCAGCTATAGCCCATTAGTTTTGTAGTTTCTTTGCCGCTTTTTTGCCACAACCAGATTGTCGGCGCAGAATCTGCAGAAACATAAATTTTAACACCGGCAACAGGAACGTCAGGATTTATTACAGAAATGCTGACACCAGGCTCTCCGCTTGCAGGCGAAGGATTTATCTCTGAAGAAGAACTTCCGTCATACCAGAAAGTTCCAGCTTTACCTGTTAGTTCAGAACCTTTCCAGTTCAACTTAAATTTTATAGTTTTACCAGTCGCATAAGAAGAATAGTCAATCATGAACCAGCCGTTGCCATCTGCCATATACTCTGATGTAACAGCTGTCATTTTTGTTGCTTCAGAAGATTCTTCCCATTTACCACCAGCAGCTTCTGATAATTTTGCTCCGCCTTCTTCCCAAGCCCAGATATCCGGAGCAGAATTTTCTTTTACAAAAATTATTGTGCGGCCAGAAAGGTCTGCGCCACCTCCAGCAGAATAAGAAAGACTTATTTTTGTTTCTTTTCCAGATACAATAACAACATCTTTTTCGCAAATTTTTGTGCCAGAAGAATCGTATGCAAAAACCTTCCATTCGCCAGGATATGCTTTTAATTCAAAAGAGTCAGAGTCGCTAGAAACCGTCTTCTTTTCAGAAGCGACATCAGTAACTTGAACAGTATAACCATTCACATTACTTGCAGAAACAGTCACCGTTCCATAATTCAAAAGATATGAACCTGAGCTAGTTCCATTCTTGAAGTCAGAAGCAATTTTTTCAGCATTAATCAAGCTTGCATGAGTTTCAGCAGGAATTAGTTTTTCAATAGCAGTTTTTTCTGAATCACCGTACAAACTGATATTTACACCGGCTTTTAAAAGTTCGTAATAAACATTTGCCAGGGCAGTTGTACTCCATGAAACAGAAACAGTATTTCCATTTCCTTCATTTACATCTGCAAGTGCCCTGATAACCGCTCCATCCACATTTGACTTTACAGTTACAATTCTGTTTTTTCCAACCAGAATATTTTCAACCGAAAAAGAACCTTTTCCGCCGCTTATTGCAACATTTTCTTTTACAATATCGTCCATTCCGGCGCCGGAAACTGTAACTGTTGAAGTTTTTAAAGTATCAACATCAATTGCGCGTGAAGACTGCAACACTTTCTCAGAATCCTGAACAATTGAAATAGAGCCATATTTTTTTTGACTATACGAATTAGAATCTGATTCCTCAATAAGATTGCTGCAACCGGCAAGTGAAAAAAGAGCAACCGAAATGGCTGCAAAAAGTATTTTTATTTTCTTCATTTTCAAATCTCTAAAAAAATAAATAAAAACAGGAAGCCAGCTTTTGCCAGCCACCTGCTATCAAAAATAGTTAGTTATTAGTTGAAATCAACAACACCGCCACCTATACCACCAGTGCTACCAGTTACTGTAACTTTTGCATTTTTGGATGTTTTTGTAGCAAACTTTCCAGATGGTAAAGTATTTGTAATATCTACAGAATAGTCGCCAGAATCACCTATTGTAGCTTTATTTATTACATAAGAAGCTCCATTTGCATTAGGAATTGTCTGTCCATCTTTTTTCCACTGGTAAGAAAGTGTTCCACCATCAGGAGATTTAGCAACAACAGTAAGTTTTATTTCTCCGCCAGCTGTGATAGTAGCATCACCTGGTTGTGTTGTGATGACAGGAATTCCAGCATCATCTGGAAGTTTTTCCTTTACCTTGCAAATACCATCGTTGGCAGAAGTCTTTTGCTGTCCACCCTTAGAGTTGACAGTAACTTTACAAGTATAATTACCTATTTCCGTTGGTGTATAAAAAGCGGATGTCTCACCTTCAATAATTACATCATTACCAGAAGAAACTTCGCCAGTTTTATACCACTGATATGTTATAGATTCTTCATCAACATTTGTAGAAACAGAAACTTCCAGCTTGTCGCCCACATACGACTCTTTACTCAGTCCACTAATTGTTATTTCTATTTCGCTTTCTTTTACATTTATAGTTTTTGAATAAACTTTCTGAGAAACCTTTTCTCCAAATACAGCCCAAACTTCACAATGGTAAGAGCCAAACTCAGTAGGGTTATAAGAAGCAGAAGTTGCGCTAGAAATAGAATTATTATCTTTATACCACTGATAATTAACAGTTCCTTCATCCGCTTTCGCCTCCAGTTCAATGGCCTCAATAGCACTAGACTTAGCATAAGAAACTTCATTTGCCAAATCCTTTGTAATCACTGGAGGCTGAAGTTCATTAGCCGCAAGAACAACAATTGAGACAACATTAGATTTTACACTCTTTGAAGAATCTGATGCGTTAGAAACTACTACATAATAGATACCTTTTTCAGTTGGTGTATACGATGCCTTAGTTGCCCCAGAAATAATATTTTCGTCTTTATACCACTGATAAGCCATGCTGCCGCTGGAAATTTCAGCTTCTACAGTCAATGCGGCGATAGTTTCTCCTTCTTTATAGGACGGCTTGCCTGCAACAGGCTGAACTGTAATGACAGGAACAGCTACTGTTTCCGACCCAGAAGAAGAACCTGTTATTTTTACTGTAAATTCAAGTTTAGCTTTTATATTTGGATTTGACTTAGAGCAAACTACAAGAGAATAGCTATAGGTTCCAGGAGTTGACAAAGCTCCTTTCAAGCAAATTTCATAAACATTGCGTGTATCAACCTGTGTATCATCAACAGTAAATGTTATCGATTTATGTCTGTCATCATAAACACCTTTAATATCCAAGTCTTTTAAATAATTTTTACTTGTAATACAAATATACACCTCTTCTCCAGAGTTGCGTTCCCAAGTAGTCTTTGGTGAACCATGAGTATCACAAATCGTAACATCAAACTCAGGAGTCCCCCCCCCACTGCTTGAATCCATTGAACAAGACAAGAACATCAGCGACAACGCTGAAAACAAAGAGAGCATCAACAAGAATGCTTTTTTCATTTTTTTCCTCCAAACTTTTTTTATAAAAAGCAAATTGGTTATAAGAATCCGGCTTTTCCCTTACCGGATTTTATACAGATTAGATAAACACTTTTTGAAATCCAAATATTCCATTAGTAATTTTAAAGTCAAATTTCTATATGTCAAATTAAAGATTTGTTATTTTTAAATAACTGAAAAGACGTTCAAGCACGGCTAAAGATTCTTTGAAGTAATTTTATATGGTTGATTTTCCAGCAGACAAACCTTTATGAAATTTCGTACTGGCCAAGCAAAAACAAAAGAGTTTCGCAATTTATTACGCCAAAAGATTTGCAAATCTTGGACATTTCTTTTTTTATGGTCGACTTGCTTGTGGAAAAAGTTTCTGCAAGTTTTTTGTAACTCATGTCTCCCTTTTTATATTCCTTTAAAAGATTTATCTGCCTTTCTGAAAGTCCAAAATCCGCAAGTTTTATGATTTCGCCTGGTTCAGGCAATTTTGCATCTGAAATTCTATGCGCATGAAAAGGAAAGAATTTAGACAGCTTGCTTTTTATTATTACATAAATATGAAAATAGGAAAAAAGAATGAAAAACAAATACGCGGTAGCCATAAAAAACATAAAAACATTCTTAAACAAAATCGGCATAAAGGATATTGACAAGGAAAATATGCAGATAGTGACTTTAACATTCTTTTTTGAATTTAAATAATCGTAGCAGAACAAAAGTATGATTCCAAGACTGTATAAAAAAACGCCTAGAAATATAAGGCTGTTCAGCGTCATAACAATTCCCTGGACAAAAAGAACCATTGAGTGCAAGATACGGATTTTAGGAAACGCAAGAAGAAAAAAGCAGATTGCCACACAGGAAATATTTGCGACAGGAACAATGAT
>OLGV01000905.1_pt1 | contig 10683 bp, 8 predicted proteins | sample 1605761 | NCBI WGS metagenome assembly OLGV01 (sample SAMN03283245) | human gut metagenome | biome: human-associated habitat; material: feces | host: Homo sapiens | place: Peru | collected 2012
ACATCCGCCCGGCGATATAGGCATTGGTTTACCTCCCGATGGATCGCTCCCGTATAAATTCGTGCGGGGGCGATTTTATGCACTCCGTTGTATACGCTGCATAATATTAAGTATTATACCCGCATATGCAACCTCTACACACCCTTTATGCACACTCTCAGCCCCCTAAACAGCCCACCCTGTGGATAACTCTGTGGAAATTGTGGATAACTCCCGGTTGTATATACATAATTTATTCATAATTTGGCGGTCGGGATCGGTTTGGGACGGATTTTCGCAAACCGGCCGCCCACCTATATTTTTGCGTTTGTGTTGATATTGTAAACACGTCCTCGTATAATTATACTGAAGTGAGGTGAATGCTATGCCTAAAACCGCAAATATGCACACATGTACAGCGCAAGAAGCAGCCCTTCAGGCGGATGAGCAGTTCCGCTCGGTTGAAGCATCCTCATCCAATGCCATAAACACGCTTGAAATCAAGTTTTACAACAAGGTGGACGATAAGCTGCTAAAATTTGCTGTAATTATTTCAAAAACAAATGGTAAATGGATATTTTGTAAGCATAAAGAAAGGGATACCTATGAGTTTCCGGGTGGGCATCGGGAAAAAGGTGAATCGATCTTAAGTGCTGCAAAGCGCGAGCTAAGCGAAGAAACCGGTGCAATAGATTTCGCAATTACGCCAATTTGTGCCTACTCAGTCAAGGGATATGCCAAAGTAAACGAAAACGCGGATGAAAAAACTTATGGAATGCTGTATTACGCGGATGTGTATTCTTTCGGAGAGATTCATAGTGAAATAGAAAAGATAATTATTGTAGATAAGTTAGTAGACAACTGGACATATCCTTTGATTCAACCATGTTTGCTGCAAGAAGCAGAGAACCGAGGTTTTCTGTAATCCATTGCGCGCCGTGAACTTGACCGCGAGGAACACAGCAGATTGTCCGGCCGTTACCTGATTCAAATGATAAAATACCTCAACTGATTATTACCCGAGAAATAATACTAAAAAAGTGGCTCGAAAGGCCACTTTTATTTCATCTTCCTCAGCTCACTATATCGCCCTGGTGCGATATCAGCGCCGCATCATACACGCCTTCAACGCGCATGAACTTTTCAACAAAGCCGGTTTCGTTATCCTTCAGCCTAAGCTCCAGCGTCATCTCTATGCCGTCGCGCTGCACGGTCTTGCTCTTCAGCCGCGGAGACGGGAGCTGCTTGACCATCTGCTTTATCTGGCCGGAGGCGGATTCGTCATAATGCAGTATCAGTATATACGGCCGCGTTCCCTTGAATTTGAACGCGCCCATCGCCGCCAGCACCACGCCGATTATTATGGCGGATATTATGGCTATGTCATAAAACTTGGTGCCTATGGCTATGCCCTCGCCCACGCTCCAGAACATGAACACCGTGTCCATGGGGTCCTTTATGGCCGTGCGGAAGCGGATTATGGAAAGCGCGCCGACCATACCAAGGCTCAGCGCAAGGCTGTTGTTTATAAGCATGAGCATCAGCGCCGTTACCATTGTAAGCACGATAAGGCTAAGGTTGAAGTTGCGCGAATACATAACGCCGCCAAACGTTTTTTTGTATACAAAGCATATGAAGCCGCCCACTACAAGCGCCATCAGCAGCGTAACTATGACCTGAAGCGGGCTCATGCTCAGCGAGAAAATGTCTGCAAAGGTAAAATCGTTCATGTTATCCTCCGTATTTATGTTTTATGCTTGGTTCCTTCGTATTCTTTCTGTTGCCCCGCGGCTACAGTTCAAACTTTCTGCACAGCACATATTTGCTTATGGCGCTCCTTTGGCAGCGGTCCGGCTGCAAAAGCGACCTTACATATGTGGACAAAAAGCGGTTGAACTTGACCTCCAGCACCATGTCTCCCCCGTCTATCACCGGGTATGTGGGCAGATTGGCGTCGAACATATCCGTTGCGCGGTACGCCGTGCGTATGTTTTTATCGAACGTTATGCGCACGTCCTCCATAGGGAAAACGAACGGCTCGCGCGTGTAGTCAACTATTACGGCGGGCTTTAGCGCGCGCTGCGCAAACTCAAGATACATCCTTTTCGCAAACGGCTCCGGCCTGTTCAGCAAAAAGCCGCGCCTGCCCATCATAAGCTGCTCGTATTCCTTGCGGCTCAAATTGACGGACTGCTTTTTTATGTATCCGTTTGACTTATGCTTGCATTCAAGCTTTATCACGTCGTCCCGCATGTTGTATATGCGTATGCGGAACTTGTCGCGCTCGTCCGTGCCGTCCAGCTTTTCGCGGAAGGCGGAATCGTCCCTGTCGTCAAAGTACAGGCTGCGTATAAAATACTCCCCGCCGCTCTTCTTGGCAAACGCATCCTGCTCCATTGTAAGCGAAAGCTTGCGCTTGAGCAAGGCATAATCGCCTTCCGTAATATAATATTTCAGCTCGTGCCGGTATCCGCTTTCGCCAAGCTGCTTTTTCCCGCTCATCCGAACACCTCCGCCATGTAGCTGTCGCTCAGCCCAAGCACGCTTTTAAGCTGCTTCTTTATCTCATCCGGACGCTTTTGGGCAAAATCCTTTATGCGCGCTATTTCCCTTTCAAAGCCTTCGTATGTGCCAAGGACCTGGCTGTTCTGCTTAACGCCCATGAACGTTTCGCCGTTGAACTTTTCGCGTTCGCGCGCTATTTCCGGCTGAACGCAGCCGTAAAGCTCATCCACCAGCGCGATCACCCTGTCCGGCACAAATGCGGTGTTCAATAGCTCCGCAAACCTGCGCACGAATTTGTCCCTCCATTCGGCGTTATTCAGCAGCGCCTTGAAAAGCCTTCCGCTCGCCGCGTCCAGCCCCGTATTTCCCATCCTTGCATTGAGGGTCTGATGGTCAACGTTATTGAAGCCCCAGCAGAAATCATAGAATATCCATTTCCATTTGCCGCCCTTGAGCTTATAGCATTGGATATTGTATGTGTCCGTATTGCCGTTGTACACTTCGGCTATCATGTAATCCATAAAGCTGTCCACGTCCATGTTGTCCGTAACGAACTTATAGTTTTCGGCCTTGGAAAGATCGCGCTTGCAGGCTTCGTCATAGAATTCCACCCATTCGGTCACGTCGCCGTAGGTAGTTTGCTTATAGCCCTTGGCAATTATCATGTCCGTAACGTTGTCCGTACCCTCATGCTGCGCCACGAAGAAGCGGTTGCGCTTTTCCCTCAGGAAATACACTCCCCAGTATTCGCCATTCAGGTACAGCACGCACGGCCTGTACGCCTGGTAAAGGAAGTCCACGTCCGTCCCTTCAAGCAGGCCGGCCGCAAGCTCGTCGCGTATTTTGCTGCGGTTTTGGTCCTGCGCACCCGCGCGCAGCACCAGCGCCTTATATTCGGTAAAGTCCAAATTGTCAAAGAACTTATAGTGCATGCGGTCCTCGCCGTATTCGTCCCGCGCAACTATGTTAAAGCCCTTCTGCGCGCGGCCGCGGCCGTAGCTGCCCGCTATGCGTATGCCAATATTCTGGTTGAATACCTGCCGCTTCGTTTCCCCATCAAACATGGCGAAGTTCGCCGCGCGCTCCCACGCATTCGCATCTGTTCTATCCCGTTTGTAATAATTCGCCGTCAGCAGCATATCGCCATACGGAAGATCGGGGTCAAAATTCTCGCCGTAGGCATATATGCCCGTTTTGCTGTCCCAAAGGTTATCGGGGTCGGTAATCAGCGTAACCACCGGCAGCGCGTGGTTGACGTTATCCGCCGTAAACAGGAATGTGCCGCTCGTTACATCATTTGTGATGTAGCCCTCGCGCACGGATACCGCGCGGATAACCGTGTTCTTCTCCGCCGTTATGGGGCCTGTGTATACGGGCGAGGATTCATTGGGCGTTGTGCAGTCCAGCGTGTAATGCACGGTTTCGCCCTCCGGCACGTTTATGGCAATCTGTATAGCTTCATCGTATACGCCCGGCGTTTTTGAAAAAACGGGCACCGCCGTGATGCCTTCATAGCCGGTACCATTGGCAGCGCCCACGGTGGGTTGGGTGAAGTATGCAAGCTTGCCCGCCGTGTCCCTGCCGTAGCTTACGTTTGGCAGGAATGAGGCGGCCTGCAATTTGTCGCAAATAATGCCGTTCGGGTCGAAAAGATACACGCTGTCGCCGTCCTTGCTTATGCCGAAGGCGCAGCTTAGCTCGCTCCCCTCAGCCTGGGCGGATGCGCCCTTCCCCTTGGCATAAACAACTATATGCCCGCCGGCGGGTATGCTTACGTCCCCGAATACATAGCTTTTGGGGTTCTTAGGATTGTTGCTCAAAGCGTACCCCAAAAGAGAGACCGGCTCGCCGCCGGCATTCTCAAGTTCTATTATGTCGTAATAGTTCCCGTCCGGCGCTTTATACGCGGACCGGTTCCTGCCCATTATCTCGCTTATTACTATGCTCCCCTTTGGCAGCGCGGCGCTTGCCATGAATTGGTTATATCCCGCGTCGTCGTTCGGGTAGCCGGGCGTCGGGTGGCTGTTCTGCTGCCATTCGCCCGCGCCGTCAACCGTGCGCGCCATGGATGAATCCGTCTGCTGCAAGCCGTATGTGTAGCTGTCTATTATAGAGCCGTTGCGGGAGGAAAGCACAACGTCCTCCCCGTATGCCTTCAGCTTGAACGGCGCATGAAGCTCGCCCGTTTCGCTGAAGCCCTGATTGCCGGAGCAGAATATCAAAATATAGCTCTTCGCGGCTATAACCGTGCCTTCGGGCAGAACGTATTTGCGCGGCTGGGCAATATTATCGCTTATGCCGCAGCCGGACATATCAACATCCGCGTCGGTTGCGTTATAAAGCTCTATCCAATCGCTGTAATTGCCGTATGAATCGGCAACGGTGGTTGCGTTGGAGGCCATAAATTCGTTTATGTATACCCCGCAGTCCTCGCCCGTTTCCATAAGGTAAGTTTCGTATGCCTTTATACCGTCATCCGTATTGGGATACCCGGGCGAAGGCCGCGTCTCGCTCCAAAGCCCGTTTTGGCCAAGGGCGTATGTGTTGCCCTTTTCAACGGACTTGGTCATAACGCTGTCTATGGTGCCGCCGGTGGAGTTATACAATATAACGCTTTCACCCGCGCTGAGCGAAAACGGCGCATACAGGCCGCCTTCGTGCTCCCCGCCCGCGCACCACACCACTATGCGGCCGCTTGCTTCAAGCTTTGTCCCCTGCGGGAAAACGAATTTTACCCCGCCGGTTATGTCGTCGCTCAGGCCGCAGCCGGATATATCCACCGCCTCGGAGGAGGTGTTATACAGCTCTATCCAGTCGAAATACTCCCCGTTCCCATCGGGCACGGAGCCTTTGTTGCTGCACATTATTTCGCTTATCCTCACGGGGGATTCGGTGCGCGGGTTCTCCTTCCCGCTCAGCGAAACATAGATTATCAGCGCGGCAACGAGCGCAATGCACATCGCCGCAAAAAATATCAGTTTTGAACTTTGCTTCATATTTCCGGTACGGCCGCCGGTATGAATTCAAACATTGCCGCAGCCACCCTTTCAGGTTTTTCCTCGTGCATCAAATGCCCCGCGTTGCGTATCAGCGAATAGCCGCAGTCCCTTATGGCGCTGTGGTAAAGCTCCATGGCCTGGCTGTCCGGCGCGTGCCACTTATCCTCGCCGCCGGTAAGTATAAGCACCGGCACGTCCAGCTCCCTAAGCCGCGCAACTATGGGTTCATCGTCAAAATATTGCAGCGCGCGCCTTACGCAGCGGCGGCTCACGCTGTCCGCAATGGGCTTATAGTATTCCTGCACAACGTCGGGCGTTATGTTGGTCAAATCGAACACCGCATCTCTCAGCAGCTTTTCCACCGCGTTCATGTTATACAGCATGCTGGCTATGAAGCCGAAAAGCGGGCTGTCTATCATTCTTATGGTCAGCGGCATTTCCGGCGTTATCCCGCCCGGGGAAAGCAGCACCAGCCTGCCCATGCGCTCCGGATGCCTGAGCGCAAAGCTCACGGCATATGCCCCGCCCAGCGAAAACGCCGCAATGTGCGCCGATTCTATGCCCTTCGCATCCATAAAGCGGGCGATGACCTCGGCATAATCCTCCACGCTGAAGCTGAAATTCTCCGGCCTGTCCGAATAGCCGAAGCCGGGCAGATCTATGGCTATGACCCTGTATCGTGCGCTGAGCAGATTGAATACGCCGCGCCATGTGTAAAGCGACTGCCCAACTGTATGTATAAGCAGCAGCGGCTCTCCCATGCCGGCTTCCATATAATGTATGCGGCAGCGTTCCTGCTGCATAGTGCCTTGGTTTATATCCTGCGCCTCGCCCTCGCTATCCGCGGCGTCATCCATAGGATCGTCCGGGTCGAAGCTTGTCGCGTCCTCCGCCTCCGCGGGTGCGTCGCTTTCCTTCTTGGGCTTCAGCTTAACGCTTGCTGCGCTGTTTATGCCTATCTCCCCCGGAAGAATTATGTCCACATATTCTCCGCTGTGTTCGGAGTTGATAAACTTCTTTACCTTTAGCGCCAGACTCACAAATACCTCCATCACCGCGCCAAAGCACGGCTCAACATCGATAATCGGTTTATTTTACTATTTTTCCCGCACTATTGCAACCCGTTACGCCCCCTTTGCGCCCAATAGTCACGGATAATTAACAATATGGGCTTTCCCCCGCCGCGCATGCGTTTTATATATAGTCTTTTGCTTATTATTCCATAATAAATATTTTCTCATCGTTTTCTAATGCAAATCTCTAAATTTATGCTTGCATATATTCACATCTGCCTATATACTATTAAAGGTTTTTATCGGTATATAAATTTTTGTTTAGGAGATATAAAGAATGAACCTCTTCTCTGTGCTCACCCTGCTTGGCGGCCTTGCCATGTTCCTTTACGGTATGCATACCATGAGCGGCGGGCTTGAAAAGCTTTCCGGCGGCAAGCTGCAGTCAACGCTCCAGCGCATGACGTCAAACACCTTCAAAAGCCTTGCCTTCGGCGCGGGCGTAACAATAGCCATTCAGTCCTCCTCGGCCCTTACGGTAATGCTTGTCGGCCTTGTGAACAGCGGCATACTCAATCTTGAGCAGACCACCGGCATGATAATGGGCAGCAACATAGGCACAACGCTCACCGCATGGATACTTTCCCTTGCGGGCATAAACAGCGGCAGCGTGCTTTTGAGCATGCTCAAGCCCGAAAACTTCTCCCCTGTTATCGCCCTTGCCGGCGTAATGATGATAATGGTATGCAAAACGCAGAAGCGGCGCGATATGGGCGGCGTTATGGTGGGCTTTGCAATACTCATGTTCGGCATGACCATGATGGGCGACGCCGTAGCCCCGCTGAAGGACATTCCGGAGTTCGCAAGCATACTTACTTCCTTTAATAATCCCGTGCTCGGCGTGCTGGTGGGCATGATATTCACAGGCATAATCCAGAGCAGCGCCGCCAGCATGGGCATATTGCAGGCGCTGTCCCTTACGGGCATGATAACATACGGCATGGCTATACCGGTTGTAATGGGCCTTAACATAGGCACCTGCGTAACCGCGCTCATCTCCAGCATAGGCACCAGCAAAAACGCCCGCCGCGTGGCAATAATCCATATCGTGTTCAACATGATAGGCACGCTGCTCGGCCTTGTGGTGTTCTATGGCATAGGCGGCCTGCTCGGCGGCTTCCCCTTCCTTTCAAATTCGGCCGATGCCGCGGGCATAGCGCTTTGCCACAGCGTGTTCAATGCCGCAACAACGTTTGTACTGCTGCCGTTTGGCAGGCAGCTTGTTGCCCTGTCCCGCATAATAATCCCCGTTGGGGAGGATGAAAAGCAGCGCGAGAAGATATTCCTTGATGAAAGGCTGCTCCTCTCCCCCGGCATGGCCGTGCACGAAAGCTTCAACATGGCCTGCGCAATGGCCACCCTTGCCAAGGATACCGTGCTTGATTCGCTCAGCATAATGCAAAAATACGATGCCCACAAGGCCGAGGCCATAAAAGAAGGCGAAAACGAGCTGGATACATATGAAGATAAGCTTGGCAGTTTCCTTGTTAAGGCGGCGGCATGCGCGCTGAACGAAAGCGACAGCCGGGATGTTTCCAAGCTGCTGCACAGCATAAACGATTTTGAGCGCATAGGCGACCACGCGCTGAACATAAAGAACAGCGCGGACGAAATGAAGGATAAAGCGCTGCATTTTTCCGCGGAGGCGAAGGATGAACTCGGTCTGCTGTTTAAGGCGCTGAACGATGTGCTTTCCCTTTCGATAGATTCGTTTGTGAATAACGATCTTGAAAAGGCCGCGCACGTTGAACCGCTGGAGCAGGTGATAGACGTGCTCATCGGCCAAATAAAGCGCCGCCATATAGAGCGCCTGCAGGCGGGCCGCTGCACGATAGAGCTTGGGTTTATACTGAACGATCTTCTGAACAACTGCGAACGCATAAGCGACCATTGTTCAAATATTGCCGTATGCGTAACGGAAATAGACCGAGGCGAGTTCGATACGCATGAATATCTGAGCACCGTCAAGAGCGGCAACGATGCCCGGTACAAGGCCGACTTTGCCCGCTACGCAAAGGAATACGAACTGAAATAATTATAAATACGCAAACGGCGTGGCTTTCTCAGTCACGCCGTTTTACTTTGCTTATTTATCCGCCAGATTCGCTTTATTTCGCCGCAAGCGCCAGTATCGCGTCCGCCATTATCTTGGCGTCCTCGATCAGGTGGTCTATGCGTATATTCTCGTCCGCCATGTGTATGCAGGCGGGCTCGTCCTCGCGCTCGGTGCCGAAGGCAACGGCGTTGGTAAGGTGGCGCGCATAGGTGCCGCCGCCTATCGCCATGGGCTTTGCGTCCGCGTTGAAGCGCGCATTGTATACGCCTATCAGCTTGCTTACCAGCTCGCTTTCGGGGGACACATAGTATCCGTCGCTCCAGCCATGGTGCGTTTCTATCATGTTCGCCCTGCCGAAGGCATCGCGCAGCTTTTCGGTTATAGCCTCGCCGTTTGACGTTATGGGCGCGCGTATGTCCATGGTCAGGCGCTTTATGCCCGTCTCGTCCCAGTCTATCACGCCAACGTTGGTGGTCAGCCTGCCGGAATCATCGGTGGAGTCTATGCCTATGCTCTCGCCGTGGCAATCGAACTTCAGTATGTCCCAAAGCACCGCAACGGTATCGGCATCCTCCTCGGGCAGGTTCAGCTCGTTCATAAGCTGCATCGCCGCAAGGAAGGCGTTCTTGCCCTGCTCCGGCGTGGACGCATGCGCCGCTATGCCCGTTATCACCACGTTCGCGCCGTTATCCGCCGCGCTTACATTATATGTAAAGTCCGCATTATTAAGCTTTGCCACAGCAGCTTTCACTTCATCCGCGCTTACGGGGACGAAAACTTCCGCCTTGCCGGGTACGGCGTTGGATACCGTGCCTGCTTTCACGCGCACTGCGGAGGCATATTCCTTGCGATAAGCGCTGTTGTATATCATCTTTTCGGAATTTACCAGCGGATAGCTTGCATCGGGAGAGAAGCACATATCCGGCGCCTTCTCCACCTCATTATAATGATGCAGGCAACCCATGCCGCATTCTTCGTCGCAGCCCAGTATCAGCCTTACGCGGCGCTTGGTCTCAACTCCGCTTGCCTTTACCGCCGCCAGTCCGAACAGCGCCGCAAACGCGGGGCCCTTATCGTCCATTGTGCCGCGGCCGTACAGGCGGCCGTCGTGAATTTCCGCAGCATAGGGCGGATATGTCCAGCCTTCGCCTTCGGGCACCACGTCAAGGTGCGCCAGTATGCCCAGCTGCTCCTCGCCCGTGCCGTAGTCCACCGTGCCGCAGTAGCCGTCAAGGTTTTTCACTTCAAAGCCCATCTCCTTGGCGGTATTCAGCGTGTCCTCCAGGCACTTCGCCGCGCCCTCGCCAAAGGGTGCGCCTTCCCTTGTGCTGCCATCGTCGCGCACAGAGTTTATCCTAACGCACTGCTGAAGCTTCTCCACCAGCTCGTCCTTATGCTCATCTATCCATTTGTCCGTAAAAACGCTCATATCAAAACCTCCCTTGAGTTTTGACATTATTGTACATTTACGCGCCCCGTTTTACAACAGAGGAATTGTGAAACCTGCCCTTATTTTTCGGGTTCAAGCCTGTACCACGCGCTGTAAACGTAAATTGCCGTCTCGTCACCTATTTTGCCAATCTCCGCGCCGACAGCAGGCCAGTTGGCTTCGCCGTCGTTTTGCGGCATGCCGCCGTAATGTTTCCCAGCACCTCCGCTGCGGCATGGTCGCCGCTCAGCTTTTCGCCGCGGTAAGCATACACCTGCCCATCCCAGCGCACCGAGGGCGGGCATTCGGCGGGCATCGGTATCTTGGCCGCGTTCACAAGCAGTATTCCCACCGCAACCAGCAGCGCGAATATTATAGCCGCCATTATGATAATTATTGTCTTGGTGTGTTTTCTATCCATAGCTGACTTCCTCCTGTTATCGGTTTATTCTCGTTCAAGCTCATGGGATTCTTCGGTTTCCATCCCTTACATTTTAAGCATAATTGACGGCGATATGCCTTGTCAATAAGGCTGAAATTAGTTCACATTTGGCATTAGCTGTATATCCCCGGTTTGACGTATGATGACTGCCTGCGCAATGTGAAATATGGCTCCGCCATGTGAAATCCGCCTTACGGCGG
>OLGV01000911.1_pt1 | contig 10676 bp, 19 predicted proteins | sample 1605761 | NCBI WGS metagenome assembly OLGV01 (sample SAMN03283245) | human gut metagenome | biome: human-associated habitat; material: feces | host: Homo sapiens | place: Peru | collected 2012
GCCATATCCCACGATCTGCGCACGCCGCTGACGTCCATAAGCGGCTCGATAGGCGTGGTGCTCGACGATGACGGCAGCCTTACGGGAGAGCAGAAGCGCGAGCTTCTGGCAGGAGCCAAAACCGACGCCGAGTGGCTGTGCCGCATGGTGGAAAACCTTCTGAGCATCACGCGCATAACGGACGACCAGACCGGCACCCTGCAAATACAGGACGAGATGCTCGAGGAGGTCATAAGCGAGACCGTTGTCAACTTCAAAAAGCGCAACCCCGACGTCGCCGTGTCCGTGTCCGTGCCGGATACGCTGTTTTTCGTAAAGATGGACGCGATGCTCATCGAGCAGGTGCTTTTGAACCTCATGGACAACGCCGTGCTGCACGGGGAGACGACCACCGCGCTGGACATCGGCGTGACGATGGCGGACGGCTATGCCCGCGTGACGGTCACGGACAACGGGCGCGGCATCGACAGGCGGCAGCTTGAGCATCTTTTTGACGGAACGCTCGTCACGACGGCGGAGCATCACGGCGACAGCAGGCGCAGCATGGGCATAGGGCTTTCCGTGTGCAAGACGATAGTGAAGGCGCACGGGGGCGAGATCTCGGCGCACAATGTGCCGCGCGGCGGCGCACAGTTTATATTTACACTGCCATTGGGAGGACAGGAAAATTATGAATATCAAGGATAAGGTGCTGGTCGTAGAGGACGAAAAGAGCATTTCCGGCTTCATCCGCGCGATCCTCAGCTCCAACGGCTACGACGTGATTCTCGCGCGCTCCGGCAGCGAGGCGTTTTCGATGATAAGCTCGCACTGTCCGGATCTCGTGGTGCTCGATCTCGGTCTGCCGGACATGGACGGGATGCAGATCATAGAGACCGTGCGCCAGTGGACGCAGCTTCCCATCATCGTGGTGTCCGCGCGCAGCTATGAGCGCGACAAGGTCGCCGCGCTCGACAAGGGGGCGGACGATTATATCACAAAGCCCTTCGGCGCGGCGGAGCTGCTGGCGCGGGTGCGCGTTGCGATACGCCACACACGCTCGGGGCTCGTCAATGAGACGCTCGCCGCCACGGGGAAGTTCACCGCAGGGGAGCTGACCATCGACTACGACAAGCACCAGGTGCTCATCTCGGGTGAAAACGTGCATCTTACGCAAAATGAGTACAAGATCGTGGCATTGCTCGGCAAATGCGCGGGCAAGGTCTTGACATATGACTTTATAATGAAAGAGCTGTGGGGACCGCAGAGCAAGGGCAGCAACCAGATACTCCGCGTCAACATGGCCAACATCCGCCGCAAGATAGAAAAAAACCCCGCCGAGCCGAAGTACATATTCACCGAGGTCGGCGTCGGCTACCGCATGATCGAGGGCGACTGACGCGCCGTTTTCGTCACGAAAGCGCTTAACGGTATCTTAGCGGCCGCCTAACGCACAAACAGCAGTGCCGTTAACTTTCTTAACCCTCCGTTTATGACTTTTTTGCTACAATAACCGTAGTGCAAAACGCAAAAAATGACACATTACGGAGGATCATCCATGGAAGAAATGCTGAAAAATGCGCTTGACAATGATGAAAAGCTGCTCTGGTCGGGCAGGCCCGAGGCGTTCGACACGTTCGACGAAACGAATAAAAAACACTTTATAAAAAAAGTCATTACCGCCGCCGTGATAACGGCCCTGCTCGTCGCCGGCTACGCTCTGCTGGTGGCCGAGAGCGGCAATTTCAAGCTCAGCATCGTGGTGATAATCCTTGTCTTTGCGGTGTACAGCCCGATGAACCTCATTCTTGACGCGAACAAGCTGAAGAAAAAGGTCCTTTACGGCATTACCGACAAGCGCCTTATAACCGTTATCGACAGCGCAAGATCCGTCCATTACTCCGAGATAAAGACCGCCGCCCTCAAGACCGACCCCGAGGGACACGCCACCCTCCTCTGCGGCCACGAGGCGGTCGACTCCAAGCCGGAGCTGTGGCGCGCCTACACCATCATCGGTATCTGCATGAACGACCGCGGCGACGTCTGCGAGCGCTATGCCATGTACGCTCTTCCCGAACCCGAAAAGATCCGGGAGATACTCAAGCCCTACCTCGATCTTGCCTGATTCCCCTCACAGGTCCTTCCTTTGCCCCGCCGTTGGATCGTTCAGACGGCGGGGTTTGTTTTTTCCTCCGCGGCGTGGTATAATGCCCTCGCAAAGGAGGTGCCGGGATGGAGCCATATGAGATCGCGGCCATGCTTGCCTCGGCAGAGCGCGAGGCGGCGGAGCTTATCATGCACGCGGGGAGCATTATCGCCGAGGATAAAAGCGGACACCGGGACGTCGTTACCGAGTACGACAGAAAGGTGCAGCTCCTCATGGAAAAGCGCATACGGGAGGCTATGCCCGAGGCCACGTTTTTCTGCGAGGAGATGAACGAGCGCGACGACCTGCACGCGGAAAATGTTTTCATCATCGACCCTATTGATGGCACCATGAACTTCGTCAAGGGCTTTAACCACAGCTGCATTTCCGCCGCCTACGCGAGCCGCGGGACGGTGCTGGCGGCGGCGGTATATAATCCCTATGTCGATGAGCTGTTCACGGCGGTGAAGGGCGCGGGCGCGTTCCTGAACGGCCGCCCCATCCGCGTCGAGGAAGCGCCGCTGTCGGAGTGCATAGTCTGCTGCGGGACGGCGCCGTATGTGCCGGAGCTCACCGAAAGGAGCTTTGACCTCATGTGCCGCTGCTGCAAGGCGGGGCTGGACATACGCCGCGAGGGTTCGGCAGAGCTGGATCTGTGCAGCGTGGCGGCAGGGCGCGCGGGGCTTTTCGTGGAGCTCAGTCTCTCGCTCTGGGATTACGCGGCGGGCATGCTCATCGTGAGCGAGGCCGGCGGCATCTGCCTCACCGAGGACGGCGGGGAGCTGCCCTTCACCGGCGAAAAGACCACCATCGCTGCCGGCGGACGGCGCGCGGTGAGCGATTATCTGAACTTTGTAAGGCCAAAAGCATGAACGAAACGACGAAAAACGACATCATCGTGCTGCCGGAGACCGACTCCACCAACACCCGGCTCAAGGAACTTGCGCGGCAGGGAGCCGCCCACGGCACAGCGATCCTCGCGCTCAGACAGAGCGCCGGGCGCGGACGGCTGGGGCGCGGCTTCATCTCGCCGGAAAAGGGGCTGTACATGTCCGTCCTCCTGCGGCCGGAATGCGCCGCGGAGCGGATACCCACGCTCACGCCCTGCGCGGCGCTGGCGGTATGCAGTGCGCTTGAGAGCTTCTGCGGCGTGAGCACGGAGATAAAGTGGCCGAACGACGTCCTTGTTGGCGGCAAAAAGCTCTGCGGCATACTCACAGAGGGCGTCGCGGGCGCGGACGGCAGGCTTGCTGCGGTGGTCGGGATCGGCATAAACGTGAATACCCGGAGCGCGGATTTTCCCGAGGAGCTGCGGGAAAGCGTGTGTACCGTGCTGGACCTCACCGGGCGCGAGACGGACGTTGCCGGCCTTGCCCGCGCGGTCAGGGACGAACTTGAGACCGTGTACGGCCGCTGGAGCGCCGGGGACGCGCTGCTCGTCGATGAGTACCGCGCGCTGTGCGTGAATATCGGCAGGGACATCTGCGTTCTGCGTGACGGAGCCGCGCGCGCCGCAAGGGCGCTGGACATCGGGGATGATTTTTCGCTTCTTGCCGGGTATGAGGATGGCAGCCGCGAGAGGATACGCTTCGGCGAGGTGTCGATACGCAGCCGGTCGTAGCGGCCATTCGTGCGGCGAGACCGGTTTTTCAATGTTTTTTAATAAAAATATTGACAAGCCGTGTGCAAATATGATATTATCTCAGGGCTGAATGTGGAAGCGACCTGTGCGGGTGTAGTTCAATGGTAGAACACCAGCCTTCCAAGCTGGATACGTGGGTTCGATTCCCATCACCCGCTCCACCCATTTCGTGGTCGGATCTATATGCGCCAATAGCTCAGCAGGATAGAGCAACTGCCTTCTAAGCAGTAGGTCGGGGGTTCGAATCCCTCTTGGCGTGCCATTGTTTATCATGGTGGGATTAGCTCAGTTGGCAGAGCACCGGATTGTGGTTCCGGGTGTCGTGGGTTCGAGCCCCATATCCCACCCCACCGCAAAAGGGTCGGCAGCGTCCGACCTTTTTGCAAAAGCTCTGTATCGCCGCATTGGGATGTAGTGTAATGGTAACACACCGGACTTTGACTCCGATATAGTGGGTTCGAGTCCCGCCATCCCAGCCACGCGCCCCAGTAGCTCAGTAGGCAGAGCACCTGCCTTTTAAGCAGGGTGTCCGGGGTTCGAATCCCCGCTGGAGCACCAAGAAAAAAAGCCTGCAATCATTGAGATTGCAGGCTTTTGACGTTTACGCAGACACTAACAAATGTTAGCAGGATTGCGCATGCTCTAGGGCTAAAATAGGGGCTATAAATTCCCTCTGGGGTTAAAAATAGGGCTACATTTTTAGCGCACCACGCCCCGATAATAGCCCTCAAGTTTGGCTTTTGCTCCGCCGGGAGCGTCCGGGTCGGACAAAAAATCCTTTGCCAGCGAGGCATAAAAATCCTCGCGGTCAAGCCCAAACATTGCGGCTGTGTGGTTGTAGTCCGAGTACATCATGCACATCGTCACCCACCAACACTCCGGACCGATCTCCGCCATGTCCACACCGTGCGTGCGCCCGACGGCGGTCGTCTGATCCATCGACCAGTGCGCACCGCGCGTGCCGTCGGCATTGACCATGCCGTCAACCCAGCGCTGCATTGTGGCAGGGTCGAGGTCCACGGACTCGGCGGCAACTGCCGGGGTGTCCTCTATGCGGCAATCCAGCCGGTCGAGCACGTCCAGCAGCAGCCCCACGCCCTCGATCCGTGCCGGGGTCGGATCTTTATCCATCAGATCATCGAGGCAGGTCTCCAGCTTGGCTTTGTACATCTTGTAATTCATGGCGCGCCTCCTATGCCAACTTGACCAGCCGCGCCGTCACGAGTGTCGCTGTCCCTGCACCCGCCGCGGCTGCCGCGACGTTGATCACGGGGTACGCGCCGCCGCAGGCGACCGGGATATAAAGTATCTCCTCCGTGTGGATTGAGACGCTGGCCGCCGCCGCGGCAGTCACCTCGCGCAGCGTGGACGGGAGGCGCGCGCCATTAAGCGCGATCTGGAGCGAAACGTTGCCCGCCGCCGTTGCCTCGGCGACCATGTCAGCCGCGACATAGTACAGCCCCGGCGCGTGGACAACGATGTTGTTGCCGGAGACCTCTGCGCCCACGCCCGTGTCGGTTATAATCGTCCCGTCAAGCGTCAGCGCCGCCGCCGCGGCAGTCAGCGCCTGCGAGTTGGGATTGTAGACCGCCTCGGCGGTCTTATAGTGGCAGTCTTTCAGATTTCTGTTGCAATTCATTTTATCATATCCTTTCAAAAAAGTGATGCCCGGTCAGCGTAAGCCGACCGGGCGAACGCTGTTAATAGCGGAGTATCATCGTGGGAGCTCAGGCAACGTTGTTATAGCCGTAGCCGTAGCCGTAACCGTTGCCACGGCAGCCGCCCATGCGGGGAATATTGGAGTAGATGCCATAGCCGTAGGGACTCGTGCGGGGGATGCCGCACAGCGCCTTATCCAGCTCAAGCTGGTTGACTCTCTGGACGAGCGCCGCCTCGCGGTCCTGCGCCATGCGGTCAAGGATGCGCTGGGTCTGCGCGACCGTGGTCTCGTTGATCTTAGCGGTGTTCAGCGCACCGTTGTAATTCACTCCGTCTATTGCGCGGAGGATCTCACAGCAGCACTTCTGACCGTTGGCGAAGCCGGTATTCACCACGCCCTCGATGTCGCGCAGTTCGCCGAGGATGTTGTAGTTACCGTCCTTGATGGCGCCGGTCACGTCGTAGACGCCTTGCCTTGTTGCCGCCACGCCCTCGTTGTTCTGGCGCTCAAGCGCCTGAAAATCCGTTGCGCGCTGAACGTCGCCCACGGTTGCCGCACGCTCTCCGGCGCCGCCGAAGAGCCCGCCGCCACCGCCTAGGAGCGCAAGCAGGACCAGAAGCCCGAATATCCACAGCCCGCCTCCGCAAAAGCCGTTGTCGTTATCAAACATTGTTTTCTCCTTTCCGTGCCCAAATGGGCACATTTTTATAAATAGCCCTCGCGCGCCGGACTATTTTACAAAATGTTGTATAGTGCCGAGGAAAGTGTCCGTGTCGAGACCAAGCTGCTGGCAGCCATAGCGCAGGATGCTCTGCGCGTCATGCGAGCCAGAATATTCAGCGAATAAAGGCGATTTGAGCGCGGAGTCTATCACGGATGCCGGATTTTCCAGCGCTCGGTACGCCCTGCTCGCCTGCTGCACTGCCCCTGCAATGCGCCCCATAGGCCCCGACAGTCCCGGAGCAGATGCGGGTGTGGATGCCTGCTTAAAAAACGGGTTACTCACTCTTTTTGCCTCCCTTGGAAGATACGGCAGGCGGCGCTGCCTGCGCTGTCTGTGCCGCCAAAATACGGGAGACGACGTCCTCAAGATCTGCCTTTGTCACAAAATCCTCTGGGCTCACCGGACGCGGCGGAGTGTATTCCGCCATCTTGCAATAGGTAGTCTCCACGCCGACAGTCTTGCCCTCTCGGCAGGCTATCACCGCGTCGTTTACGCTCATAGCCCACACCTTCTCCCCAGGCTGAACCGGCACGCGCTCGATGTCTGCGACCGATGGCACAAATACAAGTACCGCGCGTTCAAATGAGAAGTCATAAGCTGTGGATCTTCCCATAAAATCATACATGATTGCCACCTCCTTTTGTTCTTATTTTACTTGGAAAACAGCGCCCGAACGTGTACGCTTGAGGGCTGAATGGTGTATGCTTTGTGCGAAAAAAATTCTGAGAAATTTGTAAAAATCTCTTGACTTTTTTCTTGGTATGGTGTATGCTTAAACCATACCAAGAAAGGAGATAAGCAAAATGAAAGAGTTTAAAGAGAACATCGTAAAGAAAATGATTGAGGAATCTAAGGAAATGCGCATTGTCTCCCTGCGCGAGACGGCGCTGGAGATGGGAATTGACCACATCAACGTGCAGGACGTTCGCAACATCGCGGAGCGCCTCCGTAGTGTGGAGGGATTTCAGCTTGTCCGGATGATGAGCACCCCGAACGACAGCCTTTTCTGCTCCCTCTGCCTCGTCGAGGACTGCGTAGAGTTTGATGATGGGGAGGATTACATAAATGCCTAAAGGTGGACGCTGGGAGGGAAACTACGGCGTCGAATACCGCAGGGATTTCAAGCGCGTGACATACGACGCTCTTACGGTTTTATTCAGAAAAGACGGGCGTGATGGACTGACGCGCGACGCTGTGAGAGAAGCCGCCGAGAAACAGGGATTGACGGCGGCTGAGTACGTCAAGATGCTTTTGAAAACAGATATGGAAAGGAAAACGAAAAATGAAAAGGATAATTAGCGATTGTTTCAACCTTGGCAGCGAGCGTCTTTATGCCGGAGAGCAGATTCTAGATGTCGTCTGCGAGCACGACGATGGGGAATATAAAGACCTCAGCAACGGCGTGACCATCAGGGGCACGGGCGATGGCAGATATTATAACTACGAAGACGAGTTTGACCGCTACGCGGCGGTACTTGATTGGGACGAGGAGCTTGACGATGGTGAGCTCGTCGGATACGTGCAGCTTTAATAGTAGAAAAAGGGGCGGAGCATTGGCTCCGCCCTAAATTACTTGTGCTATCTTGTTTTTGATCGACCGCACGCGCTTTTTAACGAGCTCAACACTGCAATGCTGCTCATCGGCGATCTTGGCATAGCACCAGCCGCGCCCGCAGAGGCGCAGCACGGCGACCTCGTCGTCGGTAAAGCCGCAGTCTCTCTCCAGCCGCTCCCGCAGCTCACGCGGGAACGACAGGCTAGGCTTGCTGTGCGGTCGGAGGAGCTGCTCGTGCAGCTCTCTCGGGAACTCCATTTTTTTACACCTCCCGCAGTTGCCACGCCGCGGGAGGCAGCGTTTATCCGTGATGTGCCCAGATGGGCACGGTGTTATGCCGTCTTGCCGTGATACTGCCTGTTGAGCTCCTCAACGGCTGCTTCAATTGTCGCGCGAAGCTCGGTATCGTTAATTGTTATCCCCTTATTCGCAAGAATCTCTGACGCGGTTTTTAACGCGACGGCGAGCTTATCGTCGCCATGTATGTCCTTGTAGACCTGCTCCACGTAGGCAACAGTGGTTTGGACCACCCTCTTTATTGTCTCGGACGTGACGTACTTTGCGGCAAGGTTCTTGAGAACGATGCCGACGTAGCCGAAGATGGCGACGACGATAGCCTTGATGACCTCTAAGCCGTAGGTTGTGATTATTTCATTCATAAGTAGCTCCTTCCGTGCCCAGATGGGCACATTTTATTTTCCTTTGTGAAATTCTTCAAGGTCTGCGATTCGATGGTTTACTACCTTGATCTGTTCTTCTACCACGGGAACACGACGCGCGAAGTTGTTGTGCTCGCGCACCTCGCGCGTCAGCTCATCGAGCCTCGTTTCCGTGATAGCTTGCGCCTTGCCGTTGCTGATGAGCACACCGGCAAGCGTAAGACCTCCTGTGATGAGCGCTGTGATAATTGTCTCTGTCATTTTTATCCTCCGTGCGTTATTTAAGGGTGCTCACCGTTCACTTCATCCGCCTCACCCCCTCAACAGCGCCGACCACGTCTTCCCGCCGACCTCGCCGTCAGCGTCAAGGTCATGGGCGGTCTGGTACGCTTTGACTGCCTCGACGGTCAAGGCGTCCATCTTGCAGGTGGCGGAGCCGGTATAGTACCCGTAGGCGCTGAGCAGTGTCTGCATAGTCTCGACTGCGCCATCCGTCATGCCCGCCTTGAGGAGCGGCAGCGCGACAGCGTACCAGTACGACGGTGCATACTCTCTGGTGTCGGCTGTGACTGCACCGTCGTCGCCGGTATAGCGCAGAACGCAATCCCACGGGTAATTGTAGTACCCGCGCTCGTAGATCTCCCGCCCCGTCTGATCGCCGGTCATACCGCCTGTCGCCGCGCCTCGTTCGTTGATGGATGCCTGGGCTATGCGCCCGCCGCCGAGGGCGAGCGCCGTGTGCCGCGCGTAGTTGAGGAGCACGTCGCCCTCATGGACTCCCGCGCCGGTGGCAAGGTTGACGGATGCCGTCACGTCGGTAAAGCCGTGCCGCAGCATATCTCCGCGCATATTACCGGTGTATGTACACTCCAGCGGTACGCCCGCCGCCTTGTAGGCGCTTATTACAAAGCTGCTACAATCGTAGTCTGCGCCCCATCGGTTGGCTTGGTCGTAGCCGTGGGTATCGTCGGCGGCAATCCTCCGCGCCCACGCCACGGCGGACGGTATGACGCTCATGCTCCTACCTCCCCGTATTCCACGCCGTAGCGGTCAAACAGCGCCTTGATCTGCGCGTTTTTAAGTATCTTTTTCTGCTGCCCCTGATTCAGCGCGTCATAAGTAGTTTGCAGCGCAGATTTAGTGTCGGCGGCTACAGCTTCCGCCGCCATTGTCCACTTGCCTTTACTCATCAATCGTCACCCCCAGAATGTTCAAGGCTTCCTGCATATCCTGTTTTTCTTCATCGCTGCCGTCCTGCCGTATTTTTGTGATTTTGGCGAGTATAGCGTTTTTTCTTTCTTTTATCGTCATGATATCACCCCCAGCGCAGCTTCTATTTCCGTCAGCGCGGATTCGTACTGTGCTATCTGTTGGCGCTCATATTCACGCTGTGCCGCGTCAAGCTCGCTCCACGGCTTCCACGGGGAGATCATCTCGCCAGTAAACTCTACGCCGTCCTCGCGCGTCCATGTCTGCCCCGCGGGTACATAGCGATAGCCCTCGATGTATTCTGCGCACTTGCTGTCAAAGGCGTCTGTCTCGACGGCGGTCATCGTGCCATCGTCTGTGACGTGGCACTTGTAGTCGTTATCTATGTAGATTGTCATGAATCCCTCCATCAGTATAAGAGCTTGATCCCATCGACGGCAAACTGAGTGCCGGATTGCGACGTGCGGCTACCGACGACGGTGATCAGGATGTAGTATGCTTGGTTTAGCTGTGAGACATCTAAACTATAAATTCCTGCCTCGCGCCCGTGGAGACCTATGCTTGCGACAACGCCAGACTGGAATCCAGTCTGATCCGTAGTCGTCAAACAAAGGGCCGCCTCGCCACCCCCGGTAACTGGCTCCACGAGATGAATCTGCACCGACGAATAAGCCGAAAAATCAATCAAACGATTTTTAGGCGCGACAGCGCCACGGGGGGTTTTAGATGCATGGTAGGGCATCGTCACGTTGATTGTATCTGTAATATCTACCGTTGGTGCTATCGCCGCAGACGTTGTGCCTAGCGCGACGTTTGACGCTGCAAGACCCTCCCATCCGCCTGAGTATCCTAAGTCGCCACCCTCGAACAGTACATAATCATAGTCAAGTGCCACGTCAAAAACTGCGGTGATCTGCACCGTGCGCGTTGCGGTCTGCGCCCCGTTGGTCATCGTCAACGTCCACGTGCCGCTTGACAAGCCCTTGAATACTGCTTTGCCGTTGCTGTCGAGCGTTCGGGTATAGCTCTTGCCGTCCTTGCTGGCGGTGACGGTGCTGCCAGCGACACCGGTTACGGTCAGCGTGCCGCCTGTGCCGCCCCC
>OLGV01000912.1_pt1 | contig 10672 bp, 9 predicted proteins | sample 1605761 | NCBI WGS metagenome assembly OLGV01 (sample SAMN03283245) | human gut metagenome | biome: human-associated habitat; material: feces | host: Homo sapiens | place: Peru | collected 2012
ATTTGCAGGTGTCCCGCTATCATTCATCCATACCTCCTTTTGCTGACAGCGTATGAACGGGCACCCTTTCGGACCGTAACCATTATACGGCCTACTCAGATGCCCGTCCAATGTGTCGTTTCAGTTCAAATCCGTGTCACGCTGCCGGCTGGGGATTGCCCGCCGAGAGAGCGTAGCGGATCACGTTGATTTTCGGAATGCGGTAGGCGTTTCCGATTTTCATGCCGGGGATATACCCGTCGCCAATCAGCTCGTAGGCCAGATGGCGGCTGATTTTCAGCATGGACTGGACCTGGGCAACGTTCACAATGTCGGGGTAATCCGTGAACATCACCTCATACATGGTCTGCAGCTCAGTCTTCGTCACCGAAACCACCTCCTCCGTCGTCGCCAAGTACATGAGTGAGAAGCATATCCAGCTCCTTTTCGGTATTCACCGGAGTGAGTCTGATCGTACCATCTTCGGTTTCATCATCGCCGAAGGGCGTAACGCTGTCGCTTACAATATTATCGAGCTTTTCGGTAATGGCTCCGATAACATAGTGGATCTCCTCCTGAGAAAGAACGAAAACAAGTTCGTGCCCGAGCTCGTCATCGAAAGTGACTGCCAGCTTGTCGCAGCTGCGGTCAATACCCTCATCGGCGTCGATGAGAAATTCAACGAAAAGATCCTCAACAAAAAGGCATCCTTCCTCAGAAAAATCTGCTACCATGCGGTCAAGTTCCTGTTTTCTGCCTTCGGTAAGACGGTTAAGATCAAAAATAGTTTTCATTGTAAAAACTCCTTTCAGCGGGCGTCGCGGTCTCGGCGCTGACGCTCCAAATGTTTGTTGTAAAAGTCCATAGCCTTGACAAGCGTCTCGGTCATCTGTTTCATAGAGGTGTCCGGACGGAAGAAACTGCGGAGCTTGTCCACCGGCACCTTGACATATTCCACCTGATTGCCCTTGACTTCGGACATGAGCTGCATCACTGCACTATCAGTAAACCTCTGCTCCTCGCTCATGCGTCGCAACCGCTGAGCCTGAGACAGCGACGGCGTCACCTCGTCGCAGTCCATAATGGAGAAGAGCGTTTCCTGCTCGGACGGCTGCAGATACGACAGCTCCACCGCCGGAGTCAGGGCAATCCTTCCGTCATCCACCATCTGGAGGATTTCGGGGATCAGGTTGGTAAGGCGGATATAGCGTTTGACTTGAGAGGCACTGTCTCCCTTTGCAATTTCCTCGACTGTCAACTTCGGACCAACTTGGTCCGAAGTTCGCCCTTGGTGGCGCAGCGCCTCCATTTTCATCTTGTACGCAAAGGCCTTTTCCGACGGCAGAATGTGCTCCCGCTGCAGGTTGCTGTCCACCATGGTAATGACGGCCTCCTCGTCGGTCAGCTTGCGGATAATCACCGGCATGGTGTCCATCCCCAGCGCTTTGCAGGCCGCCAGACGCCGGTGGCCGGAAATCAGCTCGTATCCGCCGCCCTTCTTGGGCCGCGCCATGGCGGGAGACAACATGCCGGCGTCGGCAATGCTTTTCATCAGCTCCGCCATCTCCGCGTCGTTTTTCACCTTGAAGGGGTGGTTCTTGAAGGGAGTCAGCTCTGAAAGCGGAAGCTCCTCCACCTTGGGCTTGCGGGTGTCCGCACGCTCCTGCTCGGTCATGAACAGCTCGTCATAGCCGCTCAGGCCCAAATCAATGGTTTGGTTTTTCAATTTCATCATCTCTCTTTCTGCTGTAATCAGCGTTCATACTGTTTTTCCTCTCTCACCGGAGCGTTCTGCTGCCGCAGCGCGCCTTTCTCCCGCTCCGTGAGATAGGGGTCGTTCTCCAGCCGAGCCTCAAATTCGCTCTCCAGAAGCTCCCGGAGCTTTGGATGGTCCTCGATGATGGCGCAGGCCGTTTTCTTTTTCTTCCGCAGATCGGCCAGCACCGTGGTGCAGGCGGCGCACTGCTTTTTCAGCTCCACCATCCGCTCCGGGTCGGTGCAGTTCCGCTGCCTGTTGCGTACCTTGCTGCGGGTTGCTGTCACCTCGTCAATTTCTGCGTTGACCCGCGCGATATAGTTCTGCAGATCCTGCGGCGTCTCCAGATGCTCCCGCTCTACCAGAGTCATCTCAGCGGTGTACCGGTCCAATCGGCGGCAGGCCTCCCGGCACTCCGCCGACAGCGGCTGCTGGTACTCCTTTTCGTACATGGGCGCAACACCCAGCACGATGGCTACGGCCCGGAAAAAGCTGACGTACCCGGTGATGCGCGGCGCCTTGCAGTAGAAATCCCGCTTGCGGTAGTACGCCTCCGTGGGCGGGTTTTCTCTTGCGTAGTTTCTGGAGTAGGGCCTCAGAAAGGCGTAGTAGCTCTGCGTGACTCGGTAGTCCCGCTGGTTTTCCAGCAGTCGCTCCCGCATGGTTTCCTTTTCGTAGGCGGGGCCGAGCCGGAAGGTGCGGGTGCACTTCTTGGAGCGAAAGGGCCGGATCGTAGCGTACTTGTGGGTTGGACCACACTCGAACTCGTAACCCAGCTTGCGGAGCACTGTGGTCATTTCCGACCAACTGCTGCACAGGGCCAGCGCCTTGTCCAGCGCCTCACGCATCAGATTGAAGCGGGTGCGCTCGCCGTTCTTCTCGGCGAAATAGACGGAGCGCGCCGCTTTGTGCCGCTGTGGGTTCTGCACCACCGACAGGCCGTGCTCCCTGCAGATGCGGTCTGACATGGTGCGCAGGGCGTAATAGACGCAGTATTTGGCCTCCAGCTTGCGCCCGTCCCACATGCCCACGGAGTTCACGACGAAGTGGTTGTGGTAGGTTCCTGTGTTGAAGTGGGTCGCCACCAGCACCTGGTAGCTGTCGCCCCAGAGCTGCCGGGCGGTCTCCAGCCCGATCCGGTGACACTCCGCCGCCGACACCTCGCCGGTCTTGAAGGACTGGTAGGCGTGGTAGGCCACGTTGCCGCCGCTCTTGCCGAAGCGCCGCTGGGTGGCTGACATCTCCTGCGCCGCCGTTTCTGCGCGGCAGTTGACGCCGGTGACGGCGTAGCTCTGCTCGCCCTCGTCCAGGGTTTTGGCCTTGTTGGCGGCGTAGATGAGCACCTGCTCCAGATCCGTCAACCGGGTCTTCTCCGGGTTGCTGCAGTAGTCCACCACGCGGGAAACGCTGTCATGGATCGCCCAGATCTTCGTCACCGCCATTGGCATCGTCCTCCTCTCCGTGGTAGACCATCAGAAGCAGATCCTCGATCTCCGTCAGCGCGTCGCTGAACGCCGCCATGGAGACCTCGTAGCGGATTCCGGCGTGCAGCCGCGTCAGCTTCCGGTAGGCCTGCATCAGCTCCTCGCGGGGTGCCTCCTTGACCGTGGCGTTCGTCCCCAGGGTGCGGAGATATTCCGACATGTTCATGCCGCATTTCCGCGCCTTCCTGCGGATCAGATTCTTCTCGGTCTTAAAGACGCGCACATTGATTTCCTCCGTGCGATTGCGCATATCGTTCACCTCCTTCGGACGGGGTTACAGGGGCTGGCCCCTTTCGTATCCGGGGATACGGGGGAGTTGGGAGCCGGACGGCTACACAAATCCCATGCTCGTTACCCTTACGGATAAAAAAGCTGCGTATAGCCATGGGCCTTCCCGCGTTACGATGCTTCATTTTCGCCCGCCTCCTTCCGTGACGCAGATGACGGCTGTGACGGTAAAAAGGGAAGCGGGGCGTTACCGTCATTCAAAACCTTCTGTGACGCAAGTCCCTCGTTCCCGGAAGCACCGTCATGACCGTCAGCACCGTCATGCAGCTCCAGGATAATCAGCCGGGCCGCCGCCGTTTTGCGGTACTCGTAGCTGATCCCCATGGGGAGGAAAACCTCGCTGTAATACCGCGTCAGATACTTGCTGGCGACATTGGGCTTCAGCTCGGTGTTACCCACGGCGGCCAGCAGCTCGGTGGCGGTGCCCTGGAATTTACTGTGCTCAAAAAGGAACTCCACGACCTCATACACGAAATCGGGAATCCGCTCCCGGCGCAGGTCGTCGGCATTGAGTTCCTCGGTGATCTCCCAGCGGACGCCGCACATCTGCATTTTCAGCTTCTTTTCCTCCACGTCGCGCCCGGTGATGCAGAGGGCGGCAGCGTCCCCGAAGCGCTCCTCCTTGCGGAGGATCATCACCGTGTCCGCCACGCCCATGATGCCGGTGGAGCCGGTCATATCGTTGAAGATATTGCTGCTGTCCCGATCCTTGCGGGTGTGGTGCACCAGGAAGATGCAGATGCCGTGATTGTCGGCGATCTTTTTCAGGGAAGACAAATCCCGGTAATCCTGGGCGTAGGCGTTGACCTTCCCGGAGACGTTGTCCCGGATCATCTGCAGCGTGTCGATGAAGATCAGCCCCGTGGAGGGGTAATCCTGCAGCACGGCTTCGATCTGGCTTTCCAGCTCAGATCCCAGCTGCCCGCAGGAGAAGCCGAAATGCAGGTTCTCCGGCGGCGCTTCGATCAGCTCCTGCATCCGCTGTTGGATGCGCCACTCCCGGTCCTCCAGCGCCAGATACACCACGTCAGTTTTCCGGGTGGGAATGCCCCATACCGGCTCGCCCTTGCTGATCTGCAGACAGAGCCAGAGGACCATCCAGCTCTTGCCGATCTTGGAGTCGCCGGCCATGACCGCCAGCCCGTCCGCGAGAATGCCGTCAATCAGCATCCTTGGGTGCGCCAGCGGCTTGTAGTACAGCGTCTCCGCGTCGATCAGTTGAATTCTGTTCATGTGTTTCACCTTCTTTCATTTAGCTGGTAAGTGTGTTTTGCTTGAATATTTGCGCCGTCCTTCCGATACGGTTTTTGTATGCCTGCCCCGGGACCTTTCGGCTGCCCCGCAGCGTCGCCTTGCTCATATCGTCGCAAGGTCATATCTGTTTCGGTGACGGTTATTCAGTTGTCAAGGTGCAATGTGGGGAAAGATCCCTTCACTAGCTAGTAAGTTCAGAGGGGTGCTTTGGAAGGTGCTTGCCGAAATTCTTTCTCCCGATGACGGCTATTCAGTTGTCGATTCGTTATCACCTTCTTGTCGGGTGAGGGAAATCGGATGCTCCTGAGGAACCCCTCCACTAGTTAAGCCATTTGAGAGGCCTTTTTTCAGGGTGCCGGAGAATACTATTTCTCTCTCAAGTGGTAGATCACGAGAACGGTGAAAAATTAAGCCATGGAGAAAATTTTTCTTGTGATCGCCATTTTTCGATATATCCCCTCACTAAGGGATGAGTGGGAAGGGTCGATTTTATGGGTGTCGCCGGAAAAATTTGTCCCTCAAGTGGTAGGTCACGAGAAAGGCGAGAAATTAAGCTTTGTAGAAGGTTTTTTGAGTCCCCTCACTAACTTAGGAATGGGAAGCACCGTTTTTACGGGTGCCACCGGAAAAAATCTTCCCTCAAGGGGTAGATCACGGGAAAGCGGAAAAATTAAGGCCTGGCGAAAGATTTTTTGATGGCTGCGATTGTCGAAATATCTCTTCACTAGTTAAGCGATGGGAGCCTGTCTTTATGGGGGTTATCGGCGAAAAATTTATCCGCTCTATTCGGTGGCGTACATCACCTCCTCACTAAGTAAGGAATGAGAGCGGGCATTTTTATGGGTGTCCTTGAAAATTTTCTTTTATGGCATCAATTTTGATGCCGCAGCACGATTTGCCCTTTGAAGGTGGCATCAAAATTGATGCCACTCGACTAAAACCCGCTTTCGTCTTAGCTTTTTGGTGCCAAAACGGAGCCAAGCCCCGGCGCTCTCTCGCGTCTGGCGCCAAAACGGAGCCAATTTCTTGCGAAACCTCCTCTCACCACCCTACCGCAACCTTTGAACCTCCAAAACGACATTGATTTTGAGATTTTTTGAAAATACTTTTTGAGCGGCGTCTTTGCTGGCAACGAGAGACTGTACTCAGCTCGCCCTTCTACCCCCTTACAGCAACATGGAGGACAAAAAACGACACGGATTATCAAAAAATCTCTCTACTAAATTACCGAAGCCTGCACCCCTCAAAAAACGACATTTGTTTTTTGCTTTTCTTTTGAGGTGGTCTGCAGTAGCGGATTCTGGCGTGATTTTCTCAGCATTGTCCTCTACTCCTGTACCGCACGGTTTTGAGGCAAAAAGTAAACACCGGGCTGAAAAATTTCCTTCTACTCCTGTACCGCAACATCCAAAGCAAAAAAGTAAACACCGCATCGAAACTTTTTCCCTCTACTACTTAACAGCCACATGAGAGGCCTCGAAAACGACATCGAATTTCGGTTTTTTCGAAAAGTCCCTCTACTCTCTTACCGCAACATCGGAGGCCAAAAAACGACATCGATTTTTGAAAGTTCTCAGAAGATTCACAAATTAGTGGGGTTTCACGGCTCAAAGCGCAAAAAGAGCGCCTGTCTCTTTTCAGAAGCAGACGCTCTTTTGGTATTATTCAGTTTTACTTCATCAGCCGGAGCAGCAGTTCGTTCACGTCCTCCGTGGGCTTGCCGCTGGACAGCAGCTTGTTCCGAAAGACCAGCATCGCCGCTGTCAGCAACCGGCGCTCGCCGGCGCAAAGCACCAGAACCCGGTCTCTTTTCCTTCGCCCGAACATGGCCGCACCTCAGCAGTAGACCAGCTCAGAGAAGACGATCTCCTCTGCACGGCTGCGGATGGAGTTCATCCGTCCGACCCATTCCATCTGATCCGCAGCCTTCAGCTGCTCGGTGACACCTTCGGCCTTCTTCATTTGCTCGATGATCCGGTCAAACATGGCCTGCGCCGACTCGCCGATCTCCTTGAGATGCGGCTCAAGCGTTCCCGTCAGCAGCATTCCTGTGTAGATCCCGTCCATGTGCGTGCGCAGATACCGCCTCCGCGCCGCTGCAAATCTGTTTTCCATACAGCGCCTCCTCTCGCGCTTACGGTGGGTGGTTCTTTCTTCATCCACATACTACCGCAGCAGGTCAGAAAGCGCCAATGTGCAAACGCCGGATTTGCAGGTTTGACAAGCCTGTATTTTGAAAAGTACAGAAAAATAAATGAAATCTCTATTGAAAAGTTGAGTAGAGACGGCTATAATATAGTCGAAAAGTTTTCGCGAGGTGAGTCATCATGCTGAAACGAAAAATCGCAGACCTGATCGAGCAGCATCTGAAGTCCGGCTCTGAGCGCATTTTGCTGATCGACGGCGCACGCCAGGTCGGAAAGACTTATATCATTCGCCACGTCGGGAAAAAGCTGTTTCCCAATTTCATTGAGATCAACATGCTGGAGGACTCCGTCGGCGAGAGGCTGTTTGAAAATGCGAAGACGGTAGATGATTTCTACCTTCGCGTCAGCGCGATCAAGGGCGAGCTGATGGGTAAGGCAGAGGATACGCTGATCTTCATCGACGAGATCCAGGCCTACCCCCATCTGCTGACCATGCTGAAATTCCTCCGGGATGACAACCGTTTTACGTACATTGCCAGTGGCTCACTGCTGGGGGTAACGCTGGCGCAGACGACCTCCATCCCCATCGGCAGCATTCGCAAGGTACGCATGTTCCCGTTGGATTTTGAGGAATTCCTCTACGCCAACGGCATGAACGAGTTTGCCATTGCCGCCCTGCGCAAGAAGTTCGAGGCACGGGAGTCGCTGGACGAGGCCATGCACGGAAAGATGATGGACTCCTTCAAACGCTACCTCTTAGTAGGCGGACTGCCGGCGGCGGTCAATGCGTACCTGGATACGAGGAATATTCAGGCCGTGCGCGAGATCCAGCGCGAGATCCATGATTACTACGCCGCTGACGCCTCCAAGTATGACGCAGAACGCAAGCTGAAGATCCGCCGGATCTACGATCAGATCCCCTCCAACCTGGAGAACAAGAAAAAGCGCGTGGTGGCGCAGCGGATTGAGGGGAAGAAAGGCAGCACCTTCGCCAATTATGAAGACGAGTTTGAATACCTGATCAGCGCCGGCATTGCGCTGAACGTGCAGGCCATCTCCACGCCGACCTTCCCTCTGATCGAGTCCTCCGGCAAGAACCTGTTGAAGCTCTATCTGAACGACGTCGGTATTCTGACCTCCATCCTGTACGGCAGCAATATCCGCGCGATCCTGGAGGACGAGCGGAGCATCAACCTCGGCTCGGTCTATGAGAGCGTCGTCGCCAGCGAGCTCATCGCCCACGGTTACAATCTGTTCTATTACGATAACCGCAGCAAGGGCGAGGTGGATTATCTGATCGACGATTACGACAGCCTCTCCGCCGTCCCCATCGAGGTCAAGTCCGGCAAGGACTACACCGTTCACAGCGCCCTGAACACCTTCGTAAAGAACGACGACTATCACGTGAAAAAGGCCTTTGTTTTGTCCAACGCCCGCGAGATCACGATGAACGGTAAGATCACCTATCTGCCTATCTATGATGTGATGTTCTTTGGGGCGGCGGACCCGTCTATCGCGCTTTTTAAGTAACGCAGATCAAGCAATGGGTAATAGAACGGATAAGGAGCGATCAATTATGATAGATGTTTCAAACTTGAAAGACGTTCTGAATACGCTGGGCTTTGTTGCCCATGGCGATATGTATGAAAAAGCTTTTCCTGAATTTGGTTGCAGCCTTAAAGTAGACTTCCAAGCAAAAAAGCTGATATATCCGGTCGCTATCAAGGGCAGGGAGCGCAACGATGGCTTTGATCAAAAAGAAAACTTTGTTGTATTCGAGTGCGTATGTCGTTTGCTGACAAAAGGGTACCGTCCAGAGCATATTGAGCTTGAAAAAGAGTGGCATCTCGGGCACGACGCAAAAAGCGGTCGCGCCGATATTTGCGTGACCGATGCCAAGGGCAATATGCTTTTCATAATTGAGTGCAAAACCTGGGGCAGAGAGTTTGATAAAGCGCTCACTGATACGAAGAATGACGGGGCGCAGCTGTTTTCCTATTGGCAACAGGAGCAGTCCTGCAAATGGCTTGTTTTGTATACATCGGATTTGAAGGCGGGAACCATTGAATATAAGGCACCAACGATTGATTGCTCCGATGATGCAAACATCATTCTTTTATCCAAAAAGGATAAATCCATCAAGCTGTACCGTGATGCACACACAGCGCCGGACAAGTATGAGGTCTGGAAGGAAACGTATGCCAGCCAAATACATGATGACCTGGTTTTCTCTGCTGATTCCGTCGCATATCAGATCGGGGTCAAACCCTTACGCAAAAAGGATCTTCGTGACTTCACTCCCGAAGACAAGATCGTCAATAAATTTGAGGAAATCCTGCGTCATAATAACGTAAGTGACAAGGAAAACGCCTTCAACCGTCTTGTTGCACTGTTTATCTGCAAGCTGGTCGACGAAAGCACAAAGGGCGAAGACGATGAGGTAGAATTCCAGTATAAGCAAGGAACGGATACATACGAAACCTTACAGGATCGTCTCCAGCGGCTACACCGGGATGGCATGGAGAAATTCATGCGCGAAGAAATCCTTTACGTTTCTGCGGATTATCCTGAATGGCTGTTTTCTACATACACCGGCTCAAAGCGTAAAAAAGCAATTGAGGATCTTCAGAACACAATTCGTATTCTGAAATTCTATTCGAACAATGATTTTGCCTTCAAAGATGTCCACAACGAAGAGTTGTTCTATCAAAACGGAAAAATCCTCGTGGAGATGGTGCAGCTGTTTGAGAAATACAGAATCGTTTACCCGTCGAAGCATCAATTCCTGGGCGATTTGTTCGAGCAACTTCTGAACAAGGGTTTCAAGCAGAACGAAGGACAGTTTTTCACTCCTATTCCGATCACCCGGTTCATTTGGGACAGTCTGCCAGTTGATCGGATGGTAAAATCCGAAAGGGGCACAGTCTATCCAAAAGTGATCGACTATGCCTGCGGCGCAGGCCATTTCCTGACAGAAGCCATAGAAGCAATCAATTTCTTTGTGCAGTCGGATGGTAATAACGCGTGGGCCAGAGATCATATTTTTGGGATCGAAAAAGACTACCGCCTTGCCCGCGTTGCGAAAATATCTCTGTTTATGAACGGCGCCGGCGAGGGAAACATTATTTTCGGCGACGGCTTGGAAAATGCTCCCGACAAAGGAATTGAAAACGGGACCTTTGATATCCTGGTAGCGAATCCGCCCTATTCGGTAAAGGACTTCAAGCAGCATTTGCAGCTGAAAAACAATAGCTTTAAACTTTTGGAGTGCATCGGCTTGAACGGCGGAGAGATTGAAACGCTGTTTGTGGAGCGGATTGCGCAGCTGCTGAAGCCGCAGGGAATTGCTGCGGTGATTCTGCCAAGCTCTATTCTCTCAAACGACAGCGCCAGCTATACCGGAGCGCGGGAGCAGATATTACAGAATTTCTATATCCGAGGCATTGCGGCGTTCGGCTCTAAAACCTTTGGCGCGACGGGAACGAATACGGTCGTAATGTTCCTGGAAAAATTCAATGAACCGCCAAAACAGATTGATCTGTCGGAAGATTCGGTTGAATCCATTTTCAGCGGACGCGACCTTGCTGAGTGGAAGGATAAGGACATTCTTGACGCGTATCTCGCTCAGATTGAGGTTGAGGAAGCGTTATATCGGGCGTTTATCGGCAAGACTCTTTCGCTTTCCTACCTGGAAGCAACGGAATACTTCAAGATGTATGTGGCATCATTTGCTGATTCAGCAGAGACGAAAAATCTGCTGAAAA
>OLGV01000916.1_pt1 | contig 10648 bp, 8 predicted proteins | sample 1605761 | NCBI WGS metagenome assembly OLGV01 (sample SAMN03283245) | human gut metagenome | biome: human-associated habitat; material: feces | host: Homo sapiens | place: Peru | collected 2012
TCAAAATATTCGCAGTAATCCTTTAAAACCGTATCAAGAACATTCTTAACAGCAGCTCTGTCAAACGGTCTTATCAGCAAAGAAGCGGCCATAATACTCGGAATAATATATGTTGCAGGGCGTTAATTATCAACCAACGGTTCAGCCAAATGCCCCTTTTGGAGTTCTGGCACCGGTTTTGTAAGAAAGGTTGAAAAATAATGTTTAAAATCATCAGGCTACTATTTTCTCTTGCCGTAATTGTTGCGGTTGTATTGATAATCAGAAAAAATAATGGCAGAAAGAAATGGCTTACGATAATTGCCGGCGTTTTAGTTTTTGCTATAGGCTCGGCACTTATGTCGGAGCTTCCGCCCGAGAAATTTTTGCGAACATTCTCGTCGCCGCAAGAGGTATTTAACTATTCTCAGCAGGGTGAGATTGTGAAAGTTATAGAGGGCGAGAGGTCGGCAATGGTGCTGTATACGGATGAAGGCGAAAAGGGTCAGTGCCTTATACCTAAAGGGAAAAATGGCTGGCAGTTAGAAACGTTATCGACATTCAAAACGGTTTATTTCAAAAGATCTGAAAATACAAAATGTACGATAACAATTTTTAGAGTAAAAGGAACAGATGATTATTACGTTAATGTTAACAGCAACTTTCTTGATAATGAGATTAAGGTTTCGGACAGCAGGAATTCTGATTTCTTTTGCATAGAAACACCTGCGCCGGGAACGGAGATGTGTGCATATACATTTTATACTTATGTCCCGAGGATTCAAAACGGATATGAGATAAAAATTAATGAAGAAGTGTTTCGCGTTTCTTTGACGAATTGATGAATGTGAAAAATCAGTTCAATTGAAGATAAATCCGGTTGGATATCAAATTCAATTAAACCGTGACCAATTGCTTGCTGATGGTATATTAGAAATATTTGGAGAGTGAGATATGAACAGAAATGAGTTTATTGCACGTCTAAAAGAAAACGAAATACCGCCGGAAATCGTTTCTTTTGATAGCAGTACGAACGATGGCTATAACATTAGAAAAAATCAACTGTGCTGGGAAGTTTTTTCCCGGGAAAGGGGAAAAGAATATGGCTGCATCGGTTTTCCCTCTGAAAGCAATGCTCTGCAATACCTATACGAAAAGCTTTACAACATATATGTAAAATAAGACTTCAATGTGCCGACAAGAACCGACGCCGAATACTGCGTAACTTGTCCGAAACTTCTCGGAGAAAATGCAACTTAATGACCGCTAAGTCGCTGTCAACAGACGGCGGCTTTTGCCTTTTGGGCATTTTGAAGAGGCATAAGCCGTCTCGTGAGCAATGAAAACAGCGGCCGCAGATGCCGAATATTTTTGCACATAAAGCCCGATATCACAAAAAAATATTCTCTTATATCCAAATAACAGGCGCAAATTTGCTTAGAAAACAAACAATCGGAAACAGACCGAGACGAGGAGATTTTTGCGATTTTGTTCGATATATGCAAGTAATGCGACGCGAGTACGGCAGCAAACCTAATAAGAAAGAACAAAGGTTTATTATTTCGTCGGAATCCCTTGACAGGCTCAAGGCCTTATGCTAATATGCAGACAGAAAGGGCAAGTCCGAACGATTTGTCGCAAGGGGGAAAGACATAACGACTCGGGCGCAAAAGTGCCGATTACCGTTGTGCTTATTGAAGGTTTTGCTGTGCCGGAAAAATGTTAATGCTTCATTTTTAAGCAAAGAAAGGAGGAAAACCGTACATTAGCATTTTTTTGAACGGCAGAACACTTTTTAGCAAAAACAACTATAGAGAGGGAGAACTCACATTATGAAAAAAATAATAGCAGTATTATTGAGTGTTCTTATTATTTTCTCATCAATGGCTATTGTCGCTTCCGCGGCAACGCAGGACGATGCAGCGGCAGCCGCCGAGGCATTCAACGCCGCCAAGGTTGACTATTCCGGCGTGTATTGGAAAAATACGCCCGATGCGGTCGTCAACTTCCAGATGAAGAAGATAAACAGCCTTTTGGCTCAGATCGTCGCCGAGAAAAACCTCAAGGGCACGTTTTACAGCGACGAGACCGTAACTGTGATTTCCGCAAAGCTTGCGGGCGTTACCAACACAAAGTTTGACTCCATTGACTTCCCCGGTGTTAAGGCTCAGTTCCCGGAGGCATATGAATATATCACCAAGGCTAAGGAAGAAAAGAAGACTTGGGAGACTCTCGGCACCGTTCCCTTCGGTGTAAAAGACAGAGATTCCTTCGTTAAGGCTCTCGGTGCTTTCTCGGCTAACTTCGGCGGAGTTATTTCTCTCGCCTGTGCAATGTCCCCCGACCTGTACAGCGGCGCTATCATTCCGCTTGTCGAGTCCCTTCATGTCGGCAAGATGCTCTCCTTCGGCGAGTACGCAGCGGCCTCCGGATTTGACGGCGGCAAGACCATGGAAATACTTGCAGGCTATGTGGCAGACGCTGTTGAGGCTTTCGCAAAGAATCCCCTCTATTACATCACAGACGTGCTCCCCGATTTCGCAGCAAGCTATGATGTATTCGCAAAGGCTGTTGAAGCAAATCCGATGGCAGCCGCATTCGGCCTCAAGATGCCCGGCCTCGACACCCTTGTTAAGGGTCTTGCGGCTAACCTTAACGGTCTGAAGCTTCCCGAAATAGACTTTGATAAGCTCGCGGGCATGGCTACCGCAAGAGCTGTTGAAAGCGGCTCCGAAGGCGGCTACGATGTTGAGCTCAACGGCGACAAGGCTGTTGTTTTCGGCGCTATCCTTGATTATCTCAAGAGAGTTCTCGAGGATGATAACAATCAGATGATCATCTACAACTACCTGAGCAAGGTTCTCGGCATCACCGATACCGATTACAGAGATCTCATTGCAGCTATAAAAGCATCCGATATCATCGGAATCGTTGCCGCGCTCAGCTCCATTCTTGATACTCTTCTCAGCAAGGCATTCCCGCTTCCTCCGTTCGTAGACGGGAAGGTTGCCGAGATTCTCAAGACTATACTCAAAGTTGCGAGATTCCTCAAGGAGTTCATTTCCAGAATTCCCATGCCGCTTGCAAAATAAGTTGAAGGTCGAAGCTTGGTTTTTGACTGATACAATTTAAAAATACGGTCACACGGTTTTAGCGCTGTGTGGCCGTTTTTTTGTGCGTCAATTTATTCCGCGCTTTATTTAAATTTTATAGTGATTGTCTATATAAACTGTTGACATTGCCTCAAATCGGGAGTAAAATATATATGTAATTAATTAACACGATTAACTAATTGCTCGCGGCTTATGCGGGTGAAAGGGGAATGCGAATGAAATTTCGGTCAAAGGGCGGCGCTCTGCTCATAGAAACGCCCGGCGGCAGGTCGATCGAGCTTAATGCCGACACCTTGTTTGTCAGCGTAGGCGAGGTGAAGCCGAGCTACCGTATGAGCCGTGGAAGCTTCAAAATACGGCAGAAAAAGCTGAGTGAAACAAGGCTCTTTCTCTCGCGCGTTAAGGACGGCGACGGCGGCGCGGTGCTTGAGTTATCGAGCAAAAACGGCGGCGCGGTGCTCGCGGTTTCCTTGACGGAGGATAACGGCATATTGAAATTCACTCCGCGCGTTCTCGACGGCGGCAATTACAACCGCCTTGCTTTCAGGCTTCCCGCGTCTCCGGACGAGTCCGTCTACGGCGGCGGAGAGACCTTCGCCGAATTTGACTTGCGCGGCAAGCGGCAGAGGGTGTGGGTCGCCGAGCACATAAACGCCGGGCAGATAGCACGCAAGATAATCAAATCCTCCTTGAACATAAAGGCAGTCGACCGCAAGCAGCGCTATTCAAACTACGAGACCTATTACGCGCAGCCGACCTTTGTGTCCTCGAAAAAATATTTTGTCCACTGCGACACAACGGACTATGCCGAGTTTGACTTTCGCAAAAAGCAGTTTCACGAGATAAGAATAAACAGCGTCTGCCCGATTTATATCGGCATTGCCGAGAGCTTTGAGGAGCTTTCGGAAAAGCTCGGAACACTGCTCGGCAGACAGCCCGAGCTCCCCGAATGGGCATATGACGGCGCGATACTCGGCATTCAGGGCGGCACGCAGACGGTGTACGACAAGCTCGAAAAGGCCGCGGAGCACGGCACTGCGGTTGCGGGCGTCTGGTGCCAGGACTGGGAGGGCAGGCGCGTCACCGCGTTCGGCAAGCAGCTCCAGTGGAACTGGGAGTGGGACAGCGAGCGCTATCCCGAGCTTGACAAGAAAATCTGGGAGCTAAAGGCGCGCGGAGTGCGCTTTTTGGGCTACATAAATCCGTTTTTAGCTATAGAGAAACCGCTCTACGCCTATGCCGCGAAGCAGGGCTACTGCGTCAAGGACGCGCAGGGGAACGACTATCTCGTAAAGATAACGACCTTCCCCGCCGCCATGGTGGATCTGACCAATCCCGAGGCGTATGAGTGGATAAAGAGCGTGATAAAGAAGAATATGATAGATTTCGGGCTCGACGGCTGGATGGCGGACTTCGGCGAATATCTGCCGACCGACTGCGTGCTTTTCAGCGGCGAAAATGCCGAAAAGGTGCATAACTCATGGCCTGCGCGCTGGGCTGAGGTCAACCGCGAGGCTCTTGAGGAGACGGGAAAGCTGGGCGAGATTTTCTTCTTTACACGCGCCGGATATACGGATACCGTTAAATACTCCACCCTCATGTGGGCGGGAGATCAGCATACGGACTGGACGGTCGATTTCGGTCTGCCGTCGGTCATTCCCGCGTCGCTCTCGCTTTCGATGTGCGGCTTCGGACTGACCCACAGCGACATCGGCGGATACACCACCTTTGCAAAGATGCGCAGAAACCCGGAGCTTTTCATGCGCTGGGCGGAGATGAACGCCTTCAGCCCGCTCATGCGTTCGCACGAGGGCTCGAACCCGGATCTCAACGCGCAGTTCGACGCAAATGAGCAGGTGCTCGCCCACCACGCTAAGTTTTCGCGCATCCACCGCGCGCTCAAGCCCTATCTCATTGATATGGCGGCGCTCAACGCCGAGCGGGGCATACCCGTGACGCGCCCGCTGTTCTATCACTATGACGGTGAGCGCGAGCGAAAGGAGAGCACGGAATATCTGCTCGGGCGCGATTTGCTCGTTGCTCCGATAATAAGGGAGGGCGCAAAGAGCAGGGAGGTTTACTTCCCCGACGACAGGTGGATAAGCATTTGGAACGGCAAAGAATACGGCAGGGGCTGAAATAGACGCGCCGATAGGCACCGTGCCCGTATTTTACAGAAAAAACAGCGAATACTCCGAAATATTTGAAAAACTCAAGGAGGCTTAACAATGGCAGCGACGCCCGCAACACTGCAAAACAAAACCTACGGCATAGGAATCAGAGACAAAATAGGCTATGCCCTCGGCGACGCGGCGGGTCTTATGACCTTCGCGCTCGTCGGCTCGTTCCTGCAGGTGTTCTATACGAACGTACTGTATATCGACCCGAAGAAGATAACCATGCTCTTTCTGATAGCGAGGATATGGGACGCGATAAACGACCCGATGTGGGGCGCGGTTGTCGATTCCCGCAGACCCGGCAAGAACGGCAAGTTCCGCCCGTATCTGCGCTGGTTCTCGACCCCGCTCGCTATTTTCGGCGTGCTGATGTTCGTCAAAATACCGGGGCTCAGCGAGGGACAGTATCTCGCCTTTGCCTACATAACCTATATCGGTTACGGAATGCTCTATACTATAGTAAATATACCCTACGGCTCCATGGCATCCGTCATAACTACCGATGAGCTCGAGCGCTCGTCTCTGTCGATGTTCCGCTCGATAGGCGCGGGCTTCGGCGGTCTGCCGGGACAGATACTTCTGCCCCTGTTTGTATATTCGACGGTTGCCGCAACGGGCGAGAGAGTCCTCGACGGCAGCAAGCTGCTCATAGGCGTTGCCGTATTGGCGGCGTTGAGCATACTCGTCTATCAGCTCTGCTACAAGATGACCACCGAGCGCGTTGTGGCAAAGCCGACCGAGAAAAAAGTCAGGGTCAGCAAAACAGTCAGGTCGCTTTTCAAGAACAGACCGTTCATCGCTCTGTGCATAGCGTCAATGCTTTTGATAGCCGTTCAGCAGTATACTCAGACGACCTATCACTACCTGTTCCTCAACTATTTCAAGAAGCCCGAGCTCTATTCGCTCGTCACGGTTTTCACCTATCTGCCCATGGCGCTGCTGCTGCCCGTGCTTCAAAAGATAGTCCGCCGTTTCGGCAAAAAAGAGGCGTGCGCCGTCGGCATGGCGGGGGCGTTTATAGCAAACCTCGTACTGTGGCTCATAGGCACAAAGAGCGTCGTTGTGTTTTTCATATTCTGCTTCCTCTCGGGGCTCGGCATGACCTTCTTCGTGCTTGAGGTCTGGGCGCTTGTGACGGATGTTATAGACTATCAGGAGACGCTCTCCGGTCAGCGCGACGAGGGTACGTCTTACGCTTTCTTCTCGTTTACGAGAAAGCTCGGCCAGACCATAGCCGGCGTTCTCGGCACGGGAGTTCTGACCCTCATAGGCTATGACGCGAAGAACCTTACCTCCCAAGCCGTTGACAAGCTCTACAGCGTTTCAACGGCGCTGCCCGCGCTCATGTGCCTGCTCATGGCTCTTTCTCTCGGAGTGTTCTACCCACTGACGAAGAAAAGACTTCAGCAGTTGAATGAAAATAAACATCAGGAAAAAACAGAAGAATAAAAGGAGCGATATATCATGAAATATTTTCTCGACAGCGCAAAGATAGACGAGATAAAATTTGCATACAACACCTTCGGAATAGACGGAGTGACAACCAATCCGAAGCATATCATGAACAGCGGCAAGCCGTTTTTGACCGTCATAGCCGAGCTCGCGCAGTGGGTCAGAGACGAGGGGATAGAGGGCTATGAAAATTTCCCCGTTTCGGTTGAAATAAATCCCCATCTCGACGACGCCGAGGAAATGATTAAAGAGGCTGAAAAAATAGCCGCAATGTCGCCGAACTTCGTCATAAAGATACCCTGCACCGAGGCGGGCGTGACCGCCGCGCGCAGGCTAGAAAAGAAGGGTATCAGAACTAATCTCACCCTCGTTTTCTCTGCCGCACAGTCCATATGGGCGGCGAAAAACGGCTCTCTGTTCGTCTCGCCGTTCATCGGTTGGAAAGAGGCGAACGGCGAGGATTGCAGGCAGTATATCGCCAACATAGTGAAGATATATAAAAATTACGGCTTCTACGGCAAGACGCAGATAATCTGCGCCGCGATAAGAACGCCCAAGCAGTTTGTCGACTGTGCAACGGCGGGAGCCGATATAGTGACCTGCGGACTCGATGTGTATCTCGAGAGCATAAAGCACGCCTACACCGTACAGGGCCTCGGAATTTTCACAGACGCATGGGACAACACGGTGACGGAGTGAGGTGGCAAAAATGAACATAGGATTCATAGGCCTCGGAATAATGGGCGAGGCCATGTGCGCCAACATAATAAAAAAGCATGACGGCAAGGTTTTTCTGTATGACCTCGACGGCGAAAAGGTCGAAAAGCTCGCCGCCCTCGGAGGCTTCGCCTGCGCCGACAGCGCGGAGCTCGCCGAAAAGAGCGACGTCATAATAACTATGGTTCCGAAATCCGAGCATTCGCGCTCGGTCTATGAGGCTGTTCTGCCCGCCTTGGACTGCACAAAAACCTGCATTGATATGAGCACCATAGACCCCGCCGTGTCCGTTGAAATATCGGAGAAGGTAAAGGCGGCCGGCGCTCGCTTCGCGGATGCACCGGTAGTCAAGTCGAGACCCGCCGCCGAAAGCGGCACGCTCGGAATTTACGTCGGCTCGGATGAGGAGACGTTTGAAAAGATCCGCCCGATTTTAGCCTATATGGGCAGCAATATTATCCGCATGGGCAAAAACGGTATGGGGCTCGTGATGAAAATCTGCCACAATACGCTCGTAGCGCAGATTCAAAACGGAGTCAACGAAACTCTCGCGCTCGCAAGGAGAGAGGGCATATCGGTAGATGATTTCGCCCTTGCGATTTCCTACGGCGGCGGACAGAATTTCTATCTCGACGGTCAGGCGCAGAACATAAAAAACGAGAACTGGACTACCGCATTCTCGCTCGAAAATATGCACAAGGATCTCGGTATCTGCGAGCGGCTGAGCGCCGAGGCGAATTTCCCCATGCCGGGCATGGAAACCGCCAAGGCAGTCTACGACAAAGGCATGGCGGCGGGACTCGGTAAGGAGGATTTCCGCGCTACTTACAAGGTGGTCAGCGGTGAATAATATGCTTGAAATTTTAAACGCCGTCAACGATGTGCCGGTGCTCTCGGTATTTGACCCCGCGTTTGCGCCCTACGGCAGAGTGCTCGAGGGCTGCGACTTTTCGCGGGCGGACGAATATATGCTCAAGAAAACCGATATCCCCGAGAGCGGAAATATTTATGTCCCGAGTGTGCCGGGGCTTGAGGAATCGGAGCTTAAGTCCGATATCGAAAACACGCTCTACGGCTCAATGCCCGTGCAGATAGGCTTTTGCAACGGCAGGAACACGACCTATAACGGTTTTGAGTATCACAAATGCTCGGAGATAAACTACGCCGTGACGCCGTTTATGCTCGTACTCGGTCACGTCTGGGATATCAGGGACAACACCTACGATATCCGCAGCGCTCAGGTGTTTTTCGTGCCTGCGGGCACGGCGATAGAGATGTATCAGACTACTCTGCACCTCTCGCCCTGCCGCGTGTGTGACGAGGGCTTTAAGGATATAGTCATCCTCTCCCGAGGCACAAACACGCCGCTCGAATATAAAAAAACGAACGCCGACCCGGAGTCCGTGCTGCTGCTCCAAAGAAACAAGTGGGTCATAGCCCATCCGGAGCGCGAGCCGCTGATAAAGCAGGGGGCGCACCCTGGCGTTATCGGCGAAAACAAAGAACTATTCTATAAATAAAGGAACTGATGAAATGAGCGATTTCAAGCTTGCGTATGTCCCCATAGGCGTGCCGACCTTCGAGCTGGTCAGCGCGGGGGAACAGTTTGAAAAATCTAAAAAGATGCTGCGCTCGCTCTGCGCGGACGCGGTATGCCCCGAGGAGATGCTCTTGTCCGTTGACAAGCTGACGGCGTTTCTCGACGGGCTTTCGCCCGACCTTATTGTGCTCCAAAACATAACCTTTGCAAACTCGGCGTATGCTTGCGAGGTGCTCAAAAGATTTGACTGCCCCATATTGCTCTGGACGCTCAGAGAGCCGGTCATAGACGGCGGACGCTTGAGACTGAATTCCCTGACCGGCGCTTTTTCTGCTGCGAACACGATAAAATATTTCCGCAAAGAGCAGTTCGGCTATGTGTTCGGCTCGCCCGAGGAGGAGAGCGTGATAGCCGAAATCAGCGCATATATCCGCGCGGCGCAGGTCCGGAAAGAGCTGAAGAGCCTTAAAATGGCGAGCGTCGGACATACCCCGCAGGGCTTCGGCTTCGGCAGGGCGCTCGATGCTGAGATATTGAAAAATTTCGGCGTGACGCTCGAATCGATTGAGGCGCGCGAGCTTATAGAAAAGGCACTTGCATATTCGGACGGCGAGGCGCGCGAGTATCTCGACAGAGCCGCAGGGTGCATGAACGGGCTTGAAAACACCCCGGAGAAGAACGCGCTCGATTTTGCGCGGCTTTACAGAGCCTATGACGAATATGTAAAGACAAACGGGATAGGCGCTCTCTCCTCGAGATGCTGGCCGGATTTCTTTACCTCGTTCGGCACGCCCGTCTGCGCGGTGCTCGCCATGCTCAACGACATGGGCGTCGCCGCCGCGTGCGAGGCCGACACATACGGTGCGCTGTCGATGTTTATCGGTATGCGCCTTAGCAAAAAAAGCGTGTTCTTCGGCGACCCCGTATCGCTCGACGAAAAGGAGAACACGGTCACATTCTGGCACTGCGGAACGGCGGCGTGCTCGCTTGCCCGCAGGGATACGGGCGCTTGCGTCGGAGTCCACTGCAACAGAAAAATAGGCCCTACAATGGAGTTCGGCTGTATGCCCTGCGACAGAGTCACGGTGTTCAGAGTCGGCAAAAAGCCGGACGGGAGCTTCAGATTTTTTGTCGCCTCGGGCAGTGCGCTCGATAAACCCAAGCAGTTTTACGGCACGAGCGCCGTGGTGAAAACGGATTCGGACGCTCGCGAGCTCATAATGAACAGCGTCAGAGACGGCTGGGAGCCGCATTTCGTTATTATATACGGCGATGTGAAGCATGAACTGTGCGCTCTCGCCGAGATGCTCGGCATGGAGATAAACGAAAGAGCCAGCGACCAGAAAGCCTGGAAAATGAAAGACGAACAGGGACTGTGCATTTACCGCGAGGGCAACAACTGGTATAGGTTCTCGGACGGGAGGCACGGTTTTTCAATCGACCTTGTAATAGATAAGCTGGGCTGCAGCAGAGAGCAGGCGCTGGACTTCATCGCCAAGAACGTTGTGAACGGAGTGTCAGAACAGGTTCGTCTTGACCATAAAGCTCCTGCAAATGTAAAGAAAGAATTACCGAAAGAAAAAATATTTACTGTCCCTGCCCATGATGTTAAGCCAAGTCGGGTAATGGCATACCTTATAAAGACAAGAGGCATTGATCCGGAAATCGTC
>OLGV01000919.1_pt1 | contig 10617 bp, 10 predicted proteins | sample 1605761 | NCBI WGS metagenome assembly OLGV01 (sample SAMN03283245) | human gut metagenome | biome: human-associated habitat; material: feces | host: Homo sapiens | place: Peru | collected 2012
TCGGCGCTAAGGGTCTTGCATATGTAAGATGGGTCGAGGACGCTCCCTCCTGCTCATTCTCCAAGTTCATGTCCCCCGAAGAGCTTGACAATATCCTGAAAACACTCGGCGCAGAAAAGGGAGATGTCGTTCTCATCGTTGCCGACAAGAACAAGGTAACTCTGCCTACTCTGGGCGCACTCCGTCTGAAGGTCGCAAAGCAGCTTGATATTATCCACGAGGGCGAATTCAAGTTCCTTTGGATAACGGAATTCCCGTTCTTTGAATGGAACGAGGAAACTCAGCACTGGGACGCTATGCATCACCCGTTCACAATGCCTATGGACGAGTGCTTACAGTATCTCGATACAGCTCCCGAAAAGGTATTCGCAAAGGCATATGACCTCGTTCTGAACGGAACAGAGCTTTCCAGCGGATCTATCAGAATTACAGATTACGAGCTTCAGCAGAAGATGTTCGAGTCCCTCGGACTTACCGATGAGGAGATCGAGGCTAAATTCGGATTCCTTGTTGACGCATATAAGTACGGCGCAGCACCTCACGGCGGCATGGGAATCGGTCTTGACCGTCTGGCAATGATAATCTGCGGTGCTGACAGCCTGCGTGATGTTACGGCATTCCCGAAGGTGCAGAACGCTTCCGAGCTTATGTCCAACTGCCCTGCCGTTGTTGACAAGGACAGCCTTGATGTTCTGAATATCGCAGTTACAAAGACTGAGGAATAACCGGTGAAAAACAAACGACATATAAGGATAGACTTCGATGCACGCAACAAGGATCTTCTGATGCAGACACTGACCGAACAGCTTTCGGCAGGCTATAAGCTCCAAAAATCGCACCCGGTCGCAGGGTCAATGACCTTTGTGCCTGCCGAAAGCGATATCCATTACGCCTGCGTACTGAGTGCGGAATATCCGAACGGTCTGCCCGAGCCGTGGATAAGCTGCGGCAGAATGTCCGTATATACGATATATTCGGCGGAGGGCGAAATGCCCGCTGTTCCCGAAAAAGAAGCCGATTATGCTGACTATCTCAAAAGCGGATCACGCAGATCGGTCGCAGCGGCAATTCTGTGGGTATCACTTTTTGCGCTGCATCTTTACGGCGATATCCTGTCCAAACTCGGAAATGCGGCAAGCATGGCAGATATAACGCTCTCTGACGCAGCTGTAACACTTGTTTTCGGTATAGAGGCATTCCTCATGATATTTTCCGCAGCAGGTGCTGTGAAAGGACAAAAGCGCAGCCTGCCGAGCGGAAACGGAACACGTTCATCGGCGATCCATTTCAAGCAGTTTATTCTGCCTTGGATAGAAGTCATAGCTTTGATCGGCATTATTGTCGACGGTCTTGCATTTCCACTCCGACCTCCGAAGCAGACTCCCCCGCTTTCGGGCGTGCTTGCGGATTACAGCATAAAAAGGGGCGTTTTCGCCGATAAATATAACGGAAAGAACCGATTTGTTTATCATGCAAAGTCGGAAAAGTTCGCAGAAAAGCTGTTTGACTGCGCCGTGCTGAATGATGACGGCGGACTGTGGAGCGATTTCCCGTTCTTCCTGCTGAACGGACGCATATCCGTACCGTCGGACGGATATGAAAACATCGACGAAATATGCAGGCTCAGCTACGACTATACCGATGTCGAGATCGGATCGTCATTCAGCGGACTTATCGTAAGATGCGGCAGCGACATCTATGGAATGATGTTCGATACGGACGAGATCTCCGAAGAAGATGTGCTGTCCGCATTAAATAAAAATATGAAAGGATAAACCGAAATGGCAGAGGAAAAGAAGAAGAAAAAGACCTTGGCTCAGGAATTCAAGGAATTTATATCAAAGGGAAATGTTGTTGATATGGCAGTCGGCGTTATCGTCGGAAGTGCGTTCACAGCTATCGTAAATTCACTTGTAACGGATATTTTCACACCGCTTATCGGCATCATCATAGGCGGCATAAACTTCGCAAGCCTGTCCGTCAAGATACCCGACACGAAGCTTGAGGACGGCACAGTCATCATGCAGGGAGCTGAGCTTACATACGGAAACTTTATCCAGAGCGTCATCACCTTCCTGCTGACCGCACTCTGCGTATTCATTCTCGTTAAATTCATCAATGCACTGAGAAACGGTACGCTAATCGGCAAAAAGAAAAAGGCTGCTCCCGAAGCACCCAAGCCCGAGCCTCCAAAGCCCACAAAGGAAGAGCTTCTGCTCACTGAGATCAGAGATCTGCTCAAGGCTCAGAACGGCATCGCCGAGGAAAAGACAGAGGAGGCTCCCGCAGAAAAAAAAGCGGAATGACCTCAGCTTTAACGCAAAAACGTCATGTATCCGGCATTCGGATACATGACGTTTTTTTATTTCTGTCTGCAATAAGCCGCAGCATTTGCCCCTGCATATGCACCGTCAGCGGCAGCAGTCACAAGCTGCCTCAGCGATTTTGTACGGCAGTCGCCCGCAGCAAACAGCCCCGGAACGGAGGTCAGACAGTCCTCGCCGCATTTTATATAGCCGTTTTCATCGGTATCGAGAGCATCGGGCAGAATGATATCGCCCGTTCCCGGAATGCGTCCCATTGCGATAAATATGCCGTCTGCGGACAGCTTCATATCCTCGCCGCCGTTCGCATCGGACAGAAGAACGCCCTCAACACGGTCGCTGCCGATTATCTGCTTTATCGTCTTGGACGTGAATATCTCCACATTTTCCGAAGCCTTCAGCCGTTCAACAGCGGTCATATCTCCCCTGAATTCATCACGCCGATGGACGAGCAGCACCTTTCCGCAGACCTTTGAAAGATATGCGGCATCGTAAAGCGCAGTGTTTCCGCCGCCTGCCACAACGACCGTTTTTCCGCGGTAAAATCCGCCGTCGCAGTATGCGCAGAAGGATATTCCCTTGCCTGAGAATTTTTCTTCCTCGGGCAGTCCCAGCTTTCGGGGACGTGTTCCGAGCGCAAGTATCACAGCGTCTGCGGCATATTCCGCACGCCTGCATTTTACAGAAAATCCGCCGTCCGTCACGCTGACCTCGGAAACACGGTCGGAGATGATCTCAGCACCCGATTTTTCCGCCTGACTCCTCAGTCTTTCGCCTATTTCATATCCCGAGATCTCGTCAAATCCGGGGAAATTTGTCACCTTCGGAGCATTGACTATCTGTCCGCCGACAAATTCGCCTTCGATAACAATCGCCTTCATTCCCGCATTTGCCGCATAAACAGCCGCAGTCATTCCCGCCGCTCCGCCGCCGACTATAATAATGTTGTGATCGTTCATTTTATCAGTCCTTTCATTGGCTTTTAATATTTATTCTTCACAATTTTCCTGCGGTTATACAAAAATCCCGCACATCTCCGTATGAAATGCACGGGAAAAAAATTTTTATTCAGCTGTGATCTCCTCTGAGGAATCGGTTGAATCATTAACAGTTTCAGCGGCAGTTTCCGACTCGCTTTCAGCCTCGTCAGATTCAGTTTCCTTGGTAAAATCTGCGATCTCGTAATCCTCGGGATGCTTCAGGACCTCTTCATCGGGCGTGTCCTCAAGGCGGTCGAGAGTAACCGTAACGATCTGTCCGCCGTAATTTTCGGTGAACTTCACAAGCTCGTCCCCATTGAACCAGTAGCTGATGAGGTCAGCCTTGTTATCCGCAACATATGAGGATTCAACGGTATATTTAACGCCGTCCTCCTCCTTTTCGCAGACGTGCATCTCGCTGTCAAGAACGCTGCCCATGTCATTTCCGAAATAAGATGAGGGTGTTACGGACGCAAGCGAGCCGTCATCGGTAGTGATCATTCCCGACTTTTCGCCGTGGTCGAAGGTGTAAACAAGTCCCTCTTCGTGGATAATGCTCATATCGCTTTCGCTGTCACTTCCTCTTGCGGCTTCGGTCTTGCCGTCGGATGTCATTATGATCGTGATCTTGTCGCCCGCTTGATCCATAGTGAGCTGCATGGTGTAAACGTCCATTGCGCTTACCTTGTCGATGAATTTGCTGATATTTGTGTCCGCAAATGCAACGGGATCTCCCTCAATTGGTATCTCCATAGCAGTTTCAGCAGCAGTTCCCTCAGTGACATCTCCCGAAACAGCAGTCTCGGAAGCCGATGTTTCAGCATCTGCAACAGCAGTTGTTTCAGCACTGTCTGAATTTTTTGCACATGCAGCGAGCGACAGGCAAAGCACAGCAGCCGCAGCAGCGATGATCTTCTTGAATTTCATAAATACAGCCTTTCTTTCAAATAAAACTTTATGGTTTCCTTAAACATTCTTTATGATAAATAAATCCCCGCATTATATAATAAATATCAATAAAGGGGGAACGCCCGATGAATCAGTATTTTTATCTGTATTTCATAGTTTTTTTCCTGTTGTTTATCGTTCCGATGATGCGCAGAAAAAAGCGCAGACGCATCAGAAATGCCAAAAAAAGAAGAAATGAAAGGGGCAAACGAACAATGAGTATCGAGCTTATCAAAAAATTTATAGGAAAAAAGTGCATTATCCACGGTGAAAGTGACTTATCCGCACCGACAGGTGTTATCCTTACCGTCGAAGAGAACTGGATCGAGATAGAGAAGCCTGACGGAAAAACTCAGCTTCTGAACCTTGATTACGTCACCCAGATAGAAGAATACCCCGAAAAAAAGAAAAAATAAGCACATGTGACATTATATCACTTGTTGGGGGATTTGTCAAATAGAAAGCATGTTTTCACTGCATTTGTCAGTACTAAAACATGCTTTTTGTTTTGCCCCTAATATGTATCAGTTGACAATTAATATTTTAATACATCAATATACAGCAAAATACCAAATATCTATAATATAATCAATACAGTTATCCTCTTGCTTTTCATTTCAAAATATGTAATAATATGAGAAAATAAGTAATTTTTATTACATAAACAGAGGAGGGTAATCTGATGCACAAAAAAATTGCTTATCTTCTGACGTCTGTTCTTATACTGTCAGCTATGACTGGCTGCACAGCCTCTGATAGTTCATCTCCGACAGTCGCAGATGATACCGCTGTATCAGTATACGAAGAAACAACATCAGAAGCAAAAACAGAAACAACATCTGCTGAAACCAAAAAAGAAACTGAACCCGTACAAACTACTAAAAAGACAGAAACAACAATACGTGAAACCGCGGGCAATGTGTCTGTCAGTCAGGAAAATGCGCTGATACGCGCAAAAAGCTATCTGGCAACAATGTCTTTTTCACGTGAAGGTCTAATAGGTCAGCTTGAATTTGAAGGCTACAGCAATTCCGATGCCACATATGCAGCGGATAACTGTGGAGCAGACTGGAACAAACAAGCTGTACTGAAAGCCAAGGAATATCTTTCAACAATGTCTTTTTCCTATGACGGACTTGTAGAACAGCTTGAATTTGAAGGATTTACACATTCACAAGCAGTTTACGGAGCTGATAACAGCAATATAAACGAAAGCAGTCAGGCTGTGGATGCGGCAATGAGTTATATAAAAACTATGCCATTCTCGGAAAAGGGGCTTATTGAGCAGTTGGAATATGAAGGATATTCTTATACTGATGCTGCAAACGCCGTAGCTCAATGCAACATCGACTGGAACGAACAGGCAGTCAAAGCCGCAAAAAGCTATAAGAGTATCATGACATTTTCACGTTCAGAGCTCATTGAACAGCTTGAATATGAAGGATTTACTGCTTCACAAGCCGCTTATGGAGCAGACAACAGCTGATATGGGGAGGATATAATTATGAAAAAACCTATTAAAGCGTTACTTTCACTTGCAATGATCGCTTCTTGCTCGTTAATACCGTTTCCCGCATCTAACGAGTATACCATGCTCGACATGATATACGTTAATGCATATGCCGCATCAACACTTTCAGCACCCAAAAACATTTATACATCATCAACCGCAGATACTATAACCATAAAATGGAGCAAGATATCAAGTGCTGATGCTTATCGTGTATACATGTATGACGCAGCACAAAAGAAATACGTCGTTTACAAAAACATAGCAGGAAATGCGTGTCAGATAAGTGATCTTACAGCCAACACAACATATTATTTCAAGGTAGCCGCTCTGACAAAATCCGGCAGCAAATATAAAGAACATGAATGTTCTGATCAGATAACAATTAAAACCAAGTACAAGCTTCCTGCTGCCCCATCATCAGATTACACCGGATTTGGCACTGCAAATAATAACAAATATTACTTTGAAAACGGAAAAGCCGTTACAGGATTCAAAAAAATCGGCAGCGACTATTATTATTTCACTGATACCGGAATGCTGACAGGCTGGCTCAATTTCTATGAGAAATATTATTACTTCTATTCAGACGGAAAAATGGCAGCAAATGTAAAACTTAAAATAGGCGGCGAATCCTACGAATTCAAGGGTGACGGCAAGGTCGCATGGTATACCACAACAGCAGAACCAAAAGCCAAATATACAATTACAGGTGAAAAGCCGGATTTTTCGATCTGGATGAGTGACGAAACAGATTATACAAGCGTAGTTGTATCAGCATTCACGAACAACAGCAGCAAAGATATAGAGGTATGCAGGGTCGGAGAACTGTTTGACGATGACTATTCAGATTTTGACCGTGTGATAGGACTTTTTGACTTCAAATCACCTAATGACATCCAGTTAAAAAATCAGACAGTAAGCCCCGGAAAAACAGAATATCTCAGCTGGGTATGCGTTTCTGACGATACATGGTACGACAGAAAAACCGAGATCAAGTTCATGATTAACTATGACAATGTTACATACTATGTTTACACAAGCAATTACTACGGAACGCATTACGAACCTGCTCATTTTGATTTTTCATAATAAAACGACCGCCGTACACAGCACCCTGTATACGGCGGTCATATTTTTTCTATAAGCCTGAAAAGCTCGGAAATTTTTTTCTTTTCGCTGTCCGTCATGGACATAACAAAGGTCAGAAACTCCTGCTGTTCCGAGGATAACTCACCTCTGGACAGCCCTTTTTTATTGTTAGTCAGCCCTGCGATATAGTCTAGGCTCACGTTGTAATATTTTGCCAGCATTATTGCACGTTCAAAAGGGATTTCAGCATAGCCAAGCTCATATTTGCCGTAATGCTGAGCCGATGTGCCAAGAAAATCTGCCAATTCCTTTTGAGTTTTATCAAAATCTTCCCTTAAATCTTTTATTCTATTATATATTGCCACATCTGACACCTTCTTTTTGTATATTATATCATATTCGATTAAAAAATATTGACATATCAATCTAATTAGGCTATAATATATACAACAAAGTTCCTAATCAGGAATCAGGAGGGGTTTAAAATGAGAACAGTAAAAGAAATGAAAAGGGATTTCAGGCGATGCAATACAGCATCAACCGCAATAGAAAATGTAATGGTAATTCCATTTTTGATTTGTTCTTTTCTGCCAATAGTTACTTTCAATCTGTCATGGCTTTGGGGAGCACTTTTGTTTGCAATAATTCAAAGTGTCCTTCATAAATCCAACAAAGATAAATTTCGTAACTATTTAATAGAACATGAAGATGAACTGTATGATGAGGATATAGAACGTCTGAGATTGCCGAAAATACCCAAACCGAAGCTTTCAAAAGAGGAACAGGGGTGTTGGAAATGCAGCTGCGGCGAATACAATCAGAAATACGAAACATCTTGTCATAACTGCGGAAAACCCCAAAAAAGAAACGAATCCGCTCCCAAGACCTGGAGATGCGAGTGCGGTGCTCTTAATGATCAGAGTGAAAAGGTTTGTCACCGATGTGGGAAATCATCTGAGCTGCCCTCTCTTTGGAGATGCGAATGTTCAGCTATAAACCGCCCGGAGGATACTGTTTGTGCAAGCTGTGGGAAACCGAAGCCTGACTCTTCCGCAGCAATCAATCAGAAATCAGCCGAAAATCCTGTTACAAATAATAAATCGGCTTCTGATGACGAAGCAATCAGCAGTATCGTTAAATATAAAGAGCTGTTCGATTCTGGTGTTATAACCGAAGAAGAATTCTCCGCAAAGAAAAAAGAACTTTTGAAACTGTAAGCTTTAATAAACATAATATAAAAAACGGCGCACCGCTTAACCTTAAGCGATGCGCCGAAATTATTATCGAACAGATTATCCGAAAAATCAAGCCTTGCCGACAGAACCGAAGATCTCCATCTTCTCCTTGACCTTAAGCTTGATAGCCTCGAAGCCGGGTGCGAGAAGCTTTCTGGGGTCGAAGCCCTTGCCCTGAAGATCCTTGCCCTCTTCGATGTACTTTCTTGTAGCTTCCTGGAATACGAGCTGGCACTCAGTATTAACGTTGATCTTAGCAACGCCGAGGGAGATAGCCTTCTTGATCATGTCATCGGGGATACCTGTACCGCCGTGGAGAACGAGGGGCATATCGCCTGTCTTAGCCTTGATCGCCTCGAGAACGTCGAAGCGGAGTCCGGGCCAGTTTGCAGGATACTTACCGTGGATATTGCCGATACCTGCTGCGAGCATTGTTACGCCGAGATCTGCAACAGCCTTGCACTCATCGGGATCAGCGCACTCGCCCATACCAACAACGCCGTCTTCTTCGCCGCCGATGGAACCAACCTCAGCCTCAAGAGAAAGACCGAGAACGTCGCATGTATTTACGAGAGCAGTTGTCTTAGCGATGTTTTCATCGATAGGATAGTGAGAACCATCGAACATGATAGAGGAGAAGCCTGCGTTGATGCAAGCCTTTGCGCCCTCAAATGTACCGTGGTCAAGGTGCAGAGCAACAGGAACAGTGATTCCGAGAGAATCGACCATGCCGTTTACCATGCCTACAACTGTCTTGTAGCCGCACATATACTTGCCTGCGCCCTCAGAAACACCGAGGATTACAGGGGACTTGAGCTCTTCAGCAGTCTGAAGGATAGCCTTTGTCCACTCAAGGTTGTTGATGTTGAACTGACCTACGGCATACTTGCCGTCACGAGCTTTTTCTAACATGTCCTTAGCAGAAACTAACATAATTTTAACCTCCAAAAACATTTAAGCTGCGCATAAAAACATATGCGTGCTTATTCATTTATATTATACTATAATTCTCCGAAAAATGCAATAGTTTTTTTCCCATGACGCAAAAAAATTACATTAACGAAAAAAGCCGCCCCGAAGCTGTCGGAGCGGCGCATCTGTCAGCTCAGACTTTCATCCTGCTGAAGTTCAAATTCGATCTCAAAGGTCTCGCCCTCATCATCGGATATGATGGAACGTCTGTAAACGGTAGCTTTTACCTTGTCACCGGGCTTGCAGCCTTCGAGAGCTTCAAGCACTGTATCGGTATTATAGACCTCCCTGCCGTTTATCTCGGTTATGATATCATCTACCTGAAGGTCGGTGTTGGAGATATCGCAGTCATCTCTTATCTCGCGGATAAGCAGTCCCTTCTTTATGCCGTTATATGCGGCGGTAACGTCGTCAATGCCGATGAAGGAAATGCCTATTTTAAGCCGTCCGCTGATATATCCCTGTGAGATTATATCCTCGATTATGGGCTTCGCCTCGTTCATTTCGATGGCAAATCCAAGTCCCTCATATCCCGTAAGACGGTACTTCGATGAAACTATGCCGACCACCTGACCGTACATATTTACAAGCGCACCGCCCGAATTTCCGGGGTTTACGGCTGCATCTGTCTGAATGCAGTTCATGAGATACTGGTTTGAATCGGTCCTGATCTTTCTGTGGACACCCGAAACATAGCCGACAGTGACCGTTCCCGTCAGATTTCCTGGGTTTCCGATGGTAACTACCTGCTCGCCCAGCTCCATCTGATCGGAGTTTCCGAGTTCAGCGGGAGTAAGCCCCGCCGCTTCTATCTTTATCACCGCAAGGTCCGTCTTTGAATCGCTTCCGATGACCTCCGCAACGTACTCGGTTTCGTCCTCAAGCACGGTCTTTATGCCCTTTGCGCCGTCGATAACATGCGCATTCGTAAGTATATAGCCGTCCTCGCTGATGATTATTCCCGAACCCTTCGATGTCGGGGAGATATTGCCCTCGCCGTAGCAGATTATCTCGCAGACTGACGGAGATACCATCTTCGCAACGCCCTCAGTCGTAAGGCGCACGCCGTCTGCCTGATAATAGCTGTCCTCCAGCTTCGGCTTATCCTTTGTTTCGATATTGACAACTATATTGTCGGAACCGCTGTCCTTGGCGGTATCGGTGACCTTGTTGTCTGCGGTTACAGTGTCTGTGCCGCTGTCCTTGACGGAGAGCGACATAAGCACGCCCGCAACAATAAGAAGTGCGACAACAGCCGCAATAACGCCTATTACAACGCCGACATTTCCCTTTTTGCCCTCATTCACATTCGCATAAGGAGGCACGCCGCCGTACTGCGGATAGGGATTGTTCATCGGCGGTCTGCCGTACATATTCTGCTGATTATACGGTGCCTGCTGCGGAGGAACATTTCTCTGCTGATAGGGCGCACCGTTCGGCATATACGGATTCTGTCCCATCTGCGGGGGATTTCCGTTCGGCGCACTGCCGTTCATCGGCGGAACATTTCTGTTCGGCATATACGGCTGCTGAGGATAATTCGGGTTCATATTCGC
>OLGV01000921.1_pt1 | contig 10605 bp, 9 predicted proteins | sample 1605761 | NCBI WGS metagenome assembly OLGV01 (sample SAMN03283245) | human gut metagenome | biome: human-associated habitat; material: feces | host: Homo sapiens | place: Peru | collected 2012
CAAGCCGGTAAAGCATCACTCATTTCATGCAACATTTACAGTCACTCCTTCAGCTCCTTGCTGTATATCCACGTTTCCTGCTCCCCCAACTGCGGCAGAATATTATTCGTAAAATGCGCCGCTTCGCTATAGCCACGCTTGCGGTAATATTCATAATCGCAAGTAGCATCCGCCCATAAATAGAGCTTTTTAACGCTATTTTTCTGAGCAATCGCTTCCACCTTATGCAGCAGCTTGCTGCCAACACCGCTTTTCATACTCAAAAACAGGCACAGCAGCAAATCCTCCGGATTTGCTAACGCCCTCACCTTTTGTCCGTTATAAGACAAATAGCGCAGATAATCATAAACAAGATCCTGCTCCTCGCACTCAAAATGCTGCAGGCTTTGCTTTAACCAGGACTGGGAATTATCACGCTCACTCAAGGGTGCCGCCAACAAAAAGCCCTGCATGCCGTCTTCATCCGTCATTTTTAAAGAAAAGGCCTCACTGCGATAATAATAGCGCACCATCGCCTCGTACAAAACATTCTTCAAGCCATCATTCGTCAGCGCCATCTCATCACCCCAGGTCAGCTTGGTTAGATAGGATGCACTGGAAATATCCTGCTGGGTAAAATTTGATAACATTTATGCTTCTCCACTTCAATAATCGAATTACAACACTTGCATAATCAGTTTTTAAGTGTCTTAAACATTCTTTTTAACTCTATTTTAAGCTATCCTCATGAAATATGCAATCAGTGCAGATTTCATGAGGATAAAATATGCAACTACTGCACATTTCATGAGGATAATAGAAAAAAGAGCTTATTTTCATATTCCCACTACAACATTTCGCTTAAACAGTTTTCAGCAAATCATTACATTATTTTCCATTCCTCCCCCTCTCCTTGACAATCCCCCATCACCGCAATATAATTATCTTAGATAATTACTTTAGGTAATCATATTGCAAAGGAGAATCATCATGCCACATAAACTGCCTATCGAAGCAATCAAAACTCTGCTCATCGCCTGCCACGAAGCAAAACGGGTAGTAGAGCTGCAGCCACCTCTGCCGGATGGCTTAACTCCCGGCAATCTTAAAGTGCTGGACTATATCGAATATCTTGAACGTACCGAACAACCGCCCAAGGTAAGTGATATTGCGGACCTGCTGCAGGTAACGCGCCCCGGCATCACTCGTCTGGTAAGCGAGCTGCAGGCAATCAATGTTATCGAAAAAATCAGCGATGATCAGGATAAACGCATAGTCAGACTGCGTATGACAGACGCGGGACGTAAAATTCACGCCTATTACATCGCCCAATATCACAATTGGCTTGCTGCACAAATCACCGATATCAGCGAAGCAGATATCAACACCACCGCTGCTACCATCACCAAGCTCTACCAAGCCATGTCCACCCATAAACCCGCGCTGCAAGGCCAAGCACCCGTTATCAGGCAAAGGAAGGAGAAAAATAATGACTGACAGCTCCGCGCGTGTGTTGGATGCACGCTTACTATTATCAATTGTCGCCGCCGGCATTATGTCCTTTAGCGGCGTGGTTGTCGAAACTGCTATGAACGTCACCTTCCCCACGCTCATGCACGAATTTAATATCGGTACCTCGCTCGTACAATGGATAACCACCGGTTATCTGCTGGTGTTGGCACTGATTATTCCAAGATCCGCCTATCTTAAACGACGTTTCTCTACGCGCAGCCTGTTTACTGCAGCCATCAACATCAAAGTCACGGCAGCCTGACTTACGGCAAGGTCTTTTAGGTTTTGTCGGCATTTTTTCCTTAATTCTCCTATATAAAAGGATTTTATGATTCCATATAGAATTTAACTTATAAATCAAACTACTATAAGGAGCGTGTTTGTCATGAGTTCAACTAATTGCCCAAACTGCAATGCACCAATTAATCCAGCAAAATATACCTGCGAGTACTGTGGGTCTTACGTAATAATGGATACTGGAAACGGAACAAATTATAGTCGAGATATGTTCCTATCAGTTTCACGACCTAAGAACTATAAAGGTATTTATATGTATGGGCGATTGCTCAATCCTGAAGAATATCCTGTTAGAACAGGTATGGCCAATTTATACAGAAGTATGTGTAATGGTGCTGGAGGGCATTTAGTTCTTACAAATAAGCGCTTTATGTTCTGCTCTCATGGACTGAATCTACATTTTAAACCTTCAGAAGATGAAAAAGATGTATTCATAGATGATATTGCCTTTGTAGAAAAAAAGACTGTTGCATTTTTATCAAAGCGACTCATCATTACTCTGAAGAATAATCAAAAACGTACATTTATAGTTTACGGACTTGATGATTGGTATGAGCAAGCATTAAAAGCCCTAAATGGAGAATTTACACCTCTTCCATCCTTTGCTCAGCATATAACGGAATATGCTGAGGACTCTCATCAGGAACAAGCATCTTCTCATCAAACCAACTATATCGAAGAGCTAAAACAACTCAAAGACCTATTGGATGCAGGAATTATAACAGAAGAAGAATTTGCTATAAAGAAAAGAGCTCTCCTTAAACTATAAATTTGATAATCGAGTAGGAGCCTGCTCATTATTTGAGCAGGCGACCTCTCACACCACCGTGCGTACCGTTCGGTACACGGCGGTTCAAATACCATAATGCTTGAGTCTTTTAAGCTCGTAATTGCTCGCTAGTTCACAATAGCCTGCTTTTACGAGCTTTTCTTTTGTTATTGCCCTATCAAGCATTGCACTTCCTGCTACTCGCCAATAACCTTGTCTTGTGTTTCCCCACATATATGCGTACTCCTCTGGTATTCCTAACTTCTTTAAGCTTGTAACTCTAGTTGTAGATTTCTTCCATTGTTTCCATATATATTGACGAAATCTCCTTTGCAACCATTCATTCCATTCCTGCATTTTGCGTTTTATACTTGCTATGCAGTAATAGTTCAGGCAACCGCTTATATATACTTTTACCTTGTTCATTACTACACGTACATTTCTTCCTTGGCTTCTAGCTGTCAGCTCTTTTAGTTTTGCTTTGGCTTTCTTCAAGGATTGTTTGTGTACTCTTATCATTACACCCGTTTGGTTCTTACCTAGCGTAAATCCTAAGAACTTGAACTTTTGTGAGTATACGCTTACTGCTTTGCTCTTTTCCATGTTCAACTTTGGTTTGAGCTTATCTTCAAGATATTTTCTGCTGGATTCCAGTAATCTTTCCGCTGCTCTTTTGCTTTTTGCTTCGACAATAATGTCATCTGCATACCTTACAATATTTACTCCTCGTCTTGACATTTCTTGGTCAAACTCATTCAGGTAAATATTTGCCAGTAGTGGCGACAATGGTCCGCCTTGTGGCGAGCCTTCTTCTGTCTTTACTATTACTCCGTTGTCCATGACTCCGCTTTTGAGAAATTTCTTGATTAGCTCTATCAGCCTCTTATCTTTTATTCTCCTGCGAAGTATGTTAAGCAGTAAGTCATGGTTCAGCGTATCGAAATATTTGGATAAATCTACTTCTACTACGTATCGGTAGCCCTTTTCTGCATATTCTTTCACGCTTTCCATTGCCTGTTGTGCACTTCTTCCTACTCGGTAGCCGTAGCTTCCTTTGTAAAAAGTTGCTTCATACATCGGTTGCAGTACCTGTGCTATTGCCTGCTGTACCATTCTGTCTATGACAGTTGGTATACCAAGCTTTCGCACTCCCCCGTCTGCTTTGGGGATTTCCTTGCGTCTTACTGGATTCGGTTTGTATCTTCCGAACCATATGTCAGATACAAGTTCTCGACCATGTTCGGTGCACCAAGGTTCCATTTCATCGACAGTCATTCCGTCGATTCCCGCGGCTCCCTTGTTGCCTTTGACTCTTTTCATTGCTTCGAGTAAATTTCTGCCCCGAAGAATTTCTCGCAGTAAATCCTGCGTTGCATTGTCTCTTTCTCTGTTGTCCCGAGTTCCAACACTCGGCACTCCTGCATACCCTTCACGTTCCACGCTATCTCTTTGCAGGCAGTCCTTTCGGTATTCTGCTTTCATTGTGTTGGTCTCCTTTCTCCAGTTACTCAAGACTGATATTTGTTCAGTCCTTCCCGTAAAAAAACGGTACTATGACCTCTGCTGACTTCTCACAGCAAGCTTTACTCCGTATTTCGGATTTTTCCTACTTTACGTCTATGAGATCTCCCCAGGTAAGAACGATAACTTTCATTCCATGTAGCCGCCTTATTTACTGTATAGAGTTCGGGTAGCATTGGACTTCATCTTGTGTCGCAGACTTATCCACTCTAATTCAGCCTTTTATAAGGTTTCTGTTCGTCGGCTCAGAACTTTGCCCGCTGTCGATTTTCCGCAACAGCATCTGGCTTCCTTCAGATTCCACCTCACGATGGACACCCTTGCCTTCGGCTAACGCTTCCTGCTACCGAGCGCGTAGTGGACTTTCACCACCTAGTTATCGCCCATGCTGGGCGCACTCAAAAAGGCCGCTTCCTGCATCTGACGCGCAGGTAAGCGACCTTTTAATATTTCCCTTATTTTTAATTACTGCAAGCCACGCAGCTTTTATTTTTCTATGCTGCGTTTACGGCTCACATTCTTTCCCTTATTTTTCGCAATCCGGACAGCTGATTTTTTCTGTATGCTATCCTTAGCGGATTACGCTCTTTCCCTTATTTTTGTTTATCGTAATCCCGGCAGCTATTTTTTTCTGTACGCTGCCTTTAGCGGATTACGCTCTTTCCCTTATTTTTATTTTCTGCACTAATAGTGCTTGTAAGCTGTTGATTATTTTTTCTTCAGGAAGCTCATCATACCACGCAGCTGTGCGCCAACCTGTTCAGCCTGGGTTGCTGCAGCACGACGACGCATAGCGTTGAATTGCGGACGGCCGCATTGGTTTTCCAGCAGCCATTTCTTAGCAAAGGTACCATCCTGAATTTCAGCCAGAACCTGTTTCATAGCAGCTTTGGTTTCAGCAGTGATGATGCGCGGACCGGTTACATAGTCGCCGTATTCAGCGGTATCGGAGATGGAATGACGCATTTTAGCCATGCCGCCTTCATACATCAGGTCAACAATCAGCTTCATCTCGTGCATGCATTCGAAGTATGCACTTTCAGGCTCATAGCCAGCTTCTACCAAGGTTTCAAAGCCTGCGTTCATCAGAGCGCAAACGCCGCCGCAGAGAACTGCCTGCTCGCCGAAGAGGTCGGTTTCGGTTTCTTCACGGAAGGTGGTTTCCAAAGCGCCTGCACGGGTGCCGCCAATGCCTTTAGCATAAGCCAGAGCCAGATCATGAGCCTTGCCGGTCGGGTTTTGGTAAGCAGTTACCAGAACAGGAACACCGCTGCCTTCGGTATAGGTACGACGAACCAGATGGCCGGGGCCTTTAGGAGCAACCATGAATACGTCTACATCAGCAGGCGGAACAATCTGACCGAAGTGAATGTTGAAGCCGTGTGCAAAAGCCAGTGCATTGCCAGCCTCCAGGTTCGGAGCGATATCTTTTTTATATGTAGCAGCCTGCTTTTCATCCGGAATCAGCATCATGATGATATCGGCAGCCTTAGCAGCTTCTGCGGTAGTCATAACCTTCAGGCCGGCAGCTTCTGCCTTAGCTTTGGATTTGGAGCCTTCATACAGGCCTACAACTACGTTTACGCCGCTCTCCTGCAGGTTCAGTGCATGTGCATGGCCTTGAGAACCATAACCGATAATAGCAACTGTTTTGCCATTCAATAATTCCAGATTCGCATCGTTGTCATAATACATTTTAACCATTGTTATTACCTCTTTCTTTTCCCTTATTTTAATATATAAATTTAATAAAAATTTTCCCTTATTTATAGCTGTTTATCTGCATCTGTTAATCTTGACGAAGTCATCTACCGCAGCACCGGCTGCCACCATAGGCTCTACCAGATCACCCTGCTCTACAATTACTTCAATCAGGAAGGGCTTGTCAGCCTCGCGCGCCGCCTTCAGCGCCTCCTTAAATTCCTTGCAGGTCGCTGCTCTGCGTCCGCCTGCACCGCAGGAATGAGCAAAGCCAATGAAGTCAAATTCTGTCAGCAGCGTATTGGAGTAATGCTCGTTGTAGAAGAGCTGTTGCCATTGACGGACCATGCCTAAGCAGCTGTTATTAATAACAATACTGATAAGCTTTTTGCCTTCACGCGCTGCCGTATACAGCTCCATGCCGGTCATTTTGAAGCCGCCGTCACCGCAGACGTGCACTACCTGCTTATCAGGCTCGGCAAAGGCTGCACCAAGCGCACCGGGGAGACCGAAGCCCATCGTACCGCAGCCACCGCTCGTCAGATGGTGACGCGGTTTATCAACAACTAAATGCTGTGCTGCCCACATCTGGTTCTGACCAACGTCAGTTACATAAATCGGATTTTCTCCTTCAAAGCTGCGGCTCAGCTCCTTCATCAGCCAGGGCGCTGTCAGTCGGTCACCTGCCAGCAGGCTGCGATCCTCTGTTGCATCCCAGGCCTTAATCTGCTGCCACCAATCGGCGTGTGCTGCCTTCTGCACCAACGGCAGCAGGCTTTGCAGTGTCTGTTTTACATCACCCATTACGGAAAGGCTTGTTGCTATATTTTTATCTATTTCCGTCGGGTCGATATCAAGCTGGATAATCGTCTTTTGTCCTACGTAACGGTTACGGTCACCGGTTACACGGTCGCTGAAGCGGCTGCCGGCTACTACCAGCACATCAGCCTGCGCTACAGCCATGTTGGAAGCGATATGACCATGCATGCCAGTAAGGCCCAAGGAGCGTTCGTCAGACTCAGGATAAACGCCGATGCCCATCAGCGTATTTACTACCGGCAAATCAGCTTTTTGGGCCAGCTCCAGCAGTTCTTCCTGCGCGCCGCTGTTAACAGCGCCGCCGCCAACCAGCAGTACCGGACGCTGTGCCTTGTTCAGCACTGCCGCTGCCTGCTGCAGCTGCTCCGGTGTTGCCTGCGGCAACTCCTCCGCTTCAGAAGCCGCCTGCGGCTCGCTCCATTCCAGCTCCTCAACCTGCACGCTGCTTGGAATATCCACCAGCACAGGTCCCGGTCTGCCCTCCTGCGCCAAGGCAAATGCTTTGCGCAGTGCCGGCAGAAGCTCTTCCTTGCTGCGTACCAGCATATTATATTTGGTAATCGGCATTGTAACGCCGACAATATCAATCTCCTGGAAGGAATCGCGTCCCAGCATGCTTACGCCAACCTGACCGGTAATCGCTACCAGCGGAATGGAATCAAGATAAGCAGTTGCCAGGCCGGTAACAATGTTTGTGGCACCGGGACCGGATGTTGCGATACATACACCGGTTCTGCCGCTCGCACGGGCATAACCGTCAGCTGCGTGAATAGCGCCCTGTTCATGTGCTGTCAGCACATTTTTCAGCGGAGCATCATACAATGCATCATACAGCGGAATCACGGCGCCTCCGGGATAACCGAAGACTGTATCTACGCCCTGCTCCAAAAGGACCTTTACAATGGCTTCTGAGCCCTTCAGCTTCATCAGTCCGTCCTCCTTACGCCATAGTAGCTACAGACTCAACTGCAACCTGCTTAGCCAGCAGCTTGGCAACCTGAGCAGCTGCTACATCTGCCAACTGGATTTCCAGCTTCAAACGATTTTCTTCTGCATCCATGCGCAGGGAGCGTACCTGAGCACCTTGCTTGGAAAGCACACGCAATACACGCGGCAATAAAGTTTCATCATTCTGACCAGTTACCAATACCTTTTCAAACATGTTAATTCCTCCTATCAAGAACACCTTCATTTTCTACTTCGTCAATTATCTTTTGATGGACTTTTCAGGAGTAGTATTAAAAAAACGCCCCTGCATATATGCAGGGGCGTATAATACGCGGTACCACCCTAATTTATTACTTTCAGCACCAGTCCATCAACCGGCTCGGAAATAACGCATCCGTTGCGCATCAGTCTACTTGCAAAGCTTTCGCTGACGAGTTCATGGGTGATTTAATCAATAAGGCTTCGTACCGGTTTGCACCAGACACCGGCTCTCTAAAACTCTACGCTTATCTTTAGTCCCAATCATAACCTTTGGTTTGCGATTTGAAATTACTGATACTATACACCCATCTAAATCGTTTGTCAACACCTTTTTGCAAAATTTTACATTTTTCTTCTTTTAGTCACTGTATATGAACATTTTCAGCCTTTTGTCTATTGCACGTAAACTAATCAAATGATTAAAAATTTCGCGTTACTTTTCAGTAGACAAAGTACACTAATATCCATTACGCAAAAACATGTTAAAGACGCTGTTTTGTATCGTTTAAAACAAAAGACTTCCCAAAAATTTTTGGGAAGCCCTTGAATTTTAATTTCAGATATTCTTCAATTTTGCAGCTACATTCTCTTTGATTGCAGCAGCATATTCAGCATGATGCGCCTCCAGGAAAGCCTTCATGTCAGCAGCAACATTGCCTTCTTCCTTCGGATTCAGCGCCTTTCTGTAGCCAAGCACCAGTGCGCGGTCGGCAGCGTCTGCTGTCGGCTCACAACCACAGGCAGCACACAGCTTGCCGAACAGGTCGGCATCCAGAGCTTTGGCAAGCTCTATTGCGCTCATCCAGAGGATATTGTTCATTTTGAAATGAACCTTGCCCTTCAGATATTTCATAGCAGCAGCAGTATCTTCCATAGCGATATCCGCATTTTTAAAGCTCAGACGATAGCCGAAGGTGTCGGCAATCTCGCAGTGCAGCTGCAGGTTATCGTTTACCGCCTCTGCGTCCTTCAGCGGGTCGAGGCAGATAGAGCTCAGCTTAATACCGTTACGCTGCAGCTCGTTACCAATCAGATAATGCTCCTGCGGAGTCAGCACCTTACCGGGCTTGGACAGATCCAGCTCAAAGTCAATATCCCACGGAGTATTTTTCAAATAGGAGTTGTAGATGAACTGGATATGCATAATTGCTTCGCCGTATTCCAGAACAATGCGGTGCAGCTGATTTTCCGTAAAAGTAATCTTGCTGGTGCCAACCTTGAACTCAGCGTTCAGATAGGAAGCATGCACAGCAGCACGGAAGGTTTCGTTGAACTGCTCAAAGCGTTTATCAACAGCCTCGTCGGACAGCTTTTCAATGCCCAGGTCAATCTTATCACTGCAGTCAAAGCCAATCATGCTGTAGCCATAAAGCAGAGCCTTAACGATTTCCTCTTCGGTTTTCAGGCCGGCAGCATTAGCGCCGTAGCCTTCCTTGTAGCCCTCTTCGAGCACGCCCCAGGTTGCGGTATCCACAGCCTGTACAAAATAGCGCTGCAGAGCCTCGCTGTCCTCGGTAGTAAAATCAACCAATACCGGTTTCAGCTGACGTTTGCCGAACAGCTCCGCCACAACAGCATCTGCCTCGCCCAGCCAATCGCTGAAGCCGATGCTGGCACCCTTAGTGCCACAGGCAGTCGGTGCGGTCCATTTAACATAGCGGCGCACCAGCGCAGCATTATTTGCATTCAGTGCCATAACAGAAACATGTACGTCTTTAACGTCTGCTTCCTTTTCAACATCCTTCCACAGTGCGCTCAGCGCAGCTTCACCCTTCGCAGCAAAAGCCAGGCGCTTGCCTTCCTGAGTATTTACCAGTGCCAGCCAGCTACCCTGTACATCACACAAAGAAGTTTCTATAACTTCACCTGCAGCCTCACGCAAAGCTGCCAATGCATCCATTTGCTTTAATGCCATAACCTAATCTTCCTCCATTTACTTACAATTAGTCATAATAATATTATGAACAAAAATCGTCTATTACGCAAGCAAAAACTTTGCAGACAGCAAAAAAACTTGCGTTTGTATACAAAATACCACCTCAGCAATAGGAAATTATCTTGTTTTCCTGGAAAATATATCCCCTGTTTCCGATATTTAGTGTAAGGTTATCAACAGTATCAACAGACTTATCCACAGTTTTTGTGCATAACTTTTAGTTATGCAGAGTGTTATCCACCAGCCTCTGAGAAAAAAGTGGCTTGTTTACAAGGATTTTACGCAATTATCAACATGTTATGCACAATCTGTGGATAACTTTAATAACAACTAGGGGGAGATTTCCACAACACTATATCTAGGTGTCCCGCTTCGTCCCGCTCACAAGCAAAACAGTCTTTTAAAACGTCAAAAACAGCGAACAAACTATTATTTGTCGCTGTTTACGATGCAAAATTAAATTTTATTCTGCTTACCAAAGATTAAGCAGATGCTGCAAAAGCAGGCTCACAAACGTAATGCCTGCCCAACAGCCAAGACCGAGTCCCAAAGGCTTGCTGCTTGTTGTCACAAGCTTGACGATATTCGTATTCAGACCTACCGCAGCCATTGCCATAACGATAAAGAACTTACTGAGCCATTTGAGCGGTGCAAAAACCTCTGCTGCTACGCCCATGCTTGTCGCCAACGTAGTGATAAGCGAAGCCAGTACGAAGTACAGTATAAAGCTCGGCACAATGCTCCTGATATTAACCTCATGATTTGCACCCTGTTCACGCTTACCTGCAAGATAGCCTAAAACCAAGGTAATCGGAATAATCGCCAGCGTACGCGTCAGCTTTACCGTCACCGCCTTATCCAG
>OLGV01000926.1_pt1 | contig 10554 bp, 9 predicted proteins | sample 1605761 | NCBI WGS metagenome assembly OLGV01 (sample SAMN03283245) | human gut metagenome | biome: human-associated habitat; material: feces | host: Homo sapiens | place: Peru | collected 2012
GTGTGGTGGGCGGCATGGAAACTCGTTTCCAATGACGCAAAGCGCACAGTTGCACCGCCAAATGCGAAGCATTCCACGTTGCTCCAAGGCTGTTTTTTATGTTTTTGTTTTTGATTACATTCACGATTCGTCAACAATGCATAATCTATCCCCAAGACTTTTCCACTGAGCCGAAAAGTGCCTGTGTGGGGCGTTGGTGCGGTGATGTGTTTGCCGATATGTTAAAAAGTGCCTAATGTTCTGATTTGCTTGTTATAATTCTTGGATTTTTTCGTAACTTTGTAGTTCAATTTAAAGAAGTTCGCACCGAGTCATCGGGGTTTGATATTTTAAAATAGTATTGTACAAAGGTTTTACCCAATTTTTCCGTAAAATCCACGCACACATAAAAAACATTAGTAAAGTGAATTTGTTTCAATCTTGGCGAAAAGCCGCATTTATCATTACGTTAGCCACAATCGCAGCCACCACCATATCGTGCACTAATAAAGCGGGAGCGTCGATATTCGACTCCACCCCCGACGACACTATTGCGCCCACACTCACCACTCGTGGACCAATGATGATTATGGAGGGCGAGCCTCACGACTCCACCTTCCTGACGCGTGGCGTGAAATATTCCGACAATTCGGGCGAGGCAAAACTCACCATCGACGCTTCGAAGGTGAACTGGAACCGACAGGGCATCTACGAGGTGACCTACTCGGTGAACGACTCTGCCCACAATGTGACCACCGTGACCGAACAACTCCGTGTGGTGGGCAAAAACGAGAAAATCGTATATCTCACTTTCGACGACGGCCCATCGGTGTGCACCGACCAGATATTGAACATTCTGCGCCAAGAGAGGGTGAAAGCCACATTCTTCGTCACTGCCCAGTTCACCCCCTACCTCAACCGTATGGCAGCCATTGCCAAAGACGGCCATGAGGTGGCAATCCACACCTATTCGCACAATTTCAAAATCTATAAAAGCATCGACTCATACTTTGCCGACCTCAACAAACTCAACGACTTGATTGAGAAATACACCGGCAAGCGTGCGCGCATCATGCGTTTCCCCGGCGGTAGCAGTAACTCGATTTACCGCAAATACAATTCCGACCCTAAATTTATGGACCGCCTATGCGTGGCTTTGCTCGACAGCGGCTATCAGTTTGTGGACTGGAACCTTGATTCGGGCGATGCGCGCGGCAACAACATTGCTGCCGACCGACTCGTGCGCTCGGCTTGTGGCTCGCGACACAACATTCAGTGCCTTTTGATGCACGACACCGGCGCAAAGCGCACCACCGTCACGGCATTGCCACAAATTATCCACTACTTCAAGCAGCATGGCTACGAGTTTGGCGTGCTCAACAGCGTGGACTATCAATGTTGGCATGGTGGAGCGAAGAAGAAAGCCCGCCTCGAAGCGCTCAGAAAGAGCGGCAACGCTGCACTTGCGCCAGTTAAGACTGAAAAGCCTGCCAAGGTGGAGAAAAAGACGGTGAAAACCGATTCAGCCGCACCAGTGGCAGCGAAGCCAGTCACCAAACCAGCCACCACAGCACCTGCCACGGCAAAGTCAGCCACCACCAAAACGGCACCAGCCACCAAACCAGCGGCTGCCGTGAAGCCAGCGGAGAAGCCTGCAGCACACAGTCATGTGGAGAGCAAAACCCCTGCCCACCACACGCCCTCGCACCCCAAGGCAAAGCACGACTCCATCTCCCATCAATAAAATGGCACGCGTGCTATAGCACATGCGCGAAATGGATAATAAAGGAAACTGATGCCCACAGCATCAGTTTTTTTTATGGGTGAGAAAAAGAAAAATGGGATAAGGAAGGAGGGAGCAAGGATTTTTTTGTAAATTTGCTTTTTAAATATGATGGAAGAAGAATTTGACATAAGAAAGGAGCGTATTCGCAGCGACCAAGATGTGGAAAAGGCTCTGCGACCGGTGCGATTTGAGGATTTTTCGGGTCAGGATAAGATTCTGGAAAATCTGCGCGTGTTTGTCGCAGCCGCACGTATGCGTGGCGAAGCGCTCGACCACACTCTTTTCTATGGCCCTCCGGGGTTGGGTAAAACCACACTCAGCAACATCATCGCCAACGAACTGGGCGTGGGCTTCAAGGTCACCTCTGGCCCTGTGCTCGACAAGCCGGGCGACTTGGCTGGTTTGCTCACCTCGCTGGAGGAAAACGATGTGCTGTTTATCGACGAAATTCACCGTCTGAGCCCTGTGGTGGAGGAATACCTCTATTCGGCGATGGAGGACTACCGCATCGACATTATGATCGACAAGGGACCGGGCGCACGATCGGTGCAACTCTCGCTTGCGCCATTCACGCTCATCGGTGCCACCACCCGCAGCGGCTTGCTCACCTCACCACTGCGTGCGCGCTTCGGCATCAACTGCCACTTGGAATACTACAGCCACGAGGTGCTGGAGCAGATTGTGAAGCGTTCGGCTCGATTGCTCAACGTGCCCATCACCGACGAGGCTGCACTTGAAATTTCGCTCCGCAGCCGTGGCACTCCACGTATCGCCAACTCGCTCCTGCGCCGTGTGCGCGACTTCGCCCAAGTGAAAGGCTCCGGTAAAATCGACACCACCATTGCCCGCTATGCACTTGAGGCACTGAATATCGATAAATACGGACTCGACGAAATCGACAATAAAATTTTGCTCACCATCATCGACAAGTTTAAGGGCGGTCCCGTTGGGCTCAACACCATTGCCATGTCGATGAGCGAAGACCCCGGCACCATCGAGGAAGTGTATGAGCCATATCTTGTGAAAGAGGGCTTCATCAACCGCACGCCTCGTGGACGCGAAGTGACCGAACTCGCCTACAAGCACCTGAAGCGACACCGCATTACCGAGCAGGGCAACATTTTTGACTAAAATGTAGATTACATTCACACGAATTAAATATATACATATATAGAATATAAAAAAACACTATCACTGTGGCTACTAATTTAAAATCTCTTGCAAAAGACACTGCGATATACGGTGTGAGCAGCATTTTTGGGCGCTTCCTCAATTATCTGCTCGTGCCACTCTACACCGCCACACTCTCTGCCGCCTCTGGTGGCTATGGCGTGATCACCAACCTCTACGCGTGGACTGCGCTGCTGCTGGTGATTCTCACCTATGGTATGGAAACCACATTCTTCCGCTTCGCCAACAAAGCCGACGAGGATGCCGAAAAGGTGTATAGCACCACGCTGGTGTCGGTGGGCGCAACGGCACTGATGTTTGTAGCAGCCGTTGTGGGCTTCCTGCCCGGCATCTCGTCAGCCCTCGGCTATGCCGACCATCAGTCGTGGGTGGTGTCGATGGCTATTATCGTGGCACTCGACGCGTTCCAAGCCATACCGTTTGCCTATCTCCGCTATAAAAAGCAGCCTATCAAGTTCGCAGGGCTGAAATTGGCGTTTATTTTTATCAATATTCTGCTCAATCTGCTCTACTTCCTGATATTGCCAGCCATGAAGTGCAACCTTTTCGGCATCTACGACGACCACTTCACGCTCAATGTGGGCTATGTGTTCTACATCAACCTCGTGACCACAGGCGCCATCACCTTCCTCTTTTGGAAAGAACTGCTTTGCATCAAATGGCGCTTCGACTGGGCATTGCTCAAGCGCATGTTGGGCTACAGTTGGCCAATCTTAGTGCTCGGCATCGCCGGTATTCTCAACCAAGCCGCCGACAAGATTTTGTTCCCCATCATCTACGAGGCTGCCGACCAGCAGAAGCAACTGGGCATCTACGGCGCGGCTGTGAAGGTGGCAATGATTATGGCACTGATTACTCAAGCGTTCCGCTACGCCTACGAGCCGTTTGTGTTTGGCAAGAGCAAGGACAAGGACAACAAAGACACCTACGCCAAGGCGATGAAATACTTTATCATGTTCACCCTTTTCGCATTCCTGGCAGTGATTGCCGGCATCGACGTGCTCAAACACATCATTGCCCCCGACTACTGGGAGGGCTTGAAGGTGGTGCCTATTGTGATGGCGGCAGAAATCATGATGGGTGTGTATTTCAACCTCTCATTCTGGTATAAACTCATCGACAAGACCATCTGGGGCGCAGTGTTCTCGTTTGTGGGTTGTGCCGTGCTTTTCGCCATCAACTTCATCTTCGTGCCCAAGTATGGCTATATGGCTTGCGCGTGGGGCGGATTCGCTGGCTATGGCACCGCCATGGTGATTAGTTACTTCGTGGGACAGAAGCATTACCCGATTGCCTACCCGATGAAAGATATCGGCATCTACACCGGGCTCGCCGCCGTGCTGTTTGTGGCCATGCTGTGGCATCCGTTCGGCACCGCCGTGCTCGACACGGTGTATCGCTGCGTGCTGATGATGGTGTTCTTCGTGGTGATGTTCCGCCGCGAGCACATGGGCGAAATGTTCCAGAAGTTGCTTGTAGTGGGCAGATTCTTCCGATAAGCAGAGTTTTTTATACATTTTTGCATTTATATAAGGTGCAGTTTTATCGGAATTATTTTATCTTTGTATCTGCAATTTTTCAACTACACTCATGTTGCTTCATAGCTCTTGGCTAAAATATACGCTTTCTGTGTTGCTGCTCACCGTGGTGGCCGGCATTTCGTGCGCGCAGGTGACCGTGAACGGTTCGTCGGCAAATCTGATTTACGACGGCATCGACGTGTCGAGCTATCAGAAAGACATCGACTGGAGCGCGACGGCTAAGGACAAGAACATCAAATTCGTGTATGTGAAAGCCACCGAGGGCGCCACCTATCGCTCCCGACACTATCAATACAACATTGAGAATGCGCGCCAATACGGCATTAACGTGGGCGCATACCACTTCTTCCGCCCAAATGTGCCGGTGGAGAAGCAGTTTCGCAACTTCACCTCCGTGGTGAAGAAGGAGGACCAGGACTTGATTCCGCTTATCGATGTGGAGGTGCGTGGCAACAACCTCACGGTGAAGGCGCTGGTGGATTCTGTGCTTGCCTTTGCCGACAAACTGGAAGACCACTATGGCTGCAAACCGATGATTTACACCGGTCACGCATTCTATAATTCTTTCTTGAGTGGAAAAATCTCGGGTTATCCGCTGTTCATTGCCCGCTATTCAAAAGTGGAGCCTCGACTTATGGGCGGTGCCAACTGGGTGCTGTGGCAATTCTCCGAAAAGGGCGTGATAGCCGGTATCGACCACGCTGTGGACCTTTGCCGCTTCAATAAGGGTTGCGGTTTGAAGGACATTCTCATCAGTGGCAGAAAGGTGCGCTCACGCACGCACGCCACTGCACATAAGGAGAAGAAGCCCGAACCTGCGGCGGAGGAGAAAAAGGAAGTGAAGCCAAATCCAGAGCAGGAAAAACTCGACAAGGAGGCGCGCAAACGTGCCGAAAAGCGAAAAGCCGAGGAGAAGAAAGAGGCTGAGCGACTGGCTAAGCAGAAGGAAAAACTCAGAAAACTCAAGGAAAAAGAGCAGAAAGAGGCTGCCAAGCAGGAGCAAAAGCGCCGCGAAAAGGCAGCAAAAGAAGCACGCAAGCGTGCCGAGAAAGAGGAAAAAATGCGTCAGGAGCAAGCCAAGCGCGAGCAAAAGGAGCGTGAGGAATTCCTGAAGAAGAAAGATAAGGAACGCCAAGAGGCCAAAGCGCGTCAAGAGGAGCAGGCGAAAGCCGACCGCCAGCGAAAGCAGAAGCAGGAAAATCAGGCTCGCAAACGCGAAGAAATGAAGCGCGCCCAAGAAAAGGCGGCAAAGAAGCAAAGCCAAAACCAAAAGGCAAAAAATCAAGGCCGACGCGTGAACCAAAGCAGTCCCGACAACGACGACATCTATTATTAGCACAATAAAATAACCGACCGCAATCGCGGCCGGTTATTTTTTATATTTTCTTCACGATTGGGCTATAGCCCAATCGTGGTAATCGTGGGGGCGTTATTTGTATTCATCGCCGTAGGTGGCTTTCACTTCGCGCACATAGGTGCGGATTTTCTGTTCCTTGCTGCGTGGCACGATGAGCAGGGCGTTGTCGCTGTCGGCGATGATATAGTCGTCGAGTTCCGACACAATCACCAACTTGTCGCCTTGGGTCGATACGATATTGTTGTGGCTGTTCATCATCATCGTTTTTGTGCCTTGCAGCACATTGCCGTCGTGGTTCTTTGGGCTTACATCGTAGAGCGAGCCCCATGTGCCGAGATCGGTCCAGCCGATGCCGTCAACACGGAGCACCGTCACATTGTCGGCCTTTTCTAGCACGGCGTAGTCGATGGAAATGCTCTGGCTTGCAGAGTAAATCTCTTTGATGAAATCCTCTTCCTTGTCGGTGCCGTAGATGCCTTCGCCCTCACGGAACTTCGGCGACACCTTGGCGGCGTTGTCGTTGAGTGCCTTGATAATGGAAGTGGCACTCCAGAAGAAGATGCCGGTGTTCCAGTAAAACTCGCCGCTATCCACAAACACCTTCGCCAACTCCAAGTCGGGCTTTTCGGTGAATGTTTTCACCATTGCGAAATCACCATCGATTTCACGCCCCTGCTGAATGTAGCCGTAGCGGGTTTCGGGGTGGGTGGGTTTCACGCCAAAGGTGAGCAGCGTGTCGTGGTGCTCGATAAACTCGAACGCCTTTTCCACACTCTCGCGAAATTCGTCGGCACGCAGAATGATATTGTCGCACGGAGCCACCATGATTTTTGCGTCGGGGTTGAGTGCCTTGATATGGTAGGCTGCCCAGGCGTTGCCTGGTCCAGTGCGTCGGTGTGCTGGCTCGCACAATATCTGTCTGTCGGTGATTTCGGGCACTTGCTCCTTCACCAGGTCCACATATTCGCTGCGAGTGAGCATAATAATATTTTCTTGTGGAATAATACCTTTCAATCGCACTACGGTGAGTTGTAGCAACGACTGACCTGTTCCAAGGAAATCAATAAATTGCTTGGGCATCTGTGTACGGCTCTTAGGCCACAGGCGGCTTCCACATCCACCGCACATGATCACACAGTATCTGTTCTTCTCGGTCATATCTGGTTTTTACTTGGTTGCGTAAATGAATATGCTAATTTAGCGAAATTTTTCCATAATAACGCATATTATCACAGAATATTATAGCAAAAACCGATTATTTTTGATTTTTTAATTTTTGGTGTGTTTTATTCCACATTGCCGTGCCAAACCATCAGTGCGAAAAAGGCGACGAGGGCGGCAATCACCACCCATGCCATGAGTTTGAAGCGGAGACTTGCTGGCTCGTGCTTTTGAGGAATGAAGTGTGGCACTTTCACGAACGGAAGTGCGGCGAGTGTGTTTCCCTCGGTTTGTGTGGTTTTGCTTTGCTCTGGGGCTTTCTGTGTGGCGCGCTGTGGTGCGGCTGAGGATGCGGTTGAGGCTGTGGCGCTCACTTCGGCAAATGGCAGTGGCGCACCGCAGAATGGGCAGAAATTCAGTCCACGCGCTGGCAGACCCTTGCCACAGGTGGAGCAGAATGCCACCTCGCTGTGGGGATTGGGGGCAGCGGCCGCTTCAGGAGCAGGTTCAGCCACGGCTGGCGACTCCTTAGGCAGTTTGCCCACATCTACCGTAAACTCGCTCACGCACTGCGGGCAAATCACCACACCACCGCTGGCAGTGAGTTTTGCCACCGTCAGTGTCTGCTTTTTCCCGCAATGTGGGCATCTAAGTTCCATAGGAGTGAGCGTTCGTCGTTTGTTATCCAAATGCAAAGATACAAAAATTATTTGATGTGGGAGGACTTTCGTTTTATTGCGCTGGTGCGGAGTGTTTTCTCTTTTCCTTTTCGCCCTTTCGATGAACTTCCTTCTCGCTCTTGCGAAGCATCTCTTTTTCGTTTTTACGGTATGCCTCTGCCGACTGGTTGAGCGATGCTCTTGCGGCGTTGTATTCTTCGTTAAATTCCTCGTCGGTCAACTGGTAGTCGGGGTCGTCTTTGTGTCGGCTGGCGAGTTGGTCGTTCGCCTCTTTCGCCTTGCTGCGGTTGTCAAGAATCTGGTAGATGTTGATTTTGTTCATCAACGCCTGGTCCACCGCCACGGCATTGTCGGCGCTGTCGGCAATCACCTTGTCGCACCTGCTCAACGCACGCTCAGCGTAGATGTTCATCGAGTCGAGTTTGCCCTCCATGCGGAATTTTCCGGCGTAGAACTGGAGGCGCACAAAGTCGTCGGGGTTGTTGCTGAGCAATCGTTCCTGAATTTCCATCGCCTCAAGCATGTTGCCGCTCATGGCGAGCAGTTGCGCGCGCGTGAGAGCGGTGTTGAAGCGTCCTTGCTGTGTGGTGTCGAGCCGCTCAATGCTGTCGTTGATACTCATTGCCTGTTGCAGAAGTTTTGGATCGGGGTTTTCGCCGAATTGCTCCATGAGCATGCGCACTTCCTCGGTCATTGTGGCAATTCGCTCACTGGTGGGAGTGGGCGCGGCACTGGTTGTGGCCACCGTGTCGGTTCCACTGCTTGTCGTTTTGCGTTCGCCACTACCATCGCAACACCACAGTAGCGGCATCATGCCCATTGCCAAAAGAATCTTTTTCACTTTAGATAAATAAATTTAAGAATTGCAAAAGTGATATTGCTCGCTTTTCGACCGCAAATTTACTCAAATTAAGCATATAACTGATGCGTTTTCGCTCTTTTTTGAAAAATAATCCGCAAATTACTTTTAAATCACAATAATTACTATTAATTTTGCGAGCTGAAACTATAGAAAATTTTTTAGTTAAAAACATAATATGGCTAAACAGAACAACAAACAAGCTCGTACAACTGTTGACGAAGTGAACGAAACGCTCACCTCATGGGAACAGAAACTTGAAAACAACAGAAAGCTCATCTACGGTGGTGTTGGTGCTATCGTTGCAGTATTTGCAGCTGTTGCAATCTTTATCATGGTTCGCAACAATGGTATGCAAGACGCTCAAAATATGGTCAACAAGGCCGATATGGAATATGTGACTAAGGGCGACTCTGCAGGTCTTGCAGCTTACAAGAAGGCTGCCAACGAATCATACGCTCCTGCTAACCGCGCAGCACAAATGGCAGCAACTATTCTTTACAAGCAAAAGAAATACGATGAAGCCATCCAACTTCTCGAAGGCTCAAGCTTCAACGGTAAGATTATGGGTCCTGCTGCTCAATCACTCTTGGCTGACTGCTATGTGAACAAGAAAAACTACGACAAGGCCATCTCTAACTACGATAAGGCTATCAAGCAAGCTGGCGACAACGAATCACTCACTCCTATCATCATGAAGAAGAAGGCTACAGTGCTTCACGCCACCAAGAAATACGACGACGAACTCGCCGTGTATGAGGCTATGAAAACTCAATTCCCACGCACCGCTCTCGGTATGAACATCGACAAATACATTGAGCGCGCTAAGGCTTCAAAGTAAGAGTTGACCACTTTTAATTAAGTAAGATATAGAGGTTGGATTAATCGCCGAGCGGTTGTCCAACCTTTTTTTGGCAGTTGGCGCAAAACTCGCTATTTTTGCATTACGAAATCACAAACAAGTATCAAATACACAAAAAAACAGGACAAACTATGAAGGCAATTTATAAGCGTGTGCTTCTCAAACTCAGTGGTGAATCGCTCCAGGGCGAGCAAGGCTTCGGCATCGACCCACAGCGTGTGGCTGACTATTGCGAGCAAATCAAGGAATTGGTTGACGATGGCGTGCAAGTGGCTATCGTGATTGGTGGCGGCAACATTTTCCGCGGACTGAAAGGCGCGGCGCAAGGCTTCGACCGTGTGAAGGGCGACCAGATGGGCATGTTGGCTACCGTAATCAATTCTATCGCATTGAGTTCGGGGCTCGACGCAGTGGGCCAGCCATCGAAGGTGCTCACCGCCATCAACATGTTCCCAATCGGCGAGCAGTACAGCAAGTGGCGTGCTATCGAGGCAATGGAGCAAGGCAAGGTGGCAATCATGTCGTGCGGCACTGGCAACCCATTCTTCACCACCGACACCGGCTCGGCGCTCCGTGGCATTGAAGTGGAGGCAGAAGTGATGCTCAAGGGCACCCGTGTTGACGGTATCTACACCGCCGACCCTGAAAAGGACCCAACAGCCACCAAGTTCGACAAAATCACCTACGACGAAATCTACAACCGCAACCTCAAGGTGATGGATATGACAGCCACCATCATGTGTAAGGAAAACGGACTCCCAATCCATGTTTTCAACATGGACGTGAAGGGCAATCTCCGCAAAGTGCTCGCCGGCGAGCCATGCGGCACCCTCGTTACCCTCAAGTAACCCCTATTTCCTCACACATCCATTCCCCATACAGCCCCAATCCGCGTGCAGGATTGGGGCTTGCTTTTTCGGTTCAGTGGAAAAATACTGGGGGCACAGAAACAAAAAACATAAAAAACAGCCTTTTAGCGATGCCAGTGCTTCGCACCAGTCGTTAGTGCTGTGGCATGTCTGATTTCAAGCTGGGGCTTGAATCAGCCACACCACACCCCTAACGCCGCCCTCTTACGAGGTCGGTGGCATCGCCAAAAGGATAAAAACCTCTCGCCTTCGGCGAAAAACCAAACCCG
>OLGV01000927.1_pt1 | contig 10548 bp, 9 predicted proteins | sample 1605761 | NCBI WGS metagenome assembly OLGV01 (sample SAMN03283245) | human gut metagenome | biome: human-associated habitat; material: feces | host: Homo sapiens | place: Peru | collected 2012
GATGATGTCCCTCGCGCCGGCAAGGGCTTCCTCGCCGCTCTTCACCTTGTCGTTGATGAACTTGGCGGCGTCGGATTGCGGGTCGCGGGTGCGGACGTTCCACATGAGGTCGGCGAGCGGTTCCAGCCCGGCTTCCTTGGCCATGGTCGCCCTTGTCCGGCGTTTCGGCCGGAACGGGAGGTAGAGGTCTTCAAGCTCGGTCGTGCTGATGCAGTTCTCGATCTTCTCCCTGAGCGGGTCCGTGAGCGCTCCGGCTTCGGCTATGGTCTTGAGGATGGTCTCCTTGCGTTTTTCCATCTCGTCGAAGACATCGGCCCAGTGGCGCACTTCCGCCACCTGCGCGTCGTCCATGCCTCCAGTCTTCTCTTTGCGGTAGCGGCTGATGAAAGGGATGGTGTCGCCTTCGGCGAACATCTCTATGCAGTTCTCTACCTGCCAGGTCTTGAGCTCCAGCAGAGAGGCTATGTGGTTGAGGTATAAATCTTTCATTGTTTCGGGAGGATTTTCCGGAATCTCAGTGCCAGCACGCCCCAGAAGGCTTCTCCGAAGATGCTTCCAGACATTTTGGAAGTACCTTCCTTGCGGTTCACGAACACTACCGGCACTTCCTCTATGCGGAATCCGAGTTTCCTGGCGGTGTATTTGAGTTCTATCTGGAAGCCGTATCCTTTCATCTTTACGGCGTCGAGGTCGATGGCCTCCAGTACTTTGCGCGAGTAGCAGACGAAGCCTGCCGTGCTGTCATAGATCCTGAATCCGAGGACGGTGCGGACATAGATTGAGGCGCAGTAGGAGATGAGGATGCGCGAGATGGGCCAGTTCACGACGTTGATGCCGTCGCAGTAGCGGGAGCCGACGGACATGTCCGCCCTGCCTTCCGCCACCGGTCTGAGCAGTCTCGGGAGATCCTCCGGGTTGTGGGAGAAGTCGGCGTCCATCTCGAAGATGTAGTCGTAGCCGTGCTCAAGCGCCCACTTGAAGCCTGTGATGTAGGCTGTGCCGAGGCCCAGCTTGCCGCTGCGCTCGAGGATGAAGAGGCGGTCGGCGAACTCGTCGCTGATGAGGCGCTTCACGATGGCTGCGGTGCCGTCGGGACTGCCATCGTCGATTACAAGAATGTGGAAACACTTCTCAAGTGCGAACACCGCGCGTATTATCTTCTCGATGTTCTCCTTCTCGTTATATGTCGGTATGATTACGATACTGTCGCTTTTGTTCATAGTCTTGTTGTTGAAATGGTTTTACATTGTCAACTCGTAACTCGTCTACTTGTAACTCGTTTACTTGTCAACTCGTCAACTAAAATGCAAATGTACGAAATGTATTCGACACAAGTGCGCTTGTTGCGTTAAAAAACGTGTTTTTATGCGTGTTACTGGTCGGGATTCTCTACAAAACCCTGATATTTCTCCTCAAGTCCGCTCATCACCACCTTGTAGCTCTCCTCTTCAAGATACTTGATGTTGTCTGCACCCTTGCCAATAGGCTGTATCGGCTTGTGGATAGTGAGGCGCAGCGGATGCCATATCACCCACTTCATGTCGCGTGTACGAGGCATGACGTCGAACGAGCCGTTGATGGTGAGCGGCACTACGGGCAGCTCGATGTCGTCGGCGAGCATGAATGCGCCGCGTTTGAATACGCCCATGTGCCCGGTGAACGTGCGCGCTCCCTCGGGGAATACAACGAGCGACATGCCGCCCTGCAGCGTCTGTCGTGCGCTGTCGTATGTGGCTCGTATCTTGCTTGCGCCGCGCTTGTCTACGAAGATGTGGTGAGCAGCCTCGCACGCCTTGCCTACGAACGGCATCTGGCGTAGCTGGCGCTTCATCATCCACTTGAAGTTACGGAACAGGAAGCCGTAGATGAGGAAGATGTCGAACGCTCCCTGATGGTTGGCGACGAACACGTACGACTGTCCTTTCACAAGATTCTCGCGTCCTTCAACTTTCACCGGCAACATGAGTATGCGTATGATGAACTGTGCCCACCACTTGCCAGGATAGTAGCCCCAGAAGTGGCCGTTGCCCAATGAGCAACCTATTATCACTATCAGACTTGTTATGACGGTATAGATAGCTATCAAGGGGAGAGCTATCAGGAGTTGGTATGTACGATACAGATATTTCATTGCTTTTTACTTTTTTACTTTTAACGTGATTTCCACAACCTCCGGCTTCATGTGGAAGCGGAACGGTATGAAGGCGCCAACGCCTGTAGACACATACAGATAGCGGTTGCCTTCTTTGTAGAGTCCGGCATCTTCTGTGTTCACGAGGCTTGTCGGTCGCCAGCCGAACAACGAGAGTTGTCCGCCGTGCGTGTGTCCGCTCAGCGTCAGTTGCGCGTTGCACTGCGGCAGAATGTGTCGGCGCCAAGCCGACGGGTCGTGCTGCATCATTATCACGAACGACTCGGGCGATATTCCGTGCAGCGCCTTGCGGTAGTCGGCCTTTGCCGGGAACGGCGGGCGTCCGTCGTTCTCAGTTCCTGCTATCACTATAGAGTCGGCTCCGCGGCGCAGTATGCGGCGTTCGTTGAGCAGCAAGTCCCAGTTCATCGAGCCTTCCAGCGAGCGCGTCAGGCGTTCCATTTCACTTCTCTGCTCTGCGGTGGCAGTTTTAACGTAGTCGGCGTAGTCGTGGTTGCCGAGAACCGAGAAGATTCCGTCGACAGGATGCAGATGTATCAGCGTGGCCGTGAAGCTCACAGCCTCCTGCGGACGCATGTTGAGCAAGTCGCCGGTGAAGAGCAGCGCGTCGGGATGCAGTTCGTTCACCTGCGCCACTATGCGCCGTGCGAACTCCTGCTTCATCGAGCCGAGGTGCATGTCCGAGATCTGCACTATGCGGTAGCCGTCGAAGGCTTGCGGCAGGTTGTCGAACTCGAGTGTGACGCGCTTCACGTGCAGCTGGTCGGGTCCTACCATCGTTCCCATGAACAACACGTATAACCATCCGAGCACAAGCACCAATCCAGTGTGGTTGCCCCAGTTCTTGCGCTGCTTCAGCAGTCGTTTCACAGCCATGCCTGCAAGCGAAGCCAGAGTGAAAATCACCTTCGGCACGATGAGCAGACCTATCATGAACAGATACACGTTGAAGAGCGTGAGGTTATTCGGCGCGAAGTTGCGCATCATAGAGTAGGCAGCTGTGCATGCAAGCATAGCGGCTCCCGGCACCCACCACAACAGGCGCATCCACAGCGTTATGTCTCTGCGTTGGCGCAGATAGCGCATGTAGATGTACAGGTCTGGCAGCAGCGTGAGCAGCAGTATGAGTATTGATATTCTTGCTATCATTGTCTTAAACTTTACTTTCGATTGCTTCGTTACTATTGAACCCACAACCGTTTCTATTGAATTTATAACAGTTCGGACCGAACCGTTGTCCTACATTCTACTTCAAGAATCGGCGAATCAGTTCAACCGGCAGTCCGCGTCGTCGGGCATAATCGCGCAGCTGGTCTTCGCCGATGCGTCCAAGCTCGAAGTAGTGCGCCTTCGGGTGGGCGAACATCAGTCCCGAAACCGACGCATGAGGCTTCATGGCGCCACTCTCTGTGAGCCGGATGCCAATCTGCTTGAGGTCGATAAGCCGGTCGATGATGAAGTTGACGCTTGTGTCGGGCATCGACGGATAGCCCACAGCCGGACGAATGCCTTGGAAGTCCTCGCGCAAGAGTTCGGCTACCGACAGATTCTCGTCGGGAGCATATCCCCAAATCGACCGTCTCACCTCCATGTGAAACACCTCAGCCGTGGCTTCAGCGAGTCGGTCGGCGAGTGTCTGCGCCATCATACGCTGGTAGTCGTCGGCGAGAAAGTCGTGCTCCAACGCCAAGTCGACCGTTGTGGCGAACACTCCGATGTGGTCTTTCACGCCCGAAGATAGCGGACGTATGAAGTCGGCGAGCGAAAGGTTCGGTTCGCCCTCCCGAGTAGGGTGCTGTTGGCGCAGCATAGGCATGCGCACATCGCCGATAAGGATATCGTCGCCGTCGCTGTTGGCGTCGAACAACCCGAAAGCAGCGTGCGTCGTGTATCGCTTCTCCAAGCGGTCGAGCATCTGTTCTGCCTCCGCCCGCATCTTGTCCTTCGCCTCCTGCGGCTTGCCCGACAGTCCCCAGGCGAAGAAGAAGTATATCCAGTTGATGTACGGGCGCAGCGTAGAGATGTTGTAGTCGGTGTATTTCAACATCGTTAGTTACCTGAATTGTTTTTCTATTTGTATAAACCCTGCTTGAGCCTACTCTCTGAAGCGCACAGCCTCACCGCGACTCGCCGAGTCGAACGCCCAGTTATTATATATAATGTGTCCGTTGCACATCGTAGTGCGCACCTGCCACTGGTAGGTGTGACCCTCCATCGGGCTCCATCCGCACTTGCTCTGTATAGTCTCCTTAGTAACGGTCCACGGAGCGTCGGGTCTTACAATCACGAGGTCTGCCTTGTAGCCCTTACGCACAAAGCCTCGCTTCGATACCTCGAAGAGCTTTGCGGGGTTGTGCGCCATTAGCTCCACGAGACGCTCCATGCTGAGCACGCCCTTGTCTACGAGTTCGAGCATCGTAACGAGCGAGAACTGCACCATAGGCATACCCGAAGCGGCGCGTGCGCAGCCGCCCTCCTTGTCCTTAAGCAGATGCGGCGCGTGGTCGGTGCCGATGGTCGTTATGCGTCCGTCGGTGAGAGCGTGGCGTAGAGCGTCGCGGTCGGTCGCAGTCTTGATAGCAGGATTGCACTTGATGCGTGTTCCGAGACGCGCATAGTCGTCCTGTGTGAACACGAGGTGGGCTATCACAGCTTCAGCCGTGATGCGTGGCGAAGTGCCGAACAGCTGCAGCTCGCGCTCCGTGGTGAGATGTGCCACATGCAGACGGGCGCCTGTTTCTTCTGCCAGGGCTACGGCGCGCTTTGTCGATTCGTAGCAGGCTTCCTCCGAGCGAATCTCCGGATGATGCTCTACGGCAGGGTCATCGCCGTACAGCTCCTGCGCACGCTTCATGTTGCGGTTGATGATGTCGGTGTCCTCGCAGTGAGCCATGATAGGCAGTTTCGCCTTCTCGAACAGCTCGTGCAGTACATCCTGACGGTCTACGAGCATATTGCCCGTAGACGAACCCATGAACAGCTTTATGCCGGGCACGAGATGCGGGTCGATGGCAGTCACGCAGTCGATGTTGTCGTTGGTGGCTCCGATGAAGAAGCCGTAGTTGACGTGCGACTTGTTTCGGGCGTCGTTCATCTTTGCGTTGAGCGCCTCGAGTGTCGTGGTCTGCGGCTTCGTGTTCGGCATGTCGAAGTAGGTTGTCACTCCGCCGTAAGCCGCAGCGCGGCTTTCTGTCTCCATGTCCGCCTTTTCTGTAAGGCCAGGGTCGCGGAAGTGGACGTGGCAGTCGATAACTCCAGGCATAACAAAACACCCCGTGGCATCCACGATGTTTTCGTAGTCGCCACGAGGTGTTTCTGTACCTTCTATAATGTCTGTAATGGTGTCGCCGTCGACAACGACGGATGCTACGCGAGTAGCTCCCTCGTTGACCAGCTTACCACCAAATACTAATGTCTTCATATATCTTGGATGATAGTTATTTATCGTGTTTAGCGCCGTTACTCGGCAGCAGCAGGCTGCGCCAGTTGGTTAGGCGTCGGTCCGTCGGGCATCGGCTGTGCGGGCGCTGCGCCGGCAGGCGCTGTGTTCATGTCCTTCATGCCGTTCATGATAGCCTGGTTCTCAAGCGCCTTTTGGTAGAAGTCCTTCACGTACGGGTCGTTCTTGAACTTGTCTGTGGCCTTGCTCATGATGTCCTCTATCCACGGTGTGAGTTCGGGGTAGCGGTAGCCGATGGTCATCATGAAGAACACGCCCGGTCCGAGCACATTGTCGAAGTTCTCGGTGACGAATGTCGTTACGAGCTTGTCCTCTTCGGCGGTGAGTCGCATTGCCTCGTCGTTGAGTTTGCGTGTCACGGCGTCCATGTCGCTTCCGTCCATGATGGCGCGGTCGTGCGTGTGCAGCAGTTCGGCCTCCTGGTTCTTCAGTTGGTTGTACTTGTTGAAGAACTTGAACAGCTCGTCGTTGAGCGGAGTGCCGCTAACGATCTGCTGAGTGTTGTCGAGCTTGATGGTGATGTCGCCACTTTCTATCACGAGCGGCAGTATGCTCTCGTCGTCCATGAAGATATTGGCGAGTCGCACCGTGTCGAACGTTCCGCAGAACTGGAACTGGCCGTGTACCACGTCGCACGAGTCGATCTTCTTGAAGTCGTTGTTGCTAAGCACCTTCAGGTAGAGCATGCGTCCGTCGAGCGTAGACACGTTCGACGATCCCTGAATGTTGTACGAGCTGGAGCACGATGCCAGTGTTATTATACCGAGTAAAGCGTAGAGTAGCTTCTTCATCATCTTTGGTTTTAAAAAAAAATGTTGGTTTCTTGTTGTCTTCTTTTATTCTTTGTCTGTAGCGGAAGCCTCTTCCTGCTTCTCTTCGGCGTCTTCCTTCGCTTCCTCCTTCTTCAGCTCCGACGCGATGCGGTGCATAGAGTACATCTCGAGGATGGCGGCTGCGAGCAGCAGCATTACCCACTTGTTGTAAATGAGGTTGAAATATGTAACGGGGTCGGAGAACGAGTCTCTGAGCCACATGTTTGCGCTGTCTACCATGAGCAGACCTGCCAGCACGAAGAAGATGTCGGCGAAGGTCATTATCTTCTTCAGTCGCTTGATGGTGGGGTTCTGTCCTTCATACGCCTGGTTCACCTGCATTGCTGCGAAGAGCAGTGCACCCAGCAGGTATATCCAGCAGACAATCTGCTGTGCGAACATGAACACGAAGCATCCGGCTCCGATGACCATCAGTATGCCTCCCGTGAGGAAGAGCGCGCTTTGTAGTGTATTTAGTTGTTTCATTATTGTTCTTCTTTAGCTTGTTCGGGCTTGGGGTCGTCGCTGAGCACATAGATATCCTCGTCGTCGGCTTTCATGAAGTAGCGTTCGCGTGCGATCTTCTGGAACTCCTGCGTACCTTTTCGCATATCCTTAAGCTTTTTCAGGTCGCTTTCGTTCTGCGCGTTGTACTTGTCTATCTCCTCCTCCAGGTCGTTTATCTGCATTTCGAGCTGGAAGCGGTGAAGAAAGCTGTTCTCGTCGACGAAACCTACGGTAAGAATACCGATGATTATAGTGATGGCATATTTATAGTGGCTTATTAGAGCCAGAATGAGTTTCAAACGCCCCATTTGTCCTTTATTATATATAATGTATTACTGGTAAAGACACGTCAGTCGCTGCAGACTGGTCTTTATTACATGCAAACTTACTACAAATTTTTCATATTTCGACTGCTGCGCCCATTTTTTAGGGTTTATTATATAAACGGATTGTTTGGATATGCAAAAAATAGTTAACTTTGCATCGGTTCAAAAATCAGGAATAACAACATCAATAGTAAGTAATATGAAGAAATTCATTGGAGTAGCCTTGGCTGCAGCGTGTGCTTGCCCTTCGCAAGCCGCCGGCGAGCAGACCAAACTCGACACTACCCGTGTGAACAACCTCAACGAGGTGGTAGTGAAGGCTGTGAGAGCCCCGAAGAGTTCACCGTTTGCAGTAGAGAACATCAAGAAGACCGAGCTCGAGCGCTTTGCCTCTTCAGGCAAGGAGCTGCCTATGCTCTTCGCCCGCACACCGGTGTGCTCGCATGGAGCGAGAACGGCGTGGGCACCGGCACCGTCTATATGCGTATGCGTGGCGCTGCCGACAGCCGCATCAACGTCACGGTAGACGGTGTGCCTCTCAACTCGCCCGAAGACCAGTGCGTGTTCTGGGCTAACATGAACAGCTACGCAGCTCTTATGGGCAGCGCGCAGATACAGCGTGGCGTGGGCGCGTCTACCAACGGCGACGGAGCCTTCGGCGGTTCGGTGTCGCTCGCTACAGCCGCTCCGTCGCTTAAGCCTACCGTAGAGGTGACGGGTTCTTACGGCTCGTTCAACACCTATCGCGTCGGAGGCAACTTCTCTACAGGTCTGCTTGCCGACCACTTCATCATCGACGGCGCTTATCACGAGACCAACACCGATGGATACATCCACGGCACAGGCGGACGCTCTGGCTCTTACTACGGCGGACTCACTTGGCTCGGCGACCGCTTCAAACTGTCGTACAAGAACATCGGCAACTTCGAGCACACGGGTCAGGCGTGGAACGGCGTTGCGGCGTGCAACTACGACGGCGATACCGACCTCAAGGCGTGGGGCATCAACAGCTATAAGGATATGTGGAAGCACGGACTTGGCAAGTTCAACTCGCTCTACGAGGAACTTGTAATACCGATGGACGACAACTGGGCTGCCGATCCTACAAAGCCGCTCACTACTGAACGCTACAAGATGCGCGACGGATCGTACTGGAAGCAGACTACCGACAACTTCGAGCAGAGCCACAACATCCTTAACTTCACATGGCAGCCTGCCGACATGCGCTGGAGCCACTCCGTAACGGCTCACTACACATACGGCTACGGCTACTACACCGAGTTCAAGAAAGACACAAAGCTGGCTTCTAAGTTCGGCATCAACGAGATGTACGAGAAGAATGGCGAGCTGAAGCCCGTAAAGTTGGACGCTATACGCAAGAAGGGCCTTACACAGAACAACTACGGCGCTCTCTACAACGTCAACTACAAGGACGCTCTGTGGGACGTAATGGGCGGCTTCAGCATGCAGCTCTTCCGTTGCAACCACTGGGGCAAGGTGACGTACATCGCTGACGAGGCTCTTGAGAAGAAATACTTCACCGACGGCAGATACAAATACTACGACTCGGACGCCAACAAGAACGACTGGAGCTGGTTCTTCAAGGCTAACCGCAAGTTCGGCAACGGCTGGAACTGGTTCCTCGACATGCAGATGCGCTACGTCAACTATAACACCGACGGACTCAACGACCACTTCGAGCAGGGCGCCGACGGCAACTACAAGAACCAGAGCATCGACATCAACGAGAACTACTTCTTCGTGAACCCGAAGGCTGGCATCAGCTACGATGCCAACGGACACAAGGCTTACGCTTCTATAGCTTACGCCAACCGCGAGCCCGAGCGCAACAACTTCACCGACAACATCGGTTACGGCAATCCGTCGCCGGAGCGTCTGCTCGACTTGGAGTGGGGCTATCAGTATCAGGGCGAGAACTGGTTCGCCGGTGTCAACTTCTACTACATGAAGTACGTCAACCAGTTCGTGATGACCGGCGAGAAGAGCGACATCGGCGAGTCGCTGACACGCAACATCAAGGACTCTTACCGTCTCGGTGCTGAGGTGTCTGCAGGCTGGAGCCCGCTGTCTTGGCTCTCTCTTGAGGGCAATGCCGCTCTGAGCCGCAATCGTCTGAAGAACTTCAAGGAGTGTGTGGAAAGCTGGGATGGTCCTGCTGTATGGAACACATACAAGAGCTCTACCATAGCATTCTCGCCGTCGGCTATCCTCAACGGCTTCGTCGACGTTCACTTCGCTGGCTTCCACGCTACATGGCACACCAACTTCGTCAGCAAGCAGTATCTCGACAACACCGAGAGCTCTGAGCGCTCGCTGCCTTGTTACTCGCAGACCAACGTCAACGCTTCGTACACATTCAACTTCGCTAAGCGTGTGCTCGGCTTGAAGCAGGTGGTGCTTGGCGCCGACTTCAACAATATCTTCGACCGCCACTACGCTGCGTCTGGCTACGTCTACTACGACTGGTATAACAACAACAAGCGCAACTCTACCGTGGCTTACATCCCGATGGCTGGCTTCAACTGCCTCGGAACTGTAACGCTGAAGTTCTAAAAAAAGCCCCTCCCCATCCCTCCCCGTCGGGGAGGGGGCGCAGGGCAGAGTTATATATGCTTTGTTTCTTTTTTAAAAAGGTTGCATGGCAGAGTGATACATGCTTTGTTTCTTTTTTAAAAGGTTGCATGGCAGAGTGATACATGCTTTGTTTCTTTTTTTAAAAGGTTGCATGGCAGAGTGATACATGCTTTGTTTCTTTTTTAAAAGGTTGCAGGGCAAAGTGATACATTTTTGTAATTAATAATTCAATCCTCTCTCCTCCCCGATGGGGAGGTCGGGAGGGGCTGTTTTTTTAATTGTTATGACTGAATTTCTCTCCACTCATTGGCTCGACATTGTAACGACAATACTCGGGCTAATCTATCTCGTCCTCGAATACCGTGCGAGCATAGCGCTTTGGGTTGTGGGCATCGTGATGCCTGCTATGGATATCTATCTCTACTGGAGCCACGGACTCTACGGCGACGCTGGCATGGCTGTCTACTACACGCTGGCTGCGATATACGGCTACGCCGTGTGGAAGTTCGGAGCGAAATGGAAGCGGATGCTGAAGCGCAAGGCTTCGGAGGCAGCAGGCTCAGATAAAGCTCTTGACGCCGATGGCTCAGATAAAGCAGTAGATGTTGCAGGCTCAGATAAAGCAGTGTATGCTGCAGGTTCAGATAAAGCAGTAGATGCTGCAGGTTCAGATAAAGCAGTAGATGCTGCAGGCGG
>OLGV01000928.1_pt1 | contig 10531 bp, 13 predicted proteins | sample 1605761 | NCBI WGS metagenome assembly OLGV01 (sample SAMN03283245) | human gut metagenome | biome: human-associated habitat; material: feces | host: Homo sapiens | place: Peru | collected 2012
CAGCTGCTCGGCGTACTTGCGGTAGATTCCGCGCCTCTGGCTCTGGCGGTAAGGAGCGTGAGGATGGCGCTCGGAAGCTGTCTCGACCACCTTGCCATCAATGTCCACGCCCTCGTCCGGAATGATGCCGCACCAGTTAAGAGCCTCGATGATATATTCCTCGGCTCCATGCACGAACCTATGGGAGTCAGTGTCCTCGATCCTGATGATGAAATCACCTCCGCGCTGCTTGGCATAGAGGTAGTTATAGAGAGCCGTACGGACTCCGCCCATATGCAGCGGACCGGTCGGTGACGGCGCGAATCTTACTCTTGTCTTTCTGGTCATGTTCTGAATTGTTTTTGTGCCTCATCCTAAAAGCCCGGCACACATTACCGGCATAAGGCGAAAGATAAAAAGGCTGACCAAACATAGTCAGCCTCAGACATATTCCTGAAAATTAAAGCCTTGAAGCAATGACGCGGCGCAAATCCTTGTCCGTCTTGATGACATCCGGGCTGAGGTTTCCGTCCACGATAAGATAGGCGACCGGCAGGCCACGGCTGATGTTGTACAGAACCGCAGCCTTAGAGGCGGCTCCCAAACCATCGCAGACGTTGATCCACGGCAGGTTCTGGCTCTTCACGGCACTCGCCCACGCACCCTTGTCGGTGTCAAGGGACACTGAGTATATCTCCAGCCCCTTAGGGTGATATTCCTTGTAAAGCGGCATCAGCACATCCTGGTTGAACATCTTCTGGGCGGCGTCGGCGGCCTGCCAGAAATAGACAAGCACAGCCTTGGAATCCACCTCGCTGAGCGTGACTTTCGTGCCGTCAACCCCAGGGAGATCCAAATCCGGATACGACGACTCTTTGGTGTCCTTGATTCTTTGACTGAGATTGAATATGTTGAATCTCCTCTCAGCCTCTTTCTTCAAATTCCCGACGTACTTCGATTCCGGATAGACCGTCATCAGCGAGTCGTGAACATTCTGAAACAGAATGGCATCGGTCGCCTGGCTGAAGATCGGGAAACTCTCGTTGACCTTCTGGTACAGCACCGGAATGGAAGTCAATGACTTGGAGTTCGTCATAATGTACTTGACGCAGCCACGGTAATATTCAATGTAATCCTTTGAAGCCGCGGCGTTGTCACCAGCGGCGGCATCAGCGGAAAACTTGTCAATAAACGCGGCGAAATCCTCCTCGACCTGACGCAGTTTCTCGCTCTCCTCCGAACCTTCGACGGAATATTTCCCAAGGGTGTCGGAAGCGACCTTCACCTTGTCCCCCTTCTGGAGAAGTAGCGACGCGATCTTGGTGTCCCCTTTGAAAAGGTAAACGAACTGCGGCTGCCCCTTAAGCACATCAATCTTGCAGGAATATGCTCCCGAAGCGTCCGTCTTGAGGGTGTCCAAGGTCACCAGCGTGCTTCCGGACAGCTGTTTCACAACGACTTGGGTGTCAGGCGCACCGGCAAGCGTACCCTTGACCTGAACCTTGTCCGAGCACGAAGAGGCGGCGACCAGAACGGCTGCCGCGAGAAGTAGGTTTCTACAATTTTTCATATTCATTGAATATAGCTTCGGCGATCGCTTTGTTTTCCTCAGGCGAGATCTCCAAGCGTTTTTTCTTGATGTCCATGTCGGCCTCGGTCTGGAGCGGAACCAGATGAATGTGAGTGTGAGGCACTTCCATTCCGAGCACGCAGACTCCCACACGCTGGCAAGGCACGGCGGCCTTGATGGCGATCGCCACCTTGCGGGCAAACGCCCACAGCCCTTCGTAGGTCTTCTCGTCCAGATGGAAGATGTAGTCATCCTCAACGTTCTTAGGAATGACAAGAGTATGCCCTTTCGCAAGAGGGCTTATGTCCAGAAAGGCATAGAACTCATCGTTCTCGGCCACCTTGAATGAAGGAATCTCCCCTTTTGCGATTTTCGTGAATATCGTAGCCATCGTCTTAGAGTGTGATGTCGAGGATTTTGAACTTGATTATGCCGGACGGCACCTTGGCGTCCACAATCTCACCCTTCGAGTGCCCGATCAGAGCCTTTGCGATAGGCGTTGTGGAAGCGAGCTTCCCGTGGGCGAAATCGGCCTCGGTCTCGCCGACGATGGTGAACTCCATCACCTGTTTGGCGGCGATGTTCTCCACTTTTACCTTGTTCATTATCTGCACCTTGTCCGTGCCGATCTTGGACTCGTCGATAACCTTCGCGTTTGCCACGAGGTCCTTGAGCTTCGCAATCTTCACCTCCAGCAGCCCCTGAGCGTCACGGGCAGCGTCATATTCAGCATTCTCGGAAAGGTCACCCTTTTCCCTTGCCTCCCCGATCGCGGCGGAGATCACCGGACGCTGCGCCAACGCGTCGGCGAGGTCCTTCTTCAGCTTATCCAACCCTTCTTGGGTCATATAATGAATTTCAGCCATAATGAAACCAGTTATTATTTTTACTTTGTCTTCATCAAAGAAAACGGACCGCCCGGCCCGGCTCTTCGTCACAGGCCACGCAACAATCGGTTTTCCAATGCTCTTTCCTGTCCACAAGCGGGCAATCACGTGCAGACAAACAATTTACTAAAATAAACAAGCGGCCATTGCCCTCCGCCCTCCCCTTTCGGGACCATAATATTAAAACGGAGTCCCGCCCTTTTCCGGCGGAACCCTTCCTGTTTCTGCAAATATAGTAAATTTTCTTTCAAATAGCGAATATCGCTTTTATTGATCCCGCTATTGATCTTGCTATTGATCCCGCCCGAGTCCGGTTCGTCAAGGTGCGCCAATCCTCGATGAGCGCATATCCCCCCTTTTCCGCGCCTGTCGAGGCACATTTGAACTCCGACAAGCGCAAAAAGAGGCGTTATCGCGCCTGTCGGGGTTCATAAAACTATCCGGCAATCACATTGACTTGACTCCGATGTCGTTCTTTCGAGACTTTCATAATGAGATCAACTGGGATTGCCGGATAATCGGAATTCTCGGACAGAAAGGTGTCGGCAAATCCACACTCATACTCCAGCACATCAAGAAATATGAAGATGCCAGCAAAGCGCTATATGTGTCCGCAGATGATATATACTTTACCGCACACACATTGATCGACACCGCTAAGAAGTTCTTTGCCGAAGGTGGAAAGGTGTTATACATTGATGAGATCCACAAGTATGGAGGATAGAGTACCGAAGTGAAACTTATGTACGACCAACTGCGTTTGCTGAAGGTCGTATATTCAGGCAGTTCCATTCTTGATCTCAAGAAAGGCGGTGCGGACTTGAGCCGAAGAGCCATCGAGTACAGAATGCCTGCCTGGTCTTTCAGGGAATACCTCAACCTCAGACAGGGGTGGAATCTGAAAAAGGCTACTATCGAAGATATTCTCAAAGGCAATGTGGATTTCCCATACGGTGAGCACAGGCCACTGGCCTATTTCAAAGAATATAAGAAAGAAGGGTGCTACCCATTCTTTGATGAACCAGAGTTCCGGACAAGGCTGCGTCAGGTCATCACCACCACGGTTGAACTTGATATTCCCAAATATGCGGAGATGACGGTCGCCGCGACAGACAAGCTGAAGAAACTGATGTACTACATCGCGCAAAGTGTGCCGGTGAAAATCAATTATTCAGATATGGAACGCGATCTTGGCATACCAAGAAACAGTCTCCCACAATATCTTGAATATCTTGAGAAGGCCGAGCTTGTCTGCACATTGAAGAAGAAAGCAAACGGTGACGCTGCGCTGCGGAAGATGGACAAACTCTATCTGGACAACCCAAATATGATGTACGCCCTGTCGGAAACCGAACCGAATGTCGGCAACATACGGAAGACGATGTTCCTCTGTTGGATGAAGCGGTCACATACCGTACTTGAATCACCCGTCTCCGATTTCGAGATAGACGGAAAAACCTTTGAAGTCGGAGGACGCAAGAAAGGCAAAAAGCAGATCGCCGATGTCACCGACGGCTATGTGGTGGCGGACGACATCGAATACGCCTTTCAGAACAAGCTCCCGATCTGGATGTTCGGATTCATCTACTAACACGCTCTCTGACAGGGGCGCTTCAACCTCATATTGCTTCTGTCAGTAAGTAATTGAACCTCAACAAGCGCAAATATCTCCTTTATTGATCCCGTCAAGGTGCGTTAATCCTCAACGAGCGCATATTCCCCCTTTTCCGCGCCTGTCGAGGTACATTTGAACTCCGGCAAGCGTAAAAAGAGGCGTTATCGCGCTTACCGGGGTTCATAAAACTATCCGGCAATCACATCGTGGAGTTTGCGGACATAACTGACGAAAGCCGGTGTCGAGGTATTGAAGAATGATTGAAGATCCCAGTCCGAGAAAGGCTCCTCCTTGTAAAGTGTGGCCGGCAGGATGTCACCATTGGAGCAGACATAGTCCAAAACGCACTTGACATATTCTTCCTGCTCAGAATTGAGCGGGCTGTCATTGAGGTATTTTGAATAGAGTTCAAGAGCTTTTTCGCGGTCCACTCCGACAATGGACCGGACGAATGCCGCCACACTGTCTCCACAGACAAGGCCTCCTCGCCCGACATAGTTCTGGTACTCCTCCTTGGTACCCAATTCTTTCCAGCAGATCCGCTCCAAAGAAAGAATGTCGTCTGGAGTCAGTTGCTGCATATTATGGATTTTCTCCAGCACACCCTATCAAACTTTATGTAGTCTGAGTTGAGTCTTCTTGTTTTATCTATGGCCGCTTGCATATCATCAAGAGAGTTCTTCTTTGCCAATAAGTGTGACTTCATAGGCTAACACTTTCAATCATTCTGTTCCTTCCTGCAATTTCGATCACATATGGAAGTTTTTACCTCGCAACACATTTGAGTGTCCGCAAAAAATTGTAACTTTGTCAGACTCCGAACGCAACGCAATGCAATGAAAGAATTGACGATACAAGACATAGAAGCCATAATCCACCACGATGAGAGCCGTATCCTGGAAGTCAAAAAGACTACAGGAGAATTATATGCAGGGATGCAGTCCGGCTGTGCATTCCTCAACACGGAGGGAGGTTGGCTCTTCTTTGGCGTTCATCCTACAACCTTGAAAATACTCGGTCAGGATGTTGTGGACAAGACTCGTCAGGAGATTGCATGGGAATTGTACAAATTCTCCCCGGCCATAGATCTGGCCGCACAATACATTGATGTACCCGGCAGGCCTGACAAGAAGGTCATAGCAGTATTGTTTCCGGCTCCTGTTCCCTTTACGGCGCCATATACCTACGATGGCCGCCCTTACTACAAGGTAGAGAACACGACAAAGCCGATGCCACGCGATATGTTCGATGAGCGCATTCGCCTCAGCGATCCAAAAAAAATTCAGTTGGGAAATGGCCCCTTGTCACGATGCAACCATCAGGGACATTGATTCCAAAACGCTGAAAACGGCCATCGATGAAGGGATCTCAAAGGGAAGGATTCCTGCTGATGCTGCGGCTGCTAAAACAACGGTTGACCGACTTCGCCCGTTTAAGGTGCTGACGCAGGGCGATATTATCACTAATGGAGCCATAGCTCTGTTTGGGAGGCCCCGTCTCGCTTCTTCGATCACTGCAAGGTCCGCCTGGCACGGTTTGAAGGCACGATTATGGACAAGTTCCGTGACTAGGCCGTTGTGGAAACCAACCTTTTCCAGCAGCTTCAAGCCATTGAGGACTTCTGCCGCAAACACATGTTCATGTCGGGAAACCAAGATGATTTCGACAGTAAGAATGAACTGACGGTTCCCATCAAAGTAATAAGGGAAGCAAGCCTGAACCTGTTGGCACATCGCACTTGGTGGTCTGAGGCAAGGACGCCAAGTGTGGCCATCTTCGATGATCGTATTGAGTTTATGAATCCAGGTGCGTTCCCGATGGGTACTTCTCCGGATGAGTTCAGGCGCCATCCTCACTCTGAACCCATCAACGAGAAGATTGCCAGCACCCTTTTTAAAGGAGGCAAGGCAGAAGGTTGGGGACGTGGAATCCTCAATATGTTCACCTACTGCAAGGAAGCAGGGCTTCCGGAACCAGAGTACGCCTTTGTGACCAACTTTGTCAGCCTGACCATCCGGTTCAAGACACAACTGGCTCCGTATTTAACCAATCAGGGCAATATCTCATCGAATGAGCGATTAAATGAGCGATTAAATGAACGATTAAGTGAGCGATTAAATTCATCTTTATTGGGGACGTTGGCACTCATCAAAGCGAATCCTGGCATTCAGAGGAAAGAAATTGTCGCCGAAACCGGAAAGGGTGATGCGACAATTGGACGCCATTTAGTCTCTTTGGTTGAAAAGGGTCTAATCGAGCACAGGGGTTCAAAGAAAACTGGCGGCTATTACGCCAAATAGTTCATAATTCCATCAAAGCTTCTCTTCCATAAGTTCCATCAACTGATGGAAATATTCAAGGGTACAGATCGCCGATGTCACCAATGGATATGTAGTGGCAGACGGCATCGAATACGCCTCCCAGAACAATATCCCGATCTGGATGTTCGGATTCATCTACTAGTGCCTGCTTCGACAGGAGCGCTTCAACCTCATATTGCTTCCGTCAGTAAGTAATTGAACCTCAACAAGCGCAAATTATCCCTTTTTTGCGCCCGTCGAGATGCAATTAACCCTCGACAAGAGCAAAAGGAGGCATTATCGTGCTTTTAAAGTTCGGAGGTTATTCCTTGCTGTCCTCGATGGAGTCGCGGACGGTGCGGAGGTACTTGCGGCAGGACTCGATTAGTTCCTTGGAGCGCTTGACAAGGGCTCCGATGTCATCCAGGCTGGTGGCTGGGTCCTCTACTTTGGCGGCGATCTCGTCCAGTTCGGCGACCGCCTTGGTGTAATCGAATTTCTTTTCTGACATATTCAGTGGTTTTTAACTTATTTCACTCATAGCTGGAAGGCCTTCGTCCTCGCTTCCGGGCACATTACTTTTAAGGTCAACCTCCACGACTCCGCACTTGACGGTACCGTCAGCGAACATCATACGCACACGGTCACCGACACGGGTCTTGGTGGCAGAATCCATCTTGACACCGTCCCGGTCCAAGGCGAGGACAAAGCCCTTGCGGAGAATGTTACGAGGATCGTTGGCGGCGATTTTCGTCTCGACCATCATAAGATGCGACAAGGCTCCGGAAAGCACGACACCTACACGGCCTCTCAGCCTCTGCTCAATCCGATCCAAAGCGGAACCGGCCTTGTAGAGGCTTCTGTCGGCACCGTGCAGGACCCTGTCAGACAATCTGTCCAGATGATGTTCCTGACCGACGATCCTGTTCTCGACAGCCTTCGTCAGAGCCGCGCCAAGAATCTCAACCTTGTGCATCGCGTCCGACACACGGGCGTCAGCCTGACGGCGGACACGGGCCTCTAGCAAGTCGACACGGGAAGACATCGCCGCCAAACGGTTGTTAAATGACATCATCAGACGGGACTCCTGCGTCCCTAACCGTTGGTCCTCAGCGATGTAGCAGTCCAGAAACAGGTCGGCCAGAGCCGTAGGAGTCTTCACGAAAGTGTTGGCGACCATGTCCGCCACGTGATGATCCTTGTCGTGCCCGATCGCCGTGAATACCGGAACCGGACAGCGGGCGATGGTAACGGCCAGATCGTAGTCATCAAAACATCCCAGATCCAAATCAGAGCCGCCACCACGCATGATCAGCACAGCGTCGTAATGAACCGGCGAGGACAGAATCTCAGCGAACGCCGCCATTATCGAAGCCGGCGCGCCGTCACCCTGCATCAAAGCCTCGAACAACCTCACGTTGAACACGAAGCCATATTCATTGTCAATCAGATGGTGGCGGAAGTCGCCGAAGCCGGCAGCTCCCGGAGCGGAGATAACCGCCAATGAATATGGCAGAGCGGGAAGCCGCAGACGCTTCTGGAGGTCAAGCAGGCCTTCTCTTGTGAGCCGCTCGATCGTCTCCTGCCTGCGACGCTCGTTCGCGCCGAGGGTGAACTCCGGATCGATGTCATCTATATTCAATGAAAATCCGTACAGCGGATGGTAGCTGACCTGCACGCTGGCAAGGATCTCCATCCCGGCTTCCAAGGATGAACCGGTCACGCTTCTGAAACGCTGGTCGATCATATTCCAGCGGAACGCCCAGATCGTGGCGCGGGTCTTGGCGACCACTCCACCACCCTCGCTTTGGGAAAGTTCAAGGTAGCAATGGCCGTTCTGCTTGCGGCTCAGGCTGCTGATTTCGGCCTTGACCCACAGCCGTTGCGGGAACAAGCCTTCCACAACGGATTTCAGACGAGCCTGAAGGGTAAACAGGTCTATGTACTTCTTTTCCATAATAACGTTTCCTATCTCTTACAAAATTAACAAAAATCAACTATCTTTGTAAAAGAATCGCAGAGGTAGAAAGAAAGATGACCATAACTGAAGCAAAATTCGCAGGCAGCTGCACCAGAGTCAGCCAAAAGCCCTCCCGCAGACTGCCGGAGTTCGCGTTCATAGGACGCTCTAATGTCGGCAAGTCATCGCTGATCAACATGTTGTGTGGCAACCGCAAGCTTGCCAAGACTTCGTCAACCCCTGGAAAGACCAAACTGATCAACCACTTCATCATCAACGACAGCTGGTATCTCGTCGATCTTCCGGGCTACGGATTCGCAAAGATCTCACAAAAAGGACGCGAGGAGCTCCGCAAGATGATCAATGACTACATTGAAAAGTCGGAGGAGATGGTTGTGCTCTTTGTGCTGATCGACTCCAGGCACGACATCACCAAGATCGACAGGGAGTTCCTGGCGGGGCTCGGAGAGAACGGGGTTCCGTTCGCGATCATATTCACAAAAGGTGACAAACTTGGGCCGAATGCGTTGAAGGCGCAGATCGAGCGGGACAAGGAGATCCTGTCGGAGGATTGGGAGGAGATGCCGCCTATGTTCGCGTCCAGCGCCGAGACTGGAGCCGGAAAGGAAGATATACTGGACTATATTCAACAATATATTAATTTATAGCATAGTTTAATGCACATGGAACACAGAATGGAATTGTTTGCCTGCATAGCCTCAAAAGACTTTGCTTGCAAGGTTGTTGACGAACTGAACATCATCGGGGCCGCGGCTGGAGAGAAGTATCACCTTGGCGCGTCCGAAGTAACCAAATTCAGCGATGGAGAGTTCGTTCCCTCTTTCACGGACAGCGTCAGAGGCGCTACCGTGTTCATCCTGCAGTCAACTTTTCCACCTACGGAGAACCTGATGGAACTTCTGTTGACAATTGACGCCGCCAAAAGAGCCTCCGCAGACAAGGTGATCGCTGTGATGCCGTACTTCGGATGGGCTAGACAGGACCGCAAGGACAAGCCTCGCGTCTCGATCGGAGCGAAGCTGGTGGCCAATCTTCTGACCGCGGCCGGAGTGGACAGGATTATGACCTGCGACCTCCACGCCGACCAGATCCAGGGTTTCTTCGACCTTCCGGTGGATCACATCTACGCCAGCAAGGTGTTCATCCCTTACCTCAGGTCACTGAACATCGAGAACCTTGCGATCGCCGCCCCGGATATGGGTGGAGCGAAGAGGGCCAACGCCTACGCTAAGGAACTCGCCTGCCCGGTGATCATCTGCCACAAGTCCCGCGAAAGAGCCAATGTTGTCGCCTCCATAACCGCCATCGGTGACGTGGAAGGCAAGAACATCGTGATTGTGGACGACCTCATCGACACCGCCGGAACCCTTGTGAAGGCCGCCGAGGTGTTGATGGAGAAAGGAGCCGCAAGCGTAAGAGCCTGTGCGACACACGCTGTGCTTTCAGGTCCGGCTTACGACAGGATCAACAACTCCTGCCTGAAGGAAGTGTTCGTCACCGACACCATTCCTCTCAAGGAAGGAGCCGACACAAGCAAGATAAAGGTAGTCTCGATGGCTGAGACCTTCGCGGCGATCATCCGCAAGGTTTACAACTACGAGCCTATCAGCACGGAATTCATATTCTAAGAGATGAAGACAGTTCTCGCCGCGATAATCATCCTCGGGATCGGAGTGATCGGAATGTGCTTCAACATCATATTCCGGAAGAACGGGAAATTCCCGGAGACGGAGATAAGCCGCAACGAGAATATGCGGAAGATGGGAATCAAGTGCATGAGGGAGCAGGACGAGGAGATCTTCTCCAAAAAGAAGCCCCGAAGGAACGCTTCCTGCACCGGTTCCTACAGCGACGCCTGCACCGGATGCGGTTTCTATGAATATGAGTTCGGGAACAAGAAGCCGAAACAAGGTGAATGACACGACCGGCAATGGTCATCGAATGTGTGATAATGTTTTAACACAGGCAATTGCCTGCCTGCGAGAGATTGAGTTATGAGTTTAGTAGCCATTGTGGGACGCCCGAATGTCGGCAAGTCCACACTTTTCAATAGACTTGTCGGAATGCGTCAGGCCATCGTTGACGAGACCGCCGGCGTGACAAGAGACCGCCACTACGGCAAATGCGAATGGTGCGGCAAGGAGTTCTCCGTGGTGGACACGGGAGGCTGGACGACCAATTCGGATGATGTGTTCGAGG
>OLGV01000930.1_pt1 | contig 10521 bp, 8 predicted proteins | sample 1605761 | NCBI WGS metagenome assembly OLGV01 (sample SAMN03283245) | human gut metagenome | biome: human-associated habitat; material: feces | host: Homo sapiens | place: Peru | collected 2012
CATTTGAGGCAAAATCCAAGAATGGAGAGTTTCTGCATCCTTGGCTTCCATACGGTTACATAAAATCATCTACAGAGAAAAACAAACTCGTTATTGATGAGGTCAATGCACCGACAGTATTGAAAATATTTGAGTTGGTAGCATATAATGGTATGGGTATGTCCAAAATAGCCGAGTATTTGTATGATAACAAGGTGTTAAGTCCAACAGCATTAAAAGAGTATAACAAAGGTGATTACAGCAATCCGAATCCTTACGGCTGGAGCAAATCATCTATCAATAATCTTTTGCATAATGAGGTTTACCTTGGAAAAATAGTATATGGTAAAAAGCGAAAGGTGAATTTCAAAAGCAAAAAGGTTATCAAGGTCGATGAATCGGAATGGCTTGTATGCAATAATGCTCACGAGCCAATCGTATCACAGGAGTTGTGGGACGAGGTTCAAAGTAAGCTCAGCAGCAGAAAAAGAGAAACCAAGGAAAGACGAACAGAAAATATTTTCAGAGGACTGCTGAAATGTGCTGATTGCGGCGGAACGATGAGAATCGCCTGCCCGACAAATAAAAGCCCGTATATTAAGCTGGATGATTTAAGGACATCTGTTCTTAATGATATTCGTTTGATTCTCGGAGAGTGCAGAAAAGATGAAAAAGCATTCCAAGAGAAGATAATTTCTCAGCTTAATGAGAACATTCCCGATGTTGAAGGTATCAGGGCTGAAATTGACAATTTGGACAAAATGATACTTAAAGAGAAAACAAAGTACAAAATACTGTATAATGATTTTTATGATGGTATCATTAAAAGCTCTGAAATGTTTGAGGAAATGTCGGAAGAGTGCAATCAGAGGATAAAGATGTTTTCAGAAAAGAAATCAACCCTTGCAGCTGAACTTGAAAAGAACAGAGTATGCTGTGATGATGTTGGTAACTTCGTCAAGCTTCTTGACAAATTTTCAGATATAACTGAAATGACACCTGAAATACTCAATACTTTAGTAAATGTAATAGAGGTTGGTGAAAAGGTACACGAATCACCGACTGAAATAATACAGAACGTAAGCGTGAACTATAAATTCATAAGTCAGTATTGCTGATAAGTGAAAAATTGTAAATGGTTCGCCTTAAAAACGGCTTGGGGAGCCATTTACTCATAATCCGAACACATTTGTGAACAACGATGTGTTCGGATTTATTGTTTATCTGGTAAATTGATGGTGTGACAAGCGTTAACCGCTCTACATACCCAAGATAGAAAAATAAAGATAAGCTTAATAAAAACAGGGATATAATTGTGCAGCGTTAAAAACTTTATCATTCCAGTCAGTCAGTTTTAGTATATCCATGAGCTGATTTCTGACAACGAAAATATCGTCATTTGTAATCAAATCAGATTCTATTGCATGACGGATTAATCCGTTTATTGCCCTGTATATCATGATAACACCTCTTTTCAAAAACCATCTGGATGATTCTTATGCCAATTCCATGCGTCAGATATAATTTCTTCAAGGCTATCGTGTACAGGATTCCAGCCAAGAATTTTTCTTGCCTTTTCACTGGAAGCCTCCAGTCGTGCAGGATCTCCGGCACGCTTTGGCGTTTCAATTGCCGGAATCGGGTGTCCTGTCACTTTTCTTGCTTTATCAATTACTTCTTTTACGGAATAGCCGACACCATTTCCAAGATTGAAAATATTGCTTTCGTTTCCGTTTTTTAAGTACTTTACAGCGAGAATATGTGCCTGAGCCAAATCGGTAACATGGATGTAGTCTCTGATACAAGTTCCATCAGGAGTATCATAATCTGTTCCATAGATGGAGATACTTTCTCTCTTTCCATTGGGGACTTGAAGAATCAAAGGAATCAAATGACTTTCCGGATTATGAGCCTCGCCGATTTTACCTGATTTGTCTGCTCCGCAAGCATTGAAATAGCGGAGAGAAACGTATCTTAGACCATGAGCTTTTGAAGTCCAATAGAACATCTTCTCCATAGCAAGTTTGGTTTCACCATATGGATTGGTTGGCTGTGTTCTGTCTGTTTCAAGAATCGGAATATTTTCCGGTTCACCATAGGTGGCAGCGGTTGAGGAAAATACAATTTTATCAATATGGTGTTCAACCATGGAATCCAAAAGAATTTTTGTTCCGCAGAGATTATTATCGTAATACTTGAGTGGATTGACAACGCTTTCTCCAACAAGAGAATATGCTGCAAAGTGAATCACTGCATCTATCTGTTCGTTTTCAAAAATATTATCAAGAAACGTCTTGTCATGCAAATCACCCAGATAAAATTTCGCATCTTTCGGAACAGCTTCGATGTGTCCGGTTGCAAGATTGTCTGCAATGATAACGCTTTCTCCGGTGCGAATCAACTCTAAAGCTGTGTGAGAACCGATATATCCTGCACCACCTAAAACAAGTATACTCATTATTTTTTCCTCCTATTATTTGATTTCAATACCGCCAAAGGGTCTGATCGTCATAATGTAGCACGAATTTTGTCCAAATATTCTGTCCATTTCCGATCTATATGCATTGACAAGATCATTTGGTACAAATGCCTGAACAGTCCCTGCGAAACCACCTCCGTGAACTCTTACAGCACCATTGCCTTTTAATATTCGTTTCCCCGCCATAATTGCAAGTGGAATACCTTGTTCCGTTGGCTTTCTGCATGAGTATAAATTTTGCAGATAGTTCATGGAGGAATCTCCCGATTCGTTTACAAGCGTGAGAAAATCCTCAAATCTGTTGTTTTTGAGAGCTTCCGTTTCTGCCTTTGCACGATAATTGTCGCCAAAAAAGTGAATTGCACGCAAGACAGCTCTGTCAGAAATCTTCTTTTTAATATCAGGGAGATTATCCCAAAATTGATTTTCATCAACTTCACGAAGAACCTTTTTGCCGAAATATTCTGCAACTTCGTCCATTTCTGTACGAACGGCTACATAATCATCTGTCAAATCAGAATGATCTCCTTTTGTGTCTGTGATGATCAATGCATAGCCGGTTTTTGAAAGGTCAAAATCAATTTTTTGGATACTTGGATTTTGAATGTTTTGAAAATCAAGAAAAACAAATCCACCAACGGAGCAAACCATCTGATCCATCAATCCGCTTTTCTTGCCAAAATAAAAATTTTCTGCATATTGTCCGATTTTTGCGATTTCAACCGCTCCAATCTGATTGTTATTGTAATAGCTGTCAATTGCCGTTGCAATCAATGTTTCAAATGCAGCAGAAGAAGAAATACCGCTTCCAGCAAGTACATTTGAAGTTGTATACATATCAAATCCGGAAATTTCTACACCTAAATCCTTAAAGCGAGCTGCAATCCCTCTGACAATTTCAGAAGAACCTTTTTCACCGATATGAACATCCAAATCGTCCAGTGAAACTGCAAATTCATCGTATCCCTCTGATTTAATTCTGATGATGTTTTCGTCATGAAATGCTGCAACACCGATAACATCTAAGTCAACTGCTCCTGCAATGACACAGCCATGTTGATGATCGGTATGATTACCGCCGATTTCTGTCCTACCCGGAGCAGAATAAACGTGTATATCATTTCTATTCGGATACAGTGCTGTGAATTTCTCCACAGCACTCATATATCGTGATTTCTGACTTTCTATATCCTGCGGCTTATAAATATTTGCGAAGATATTATCAAATCCACCACAAGTAACATTGTCTTGAAAATCCTGTATTTTCATTGCTTTCCTTTCTTCTTACGATCTTAAGGGCATAATTACAAATTCCAATTTCATCGGCTGATCTGCATGGATTCTGTACTCCTCATGCACCGGTGCACCCCAGGAATCATCGCCGCCGACACCCATTTGCTTTGCGGCGATTCTGACCCATGTGTAGCGAACACTTGGAAGTTCATCCGGATGCATTGCGTTTTCGAGTTCATAGGCACTGTATGGCAGTACGCTCATTTCAAACGGAGCAGATGCCTTTTGGAACGTCAGACCATGCTGCATATCATCATGGATTGAGAGCGTTCTTACACCGGTACGGTTGCCGCATTCCTGCGGATTGAGATAACCGGAAAGATTTTCTTTTGCTGTAGATTTCCACAATCCCAGTCTTGCCCCTTTGCATCGGTCACTGTAATTTTCATCAGGACCGAGTCCGTAATACCGGAAATTGCAAAGCTGCTTTTTCATCTTGAAGTCCAATGCAAGAACCGGCATATCGGGCATTCCGCTTACGCCTGCATAATTTACACATACGCCCAGCTTTCCGTCAAAGTGTGCGGTATAGGTTACAGTAAACTCAAAAGTCGGAACACAGGCAGCCTGATATGTGAATGTGATTTTCAAGGCATCTTCCTGTTCCAGCCATGAAACGGTTTTATACTTTGCAAATTTGCCTGCGACATACCACTGTGCAAGATTGTACGGCTCGGAAGCACCGGTGTCATTGTCCGGCATTGCTCTCCAGAAGCTGACCTTTGGTGTGCGTGTGATATATTCAAAACCATTGTATTTCAGAGAACTGATGCCGCCCTCTTTTTTGTCGAACATCATGGAGAAGTTTTCTCCGTGAACGCCAATGATAACATCGCCGTATACAATCGTTGGCTTTTGCAATGTGGTTTCCGGAATCTGATTGTCTTTTACTTCAAACACTTCCTGTGCAAAGGCGATTTCGTGCCCTGCATCTGCCCATAGTGTCTGATCTGCGGTAACGGCGGAAACATGATAAACATATTCTCCTGCACTGTCTATTTTGTGAAGTGTCAGTTTCATTGTCTTGCTTTCTCCGGCAGGAACATTCAGAGAAAATGTATCGGATTTCAGAACAACGCCGTTCTTTTCCAATCGTACAACAAAGGACAAGTTGTTTGTATCTGCAAAGAGATTTCGGTTTTCTACGGTAAGCATTCCGTTTTGAATGGACATTCTGATGTTGGAGTAAAGAGCCTTCATTTCCTGAACCTTTGGAGAATAGGTTCTGTCAGCATAGATCACACCATTGGTGCAGAATCCGTAATCGCTTGGTCTGTCCTCAAAATCTCCGCCATAAGCCAGAACCGTTTTCCCGTCGTCATTTTTGGTTTCGATTGCCTGATCGATGTAGTCCCAGATGAAACCACCCTGATAAGCCTCATATTTGTCCTCAAGGTCAGTGTAAAGGCTCAAACCGCCAAGAGAATTGCCCATAGCGTGCATATACTCACAGCTGATATACGGTCTGCCGTTATTCTGTTTCAGATATTCTTCCACTTCCTGCGGTTTTGCATACATACGGCTTTCCATATCCGTGATGAAATCATACTGATGATTCGGAACTCTTGTAACGCCCTCATAGTGCACCAGTCTTGTCGGGTCTGCACTTCTGAAATATTCCGACATTGCAGCAATATCTTCTCCGCAATAGGATTCGTTTCCGCAAGACCAGATGAGAACACTTGCGTGATTCTTGTCACGTTCATACATTGATTTTGCTCTGTCCAGTACAGCTTCTTTCCATTCCGGAAGTGAACCCGGTACATTCCAAGACGGATCTGTTGCACCAAGCTTCTGCCATGTACCGTGTGTTTCCAGATTGGTTTCATCAATCAGATAAATGCCATATGCATCACAAAGCTGATACCAAAGAGAATTGTTCGGATAATGACAGGTACGAACGGCATTGATATTGTTTTTCTTCATGAACTTAATGTCAAACAGCATATCTTCCTTTGTGATTGCTCTGCCTGTTTTCGCATCAAATTCGTGTCGATTGATGCCCTTGAAAATGATACGTTTTCCGTTTAAACACATGATTCCGTTTTTCAGTTCAAATCGGCGGAATCCGACTTGGGTTCTGCTGACCTCGATTTCATTTCCGTCTTCGTCTGTCAAAATCACTGTGAACGTGTAGAGATTCGGTATTTCGGCACTCCAAGGCTTGCTGTTTTCAATTGTCCAGTTTACGGATTCCTTTTCATTGGATTCTGCAATGACCGTTCCATTTTCATCTGTCAAGATCGATTTCACAGAACACTTGCCCGCAATATCCAGCGTTGCAGAGAAGATACCATTTGTGCCGTCATAATCAGCAATCACTTTCATATCACGAACATGGGCAGACGGTGCCGCATAAAGGAATACGTCACGGAAAATGCCGGAGAATCTCCAGAAATCCTGATCTTCCAGCCAGCTGGCAGAACTTCTCTTGAACACTGCAACAGCAAGTTTGTTGTCCTTTTCACGGATATATGGTGTCAGTTCAAATTCAGACGGTGTAAAAGAATCCTCGCTGTAGCCGATAAATTCGCCGTTCAGCCAGACATACATAGCAGTTTCCACACCCTGAAAAGAAATAAATACACGCTTATTTTTCAGAGCATCGTTCAAGTCAAAATATCTGACGTAGCTGCCGACAGGGTTGTCCTTTTCAGAGATAAACGGCGGACGGAGATGCTCCTGTCCCTCCCAAGGATAAATGGTGTTGACGTACTGCGGTTTGCCGTATCCCTGCAATTCCATGTGTCCCGGAACATGGATGTTGTCAAAATCACCTGTTCCGCTGTTTTCTTCATAAAAATTCTGCTTCCATTCAGAGGGATTCTTTGCCCAAGCAAATTTCCAGGTACCGTTCAGATTCTGGATCAGAGAGGAATTGTCTGCATCGGCTTCCAAATGGTTTGCATAGATCCTGTGGTCGGAATGTGCTGAGATTCTGTTGACTGCAAACACTTCCGGATTGGTCAGCCAGTCGAGTGCATATTTCATATTGTTCCCTCCATTTTAGTTCTGTGATTCCATCACAACTTCATTTTCGGATATTCCAAGTTTTTCTTTGATTTCCTCATTTGCCTTTTCAATATTCATCTTTGAAAGAATAACTGTGATGATCAGATCCAGTGCAAACGGAACGATCAGATACATAATGTGAAGCATATTGATCGCAGAATCAGGCTGTACTGTCAAAGTGCCATTGAATCCGCTAAAGTCGAGCAAAAGACCGACAATTGCTGTTCCAAGTCCACCGCCAATTTTTACACCAAGTGATGTGCAGGAGTACATGATTCCATCAACGTGCTTGTGTTTGGTAAGCCAGCTATATTCAGAGCATGATGCGATGACTGCATTCATATCACCTTGCCATGGACCTTGACCGAGTGCTGCAAGTGCTGTAAATGCAAGCATCAGCGGAATGTTTCCCATGTATCCGGCAACCGCTACCAGAAGTCTGCCAACTGTTGCTACCATGTAGCTATACTTGTTCAGCTTATACATGCCGTTCCATTTTTGTACGATGGTAGGAGTGAAGATCAAGGCGATAATCAAAGGAATATTGATAAACCACGCAAATGTGCCGAACATATTCTCATCTGCGAGAACATATTTTGCATAGTATGTTCCAACACCGATCATCGCACTATAGAACTGCTGCAAAATATAGGTTACTGTGATCATCACATAATATTTGTTGTGTACGAGAATTTTGAATGCTTCTCCAAAACTGTATTTGGTTTCTTCTGTTTTTGTTTCACTGTCTGCAAGTTCCTCATCAGAAAGTTCCTTTACAGAAAGAGCGGAAATTGTATTTACAATAAGACCGATAACCGCATAAATAATTGCGACTGTTCTCCAGCCATTTGCACCGCCGCCCATTGCTTCAACAAATTGGAATGTAACAGCCTGAATCAGGAGGCTTGTTCCAAATGCGAAGATAAAGCGATAAGAACCCATCTGAACTCTTTCCTTGCTGTTCTTTGTAACAAGAGCGGTCAGAGCAGAATATGCGATGTTGTTTGCCGTATAAAATACACTGTTAAGAAGTGTGTAGCAGATAAAGAACCATGCGTACTGAGCAAAATTATCCATGTTCATCGGGATTGCAAATACACCGATCAAGGTAATTGCACAGCCGATAAAACCATAAAGCATCCACGGTTTTGCCTTGCCCATTTTCGTATGTGTCTTATCAATCAACGTACCAAAAATGATGTCTGTTATTCCATCAAAAATCTTCGATACAGCAATGAGAACGCCAATAACACCTGCGTTTAATCCAATCGTGTCGGTAAGATAGATCATTACGAATGATGTCAGCAATGCATAGACAACGTTCCCTGCAACATCGCCGGAACCATAACCGACTTTGTTATACCACTTTAAGTATGTTTTTTCTTTGCTCATAATAGAGCTCCTTTCATTGTTTGTATGCCCACATGGACAGAATTTTCCCATAATGAATGATACGAACTGCTTTTCATCTTGCAAAAACGAAATAATGCCATCGTCAGAATAGATGATTATTTTTTTTTGAGTATAAAGAATTTTTATTGAATTCAACATGGAATTACAATGAAAGACGTCTTTTTTAATTCTTTCCTCTCATTTCTTAACTCTATTATACCACACAAAACGGCTTAAAAAATACACAAAGTTATAAAATATATGCACAAAGTTTCGGATTTTTCTTGCGATCAGTGCTCAGGTGTGATATACTGTAGTTATAGAATCAAGGAGGTGCTTTTTATGTTTATGAATGTTGCCTATTTAAACAACTCTACATCTGCTGTAGTGGATAATACGAAACCTTTGATTGTAACAAGCTGTGGAAATTATCGTGTGAAAAATCGTTCTGAAGTAGTAACACATCGTCCGAAGGGAAGAAAAGATTATCAGCTTTTATATATTGCCTCCGGAAAAGGACATTTTTTCATTCACGGAGAAGAAAAAACGGTTTCAGCCGGAAATATTATTATATATTTGCCGGATCAACCACAGGAATATGTTTATTATCGTGCAGATCAAACCGATGTTTATTGGGTGCATTTTACCGGAAATGAAGTAGAAGAAATTTTAAAGTATTACAATATCAACCTGCAAAATAATATTCTCTATATCGGAACATCTCCCGATTATCAGTGGTTATTTGGTCAGATGATTCAGGAATTGCAGCTTTGCAGACCACGGTATGATGAATTGATTTCTTTGCAGCTGCGAAATATTTTTGTTTTGATAAGCCGTGCAATCATGAGTGCAAAGAAATTCAGCAGCACCAGTGAAAAAGAAGTTGCTTTTGCGATGCACTATTTTCGTAAGAATTACAACACAGAAATCAGCATTGAGGAGTACTCCGAATCCAGAGGGTTTAGCAACTGTTGGTTTATTCAGTGCTTTAAAGAAATCACAGGTTCCAGTCCGCTGCAATATATCTTAAAGCTGCGAATCTCCAACGCACAAAGCTTGTTAGAAAATACGGACTACACTATTACTGAAATTGCAAATATGGTTGGATACACCAATTCGCTTTATTTCAGCAGACTGTTTCATAAATACATTGGTATGTCACCAAAAGAATATCGAAAAGTTAAACTCGAAGAAAATCTCAGGGAGTAAAAAATCGGACTCTATCTCAAAAAAAATACCAAAAGTGTGGTATATCACATTACACCATTTCTCATGCAGCTTATCCGCCAAATCTATCAAATCCTTCTCCCACTCAATAAGCTGAACGGAAAAAGATCTAACCTCATACACAGGATTGTCATCGGTCAGTCCTCGTTTCATTATATTTCTTTCAGCTCATAAAAAAATAGTATTATACGGTTCAAGAGCTTTGAGAAACGCTTAATTCTGCGTTTCTTATTGTTGATGTTGTTATAGAATCGAGCATAAATGTTCTGCACATCGCTTGCAGCGGTTACTTTGGATTTATTCAGCTAATTTGTATTTCCTATCCTTAATTTCATCATTCAAATTATCCGCATACTTCACGATGTCATCAGTCATCTGCAAAATCTGTTTCCTATACTCCGCAAGCTCCGTATCCGGACTGTGATCGGTAACGCTGTTTTTAAGTGCGAGAGCCTTTTTACGCATTTCCTTGAAATATTCATCGAACTTAGTCAATATGGCTTCGTCCTTTTTCAGCTTGCGTTTCAGATTGTTGCCCGTTGTATAGAAAATATCATAAATACGCTGAACATTGCTCTTTGAGTTCCTTTTCCGTACCTCCTTTGTCCATTCGTTTTTATTCACAAGCCTGCACTCCTCCGAGCAGAAATCGGACTCCGTCTGCTTGCTTTTTACGATGAGCTTCCGACAGATCGGACAGTTGGAAATAATGCGGTTTGACTGCTTGAGAATGTCGCAGTAGATTCGGAGGATAGCAAGAAAAGAGTCTTCAGCTATATATCCCGTCTGCCAAGTTCCGTTGTTGTGGGTATAGTAAATGTGAATGGTAAGATCGGTGGGAGCATCATTGAGCTGTTCGGGAATGTCTCAATATCTCACATTACTGCCGTCAAGCGTAGGCAGATTGCGGAACGGCAGGAGCATATCGGAAACACAGGTGTTGAACTGCTCCGCAAATCGAGCAGCGGACTTTTTCATAGAAGATGTGAGCAAGTGCCACTCCGCAGAAAGTGTCTTGTGGTTGTACTCATAGTTGGTCAAGATTGTTCTTGTCAAGCAAAATTGTAAATGGTTCGCCTTAAAAACGGCTTGGGGAGCCAAGACAAAAAAATCTGAACATTATTCTGTTCAGATTTTTT
>OLGV01000932.1_pt1 | contig 10493 bp, 6 predicted proteins | sample 1605761 | NCBI WGS metagenome assembly OLGV01 (sample SAMN03283245) | human gut metagenome | biome: human-associated habitat; material: feces | host: Homo sapiens | place: Peru | collected 2012
CATCAGCGACCTCTATCAAGAGGTGGTGCTGAACCTCTGGACTGCCTTTCCGCGATTCCGAAGCGAGAGCAAACCATCAACATGGGTGTATCGCATCAGCGTGAACACCTGCATCTCACACCTGCGTCATAACATAAAGCGACCAGAGACGGTGAGCCTTACGATGTCGATGGGCGACCTCTTTCCTGAGGAATCGGAAAGGGCACAACTTCAAAAACTCTATCAGCTCATAAGCCAGCTCGGCGAATTGGAACGCGCGCTGATTCTGCTGTGGCTCGACGATAAGAGCTACGAAGAGATAGCGAAAATCCTCGGTATATCAGTATCGAACGTTGGAGCGCGCATCAACCGTGTCAAGACGAAGCTAAGGGAAATGTCTAATCATTAAAATCAGAAAACTATTATGGAATTACAAGATTTGAAACAAAAGTGGAATATGCTCGATGAGCGACTCTCAAAGAGTGAGGCCTATAACAAACGAGCTTTGGAAGAGGTAATCAAAGGTAAGAATAAGACTACCTACGAGAAACTACAGAAGCAGGGGATGTTCAACTTCTTTGTCACGCTTTCTATTGCATCTGTCATCTTACCTTTATTGTATAGCAAGGGAATCTTCCGCGACACGTCGTTCTACATTTTAGAGATAGTCTGTCTTCTTGGCGTAGTGATGGTGGCTTGTAGACTGACAGTGCTTTATCGTTTCAATGTAATGAAGACGCCTACTGAGCAACTACGCAATCTTATCAACTACAAGCGTTGCTATTTCTTTGAGTCTGTGGTTGGCGTACCCCTGGGCGTCTTGGGCATCTGTGCCACGCTTTACTTTGAGCACACAACCTCGCCATTCGGACTGTTCTTTGTCCTTCTTGGTGTAATCGCAGGCGCTTCATGTGCTTATTTTGGATATTTGAAACATAAGACTACGATGTTGGAGATACGTCAGAACCTTACAGAACTCAAGAACTTCGGATAAACAAAGAAGCAATAAGAAGAGCCGAGAAGACATGCTCACCAGAAGAAGAATTTCGGTAAGTAATGATTATTGGTTATTTAATTCTTCAAAAACATTGTGATTTAAGCCGTTTGCTTGAATAAGACAGGCTGTGTTTCAGCAATTGAAGCAAACTTCATTGCGTTCGGCTCGCCCTGTCTTTGGCGGTAGTGGAACTGAAAAAGCGGTATAGACATTTCTTTGTGAAATCTCTATACCGCTTATGTTTTTGTGCTTTAGGCTGGCGCGCAGCCAACCCATAGCTGTTAGTATTCGTCCTCGCTGAAGAGGGGCAAGGCGTATTGAGGTTCAAGTGGTTATATTGCTGTGTCAACCTTTTCGATCATTTTACTTCATTGTGAAAGTCAATAAAAGGCGGTATGTATCTCTGCTATAAGATATTATTATTGGAGTTTCTGATTTAGGCAGGGTGGGCTTTGCTATGCATTATTGGCTTCACCTCAGCAATTCAAGCATGCTTGATTGCATTCGGTTTGAACGGTCATTCTGCCCGTTTGAAACTAAATCCGAAACTTTAGTTATATCAATTCGTTAATTCGTTTAATTCGTTGTTACCGCGTCAGAGCGTAAACACTTACGTGAATCCTTTGTCACTCAAAATCCCATCCGAGAGTAAGATTTTTTGAAGAAAAACTTGTGTCGGATTTTTGGCCGAAATAGAGGGCGGGGAAGGCGGTTTTGGGCGTTTGGGATGACCGATGGGGAGCGCCTACTGTGGCGTTGGGCATGTTTCGTGTTGCGATAGCTTAGCTTTCGAGCCTCGAGAGCTAAGAGAAGGAGCCTCGAAAGGGCAGGGATGGCGGTGCGAAAGATGGCTTTTGGTGGTGTGGAATGAGGCGTGTGGCGTGCGAAATAGGCCCTTCGAATGGTAAGTGTCTGAATGTTAGATGGTTACAAAAATGCGTGAGAATGGCGTATTTGGACGCCAACAGGGGTGCGATGGGAAAAACCGCGTAGATTTGGGGGAGGGATGTTGAAAATGTTGAATGTGGCGTGTGGAAGGGTCATTCTTACTGCTTGGCAAAAGACGTATGCGCCATAAAACAATTTGCGCCCTGCAGGGAAATTCGGACAGCGATAGCCGTGTGGTTATCGAGGCTTCAGTTTCCCTATGGGGCGCAAAAACTTGCGGTTGCTTACTTCATAAACACCTTCTGGGCTGTGCCGTCGGCAAAGAGCACCACGTTGAGGCCCTGCTGCATGCCGTTGAGGCGCATGCCCTGGGCATTGTAGACGGCGGCGGTGAGGTTATTGTGCGCGTCGTCGGCCTTGATGGCGCCAATGGCGGTGTCGACCCCCGCGTTGTAGTCGTCGGTGGTAAACTCCACCTTGTCGCTATTGCTGTTCACGTTCCAGAAGCCGATGTTGGCGCCGGGGTTGTCGCCACCCCAGGTGTTGAAGCCCGTGGTCTTGTCGGCTATCTTGGTGATGACCCATTTCTGCGTGTCGGCCGTGTGCTTCTGCAGGTTGAGGTAGAGGGCCTTGGCCTCGCTCTCGGTGCCGCATACGAAGGTGCCGCTCTGGCCGTTGGTGGCCGTGCCCTCCTTGGTGGTTACCCAGTAGCCGTTGGCGCTATAGAGCTTCACGCTGCTGAGGCTGGGCTTCTTGGTGGAGGTGGGGATGATGGCGTAATACTGCGACTTGTCGTTTTGGAACAGGGCGTTGGTCGACAGGTTCGAGCCGTTCATCTGCAGATAGGTGCCGCCGGCGGTAAACTTGATGCGGTACCACTTGGGGCTCTTAAGGCTGCTGAGCTCGGGTGTGGCTGCCACCTTCTCGTTCTCGGGCTTGGGCTGCGTGCGGGGCACATAGCCAGGCATCCAGTGGCGTGCGTACACATAGCAGTGTTCGTCGAGCCATTGGGTCTGGTTGGCCAGGCGCGTGCGGAAGTTGTCCCAGTTTTTGAACACCTGCGGTGTCCATCCAGCCTCGGCCACACAGATGAGGCGCGGCAGGGCCAGGTACTCCAAGTATTCGTTGGTGCCCACGTGCTCGGTCCAGAACGTGCCCTGCACACCCTTGACGAGCGCCATCTGCTCCTGGGTGTACATGCCCTGCACAGGCACATAGTTGTAGCAGCCTTCCACGCCGTCGTTGCCGTAGCCGGCGCCCGAAGGCTCACCGTAGTCGTTGCTCTGTTTGCGGCAGATGTAGTAGCCGCCGTCGCCCTTGTGATACTCGGTGACAATGGCCGGCAGACCGAGCTTCTTCACGGCCTTTGCCACACCCTCCTGACAGGGGTTCCAGCTCATGATGGTCGATTGCGTCTGCTTCATGAGGTCGAGGTCGGCGCCGCCAGCGGTGATGGCCTCGTTCCAGCACACCAGGTGCTTGTTCTTCGTGGCCACAAAGTCGGCCAGGTCCTTGATGAAGTGGGCCTGCAACTGGCGATAGCTCGTCAGTCCGAGCTCCTTATACTTCTGCTGGCAGAGGTCGTTGTGCTCCCACTGCGTGGTGGGGCACTCGTCGCCACCCACGTGGATATAGGGATAAGGGAAGATGTCGCAAAGCTCGTCGAGGATGTTCTTGGCAAACTCCACCGCCTGTGGGTTGGCCACATTGAGCACATCGGAGCTGATGCCACCGCCCGTCCACACCTGCGGTGCGCGGCTGGGGTTGCAGCTATACTCGGGGTAGGCGGCCATGGCGGCAACAAAGTGGCCGGGCATGTCGACCTCGGGCAGCACCTCGATGTGGCGCTCCTTGGCGTAGGCCACCACCTCGCGCATCTCGTCCTGGGTGTAGAAGTAAGGACCGTAGGGCTTGCCCGTCTTGGCGCCGTTGCCCGTCCAGTAGACCTGTCCGTTCTCCTCGATCTTGGTGATGGGCGTGTCGTAGTTGTCGCTGCGTGTGGCGCCCACGGTGGTGAGCTTGGGGTAGCGCTTTATCTCGGCGCGCCATCCCTGGTCGTCGGTGAGGTGCCAGTGGAACACGTTCATCTTGTAGCGCGCCATGATGTCGATCATCTTCTTCACCTCAGCCACAGAGAAGAAATGGCGGCTCACGTCGAGCATGAAGCCGCGGTATCCGAAGCGAGGCTTGTCGGCGATGCGCACCATGGGCAGGCCCTCGGCGTTGCCCTCAGCCAGTTGGGCGAGCGACTGGAGGGCGTAGAACTTGCCCTTCTCGCTCGATGAGGCTACGCTGATGCCGTCGGCGGTGATGTTGAGCACGTAAGCCTCCTCGGCCAGTGCGGGGTCGGTGGTGAAGCTAATGTGGTCCATGGCCGAGAGCGCCAGGCGGCCCTCGCCATTGAGCTCAGCGCCTCGGGGCGCCGGGATGATGCAGGTGGGGTAGGGCACGGCTATCTGCTCTTCGCTGACCTTATAGATATAGAAGGTCGACCAGTTGCCATTGCCGCCCGCATACTGCACGGTAGCGTTATTGCTGGTGTTGGTGTTGAGATACTTGGTGCCGCCGGCCTGGCAGGTGAGCCAGAAAGAGCGCGTCTCGTCGGCGTCGGCGTGGGTGTTGGCCACCTTCGAGCCGATCTTCACCGGTGAGAACACCTTGGCCTTGGCGGCATCGGCCGTACGCGCCAGCGCGGCGCCCTCGCCACCAAAATACTCATTGCTCTTCACGTTCTTGAGCTTGACGCCACCCTTCACGGCCTCCACGGCAAACACCGTAGAGCCATTGGCGTCGAAGGCGTTGCTGTTGTTGGCGTTGCTCAGATAGAGGTCTTTCGACGTGGTCCAAACGCGCAGCGCCACCTTCAGGTTGCCCTTGAGCAGCTCCTCCTTCGTGATGGGGGCTTCGCAGAGACTGTAGGTTGTTATCGTCTGAGCGTATGAGCATACGCACGACAACAACATCACCAGTGCAAAACACAGTTTTTTCATAAAAGATTCTTTAACCGCCCTGCCGGTCGGCAGAGCAAAATATTAAACATTAATTATTAGGTTCCTTTTCAAGGCACGATTTCTCGCCATGGCATAGCCCGAGCAAGCTCGGCTCTGCTCATCTGGCTTAACGAAATCGTTCCATTTCAAGGCACGATTTCTCGCCATGGCAGAGATAATGCAAGTTTCAATATTCCGCAAGCCGTGGCCCGCGTGTTAGTATTGGCATTGGGGCAAGCGCCAAACGGCTCGGCACGCAGCCGCGCTCATGGGAGGCAACCCGCGGGCCCGTCTTGCCAGGGCAGGGCGAGGCGCTAACCGTTTGCAAAGGTACGGATAATTTCCGTCATGAAGTCCGCTTTGCCCCCACTATTTGCCGAAATAGGTCGAAAAACAGGCATGCGCCTGCCAGGGCCCCGCCAGCCTGCGCCCTTCAGGGGAGCGCTGTAGGCTGCTGCCCATGGCCTTATGTGTGCTCTCCTCCTATCTTACCGAAATCAGCAACTTGACATTTCTTCTCCTACTTGAAAGTCTCGCTGGGGGGGGGACGGGAGAAAATAAAAAGGGGAAAATCGCAATGCCCATGATTGAACTTGCCATTTCCCTCTCAAATAGGAGTATTATTAGTTGTTGCGACGCATCTTGATGATCCTGTCAACTGACAGGGGAGAAGACACTTCAAGAACGCTGTCGTTCACACTTTCAAAATACAAATAGCTTTGGAATTTTATGTAACTGGCGTAGTCCATATGTATGACTCGCTTCTTTAGCTTTGAGTCATATAGTAACTTCCACCTTCCATAAACGTCGTTGTCTACTACGTTTTCCCAATCAGTCACCACCTTTTTGCCGTCTACCGACACTGAATCCCTTTTCATGATCAGCATGTGTCCGTCAAAGCTTCCGTCAGGTGTGAAGTAATATTGCTGTTTTATATGCGCTAACGCAGCAGAGTCCTCCTGACTCCAGCGGCCGCAAACAAGACTCCAACACTGCTCCCGGAAAAGCGCTGTCTCCTTGCTGTTCTCATCATCAATCGGGGAAACCACATCACGAGTGCATGCAACCACGAGCAAAGACAATAATAATAAGAGGGAAAGGCTAACCTTCTTCATAACTGCACTTTGACATAGCTGAATTTCCATTCAAGATTGTCTCCTTTTACAGGATAAGTCATTAATACTTCTGCACCGCCCAATGTGTATTTTAACATTCTTGCGGCTGTTTTTAATGATACTTTCCCATTGCTTAATGAACACGTATATCCTGGTGCCTTTAAAGAATCATTCTCCCACCCCATATGAGTATAGTCTTCATAATCCTTGTTTGGAATAATCATTGCCATAGGAGTGGGTAAGGTGTAATATTGCCACAACCACACATCACGAGCAACATAAACGCCAGGGGCTATTCCGCAAACTCGTGCAACAGGATCTTTTGAAGAGATAGCCAGCTTATACCAATTGCCATTCTTGTATCCCGTATCTCTCACAGACCATTTAGCATATCCTTTTATTGTAACGTCAATAGGATCACTTACCGATGCTGCTTTCTGAAGCATGTTTACTTCATTCGCGCTAAGGGGTACATTGTGTAAAGCAATGTTTTTGTAATTAATGGAATATAGTCCGTTACTTTCAGTTCCCGAAGATTGAAGTGGGGTAGCAGCTCTCGTTTCAACCGGAAAATCCGTTTGCACCACCGAAACTCTTTCAATGAGTCCATCATGAGGGGTGTTCTCTGAGTCATCAGAACATGCCATTAGTAATGGCAATGTAAAAAACGCGAGAGTCTTTAATAAAGTTTTCTTCATAACCATAAGTGCTTTAATTCATTTTGATGACGACCGTGATTTCCAATAGTTACACCAACGTGGGTTAAAAAAAAGTTAACCATTCGCTTTTGTCCTGTTTTCCACGGCCTCATGTGTGCTCTCCTCCTATCTTACCGAAATCAGCAAATTGACATTTCGGACGCCCTGAGTGTGAAGCCGTGAGATAAGTGAGCAGCAGAGGGGGCGCATCTTCCTTATGACTTCAACGCCCCCTTCGAGAGCTCCATTCAACATTTCGTATTCGGAAGTCGCATCCTGTTGTAGATGTGGCCGAAATATTCCATTTGGGCAAACACCTCGAAGCCAAGGGAGCGGTAGTAGGCCTCAAGGCGTGGCTTGTGGGTGTCTACCAGGAGCGTGGCGTTCTTGCAGCCCAGCGCCTTGCCCTTCTCGATGGCATAGGTCATGAGTTTCTTGCCGATGCTCAGGCCCCGGTGGCCGGGCTGGATGGCCATGGAGTCGAGGTAGAACTCGCCGGGGGCCGTTTCGTCCTCTACACTCATGAGGTACTCAGGGTCCATGTCGTCCCACAGCTGTGGCCACGTCCGTTCGCGCAGCTCCCGATAGCGACTGCCCTCGTAGCCAATGAGGCATCCCACGGCTTGTTTGTCGACCGTTGCCACCACTGCGTTTCTCCACGAGTAGAGGGTGTCGTTGGCCGAGCACGACTTAATAAACTTGTCGAGGTTGTGGATTTCCATGTCGAGCGCCGTCAGCACGGTCCACGCCACAATCTCGATGTCGTCAATTCTCGCGTCACGAATTTCTAAGTTCATACTCTTTTATACGATTGAATCCAAACTGGGTATGTAGTTTTGCTGTATGGCCTCGGCGATGGCGTTGGCCACCTCGATCTTGCTGAGCCCCACGCTCTCGCCGAAGTTGTAGAGCAGTTCGATCTCTTCCTTCGAGATCACCTGGTCGGTCATCACAATGTCGATCATGTAGCGCAGCATGCCCTCGCGCATGCCGGGGTTGATCTTCAGGAGGTTCTCCACCGACTCGTTGAACGTCTTCACCACGTCGCCGCTGATGATCTCGTCGAGAAACTTGCGCGGGAAGATCTTCAGCGACGCCAGTTCCGCCACGATGCGGTCGATCTCCTCCTTCTTGATGCCGTCGTCGCCATAGGCCACGATGATGCCGGCGCTGGCAATGAAGCGCGCCGTGTGCTCGTCTTGCTCGCTGTCGCCCACCTTGAGGAGGATGGAGATGAGCTCTTCCATGCCCTTCTTCAGCTCAGCCTGCGACTTGACGGTGGCGAAGAGGTTCAGCGCCTGCACGCGGATGGGGTTGACGGGGTGGGAGGCGCGGCTCATGCCCTTGTCGTTGAGGAAATAGGAGAGTCGCTTGTTGTTGTCGGCGATGAGGGCGTCGATGCTCACGTTCATCTTGGCCAGGTCGAGCCCCGACGCCATCTTGAAGAAGGCCGTCACACACACGCCGAGGTCCTCGGTGGCGATGTAGCCATACCGGTCGGCCACCAGCTCGGCCAGTTGCTCGTGCAGGCGAATCTTGTACTGGAGCGTTACAGGCGCCGCCGTCTCGGGTGGAAACACAAAATGGATGAGGCGCGTGAGCTGGGTGTCCTTGTTGATGAGGTGGCCCAGCTCGTGGCCAATGACAAACTTCAGTTCGTCGCGCGTCATGAGGTCGAAGAGTCCCGAGTTGATGTTGACGATGTTGGGCTCGTTCTCGTCCTCCGAGGCCACCGAGAAGGCGTTGACCGACGAGTCGCCGGTGATGTAGAAATCCACCTTGGCCGTGTAGCCCAACTTGTCTTTCACCTCATGGCAGAGGTCGTAGAAGTCGCTGAGCAACTCCTTCTCCACCTTGAGGCTGTGGCCCTCCATGTTGCTCCGCCAATACGCGTCGCTGCTCGAGGTGCGTATCTGCCGCAGCACCTCTTCCACGATGCTGCCCTGCAGGGCGTTGTAGATCTGCTCGCCCAACTGCCGTTCCAGTTCGATTGTCGGGTCGAACTTATACTCCTTGGTCACCACAGGCTCCTCGGCCTTCTGCTGCTCGTGGGTCTTCACCGTCTTTGAGCCAATAATATTGAATAATCCCATAGACCTACGGTATTGGTTAATGTGAAAACAAGCGTCTCCTTAGCTTGTGTGGGTTTAAGTTTGCGGTAATTCGCAAATATACAAAGAATAATCGACTCGCCCATCATTTCCCCTCGAAAAAACATTTCCCCTTCATAACCGCCCAGCGCTGTTGAGGGCCGCGCCCCCTCTTTTCGGCCCATAGCGCCCTGTTGTTCGGTCTCATGGCCCGCTTTGCTCCTATGGCCCCGAAAAGGGTCTCGAAAGCTTATGGGGCACACCTCATATAACTAAAGTTTCGGATTTAGGCAGGGTGGGCTGAAGGCCCAACAAGCACATAGCCCAGGGCAAGCGAAGCGACACCCTGGGTATGAATACGAACAACATACCCATTAACGCTCTGAAAGAGCAAAAGCGTAATATATATTAGTATTTAAGGATTAATGCTTTTGCTCTTTCAGAGCGTACCAATGATAATACGATAATACCCAGGGTGTCGCTTCGCTTGCCCTGGGCTATGCGCTCACTGGGCTTTCAGCCCGTGCATTATCTGCTGCACCTCAGCAATTCAAGCAAGCTTGATTGCATTCGGTTTGCACGATAATTCGGGTAAAACCCTCATTCACATACCTGGCTACCTTATCTCACCCCTAACGGGGTAACCCATTAAAATAATACACGAATTGAGGCGTTTTCTGCGTTTATTATTGTTGAATATCAACTATTTACAATATCAAAACGCCCTCAAAACCGTGCGGAAAAATATGGTTCATCCGGAAAATGGAGTGATAAAGTCTGTATAGAACGAAAGAAAACCGCTGAACATTTTGTATATTTGAATAATCACAACCAAATATATAATAATGAACAGCAGTTTTCTATATCATGCATGGGGGCTTTACAGCCTTGAATGTACAAGAGAGGAATACAAAGATAATACAATTATTCTTCATGTGCAAAGCAAAAAACGCCAAAAGAAATGTCCGAAGTGCGGAAAATGTAATTTGATAAAGAACGGATACCGCACAAGAGATTTTCTAGGTTTGCCTATAGGAGGCAAGAAAGTCATCATACGCATGAAAGTTCAACGCTACAAGTGCAAATGCGATGGTTGCGATTACGACCAGCAGGAGAAGATACCATTCGCTACTGGAGGTTGCTCATATACACATCGTTTTGCAAAATACGTGGTAGATTTATTACGGTCCATGACCTTAAAAGATGCTGCAGCCAGATTGGGCGTTAGCTGGGACACCATTAAGGAGAAGCATTCTAATCATTTGAAAAGACGATATTCTCCTCCTTCCCTTGATGGAGTTGAGTGTATCGGTATCGACGAATTTGCGGTCAAGAAAGGGCATGTGTATAAAACAATTGTCGTCGATTTGGTAAGTGGTCGGATTATATATGTAGGTGAAGGTAAGGGGATTGACGCTCTATCCGACTTCTGGAAACGAGTAAAGCGCAAGAATATATCCATAAAGTACATTGCAACAGACTTGTCAGCAGCATTCATCGGTTCCGTTCTTGAAAATTGTCCTGATGCCATACATGTGTTTGATCATTTCCATGTCATGAAACTTATGAATGACAAACTTGACGACATAAGAAGAATACAATTCAATATGGAGAAAGACGTGAATAAGCGTAAGGTTCTTAAAGGAACTAGGTATCTACTCCTTGGTAACGGATCAGACATTTACGATGACAAATACCGAACAAGACTTGATAATGCCTTGGCTATGAACGAGCCT
>OLGV01000941.1_pt1 | contig 10415 bp, 3 predicted proteins | sample 1605761 | NCBI WGS metagenome assembly OLGV01 (sample SAMN03283245) | human gut metagenome | biome: human-associated habitat; material: feces | host: Homo sapiens | place: Peru | collected 2012
CCTCAACGTTGGCTGCCGTAGCACCGCCGCGTGTCTTCACCGTGCCGCCCAGCACTACCTTCTCGCCAATGTTATACGTGTTCTTGTCGGCTTTGACGTCGTAAGTGTATGCCGTCGTTACGGTTGTCTCGGTATAAGCGCTGTTGTTGATGGTCTGCAACTCGGTTACGGTGCCGTTCGGGTTGATTTCTGCCGTCACTCTGTAGTTGCCGGGCACGCTCGGTGCGTCCAGCTCCACAACAGATGTGTAGGTAGCGCCCACCGCAATGTCGGCATCTGTCTGCGTCATAGTAGAGCTTGAACCGATGCTTGTGCGTATCTGTGTGCCCTTCGGCATCTTGATGGCACCGATGTTCTTCACCGTTACCGTCACTTTCGCCTTGCTTCCAGCCTCAATCTCTGCGTCGCATGCAGGAGTCTGCATCTCTGCGTCGGGCAGAGTCTGGTCGGAGATGAGCATCCACACCGTACCAGGACTGTATCCGTCGCTGCTTGCGATGACAGAAATGGTGCGGTTGCCCTCGCTTGTCTCGTTGCTCAACGCGACGAACGGGGTTGTAACGCTCTCCTTTCCGGCAGGTATAGTCACGGTCTTTGCAAACTGCAGGTCGTCGCCCTTCGCGCTCAGCGTAACCGTGAGCGGACTGGTCGTTGCGTCGTTGCGACTAATGGTGAGCGTAGCGCCTGTCGCGTCGCCTTCGAGGATGGTTGTCTTGTTCGAAGTGACGCTGAGCGTCGGTCCGTCGTTGTCGAGGATGGTTATGGTGTCGCTCACCACGGTCTGCTTGTCGCCTATCGCAGAGCAGCCGCAATCGGTGATGTATATAGCTGCGCTGAACTTCACCTTGCGTGTGCCGTCAACCTTCTGGTTGTCCTTCACGCCGATGGGGAACGTCACTTCCTCTGTGCCTTCGGGCATGGTTATCGGCGTTGTGTAGTAGAGTTCGCCGTTGCTGTCGTCGCTCAGCTTCAGCGTAATCTTGCTGTTCTTTGCCTCGGTGCGCTTGATGGTGGCGTGAATGGCGTTGTAGCCTGCCGCCTCGCTCACGGTTGTAGGCAGCAGAGTCATGCTTATCGCCGGCACGTCGTTGTCCTTCAGTACAAAGAGCGCTGTGCCCGCCAGATGATGGTCTGCCGACACGCTGAGCTGCAATGTCTCGTCGTTGGCTGCGATGTTATCGTCAATGATCGGAATGTCAATCACAGCTTCTGTCGCTCCAGGCTCGAAGGTGTAGCTCTTTGGCAGGCGGAAACGCTTCGGTTTCTCCACACTGAAATAGACCGTAAGCGTATCGTTGCCGATGCGGTAAGGCACGCTGACGGTTGCTTTCATCGTTTCGCCCTCGTTATACTCGGTTTTGTCGAGCTTCACGGTGAGAGGCAGCAGTTCGTCGTCCTTTATATTAAAGGATGTAGCGACATTCTGCGGATATCCGTTGGCTTTGTTCACGGTTATGGTGACCTTAGAGTAGGTGTTCACCACGTTGTTGTCGGGACAAACCACGTCGAACGACGCTGCCGACTGACCTTTGCTGATGGTCACAGTAGCCGGAACCTTAGCGTGTTCGGGCAAAGACGAAGCTATGCTGAATGTCTCGTCCATACTGCGGTCGCCGCTGCGCTTCAATGTGAGGCGCATCGACTCGCCTTCCTTCACGCTCTTGTCGGGAGCGGTAAGGAACAAGTGCTTCTCAAGCTCAGCAGTTCCGCCGGTTGCGGTGTTGTTAGCTCTGTCGGCGTTGTACTCACCGCAACCGCTGTTGGGCTCAACCACAACCTTTGCCGTCACTTCGCCTTCGAGACCGACGGTCTGCGAGAGGTTGAAGATAGCGCTGCGTGCGATGTAGCCGCCCTTGAGTAGCGTATTACTGAAGTAGGTATTGCCTATGTGCACCGCTTCTTCGGTCTCTTTGCTCACGAGATATACGCGTTCGGTCCAACCGCTGCGCGTATCGGCGTTGCCGATGTTGCTCACTTTCCAAGTTACAGTGACATAGTTGCCCGGCACAAGCGTACTCTCGGTGATGTTAACATCGGTAGTAGCAAGGTCGGGAGCGTTTTCTCGCTGCACCGTGTAGCTGCCGTTCACGTTAGAATTGCCCTGGATGTTGTCGCCTTTGCGGTTTGTTATGATAACATCCGACAAGCTCACGGCGTACTCCGTGCCGGGGTCCAAACCTGTAGGCACAGCCATCGGGAAGTTGATGATTGTGCCGGCGTTGCCCGACAGAGGACGATTGCTCATATTCACGACAACCACTCTATATTTATGGTTGCCGAGATTTCTTACCGACACCGTGTGTTCGTTTATACGCGATTGGCTCAGCGTCGGCGCTGTTCTTGACGAGCGGTCGAATGGCAGCTGCAGGTCGAACTGCAGCGCCACCACCTCGTCTGTGTTCTCAAGGCTGATAGGTATCAGCACGTCCTTGCCCTGACCGCCCGTCAGCTTTCCTACCGACAGGTTGTTCTGAGCCGTTGCCGTGATGTACATCAGCAAGAACAGCATCATGGTTATGTATCTTCTGATCTTCATGTCTATTGATGTCTGTTAATAGCCTTTTTCTTTCCGTTCACAATATAGACGCCTTCGCGTGCAACGCCGTTCAGTTTGCGTCCGTCGAGGCTGTATACAGCTTCGCGGCTGTCGACGTCTGTGGTTATAGTGTCGATGTCTGTGGTCTGACCCTCAAACGCCACGCCTACCGGCTGTGCGTCTATGTCTGCAGCCATCGCCTGGTCCACTCTTGCCTGCTTAGCGAGTCGCAACAGCTTGGTGCGTCCGCTTACGATGTCGCCCGTAGTGCTTATTATCACTACGCGAACGCCGTTAGCCGTGTTGTGTGTCACGAGCTGATAGCGCTGCTTGCTGAGAGCGAGCTTCACATCGTTCGCCTTAACGCCAGCGAGTGTGATGTCGAGCGCAGCCACCTGGTCGGTTGCGTCGAGCCACAATGCGCCGTCTTCCACGCTGAGCACGTTAGCTGTAGAGGCTTCTTCGCCCATGCTCTCCGTCCAGCGTCTTTGCGCAGCCATAAGACTCTTCTGGTCGGCGTTGTCGTTGCTGCCGATGAAGATGTTTATGGTTGCCACGACGTCCTGCACATTGATGCCGCCGCCCTGATAAGTGTCGGCTGCCGGATAGTTGAAGTTGCCGTTCTGCGTGCCCATGATGTAGTTGAGCGTCTGCTGCGCGTCGAGCACATCTACCGATGCGTCGGCGTTCACATCGCCCTTTGTCCACGTCAGCTTAGCACGCAGGCGGTTGTTCTGCGCCACGCCTTCATACGATCGGATGCAAAACTCCGTGCCGCTTGCGTAGTTGTACGTGCCGCTGAGATAGTAGCGGTATGCTCCGTCTGCGTATCTCATCTCGCCTACATAACTGTTGTTGTCGGTAGTGTAGATGCGGAGCGTCGGGTGAGCCTCGAAGTTCTGGTTCTTATGGTCGTAAGCGATGAGCGTTCCGAGCTGTATGTCGGCCTGCTTGTCACCCATAGCCCACTCCTGCAGTGTGAAGGTAGAGAGACTGTAATCTTCGCGCTGGCTTTGCAGATTGAGCGAGGAGATATGAGCAGGCAGAACGCCGGTCAGTTCTGTAAACAGATTGTAGCCAAGATTGAGCGTCTCAAGCGCTGGCAGGAGTTTGCAGAACGCAGCCACATCGCCGTTCAGACTGTTTCCGCTCAGATTGAGCGTACGCAGACTCTTCATCTCCATTCCCTCTGTAGGCAGCGTGCCTCGAAGGTTGTTGTTCTGAAGATCGATAGCCAGCACGTGACCCTCTTCGTCGAATGTGACGCCGGGCCAACCGGTAGATGTTACGGCATTGCTGCCAATGCGCCATGTCTTGTTGGTCCATGCGCCGCCGTTGGTTGCCTGATAAAGCACTTTCAGAGCCTCGTAGTCGGCGGCATCGATGTAGCGGTCGATGACGGCTATCAGCTCCGTTCCCTTTTGGTTGTTGTCTTCGTTCGACTCCTTCTCCACGCTGTACCAGTCGGTTGCCACCACATACCATACGGGTTCGGCTGAGGCGTCTGAGCTTTGCACATTGAACGTCACGGTATAGGCCTCGTTTGGTGCCAACGCCCCGTTATGGTACTGGTTTTGCACAACAGTAGCCGAGCCGTTTTCTTTCACCTTCAACAACACGTCCATCCATGTGTTGTTGTGCGTTGTTTCCTTACCGATGTTGCGCACAACAGCCGTGATCTGGAACGTAGTGTTTGCCTTCACTTCCACAGGCGCCGTCACCGACTCAACCGTAAGGTCTGCGCGTTTGCGTATGCTGAACGTGCGGTGCGGGCTTTCGACAGTCTCGTTGCACTCGCCGTGCGCTGTAGCATACCACTCGTACGAGGCGCCTTCTACGGGCACGAACGCTGTTGAGGGCGATGTCGTATTCACTTCCTTCCACTCTTCTGCGTTCTCTGCCTCGGCATCGGTGCGGCGATAGTGGAACGTATAGCCTACAGCAGCCTGTCCGAGATTGCTGCAGCTGAGCGTAACCTGTCCGTATTCGAGCACGGCGTTGTCGGACGGCGAACTGAGCGCGAGACTCTTCAGCAACGGCTTCACACACACCTTATATATATATGTGTACATGGCAACGCCATCAAGCTCTACGCTTACATGATACGTAACAAGATCGGTCTTGCTGCCTTCGTTCGTGAGCGTCATGGCAGGCAGATTGCCGGTGCCGGTGAGCTGATAGCCGCGTACGGTGCAGCCCTCAGCCACACTTGCCGTCCACTTCACCTTCACTTTCTCGCTGCTGCTTATAGCGGCGAACGCTTCGGGCTGCGTGCTTGCGCCCGAACAGATGGTCTGCTCTGAGAAGCGGCCTATTTCGCCTATGTTTATCGCTGCTCCGTTGAGCGTTACCACTACGTTTTCGAGCGATATATGGCGGAAGAAGTCTGTCACCTTCTGCATGTCCGCGCTGTTGGCGGCAGTGTTGAACTGCAGCGTAACGGGCTTCTCGGCTTCGTTCCTGAACGCCATAACGACGCCTGTAGTGCCCAGCTTCTCAGTAAGCGTGCTGAGCAGTGCCAGCGAGTCGGCTGTCTGAAGATTGGCTTCGAACGCCTCCTTGCCGCCGGTCTTTACGTTGATGGTGCCCTCTGGCTTACACTGCGACAGCAGAGAGAGCATCTCGTGCATCGACTTGAACGCACGTGCACTGTTCACAGTGGGGTCGAGTCGGTAGTCGCCGCTCGCTGTCCATGTGTTAGCAGGGTTGATGATTATCTGCTGTTCGGCTGTGACGGTCTTCACTATGCCACGTGCCGTGAGACGCACGGTGTAAGTGCCGGCTTCGGCGTAGCTGTGCATAGGGTTGCGCTCGGTGCTTGTAGAGCCGTCGCCGAAGTTCCACTCGAATGTCTTTGCGTTCTCGCTGCTGAGATTGGTGAACTGTGCGCGGTTCATGTATGTCTCTACAGAGAACTTCGCCTGCAGATCGCCTTCCTCAGGTGTGCTCACCACGAGACGTCCCGAACGGCTGGTGAAGTTGATGACAGCGTCGGCAGTGGTTGTGCCTGCGATGTCGCTGAACTTCACCGTGTACACGCTGTCCTTCAGCGCTTCCTGAGCGCTCACCGGTATGCGCACCACTACTCCGTCGTGTTCCACAATCTGTGTTCCGCCCTCAAGGCTCACGCTCAGCACGCTGTCCTCCTGCGCCGCCTGAACGGTGTAGGCGTCGGTGCGCAGCGTCTTCTGTATACCAGCCACATCCACCGTCAGATTCTTCGGCAGATGCAGCTTGAAGCTGAGCGTCTTCACGTTGCCCGTGTTCTGCATGTATATAGGCAGGAGCGTTGTCTCGCCACGATACATCGACGTAGTTGTGGCGTAGAGGCTGTGTCGCTGCTTGGTGTCGGTAGACGGTTCGCTGGGCGACGACGGCTTGAACTCGAAGTGTGCCACGAGGTGCACGTCTTCTTTGCCCATCGTTCCGTTGAACGTGCGATACTGTCCGATTATTTCGGAACTGCCTTCGCGCGTCCAGCCCTTGAACTCATAGTTGCTTGCGTCGTAAACAGTCACGCCGAACGTGCTGCCCTCAGACACAGAGAAACCATTACTCTGATAGAACCCTGCCAAACCTGCGGGGTCGCACTTGAAGTAGACCTTATGCTTCGGCTTCGTCTCGTTAGGCTCAGCCGGACTGCCCGGCGTGAAGCGGTAGTGGGCGGTGATGGTCTCGTCGTTCTCCGTAACGGTATAGCTTACCGCACGATTAGTAGAGATAACCGTTCCGTCGCTTGTTGTCCAGTTGACGAACGTATAGTCGCTGTAAGTAGACGCCGTGTAAGAGTAGGTTACGCCCACGGCATACTCCTTCACCTCGCTCGCCCTTATCGACGACGGGTCGTAGGCAATGGTGAGTCGGCTTGTCTTCTGATACTCGTAGTTGGCGGTGAGTGTCTCAGCGCTGTTCAGCTTGCGGTGAGTGAACGAGTTGCTCGTGCTCACCACCTTGCCCTCAGCGTCGGTCCAGTTCTTGAAGCGCCAGTTGGCGCTTCGGGCTACAGCCTTCACGCTCACACTGGCGTTCACAGCATACAGTCCGCCTCCGCTCACGGTGGCAGCCTCTGCAGGCAGGGCTTTCAGCGTCAGCTTGTAGCGTGCTCCCGGTTCGGGAGGGCTGTCGGGGTTGAAGTCCTGTCCTCTCGCCACCATGCTTAGCAACATGGCGAGGAGAGTCAGTATATATCTTGACTTGATCATAGTAGCTTTACTTTACTATTTTCTTATGATTCTGAATATAGATGCCCTTCTGAGCGGTGCTGTTCACGCGGCGTCCGTCGATAGTGTAGATGGCGTTGTCGGCGTCGGCGTCAGTAGCTACGGTGTTGATGCCCGTAGTGGGTGCCTCGAAGGTGAGTGTGAAGCGGTCGTCCATGTATCCCTCAGCAGCGCTGAAGGTGTACGGCATCTCTACCTCCACGCCGTAGTCGAGCAGCTTCACGCCCAGCTCGTCGCGGTCTACGGCGATGGTGTATGCGTCGTCGGCAGGCAGATACATACCTAATGCCACGCTACCGCTGCGGTGAGCACCCTCGTTCACAGCCAGTTGGTCTGCACCGGCGATGGTGTATATCTGCGGTGTGCCCTCGTAAGCCATCATCTTCACAGCGTCGTTGTCGGCGCAGAAGTCGTCAGAAGCATTGGCGTTCACTACGACGCGTGTGCGGTCGGTGCGGTCGGCGCATGTCAGCGCTACGTCTACCAGCTTGCGCTGCACCTGCTTGCTGCGTGCTGCGCGGCGCATAGCCAAAGCCGAGTGGTCGATGGTCTTGTTTATCTGTCTGCCCGCCGGCTGGAACGTGATGGCGTCTACCAGTTCGGGCTTCTGAACGAAGAATGCCTGCAGCGGTGAGAGCACGAAATTGTCGTCGGCAACGCTGTATGCCTTGTATGTGCGGTTGTCAACATCCCATGCTGTTATAGGTGCTGCGAAATCCATATAGTAGATGTCGTAGAAGCAAGGATATGGGTTGCCCACGAAGTTCCATCCTGCGTTTGCGCTCTCCACGGCAGGATACTGAACGAGCGGTGCGTTTACAGCTTCGCTGCGGAAGATGGCGTTATGTGTCTCCTCGGTAGCAGGGAAACCTACATTGCCCGAATTGTTTGAACGGAAGATATAAGCCTTGCCCATGTGCAGCACAGAGTCGGCAGGCACGTCTTTCCAGTTGCCGCTTGCGCCGTTTGTAGCACGCGACTCAGAGTCGTAATAGCGCACAGCGATGCTTGTGCCCTTAGGCAGAATGATGTCGCTGCGCTTCACATCGAACGGCATACACAAATAATACCAATAGCCAGAGCCAGAGGTGGCGCCTATGTAGAAATTGAACTGCGAAGAAGAAGATGTCATCTGCTTGCAACGGTTGATAAGCGAAGAGGAAGTGTTATCTGCTATCGTCATATACTGGGTGTATTTGCCGAATGTCTGCGGATTGTCACCATTTACAATAAGCGCTCCTCCTGTGCCAATAAAGATATCCGGCGAGTTCGGGATGCGTGCATTGCTGGTAAGCTCCAGCTTCTTGTAGATGTTCACCTTGTCGGGTGTGTTCGGATTCGGCTCCACCTTTGTGAACTTGCTCCAGTAGTTGTCGAGCTTGTAGCTCACCATTGCATATTCGGGAACGTACAGCGTTACGCTTGTAGGAGAATAGAACGGTGTGCTACCTACGGCTGGAGGAGCGGGCGCAGTGATATACACACGCTTCAAGGCGTTTTGGTCGCTTTTGAAACAATCTGTTTCCAAACTGTTGATAGAAGAACCAAGAACCACCTCTTCAAGAGCATGGCAGTTATAGAAAGCATCTGTTACTATAGTCGTAATGTCGTTTCCAAGCGTCACTTTCTTAAGACCCTTACAACCAGCAAAACTTCTGTCAATCGAAGTAAGAGTTGTCAAGTTGGCTTCTTTCAAAGAATAGCATTGATAGAAACTTTCATAACCGATTGATTTGATACGCGAAAAGTTTATACTATCCAATTTCTGACAACTATAAAATGCCTCCCTATCTATAGTGACAGGAACAACATCTTTAATACTTCTCAACGAATCGCAACCATAAAAAGCACGATAAAAAATATTTTTCACATTCTTGCCGCCATGCACAACAGCAAGTTTTTTACAGTAATTGAATAATGACCGAACTATTGTCTCCATGTTGTTATTCAATGTAGCGCTCTGCAAATATTGATTATCATAGAAAGCAGCCTGTCCGATACCTCTTACACTTTCCGGTATTGTCACCTCTGTTATATAGTTATGCTGAAACGCTTCTTTACCTATGCTGTCTAATCCTTCCGGCAACACAAGCGGACCGGTAAGATAACGACTGTCGAAAGCATTATCGCCGATTGTCTTGAGCTTGGTCGGTAAGTCGACAAAGCGTATCGAAGTATTAGTAAACGCACTGGCAGGAATTGTTTCAATGTCGGCATTTGTCATATCTATAGCCATGAGTCCAGTCATCTTGCTGATATCATTCCAGTCGGAAGCATTCATCTTGCCGGAAAGACGCAAAGCACGCATTTCGGGCAAAGTGTTGACATGCGACAACGCCTCTACACCAAGCGTACCTGGAGCAGAGAGATTGATTGTCATATACTGGCTCTCTATAGTTTCGAGGCGGATATTGCCAATGGAAAGAACCTGAGAATAATTGCCTGTTGTGGAATTTTTGTGCCAATGAGAGAATGTAAGAACATGCTCGCCTTCTTCAAGAGATATATAGTGAGTGAAAGTGGCAGGAGTTATATGCTTATCATAGTTGTTTGCATAAGTAACATCATCCAACTTCACTATTTTATAATCATCGTCTGTCCAAGGGTCGAAGGTGTCGGAATACTGAAACGAAATGTATCCCTTTGCTCTGAACTTGATCGTAATAGTGGCTGTTACGCTTTTGGTTGTCTTGCCGTGTGTGGTAGACGCCATTCCGTTCTCCACCTTCCACGGGTTCGCCTCGTCGTTAGTCACTTCCGTCACCTCTATATCATCAGAGGTGGTGATGAGCGCTCGCAGCTGTTCGTCTATTGCAGCCACGGCAAATTGCAGCCCTGACAATATCAAGACCGCAAGCATGAAAATTCTTTTCTTCATATTCTGTTCTGTTTTTTTGATTTGCTAATGGGTTTTGGTTTAGTTCTACTGTTGGTTGTTGCCAGACAGTGTCGGTTGGAGTTGTCCGATGGTGAAGAGCGGCGCTTACCAACCGTATTCGTACGCCGTCTCGTCGTCGTCATCGGTCTGAAAGCCGCTCTCCCAAAGGTCGCGCGACGGACTCTGCATTGGCGGCGGTGTCTGTCCTCCACCGCCGCTGGCATTGCCGCCACCGGGGATAGTAACACCACCACCTGGCGAAGCGGTGACGGGACTGATCGGACCCAACTCAATAGAGTGGATCACAGGGGTTTGATACTTCTTCTTTACTCTTTTCATTGTTATATATTGTTTCTTGTTATATACTAATCTGGTTTTTGCGCGATATGCAGGTTCAGTTTTTGCGGCTATATGCTAATCAGCTCGGTGTCCTTATTGCATATTTCGAGGTCGTCGCCCTCCATGAGGTCGATGTGGTCGGTCAGCATATCCTCCACCATGTCGTACGACATACGCATGGTGTTGGGTACGCAGGCGCTGGCGTACATAGCCGAGAGCAGATCCTGCTCCTCCTTCATCGTGGTGGGCGGATCGAAGTCCATCGTTATGTACGACTGGGTAGCTTTCGTGTCGTGTTTGGTCTTAGTCGTCGCGTTTTGGTCGGTTGAGGTTTCAGTTGTTGGTTCTGTCTTGGTTTCGATGTTTCGTTCTGTCGTTGTTTCGTTGTTCTCTGTCTTTGTCTTGTTGTTCGTTGTCTTAGTTTCGTTGTTCGTTGTCTTAG
>OLGV01000943.1_pt1 | contig 10399 bp, 6 predicted proteins | sample 1605761 | NCBI WGS metagenome assembly OLGV01 (sample SAMN03283245) | human gut metagenome | biome: human-associated habitat; material: feces | host: Homo sapiens | place: Peru | collected 2012
GCGGGTCGGAACTTACCCGACAAGGAATTTCGCTACCTTAGGACCGTTATAGTTACGGCCGCCGTTCACCGGGGCTTCGGTCGAATGCTTTGGATTGCTCCGGACATCCTTCCTTAACCTTCCGGCACTGGGCAGGTGTCAGCACCTATACGTCAGATTTCTCTTTAGCAGGCACCTGTGTTTGTGGTAAACAGTCGCTTGGGCCTCTTCTCTGCGACCGCCTCATGCTCCGTCTGTTCAGACTTCACAACAGCGGCTACCCTTATCCCGAAGTTACGGGTACATTTTGCCGAGTTCCTTAACGAGGGTTCTCCCGCGCACCTTAGGATTCTCTCCCCGCATACCTGTGTCGGTTTACGGTACGGGCGGTAATTCTCTAACTAGAAGCTTTTCTCGACAGTGTGGGGTCAGCAGCTTCAGTTCCGTTTCCGGAACCTCCACATCACGCCTCAGACTCACAGGACGCGGATTTGCCTACGTCCCATCCTACACGCTTGTACAGGAACAACCAATCTCCTGCCTGCCTGCCCTCCTGTGTCACTCCATCGCTCAAACAATCATTACCGGTACTGGAATATCTGCCAGTTGTCCATCTCCTACGCTCTATGCCTCGGATTAGGTCCCGACTTACCCTGGGACGACGATCGTTGCCCAGGAATCCTTATGCTTTCGGTGGAATGGATTCTCACCATTCTTTTCGCTACTCATACCAACATTCTCACTTCTGTGAAGTCCACCGTTCCTTACAGAACGACTTCAGCCCTCACAGAACGCTCCCCTACCCCACGACCTATGTCGTAGCCACAGCTTCGGTTTCGTACTTTAGCCCCGGTAATCTTCGGCGCAGGGTCTCTCGACCAGTGAGCTATTACGCACTCTTTAAATGGTGGCTGCTTCTAAGCCAACATCCTGGTTGTTTTAGAGACCCCACATCCTTTTCCACTTAGTACGACATTGGGGACCTTAGCTGGTGGTCTGGGCTGTTTCCCTTTTGACCACGGATCTTATCACTCGTAGTCTGACTCCCAAGCTCTACAGTATAACCATTCGGAGTTTGACAGGGTTCGGTAACCTTTATGGCCCCTAGCCCGATCAGTGCTCTACCGCCTATACTTACTACTTGAGGCTAGCCCTAAAGCTATTTCGGGGAGAACCAGCTATCTCCGCGTTCGATTGGAATTTCACCTCTACCCACATCTCATCCTAAAGCTTTTCAACGCTCACAGGTTCGGTCCTCCACGCAATTTTACCTGCGCTTCAACCTGGACATGGGTAGATCACTGCGGTTTCGGGTCTACGTACACTAACTATCCGCCCTCTTAAGACTCGCTTTCGCTTCGGCTCCGTGTCTTCCACTTAACCTCGCTAGTGCACGTAACTCGTTGGTTCATTCTTCAATAGGCACGCCGTCGCTTTCGCTCCGACTGCTTGTAGACATACGGTTTCAGGTTCTCTTTCACTCCCCTCCCGGGGTTCTTTTCACCTTTCCCTCACGGTACTATGCGCTATCGGTCGCCATTCAGTGTTTAGGGTTGGAGGGTGGTCCCCCCGGCTTCCCACAAGATTCCTCGTGCCTCGTGGTACTCTGGATACTGCTCATCTCTCTGGCCTTTAACCTACGTGGCTTTTACACTGTTTTGCCTACCTTTCCAGGTAGTTCGGATAAACCATTGAGACTAAATGCAGTCCTCAACCCCGAAGAGCCGTAGCTCCCCGGTTTGCCCTCTGCCCTCTTCGCTCGCCGCTACTGTGGGCATCTCGTTTGATTTCTCTTCCTCCGGGTACTTAGATGTTTCAGTTCCCCGGGTTCCCTTCCTTTCGGATACCTGCCCATGACGGCAGGTGGGTTTCCCCATTCGGACATCTACGGATCAATACTTGCTTGCAGTTCCCCGTAGCTTTTCGCAGCTTACCGCGTCCTTCATCGGCTGATGGCGCCTAGGCATCCGCCGTATGCCCTTAGTAGCTTGACTTTTTCAGCTTACTAAGAACTTTGCGTTCCTAGATCTCGTTAACTCATTCTCTTTGCTTTCGCATTGATTAGAGGTGCCTTGTCATCTCATCAATAACAAGGACTTTTTATTCTTCTGTTTGAAGTTTTCAAGGTACAATAGAAGGTTTTTTGAACCTTCAAAACTAAACATCAACCTAAGCGAATGTGCGTCGACTTGTCGTACGAACAAGTTTCCTTGCTCATGTACTCCATAGAAAGGAGGTGATCCAGCCGCACCTTCCGATACGGCTACCTTGTTACGACTTCACCCCAATCATCGGCCCCACCTTAGACGGCTGGCTCCTTACGGTTACCCCACCGGCTTCGGGTGTTACCAACTTTCGTGGTGTGACGGGCGGTGTGTACAAGGCCCGGGAACGTATTCACCGCAGTATGCTGACCTGCGATTACTAGCGATTCCGACTTCATGCAGGCGAGTTGCAGCCTGCAATCCGAACTGAGATCGGGTTTCTGGGGTTTGCTCTGCCTCACGGCTTCGCTTCCCTCTGTTGCCGACCATTGTAGTACGTGTGTAGCCCAAGACATAAGGGGCATGATGACTTGACGTCATCCCCGCCTTCCTCCAAGTTGTCCTTGGCAGTCTCCTATGAGTCCCCGGCATTACCCGCTGGTAACATAGGATAGGGGTTGCGCTCGTTGCGGGACTTAACCCAACATCTCACGACACGAGCTGACGACAGCCATGCACCACCTGTTTTCATGTCCCCGAAGGGAAAGCTTCATCTCTGAAGCGGTCATTCAATGTCAAGCCTTGGTAAGGTTCTTCGCGTTGCGTCGAATTAAACCACATACTCCACCGCTTGTGCGGGCCCCCGTCAATTCCTTTGAGTTTCATCCTTGCGGACGTACTCCCCAGGCGGGGTACTTATTGCGTTAACTCCGGCACAGAAGGGGTCGATACCTCCTACACCTAGTACCCATCGTTTACGGCCAGGACTACCGGGGTATCTAATCCCGTTCGCTACCCTGGCTTTCGCATCTCAGCGTCAGACACAGTCCAGAAAGGCGCCTTCGCCACTGGTGTTCCTCCCAATATCTACGCATTTCACCGCTACACTGGGAATTCCCCTTTCCTCTCCTGCACTCAAGTCTTCCAGTATCCAGAGCCATACGGGGTTGAGCCCCGCATTTTCACTCCAGACTTAAAAAACCGCCTACATGCTCTTTACGCCCAATAATTCCGGACAACGCTCGCCACCTACGTATTACCGCGGCTGCTGGCACGTAGTTAGCCGTGGCTTATTCGTTTACTACCGTCATTACAAATCATTATTCACAATCTGCACATTCGTCATAAACAAAAGAGCTTTACGGAACGAATTCCTTCATCACTCACGCGGCATTGCTCCGTCAGGCTTTCGCCCATTGCGGAAGATTCCCCACTGCTGCCTCCCGTAGGAGTCTGGGCCGTGTCTCAGTCCCAATGTGGCCGTTCATCCTCTCAGACCGGCTACTGATCATCGCCTTGGTAGGCCGTTACCCCACCAACTAGCTAATCAGACGCAGGCCCATCCTCTAGCGATAGCTTATAAATAGAGGCCATCTTTCACAGCATCCTCATGCGAGATTGCTGTCACATTCGGTATTAGCACCCCTTTCGGGATGTTGTCCCCATCTAGAGGGCAGGTTGCCCACGCGTTACTCACCCGTTCGCCACTAAGATTACCGAAGTAATCTCCGTTCGACTTGCATGTGTTAGGCATGCCGCCAGCGTTCGTCCTGAGCCAGGATCAAACTCTCCAATAAAGTTTATTGAAGAACTAATCTAGCTCTTATTATTTAAAAAAGAAGTTATTTGACTTGGTCTTGCGCTTTCGCGCTCGACCCGCACATTCGCTTTTTTCTAGGTTTATGTTCAGTTTTCAAGGTTCACTCTGTTGCGTTTGTTCGCAACTTTGTTGTTTGTGTTTGTCGCTGTATCCCGGCGACTTGTATATAATACCACGTGGGCAAGGTAATGTCAACACCTTTTTTATAACTTTTTTAAGATTTTTTAGTGAAACACTTGGCATAGTGGGCAAATAAAGTATCATGTATACACGCTTTGAGGCCTCTGAAAAACTTCATAAATTTCTTTGAAAATCTACGAAAAATCCCCAAAAATACCTTGCAAAACGTCATTTTCCGGCAAAAATTCCTATAATCTTTTTTCGAAATTTCCTATCACCGATACATTTTCGTATTCAATAATAAAGATATTCGGATCACATTCTTCAAGCAAATGACGTAATTTCATCGACTCAACCTTCGAAACTACTGTTAAAAGCACATTGGTATCCTCACCGCTATAGGCACCTATGCCCTTAATTTTAGTTACACCGCGATGCACAGCAGCAAAAATAACCTCTTCTACCAAATCTATTTTAGTGATTACAATCATCGTTACCGTAATACTTGGCAAATATGCCTTATCCAGAACAACGGAAGTAATTACGGCAAAGAAGATAGAGTAGACTGCTGCAGCAACATCATATAATAGAATACAGCTGCCAAAGACAAAGATATTAATAATATTGAAGACCTTGCCTACACTCATATTATGATACCGGTGCATCAGCAGCAGTCCCAGAATGCCCTCACCGCCGCCGCTGCCCTTGCTCATCAGCGTCATGCCGCAGCCAAGACCGCACAGAATACCGCCTGCCAGACAAGCCGTAATCGTATCAGGCAGATAATTATATTCCGCAACAGGCACAAGACTCAGCAATACGCTGTAGCTTGTGATGCAGACAGCAGATTTTACTAAAAAATCCTTGCCAAACTTGCGTATAGCCAGCAGCATCAAGGGTATATTCAGGAGAAAATAGATAATGCCGATATAGTTATCGGTAACAAAGCTCAGTCCCAGGACGTTTCTCATAAAATATCCCAGCATCTGTGCTATCCCTAAAAAGCCTCCATTATACAGATTACATGGCAAAATAAACATATTAAATCCTATAGAATATACCAGCGAGCCGCCTATAATAAGGCACAGGGCCTTCGGAGAAAGAAATTGTTTCAGATAGGTAACAGCCTTCATGCTACAGCCTCCTTTGCCGACTGACGGGGAAGGGGGTTGATTAATAACTACTATTATAATAACCTAAAATCTTCTGTTTGCGTATTAACCAAGTAAATAAAGCACTTTTTCCATACCAAAATAAGCAAAATGCTAAAGTCTTTACAATTTTTTCTGCTTATTTTTTGTAAATCAGGCAAAATCGTCATAATTTCGCCATATACTGCCTTTATAATAAAAACAACAAAGGTAAACAACCACTTTAAGAAAGAAGGTGCCAAATATGATGACAACATTAACCAAGTATATGAAGAAAACCACGGCAATTGCTATGGCTGCCATGGTGCTTTCTCTGCCGCTGGCAAGCGTAGCATCCGCTCACGAAAGGCACGATTCTCCGCCACCGCGTCATTCCGACCGCTATGACAGACACGATCGTTATGACAGACACGACCGTTACGACAAGCATGACCGTTATGACAGACACGACCGCTACGACAAGCGTCATAAGAACGACAATTACGTAACTAAAAAGGACAGCAACAAAAAAGCTACCACCAGCTTCATTATCGGAGCTGCACTGGGTGCGGTAATTGCCAAAAACACCTAATTAACATATTCCTTTCATACTCATACACAAAAAGAGCTGCAGTTTCACACTACGCAGAGTAGTGCGACTGCAGCTCTTTAAATTTTTACTATATTATATGTAACAAGTAATCCTCAGCTGATTACATATCACGGCTAGCGATAATATCTACACCAAGACCGAGAATATCCTTAACTACAACGTCACCGGTTTTAATCGGAGCGGTAACCTTTACGCTACGCAGGAAGCGTGCGCAGTCCAGGATACGTTCCTTCGGCAGTACGTTAGCGGATACTACAGGCAGCAAAGGCAGCATACCGCCTTCTACAGCAACGGTAGAGGTCAGCATACGCTTCGGAGCAGTAACTTCATCGTTAGCATATTTAGCGCCACGCGGGCAGGTATTGCCGGTAACATTGGTAACTGCGCCATTTTCAATGGTAACAGTCATCTCGCAGCCCATAGGGCACATAATGCAGTTCATAACACGAGTTTCAACAGCCATTTTATACCCTCCTTACAGCACCAGACCTACGGTAACTTCGTCACCGATCTGGGCAAATTTTGCAGCCGGAATTTCTACGGCAATCATTTCACTGGGCTTTGCTACGGGCAGAGGACGGCTCAGCAGAACGTTGTCGCCGCTCTTAACCTCCAGCTTAACTTTGCGGTGCGGTGCAGCAACACGCATGAACAGCTTAACCTTCTCGTCTGCAGGAATTTCTGCAGGCATGGTCAGCTTCTGCGGTACGCAGGTACGTACGCCGTCAATCGCCTTTACGGTTACGGTACGGGTTTCGGTTGCCATTTTCTCCTGAGCCTTGAGTGCAGCATATTTACCTGCGATTTCAGCTTCTTCGGATACAAAGTCAACCAGATCATGTACGTGTACTACGTTGCCGGCAGCAAAGAAACCGTCTAAGCTGGTTTCACGATGCTGGTCAACAACCGGACCGTTGGTCAGCGGGTTCATTTCCAGATCAAGGCCACGGGACAGCTCGTTCTCAGGAATCAGACCGACAGACAGCAGTACAGTATCACACTCGATATCAAATTCGGTACCCGGAATCGGAGTCATACGCTCGTCAACCTTAGCAACGGTGATACCGGTTACGCGCTCTTCACCATGAATAGCAACGATGGTGTGGGAGAGGTACAGAGGAATATCATAGTCGTTCAGGCATTGAACGATATTACGGGTAAGACCGTTGGAGAAGGGGCAGATTTCCAGGCAAGCCTGAACCTTGCAGCCTTCCAGGCTCATACGGCGAGCCATAATCAGGCCGATGTCGCCGCTGCCGAGGATAACGATTTTGTGACCCGGCAGATAGCCTTCCATATTAACCATACGCTGAGCAGCGCCGGCAGTGAAAACGCCTGCAGGACGCTCGCCCGGAATACGGATAGCGCCACGGGTACGCTCACGGCAGCCCATGGTCAGGATAACAGTTTTGGCTTCCAGCTTCAGTAAGCCTTTTTCCGGATTAACGGCAATAACGGTTTTATTGTTTTGTACATCTAATACCATGGTATCAACCAGGGTTTCGATTTCAGGTTTATCAGCAACGAGCTCGATGCAGCGATGTGCATAGCCGGGGCCGGTCAGCTCTTCCTTGAAGTGATGCAGACCGAAGCCATTGTGAATGCACTGTTGCAGGATACCGCCGAGTTCGCGGTCACGCTCGATAACAACGATTTTTTTAGCACCATTCTGCCATGCGCTGTAAGCAGCAGACAGACCGGCAGGGCCACCGCCAACAATAATTACATCATATAATTGGTTCATTATTATTCCTCCCCGCCATCTGCAGAATATTTTTCGTAGAACATATTGGAATCAGTACGTTCTTTTAATACTTCGGGAACAGAAATGTTCAGCTCGCGTGCCAGAATCTGGGTAACACGCGGACCGCAGAAGCCACCCTGGCAACGGCCCATGCCTGCACGGGTACGGCGTTTTACACCGTCAACAGTGCGTGCGCCTACAGGAGAGTTGATTGCTTCTACAATTTCGCCCTCGGTAACGGTTTCGCAACGGCAGATTACGCGGCCGTACAGATTGTCTTCGGCAATCTTGGCAGCCTTTTCATCAGCAGTCATATAGTTGAATGCTTTATGCTTCGGCAGAGCAGCCTTGAAGTCAGCCTTCTTGGCAGCACCGCTTACACGGGCAATTTCGTTGGCAATCAGCTCACCTACAGCAGGAGCTGCTGTCAGACCAGGAGATTGCATGCCGGCAGCATTGTACAGGCCTTCAACCTTTTCGGAAGGACCGAGTACGAAGTCACCGGTGCTGGAAACGGCACGCAGGCCGGCAAATTCGGTAATAGCTGCGCCCATCGGCAGGTTCGGAATCAGCTTCTTGGCAGAAGCAATGATTTCATTCATGCCGGCAGTGGTAACAGCCTTATCCTCTTTGGAATCCTGCTCATTAGCGTTAGGACCGATGAAGGTATTGCCGTGGGTAGTGGTGCAGACCAGAATACCTTTGGATTTTTTGGTCGGAGTGGGGAATACCACGCCGTAAACCAGACTGCTGCAAGCAGTCTTATCAAACAGAATATATTCGCCCTTACGCGGAGTGATGGTAAAGGTATCATCACCGGCCAGCTTAGCGATTTCGTCAGCATAAACACCGGCAGCATTAACTACATATTTAGCAGTAATAGTGCCTTTATTGGTTTCTACACCGGTAATTTTTCCGTCTTCCTTAACGAAGCCCAGTACCTTGCAGTCGCGGATAACTTCTGCACCGTTTTGTACAGCACATTGAGCAAAAGCAATAGCAGCACCGAACGGCCAGCATACGCCGGCACTCGGAGCCCACAGAGCACCCTTGACAGTGGTCAGGTTAGGCTCCTGCTCAAGAACTTCTTCTTTAGACAGGATTTGCAGGCCTTCAACGCCGTTCTTTTTACCGCGTTGCAGCAGCTCCTGCAGAGTCTGCATTTCCTCGTCGGTGGTTGCAGCAACCAGAGAACCGGTCCATTTAATATCCAGGTCCAGTTCGTTTTGCAGCTCGTGGTACAGAGCGTTGCCACGAACGTTGGTAATAGCTTTGAGGCTACCGGTAGGAGCGTCAAAGCCAGCATGAAGAATTGCACTGTTAGCTTTAGTAGTGCCGATAGCGATGTCCGGCTCTTTTTCCAGCAGAACGCATTTCAGGTCATACTTGGAAAGCTCGCGCAATACAGCAGTACCTACAATGCCGCCACCAATAACGACTACATCAGCAGATTTTACAAATTCCATTCCGTCACTTCCTTGCTGAATTTTCTCATAAAAATACATCTAAATTTTATCACAAATCTGCAAAAAATAGAAGAGGGAAGCAAAAATAAAAAGTCCACGGTGGGACATGATGTGCCCCAAAGATATTTTTTTCATTATATACAAAAAAGCTGCTACCATTTCAGTCTTACTATAAGCAAAACTAAAATGACAACAGCTAAAAATTTTACTCTCTCTTTTTCACAAACCATCTCAGCGGCAACTTCTTTTCCAGCCAGCCGATAAATATATCCGAAAGCGGTGTCAGCAGAATCCAGCTTAACACTAGCAAAACAAAGGAAACGGAGCCTACGAAAACATCGGTAAACCAATGCGCACCGCCCATAATACGGGGCAGAGAGAAAATAATAAATACAGCCAGTGCTTTAACGAAAGCATCCTTGCCGATATATTTCCACATATACACAGCAAATATCAACAGCATCATGCCATGGTCACCGGGGAAGCTGCTGCCGGAACGGTCCTTGGCAGGCCAGCCGCTCAGCTGGCTAACCCAGTTTACATTATGATACAGCTGATCAAAATAAACGGATGCACTCACGCGGTCAATCGGCAGCAACTTATCAAACTGCTTGATAATTACCGCACTCACCAACATCGCAACGCCGATACAGAACAGCCAGCGCTTACCTTCAACATTGCTTTTGCGGTAATAGCTATAAAAAATCGCCAGCATCGCCACAAACGCCACCACATCAAAGGCACGCAGATTAACAAAGGCCGTAAAATAAGTAAAGGCTGTTCCCTGTGCCAGCTTTTGGTTAAAGAAATAAAAGATACTTTGATCCAATGCCAACCAAGGTCCGTGATAGCCAGCGGTAGGGGTGCTTGCCAGCCAGCTTCCCAAAAGCAGTGCGCCCAGGATATTACAGATAATTATCCAAATCAGGTTATTTTTCTTCATATAATCTCCTCGTATTTCAATATCCACTGTTCCTCAGATATCACCTAAAGTTCAGTTAACAAATTTACGTAAATATGATACCATATTATTGAGGATTATATAAGTCTTTTATGTAGATTTTTCCCATCAGCTTCCAAAGGAGGGAGAATTATGCGCAAGCTGCTTTTACTGTTAACCTGCTTACTGATGTGCTGCTGCAGCGCGCTGGCGCTCGCCGCAGATAAAACTAAGGCTGACGATGATCCGGACACAATCAAACCGGTGGAAACCATCAGTGCTACCGAAATGAACGAACGCCTGCAGGTCGGCAATAGCGAAGACCTGTTATATGTAAAAATCAAGGAAGACAGAGTAGAGGTTTATCAAGGTCTGGCAGCAGACCGCTCTTTGCGCAAGCAGTTGATTTTAACCATGCCCAATACAGAAATGCTGCGCTTATATACCAATAACAAGGCAACCTTTGCGCAGATGAACAAAATGCTCAGCGATTACGAAAGCTCCAATACAAACTTCAACGGCTATAAAATTATCACCGATAAGGATACGCCGAAAAAGCTGGAAAACGGCGGCAAAATCTATCGCCTGTGGTTTATGAAAATT
>OLGV01000946.1_pt1 | contig 10351 bp, 14 predicted proteins | sample 1605761 | NCBI WGS metagenome assembly OLGV01 (sample SAMN03283245) | human gut metagenome | biome: human-associated habitat; material: feces | host: Homo sapiens | place: Peru | collected 2012
AGGGGAAATCGGGCAGGACGAGTTTGATGAATTGATAAAAAAACTGGAATAGGCATGTTTACAGACTCAATGACGGCGAACGAGATAATCCGGGAGTTCGACAAGGACTTCCCGGACATCTTCTCCGTTTCGGACAAGAAACAGGGGAAAGTGGACAGGATGGTGCGCAAATCGAGGCAGTTCCCCGTCTACGCATACGCCCGCGTGAATTCGGGGAGGAACAACCCGTGGCTTGTCCTATGGGAATGCAAGTCGAAAAAGATGGTGGGGGACGATTGCCTCATTTCCTTAATCGCAATCCCCGAATTGTCGCCCGGGAGGCACGCAATCATGATGGTGGAGGCGGGCGGTAATCCTGTTTACATGATGTTCGTCCCGCATTTCTTCAACCGCTATGCGCAAAGGGCGGGAGTCCGCAAGACGGGGGACGAGCTGATAAGGCATTTCTTCCGGAACAACATGGCCTACTCGTTCGCTTCAAAAAACGAGAAGGCGGAGGACATGGTGCGGGAGGACGTGTTCGTCACCTGCGAAGAGGGAATCGCCATGGGGGTGCGTGTCGTGTGCGACAAGACATTCCTCCTCCTTAAAACGTTCATCACCCACGGGATGAGCAAGGGTGAGCAAATCGGCCAGTTCTCAGGCATGGAACAGCTGCGGAAAGAAATACATGACGGGCAAATGAAGGAAATAATGGAAAGGTTGAAATGAATGGCCAAGGAGGTTCGCAGGGGCATGCGCCCGCAACCCGTGCACAAACCATTTCCCATGCATTTGTTCCACAACAGTTCCACAAAAAACATTTTTATATTATATATATGTTTGTAAATCAATATATTAAAATACAATGTGGAATTAATACTAAAAAATGCCCCAACCGGGCAACCCGGCATATCGTGCCGACAGCCATACGGACGCCAATCCATGCCACAAAACGCTGTGGAACAGGAAATTACATAACCATGCACACCCGGTAAAGCCGCCCAAGCCCATCCTTTGCAAAATTTTTATCCCCTTTTTATTTGCCATTTAAACGCACTTTTTGCTATATTTGCCGTGCAATGTTCTACAAATGTTCCACAAAAAACCAACTGCATGGCAACTTTCAAAGCTGAAGTGTACGGGCACCAGAAAAAGGCGGACGGCACATACAACATCAAAATCAGGGTGACGCACAAGCGCAGGAAGCGTTACATCGCAACCCCTTTCTATGCGTCGAAGGACGACCTGACCCGTTCCCTCAGGATAAAGAACAAAAGGTACATCGACCTCACGGACGCCATCATCCGGAAATACCGGGGGCTGTGCGACAGGCTCGGCTTCAGGGCGGATGCGATGGACGTTGACGAGATAGTCCGCTACATCACGGACGACAGCAACATGCAGGGAAATTTCAACCTCGACTTCATCGGGTACTGCCGGGGGCAAATCGCCAAGCTCATGAAGGAGGGGAGGGAAGGGACGGCACGGTTTTACGGGAACGCCGCCAACAGCATCGTGCGTTTTGCCGGGCGGGAGTCCGTTTCCATATCGGAGATAACGCACGGCTTCATCGAGGATTGGATGGGGTGGATGAAAGGGAATTCCCTTTCCGACAAGACCGTCACCGCCTATGTCACAATCGCAAACACCATGCACCGCCGGGCGAAGGAGGAGTACAACGATGAAGACCTGGGCATCGTCCGGATACCGTCGTCCCCGTTCAGGAAAATCCGCCTCCCCCGGGCGTCCGCCACACGGAAACGGGCCATCACGCTGTCGCAGATGCAAGGGTTCATAAACCTTCCGGCGCCCGGAACAGGGAAGCACGGGGGGGAAGCGTTCGCAAAGGACTTCTTCATCCTCAGCTTCGGGCTGCTCGGGATGAACACCAAGGACATCTTCACGTGCACGGACTACCGGGGCGGGAGGATAACGTACCAAAGGGCGAAGACAAGGGACAGGAGGGCGGACAATGCGGAAATGTCCGTCCTTGTGCAGCCGGAAATACGGAAGGTGGCGGAAAAGTACCTCGACCCGTCCGGGGAAAGGGTGTTCATCTTCCACAAGCTCTTCAAGTCATGCTATTCGTTGTCGAAATACATAAACCGCTGGCTGAAGCCGTTGGGGCGCAAAATCGGGGTGGAAGACCTGGAGCAATACGCCGCAAGGCACACATGGGCCACGCTGGCGGCCAACGAGGCCGGGGTTGACAAGTACACCGTCCACGAGGCGCTCGACCATGCCGATTCGTCCATGAGGATAACGGACGTCTACATAAGGAAGGACTGGGGGAGGATAGACGCGGCGAACCGCAAGGTGCTCGACCTCCTCGATTTCCCGGAATTGGTTTGAAATTCAATTTATCTGCGTTTTTGTCCAATTTATCTGCGTTTTTGCCATAGAAACAAAAGCTATAATGGAAGAACTAATTAATGGGGCTATCTCGTTTAATAAATATCCGAAAGTACCTCCAGAAGCAACTAATGCCATAAACATTTGGTAATAACGTTCATGCTTTCGTTGCTTATCTGTGTACCATTTCACACATAGCACATTTGCATGTGCTTGTTTCATTTCTTCCCATATTTATTCTTTATAACCATAAGGGCTATTTTTTGAATCTAATTTGTAAGTTTAGTTTCACATAAGCACAGCCATCACTTCCTTTATAAACATAGCCAAAGCCATAGCGACTTCTGCTTGCGCGTTCAAAACGAGTATTGTTGTAAAGATAGTCTTCTACGTCATTACGATTGTAGAAATGATAGCAAACAATCTCACCATCCTTGCGTACAACAAGATAGCCTCCATTGGCATCATACCTGCCTGTCCATTCCTTGGCAGGCGTCATGCCGAGCGCAGCATCAAGGAGAAGGACTTTCATTTTGTGGACATAAAACGCCTCCACATTCTTGCCATTAAATTTAAATGGGTTATGTTTGGCTACTTCTGCAACACATTCATTGATGGAAGACTTGGAATTTGGTAAACTATCTATCAATAAACAATCAGCCATAAATAGAGGCATGCAACTATCTAAAAACAGAAGATTATTCTTGAAGATAGGATGTTCTATATCGTTATACTCCAAGTTACAACCCTTATTTAAAATAGCTTCCATTCTTGGAAGATGCCCTTTAATGGCATTGATTTCCTCAATGTCTGCATCACTAAGTTTTGTTCCGACAATCTTATACGTGATATTGGTTGTTGTTCCTGCGTTCAAAAGTGTAGAGGCACTACCCAATTGAGATTTGATGCTAAATCCTAAGAGTGGTGTCATGTTTGTACGCAAATCGTGGATAATAATATGAATGTCCGCTTTGTCTTTTGAAGGTGCTTTTAGCTTTGAACAACCTATCTCTGTCATAAAAGATTCAGTCGCAGGGAGTGTAAAAGCACGGTCATTTGCCGTTTTTATCTCTTCAAGTAACTTAGAGGATCCTTCCAAAAATTTGTTCATGGATATTCTTGCGAATTCACAACCATCCTCATCAATAACTACTATATGTCGGTCTGTGTCGGGCTTGTACTCATATTTCTTGCTTTCTTCACGAATAATATTGAGAATAGGATAGTACAAATCCAACTTGTTCATGTCGGCATCGCCCGCATGAACCTTTCCTTCTCCTAATAACTTGAACAAAGTGTATATTTCACTCCATTCACCTTTATTTCCCGATATAGCCATGTTCTTTCAATGTTTTAAGTAATTGACTTGCTGTAGCCTGGATAGCGGGTACAGCTACACTATTACCGAATTGCTTGTATGCCGAAGCATCAGCAACTACTATTCTAAATTCATCTGGATAGCCTTGCAGGCGAGCCCATTCTCTTGGGGTCATCTTGCGCCACCCTTGCTTATTTACTTCTCCTTTGATTCTTGTTGTTGGTGTTAAATCTTTTTGGCGAAAGTCAATAACAAGATTGCACTCTCTTCCCATTCCTCCTACGACAATTGCATGTGTAATGCCATCATCAGGAATTATATCATAGCCGAAACCATGTCCTTTAGCTTCATGGCGGGCTTTATGCCGTATCAGAGTGTCTATGTATGTTGTGGAAAGATAGTACTTAGCAGGAACAGGATTTTCCTCTCTAACATCAAGCCATTTTTTCGTAGCCTCTTCCTGTATTGGGTAAGAGAAATCTTCCTTCTTTATACCAAGGTCTTTTCTGAAACCTACAATGTAAATTCTTTCACGATGTTGTGGAACTCCAAAGTACATAGCATTTACTATCTCTGGATTTGGTACTACATAGCCAACTTCATCCAAAGTATTTAATATTGTTTTGAATGTTTTGCCTTTGTCATGAATGACAAGTCCCTTTACATTCTCAAGGAAAAAAGCTTTAGGTTGATACCTGCGAAGTATTTCTGCAACATCAAAAAATAATGTTCCTCTGGTTTCTTCAAAGCCTAAACGTTTTCCAGCAAGAGAGAACGCTTGACATGGGAATCCAGCACAAAGTATGTCAAAACCCTTAGGTATTTTATTCTTTGTGCTTTCTTTCGTTATGTCGCCAAAAGGCACTTCACCATAGTTTGCATAATATGTCTTTTTTGCTTGTTCATCCCACTCTGATGAAAATACACATTCTCCACCCAGATTCTGAAAAGCCATTCTAAAGCCACCAATTCCTGCAAACAAATCAATAAATGTAAACTTTGGATTTGCAGGAGCTTGGAATGGAGCTTGAAACAAATCTGGAAACAAGTACCCTTGAATAGCAGCAGAAGATTCCCCTACGAAATTAAAGTCCTTTGGTTTCTTTTGCTGTTCCCCCTTAACAAATTCGTACCACAAATCCAAGATACCCTTTGCTTGTTGCTCATAAGGTATATTTACATTTTTATTTCTTAGTTGCAAGTAATGTGTTATCAAAGCAGCTTGGTCAATAAATGGAATAATATTCCCTTCTTCATCAAGTGTCTCTTCTCCGTATACCTGTAGTTTGTCTGCTCTCTTTTTACAAAAATCGAACAAAGAAAAACCATTATTTATTTTTGTCATTTTCTATTTGTCTTTTGAGGTATGCAAATCAGTTCTTTAACATCAACATTCAAAAGCTGTGCTATTTGAATTAATGTTTCCAACGGAGGTTGTGAAGTGTTTGTGCACCACTTAGAAACAGTTGAAGGATTTACTCCTAACTGCTTTGCCAACCATTTACTGGTCTGTTTCTGTTCGACCAAAACTATCTTTAAACGATTTACATCCATTGTATATTCTTTTTGTGTGCAAAGATAATGAATTATTATCATTTAAATGCTTAAATATAATTTTTTTAACTCTATATTTTTGTTTTTCTCGGATACAGATATTGCCTTTGCACATGAAAAAAGAGTTGTTAGGCAAGCAATACTATGCGTATTGAAGAAATTAGCACCATTGCCAAATCATTACCTCTATTGAGCTGAAAAACTCATAAATTGCTCATTTAGAGCTATTCAGCAGATTTTAGCGTAATTTAAGTTTATAAAAAAAGCGGGAGGCCGTGAAACCTTCCGCTTCACTTCCAGGTGGGATGTTGTCAATCGGCAGGCTTTATCTGCCCCCTCCTGTATTTCTTCTGCCCCGCCATGAACGAAACGTAGCAGAAATACACCCCGTTTGAAATGGCGTCCACCTTCATGCGGTGGTCTCCTCCAAGCTCGGTGACGTAATCGCCCACCCTTATTTCCACTTCCGGCTTGCATGCTGGGGCAAGAGGCACTTCCGCAGGCTCTTCCGGGGCATGGTAAGGTGTGCCGGAAACACCGATTCCGTGCCCTTCCGGGGCGTTCCCCGAAAGCAAATCCCTTATCTCCGCAACGTCATTCGTCATTCCCCAAATCTTGAAAAAAAGGAAGATTTGCAGGAGCCCGGCAAGCGTCAAGAAAATAAGGAACAAGAAGTTCAACAGCTCGTACCAAGAATATGAATCCGTATACAATAACAAAGAATTTAACATAACGATATATAATTTTAATTAATTAAAACACGATACGCATGAATCCGCAACGGGGCGCAATAAGGCAGCCTTTTCCACGGTCTTGCCCACGGTGCGGACGGTTTTTAACAACAATTAAATAATCGGCAGGAAGGAAGCCGCACGCCGCAGCGCATCGAAAGCCTTCACCGCCTTGCACCACACGAGCCCCATGATGAACCTCCCGTACCTCCGGTATGTCACGGCAATGGCGGCGACGCCCAAGGCGATCACGAGCACACGGACGGCGGGTAGGATGACGCCGAAGCCCACCTTGTCCTGCCACCATATGCAACCGCTCACCACGTAGTCGTATATGCAGAACAGCCGGTGCAGTGCGCTGTAGTCGTAGCAGTACGACAGCATGAACGTGAGCGCGAAATAGTAAAGCCCGTGCCCGAAGGCGAACGACACGAGGAGCAGCTTCATCCCGCACATCAGCAGGACGCAATGCACGACCATCACGACCGCCACCAGCACGGGCGTGACTGCGAACAGCACCCTTGCGGTGCTCCGCATCCTCCTCAGTCCTTTGTCACCCAGTCTTCCCAACATACGGAACGTTTTTAGGTTATAACAAACGGCAATCCGGTTTTGTTCACGGGTTCATGGCTTTTCTATCCCGAATTTTGCCGCAAGGAGCGAGCGAAGGAACGCAATCTCCTCCTTGTCCTCCTTTATTATCTCCTTCAGCATCTCTATCTCCTTGTCCTTCCCCCTGTCGCCCACGCTCTGGTTGATGTTCCCGTTGTTGTTCCCCTGCACCACGTTCGCCCTTTGCGGGGAGAACACCTCGTCATAGGGGCGTGTGTCTGCTGCGAGCATGTCGCCCTCGCCCCTCAGCAGGTAGTCCGTGTTGAACATGTTCCCCGCCGCATGGTTGAAGTCGAGGACGAACTTCGGGGTGAGGTAGTCCTGCTCCCCCATGAGGGCACGGCACACGGAAGCCTTGCTTTTCCTCATGGCGGCTGCGAGGTTCGCCTGGGAGCTGAACTTCCCGGTCATGAGCAGGTGGTCGAACGCCCTGTTCACGTATTCGGGGTTGATGCCGCTCGAGAGGAAGCCCTGCGGGATGGATGCCTTCGGGGATGGCGGCTTCACCACGTCCCCGGCAAGCAGCCGCCCTTCCCCCTTCAAAAGGAAGTCCATGTTGAAGATGTAGCCGCAGACGCTGTTCAAGTCCTCGAGCAGGCTGCGGGTGATACGCCCTCCTTCTCCTTTTAATGCCTTGTTTATCGAAACTCTGTTTCTTCCTATCAAATCGGCAAGGTCTGTCTGCGTATGGACTTTGCCGATGCTTCTTAGGTATTCAAAAGCCATCCTAAAATACTGAGGGTCAATATCTTTATCCATATCTATATATTATTTAACATTCATTATAAATAGTTTATTTGCAGTGACTATATTTATGTATTTATATTTGCGGTGCAACATCCACAAATTGCATACATATTAAACGATATATCAAGCCACGGCGGTGGCAAAATATATATACAAGCTTGCAAGATCATGGGTAATTGCAAGCTTTTTTTATGCGGTTCTACAGAGCCTACCGTGCGGAGGGGCGGAAGCCATAGCCGTGAGATAAAAAGACTCTGGTCTTATTGGATATACCATGCTTATCGGCAAATCCCGCAATGTCTCGACCTGACAACGGGTACCCATAGGTAAATATACCATTATCCGGGAGCATGATGAACGGCGTCGGGGATAGCGTTGCCAATTAAAGGCCAATTTACTTTGTAATATATGAATGATTATATTATTCCAATATATTCCAACATTATATAGACAATATATATAATTAAAGAATATAAAGAACATATATAATCAGTATATTAATTTAAAGTTCGCTTTCCATCGAGTAATATATATGGGGATAAAGGTCGTCATGTACAATAATGAAGACAGCTTTAAATCCCGGATTCCGCATTCAAAAACACCCTTCTATCCATAGAACAAACGATTGGCTTCTTTAGAAAAGCTACAATAGTTAAACAATGTTATTACACTGCATTTTTACCACGAAAAATTTGTTCACTGCATTTTTGCATTATATCTTTGCAACGTGGTCAAGTGACAAATATGTCACTCGACCGGACGGCAAAGATAATCAGTTTTTCTGAATATGCGTCATTTTTGGAATTAACAAATGCAACGTGTCCCCGCTCTTGCGAAAGCCCGGGGAGCAACGGGAAGGAGTGGACGGCTTCAAACCCGGTTCGATTCCGGGCTTCCCACAAAAAAACGAGTTCTTTGACGTGTTGGATGCGACTGGCGCAACGAGCGGGCGGATAGCAGGAATGCCGTGACCTTCCCGTGGTCGTTGCAAGGACGGAGGGGTATGACCCCGGTGACAGGCTGGTAGCGCAGCCGTCCGTCAAAGGATTTTTCAAAAATCAGCCCGCCATGGGGATGCGGCACTGCCGTCCCCCCGTGCGTGACGCAGCCGATCGGATCGGTTGGCGGGCGCAAAGCAGATTCCAATTCAAACAGAGGCGAGTCGTCATTTACAAATGACGGGCTTTTTCAGGTAGCCCCCGCCCGTGAGGGTGGAAAGGCAAGCCGCCAGCCCGTGGAGGGCGCTTGGCAAGGTTCGACCCCTTGGGCGGCACTCATCACATTTGGACTATCCATATAGTAGTTAGATTTCAGTTTTTTTAACAGCAGGGGCGGGACCCCGTGACGGGCAAACGCCCCCTAATGCCGCATGCCCCGGGCACTTGCGTGGTTCGTCCCACGTGCGGCGCACATTGTACATATTCTCATATTTTTATATTTTCATTTGCTTCCAGCCCCTCCAGTGATGGCCGGGCTGTTTCGGGGACGGCAGGAGCGCAATCCCGGTTCGATTCCGGGCTTCCCCTCCAATTTTTCGTTTAGTTGTTGTGCTTTATTAGTATTGGAAGCCGTGTGGCAGCTTTGAGGCTGGCGTCCGGGAGCGAGGCCCGGCACGGCACTGATAACCGTAAAAAACAGGAGTCATGAAGAAATTGTATGTTGTTTTATTGATAATCGGCTTCCTGCTCGTGGTAAGCGAGCCGGAGACCTTGCAGGGTTTCGTCTTCAACTTCATCGGGATAGCCATGTGCCTGTTCGCACTCGGCAAGCTCGGGGCGTTGGCGAAGTAGCCCGGCAAAGGGGATGGCGGTCCTCAGGGAAGGTTCGACCCCTTCCATCCCCGCAAGTTTTTAAAATTTTAATGGAATGGACAACGTGGATTTGAATGGCTGTGACGCCGCAAGGGTCGCAGAGCTGGAGGAAAGGTTAAGGAAGATGGGCGAGAGGGTCGCAGAGCTGGAGTCGTCCGTCGGGTACTACAAGACGGTGAACGCGCAGCTCGAGGAGAAGATAAGGTGCGTGAACATCATAACGAAGGCGTGACATGGACAAGTCGGAAAACATAGACAAGCTGGCGCAGGCGCTTTCGGCGTTCCAGGCGTCGTTGGAGCAGCCCAAGATGAACAGCACCGTAAAGGTGGCGACACGCACGGGCGGCTCGTACACGTTCAAGTATGCCGACTTCTCGGACTGCAAGGAGGTGGCGAAGAAGCCGCTTGCGGACAACGGGCTGGCGGTGTCGCAGCTGCTGGAGGACGACTACACCGTCCGCACCCTGCTCATGCACAGCTCCGGGCAGTGGATTTCGGGGGTGTTGCGAATCCCGGCTTCCGGGAACGGGGCGCAGGACATAGGCTCTGCCATAACGTATGCCAAGAGGTACAGCTTTTGCGCCATCCTGGGCATCGTGGCGGACGATGACGAGGACGGCAACCTCGCCATGGGAAACACCGCAAGCAAGCGGGAGGCAGCCCCGAAACAGCCCGTGGCGGCGCACAAGAAGAAGCCGTTCGATGCGGCGAACGCCACGAACGAGGCGTTCTTCCGGTGGCTGGACGGCGTGAGGAAGAAGGCGGAGGGGGACAAGAAGCCGTTCGGGGCGAAGTCCTACATCGAATCCCTCTACCAGATAGACCAGAAGACATTGGAACAGGTGATTGTTAATTATACGGATTGGAGGAACAGGAAATGAACGATTTGACTAAGATGGCCTACCCGGTGACGAAGGCGGACCAGGCGGACTGGGCGGAGAAGATGGCGATGCCGCTGTTCGAGGGCGAGGTGGACCCGTTGGAGTTCGCAGTGAAGATTGCGGGGTTGAAAGCCGCATTGGACGAAGTGACCAAGAACAAGGAAGTGAAGGACATAATCATGAGGGAGATATCCAAGTCCGGCAAGTCCGACACCCGTCTTGGCGCAAGGCTGGACATACGTGAGCTGGGCGTGCGCTACGACTATTCCGGGTGCGGCGACCCGCAGATGGACGGCCTTTTGGAGCTGCAGGCGGGGCTGGAGAAGAAATTGAAGGAGCGCATGGAGTTCCTCAAGCACGTCC
>OLGV01000947.1_pt1 | contig 10348 bp, 3 predicted proteins | sample 1605761 | NCBI WGS metagenome assembly OLGV01 (sample SAMN03283245) | human gut metagenome | biome: human-associated habitat; material: feces | host: Homo sapiens | place: Peru | collected 2012
GAAGGAACAGATGACGTTTCCGGGGACTATTTTGACTACAAAAAGCTCGACGACAGATTTTACGCTGTCATAAAATGCGACGTTTCCGGCCACGGGGTTCCTGCAGCCCTTATTATGACGGTTGTGGCAACTCTTTTCCGGAAATATTTCGAACAGTGGACATTTAAAACCCACGGAACAGCGCTCGGAAAACTCGTAGTTCAAATAAACGATTTTATCGAATCACTCGGAGTAAAAGGCAAATTTGCAACTCTTTTAATAGCCTTGTTCGATTCAAAAAACGGCGATGTGCATTTGTGCAACGCAGGAGACAATATAATCCATATTTTCAGCAGCAAGGAAAAAACAATAAAAACACTCGCCTTGCACGAGTCTCCTGCCGCAGGCCCTCTTCCGTCATTTATGGTCGAAATGAAAGGCGGTTTTGTTGTTGAGAAAATTCATCTAAATCCAGACGACGTTCTTTTTCTTTATACTGACGGCATCGAGGAATCTACACGTTTTTTCAGGACGGAAGATTTTAAGGTTACAGAATGCCGTGAACCTGACTTGAACAACGACGGAATTCACAAAAATCACAAAATCGGCCAGACTTCCGAACAGGTTGAATACGAAAGGGTAAAAGAGATTCTCGAATCAGTCCTAAACCGCAAAGTTTACCGTCTTACAAAATATCACAGCCCGACTCCGGACGAAGAGCTCATATTTGACTTTACAAAACTCGAAGGCAATATTGACGAGGCAATCATGGCGCTCGTTGCAGTCGAAAAAGTATTCAGAATGTACAAAACTCCGCAGTCAAAGGGCAGCGCAGAGCAAAACGAAAAGGGCGGAATCTCGGTTCAGGGCGATGTAGTCCGCGTAGACCGAAAAATCGACGTATTCCTAAAAAAAACATTCAGCCGCTATTCATATTATTGTTCTTCAGTTGCCGATTTGCAGGAACCGAACTATATTTATTATCAGAATTTAAACGAAGATCCGCAGGCAGACGACCTTACGCTTCTTGCTCTCAAAAAATTGTAAAACAACAAAAGTTTTAAAAGGAGGACCTTATGGCATTAAAGGAAAATCTTCAGAATTATTTAAAAAAAGGCGTTCAGGCTTCAAAGGAGGCGTTTTCAAAAGCAGAAACCGCTGTCACAAAATTCGGAGACGAAAGCGTTCTCAAAATCGAAAAAAAACAGTTTGAGGCAAAACTTCGCAAAGAAATCGCATCTCTCGGACAGAGCGCATTGGACGCATTTGAAAAAAATATCCCGATTCTCCCAGCCCAGGAGCCGTTCCTCAGCCACCTGAATACAATAAAAAATTTAAAAGCCGAAATTCAGCAACGCGAAGACCTTCTAAAAGAAAAACAAAACTAAAAATAATCCGGGTGGCTTTTTGTTCCGCAAGGCTGCACAAAAACCGGGCTCTCCAGGGCTACGGCATAAGCCTCCGGTATTTTTGCAGGCAAAAACACACGCCCCGCGTCCCTTCCGATCCCTGCCACAGGCAGGGACGTGCGCGGAAGCGCACAGTAACGCGTCGTAAAAATAAAATTCAAAAAAATGAAAAATTTTCAAAAAAAAAAGAAAAGAACGCTTGACACAAAACGGGTATGGGTGATATATTCTTTCTCACGCCGCAACGAGGCAGCGGTCTCCCGAAAGGGCAGATAAAAAGCCTCAAAAAAATAAAAAAATTAACAAAAGCGCTTGACAAACTTGTTAGGCTTGTGTTAATATCTTTTTCACCGTCAGTTAAGACGGTTGATACAAGTTCTTTGAAAAGAAAATCAGTGAAGGAAAAGGAAAGACAAGATAGCAGGCGGAGACGAAAGTTTCCGTCCGTGTGGAAAAGTTTTTCGAGTATAGAACGAATGCCGGCGGAACCGCGGAAGCGGTTCTGCAAACGAAGGCCGGAGCCGGAAGGTTCCGGCTGTTCCTATCAATTTATTGGTTGGGACGGATGATTTATGGTAAGTCTTGACCCCTTGTGGGTTTGAGAATAATCATGGAGAGTTTGATCCTGGCTCAGAATAAACGCTGGCGGCGTGTCTTAAGCATGCAAGTCGGACGGCAAGCCGCCTTCGGGCGGCCTAGAGTGGCGGACTGGTGAGTAACACGTGGGTGATATACCTTTTGGACGGGGATAGCCCCTAGAAATAGGGGGTAATACCGGATAAGGCCGTGCGGGTTGGAGCCGCACGGGGAAAGGCGCTGCGGCGCCGCCGAAAGAATAGCCTGCGACCTATCAGCTTGTTGGTGAGGTAAAGGCCCACCAAGGCGATGACAGGTATCCGGCCTGAGAGGGTGAACGGACACATTGGGACTGAGATACGGCCCAGACTCCTACGGGAGGCAGCAGCTAAGAATATTCCGCAATGGAGGAAACTCTGACGGAGCAACGCCGCGTGGACGATGAAGGCCGGAAGGTTGTAAAGTCCTTTTATAATTGAGGAATAAGCGGGACAGGGAATGGTTCCGCGGTGACTGTAGATTATGAATAAGCACCGGCTAATTACGTGCCAGCAGCCGCGGTAACACGTAAGGTGCGAGCGTTATTCGGAATTATTGGGCGTAAAGGGCACGCAGGCGGCTTTGCAAGCTTGGTGTGAAATCTCAGGGCTCAACCCTGAAACTGCATTGAGAACTGCATGGCTAGAGTTAGTGAGGGGAAACCGGAATTCCAGGTGTAGGGGTGAAATCTGTAGATATCTGGAAGAACACCAATGGCGAAGGCAGGTTTCCAGCACATAACTGACGCTCAGGTGCGAAGGTGCGGGGATCAAACAGGATTAGATACCCTGGTAGTCCGCACAGTAAACGATGTGCACTAGGTGTCTGGGCATAAGCCCGGGTGCCAAAGCAAACGCGATAAGTGCACCGCCTGGGGAGTATGCCCGCAAGGGTGAAACTCAAAGGAATTGACGGGGGCCCGCACAAGCGGTGGAGCATGTGGTTTAATTCGATGGTACGCGAGGAACCTTACCTGGGTTTGACATGCATAGGAATGGCCTGGAGACAGGTCAGCGCAGCAATGCGCCTGTGAACAGGTGCTGCATGGCTGTCGTCAGCTCGTGCCGTGAGGTGTTGGGTTAAGTCCCGCAACGAGCGCAACCCCTACTGCCAGTTACTAACAGGTGAAGCTGAGGACTCTGGCGGAACTGCCGGCGACAAGCCGGAGGAAGGCGGGGATGACGTCAAGTCATCATGGCCCTTATGTCCAGGGCTACACACGTGCTACAATGGTCGGTACAGAGTGAAGCGAGGCAGTGATGCGGAGCAAAACGCAGAAAACCGATCGTAGTCCGGATTGGAGTCTGAAACCCGACTCCATGAAGTTGGAATCGCTAGTAATCGCACATCAGCACGGTGCGGTGAATACGTTCCCGGGCCTTGTACACACCGCCCGTCACACCATCCGAGTCGAGGATACCCAAAGTCGGTAGGCTAACCGCAAGGGGGCCGCTGCCCAAGGTATGCTTGGTAAGGGGGGTGAAGTCGTAACAAGGTAGCCGTACTGGAAAGTGCGGCTGGATCACCTCCTTTTGTAGGACAGAAGGAAAATGGAGGGAAGCGGAAGTTTCCCGGAAGTGTATGTGTACACACAGTGGCAGTGAAGTTCTTATGAGAGAGCTTTTCCGGTCTTTTCTTTTTCAGCTGGTTTTTTATATATACAGAATAAAGCCATGGGGAATTAGCTCAGTTGGCTAGAGCATCGGCTTTGCAAGCCGAGGGTCAGGGGTTCGAGCCCCCTATTCTCCAAGATTTTAGGAGCCGTTCAGTTGGTTTCTAAAAAAGGTTCTTTGACAGTAAAAGTGAAGGGAAGAAACATGAGTTCCTGAAGGGTAAGACCGGAAAGGGACGAGTGAAGGTAAGATACGAAACCGCGTATAGCGAGTGAAAGTGGACGGAACGCTTGACATAAGTAAAAAAAAATCCGGAAACAGAAGTAGCGGAAAAGAGATACGCGGGAATAGAAAAGATAATATGGTCAAGCGAAATATAGGTTCATGGCGGATGCCTATGGAGCTGTAAGGCGATGAAGGTCGTGATAAGCTGCGAAAAGCCGCGGAGAGGAGCACATATCCTTTGACCCGCGGATGACCGAATGGAGTAATCCGGCGCGTGTGAGCGCGTCATCCGATATCTGAATAAAATAGGATACGGAGGCGATACTGAGTGAAGTGAACCATCTAAGTAACTCGGGAACAGAAATCAAGAGAGATTCCCCCAGTAGCGGCGAGCGAAGGGGGAGGAGCCCAAACCGCATCAGGCGGGGTTGTAGGGCTGCATGGGGATGACCCGGGAAGTTGAGAGAAAACCCTGACATAGCAGAAGCTTCTGGGAAGGAGCGTCATAGAGCGTGAAAGCCGCGTATGCGAAATGGAGGGGACTTCCTGATGCAGTGCCTGAGTACGGCGGGGCACGAGAAACCCTGTCGGAATCCGGGTCGACCACGATCCAAGGCTAAATACTAGACAGCTACCGATAGCGAACGAGTACCGTGAGGGAAAGGTGAAAAGAACCCCGGCGAGGGGAGTGAAATAGAACCTGAAACCATGAACCGGCAAGATGTCACGGCCCGCAAGGGTGGTGGCGTGCCTTTTGTAGAATGAACCTGCGAGTTACGGTATGCAGCGAGGTTAAGGCTTGGAAGAGCCGGAGCCGGAGCGAAAGCGAGTCTGAATAGGGCGGAACAAGTTGCATGCCGTAGACCCGAAGCCAAGGTGATCTTATCATGGGCAGGCTGAAGGCAGGGTGAAACCTGTTGGAGGGCCGAACAGTAATCTGTTAAAAAAGGTAGTGATGACCTGTGATAAGGAGTGAAAGGCTAAACAAACCTGGAAATAGCTGGCTCTCCCCGAAATGCCTTTAGGGACAGCCTCATGCAAAGCTACCGGAGGTAAAGCACTGGACGGGAATGGGGGAGTCAAATCCTACCTGACCCAATCAAACTCTGAATGCCGGTAACCAGCGTATGGGAGTGAGACTGCGGGCGCTAAGGTTCGTAGTCAAGAGGGAAACAGCCCGGACCATCGGCTAAGGTCCCGAAATTATGCTAAGTGTTAAATGAAGTGTGGATGCACAGACAGCCAGGAGGTTGGCTTAGAAGCAGCCATTCCTTAAAAGAGTGCGTAACAGCTCACTGGTCGAGCATTCATGCGCAGACAATGTAACGGGGCTAAGCATAATACCGAAGCCATGGACTCATATCATTAGGATATGATTGGTAGGGGAGCATTCCATTAACTGAAGAAGGAATACCCGCGAGGGGTTCTGGAGGAGATGGAAGAGAGAATGCAGGTATAAGTAACGAAAAGACGGGTGGGATTCCCGTCCGCCGAAAACATAAGGGTTCCAGGGTAAAGGCAATCTGCCCTGGGTAAGTCGGCCCCTAAGGCCAGGTCGAAAGACGTAGCCGATGGGAAATCGGTTTATAATCCGATACCTTCCATAGTTTCGAGGACAGGACGCATGAGGTGAAATCCGGCCGGAGAACGGTTGTTCCGGTCAAAGCGCCGAGCTGATGAGGACTGTAGGCAAATCCGCGGTCCGAGGTGAGACGTTACAGCGAGCGGAGAGAAAGTCGAAGCGAAGCGGATGTAGTCAGGGTGCCGGGAAATACTGTCTAAGGCTAGGCTGTGGGAGACCGTACCGTAAACGGACACACGTATGTGGGATGAGAAATCTAAGGCGCACGAGCGACCTCGCGTTAAGGAACTCGGCAAAATGCACACGTAACTTCGGAAGAAGTGTGGCTCTGATTGTATAAGATTAAGAGCGGCAGAAAGCAGGCTCAGGCGACTGTTTATCAAAAACACAGCCATCTGCGAACCAGCAATGGGACGTATAGGTGGTGACTCCTGCCCGGTGCCGGAAGGTTAAGAGGAGCGGTTAGAGGCAACTCGAAGCTGTGAATCGAAGCCCCGGTAAACGGCGGCCGTAACTATAACGGTCCTAAGGTAGCGAAATTCCTTGGCGGGTAAGTTCCGCCCCGCACGAATGGAGTAACGATTCTGAGCACTGTCTCAACGCGAGACTCGGTGAAATTTATATGTCGGTAAAGAAGCCGACTACCCATAATTAGACGGAAAGACCCCGTGAACCTTCACCGTAACTTAACATTGGGATCTTATTTATCATGTGTAGGATAGCTGGGAGGCTGGGAAGCGTGGTCGTCAGGCTGCGCGGAGCCGATGGTGAAATACCAGTCCTGATGAATGAGATTTCTAACCCGCTCCATGAAGCTGGGGCGGGGACAATGTTAGGCGCGCGGTTTGACTGGGGCGGTCGCCTCCTAAACTGTAACGGAGGTGCGCGAAGGTCTCCTCACCCTGGTTGGGAATCAGGGCGCGAGTGTAAAGGCACAAGGAGGCTTGACTGCGAGAAAGACATTTCGGGCAGGTGCGAAAGCAGGTCTTAATGATCTGATGGTGCTGAGTGGAAAGGCCATCACTTAACGGACAAAAGGTACTCCGGGGATAACAGGCTGATTTTCCCCAAGAGTTCACATCGACGGGAAAGTTTGGCACCTCGATGTCGGCTCATCGCATCCTGGGGCTGGAGCAGGTCCCAAGGGTTTGGCTGTTCGCCAATTAAAGCGGTACGTGAGCTGGGTTCAGAACGTCGCGAGACAGTTCGGTCCCTATCTGTTATGGGCGATGGATGTTTGAGAGGGTCTGCTTTTAGTACGAGAGGACCGAAGTGGACCGACCTCTGGTTTATCTGTTGTTCTGCCAAGGGCAAGTGCAGAGTATCTAAGTCGGGAAGGGATAACCGCTGAAAGCATCTAAGCGGGAAGCCCGCCTCAAGATTAGACATCCCCGGGAGCTTGACTCCCCTGAAGACCCCTGAGACACTATCAGGTCGATAGGATGCAGGTGTAAGTGCCGCGAGACATTGAGCCGAGCATTACTAATAGGTCGTGAGGCTTGACCATATTATCGTTTCGATTCATAATATCTTACAGACTTTCCCTGGCGACAGGGAGATATTTCTTCCCGTCCGAGACTTTTACGGACAAAAAGCGGACATCCGGGCCTGGACACATGGCGGTCCCTGAGCGGATGGATGCTGAACAACATGGCATAAAATGCCGGTGGCCACAGTGGAGAGGCAATACCCGTTCCCATTCCGAACACGGAAGTCAAGCTCTCTTACGCCGATGATACTGCTCTTCGCGGGAAAGTAGGTAGCTGCCGGCTTTTTTCTTTTTAAATCTTTTTATTTATTTCCATTCTTCCCGGTCGGCGCGGTTTGCGCGGCTCTGGTGCTTTTTCTGCCGGGGAATATTGTTTCTTGTCGGTTTTTGGCGTTCGTGTGCGCTTCTGGCTGTTTCGTGGCTTGGCGGCTTGTTTTACGGTGGTATGTCTCTTTTTTATGCCGCTGTTTGCGCGCTTTGTTCGTGGTTTCGTTGGTTTTCTTCTTTTATCTGTCATTTTATCGTTGTCCGGCGGTTGCCGGCTTTGCGTTTGTTGTGTGCGGCGGTTTCTGCGCTTTGTCCGGTTGTTTTTGACGGCGGTTTGCTTTTTTCAGCATTCCTGTGCTGATCGTTGCTTTTTGTGTTATTTTCCGACGTTTGTGTGGTTTTTCAATAGTTATCTTATTTTTTTTGTTGCTGCGTTTGTTTTTTTTCTGCTTTAAATCGTTACTTTTTGTGTTATTTTCCGACGTTGTGTGGTTTTTCAATAGTTGTCTTATTTTCTTTTGCTGCGCTTGTTTTTTGCGCCAATTTTTCTTTATTGTTGATGTCCGTTTTTATATTTTTTTCTGCCGTTGAATGTTGTTTGTTGGCGATTTGTGTTTTTACATTTCCGCATTATAAATTGGATTTTCTCTCGGTTTGACGGTTTGTTTTACGTAATATGTCTTTCTTTGCTGTTGTTTGCTCATTTTTGTGTTTTTTAACGTTTTTTTTGTACGCTTTGTGAGTTGCCTGTCTTTTTTTCGTATTGTTTGCTGAGTTTTGCGTGTTTTTTTTAATGTTTCTTTTTGTCGTTGGTTTGTTTTTTTGCGCCAATTTTTCTTCATTGTTGATGTCCGTTTTTATATTTTTTTCTGCCGTTGAATGTTGTTTGTTGCGTTTTGTCTTTTTTCGCATTTTCTGCTGTAGTTTTCTTTCTTTTGACGCTTTTTTTTCCCTGTCTGTCTAAAACAAAATTGACCGGGGGCTTAGCCCGGGCCGGAGCGGCGCGCAGGCGTTGAAAAAGCGGGCTTTGGGCGTGTGCTGTGTTTTTACGGTTGAGATTGGCGGTCGGCGGGCTAGGGTCTTTTTTTTTCTGTCGGGTGGCCGCTTTTTTAATGGAGCGGAAGCGGAACTGCGCAGGGACGGTGTGGCGGTGTTTGTGGGGCCGTGCGCTTTTTGCCTGTTTTTTCGTGTGGTGCGCTCCTGCTTTTTATTTTGGTTTTTGCATTGCTTGGCTGGCGTGACGGTGTTTTTGTACGCGTCAATTGAACAGACCTTGTTTTTTCTTTATAATGGTTCATTAGGCTAATATTGAGTTTTTGTATGTGGCAGGGATTGTAGCACCTTTAGTTCCTTCGATATGTTTCGGAACGTAGTGGAGAAACTTTTCGGAGGAATGAGTCGCGCGAGACGGCGAAGTGCGAAAAGCCCGGTTTTTGCAAAGCAAAAAGCCACCCGAATATAAAAATTACTCGAATTTGAACCTGATTTTTATTTAAGGATGCTCGAAAAATGAAAGCTATTGAACTTGAAAAGGCTTATAATCCAAAAGATTTTGAAGACAGAATTTATAATGAATGGGTTGAAAAAGGCTATTTTAAACCTGCAAGCGATAAAGATTCGCCTGTTCATTCTCAAAAAACTTCCAATATAAAATATACTGTCGTAATTCCGCCTCCGAACGTTACAGGTGTCTTGCATATGGGACACGGTCTTAATAATACCTTGCAGGACGTTGTTGTTCGTTATCATAGAATGAAGGGTGATGATACTCTTTGGATTCCTGGAACCGACCATGCCGGAATTGCCACTCAGAATGTTGTTGAAAAGCAGCTTAAAAAAGAGGGCAAAAACCGCAATGACCTTGGACGCGAGGCTTTTACTGAGAGAACCTGGGAAGTTACTCACAAGCACCACGACATTATCGTTAAACAGCAGAAAAAACTTGGAAACTCTGTTGACTGGAGCCGTGAGCGTTTTACTTATGATGAAGGACTTTCTAAAGCTGTTCGTGATGTTTTTGTTACATTGTATGAACGCGGACTTATGTATAAAGGCCAGTATCTTGTAAACTGGTGTCCTCGCTGTGGTACGGCTTTGGCTGATGATGAAGTTGAGCATGAGGATACTCAGGGCGCAATGTATCACATTTATTACAACTATGCCGACGGTTCTGGAAGAATTGAAGTTGCTACAACTCGTCCTGAAACTTTCTTTGGCGATACGGCTGTTGCTGTAAATCCTGATGATGAGCGCTATAAGAACCTGATCGGTAAAAAAGTTCTTTTGCCTTTGATTAACAAGGAAATTCCGATTATTGCGGATTCTTATGTTGATAAAGAATTTGGAACTGGTATGGTTAAGATTACCCCTGCTCACGACCCTAACGACTGGGAAGTTGGAAAGCGCCATAACCTCGAAGTAATCAACCTTCTTAATCCTGACGGAACTATGAACGACAATGTTCCTGAAAAATACCGAGGTCTTAAGCCTGATGCTGCAAGAAAACTTGTTATTGAAGATTTGACTGAAAGCGGAAATTTTAAAGATGAAGAAAAAATGGTTCACTCTGTAGGACACTGTTACCGCTGTCATACTGTTGTAGAACCTTATCTTTCTTATCAGTGGTTTGTAAAAATGAAGCCGCTTGCCGAAAAAGCGCTGAAGGCATGGAAAGACGGAGAAGTTGTTTTCTTTCCCAAAAAATGGGAAAACACATACACTCACTGGCTCGAAAATATACGCGATTGGTGTGTGAGCCGTCAAATCTGGTGGGGACACAGAATTCCTGCATGGTACTGTGATTGCGGTGAAACAATCGTAAGTCGCGAAAATCCTGTAAAATGTCCAAAATGCGGCGCGGACGCTTCTCATTTAAGACAGGATCCTGATGTTCTTGACACCTGGTTCTCTTCTTGGCTGTGGCCGTTCTCAACTTTGGGCTGGCCGGAAAATACCGGGGATTTGAAGAATTTCTATCCTACAACCGCTCTTGTTACTGCTTACGATATTATATTCTTCTGGGTTAGCCGCATGATTATGGCTGGTCTGGAATTTACAGGAAAAGCGCCTTTCCATGACATTTACATTCACGGTCTTGTACGCGACAAGCAGGGAAGAAAAATGTCGAAATCTCTTGGAAACGGCATTGATCCTCTTGATATTATCGATC
>OLGV01000948.1_pt1 | contig 10344 bp, 7 predicted proteins | sample 1605761 | NCBI WGS metagenome assembly OLGV01 (sample SAMN03283245) | human gut metagenome | biome: human-associated habitat; material: feces | host: Homo sapiens | place: Peru | collected 2012
GCTATTCAGTCAAGCAACGGTATTTACACTGACGAAGACCGTATGCAGATTCAGGTTGAAGTTTCTTCACTCATCGCTGAAGTTGACCGCATTGCTTCTTGTGCACAGTTCAACGGCATGAATATGCTTACTGGTCGCTTTGCACGCCCAACAGGTGAAAACAGTGTTACAGCTTCTATGTGGCTCCACATTGGTGCAAACATGGATCAGCGCACACAGGTATATATTGGAACAATGAGCGCAACAGCTCTTGGACTCCGCGCAGTTGGAACAGAAGAGATTATGACTCTTGAAAGCCCAGACGAAGCAAACCGCGCAATCGGAACTTTGGATGAAGCAATCAAGAAGATTAACAAACAGCGTGCAGACCTTGGTGCATACCAGAACCGCCTTGAAAAGACAGTTGTTGGTCTTGATATTGGCGCAGAAAATCTTCAGGCTTCTGAGAGCCGCATCCGCGACACAGACATGGCAAAGGAAATGGTTGACTTTACAAAGAATCAGGTTCTTTCTCAGGCTGGAACAGCGATGCTTGCACAGGCAAACCAGAGCTCACAGAACGTTCTTTCTCTTCTCCAGTAGAATTGAAAGCGGCGTAAAATCTGCGTAACGAAAGCTTCCCTAGAAGTGAAAACTTTTGAGGAAGCTTTTTTTATTCCCCTTTCTGTTTTCGATATTGGTGAGGAGAGAGACCGTTCGTTTTCTTGAAGGCGCGGATGAAATTCTCACATTCGTTGTAGCCGCATTTCTGGGAGATTTCCTGGACTGAGAGTTCCGTTGTATTCAGCAATTTGAGGGCTTTTTCGTTTACAAAAAAATGGATGTCGGACTGCGGCGTTACACCAAATGTCTTCTTATATAACACCGAAAAATGCGAGCGCGTAAGGAAGAAATCGTCCGCCATAAGGTCAACGGTCCATTTTTCAGGATTTTCCGAAACTTTTTTCCTCAGCTGGTTAAGCCTGAATCGGATTTCACTTTCGCGCTTTGTCTTTATGCTTGGATAAAGGCGGTTGTTCTGGAGGTTGGAAAGAACCTTGCACAGGCGGTCCAGAAGCTCGTGGTCGTGGTTTTCGTAGCGTTCCGTCAGAAAATATGTGATGTCCGTCATCTCGCGCCTGATTATGTCCGCGTTGGTCACGTAAAAAATCTCGTCAAACGGAATCTGAAAGTCGTTGAAAAAAGTCATGTCCGCCGGAAGAAATTTTATGTAGTCGTTTTCAAATTCGTTGTTCTTGCACCAGTAAATCTGCGGAGTTCCGGGCCTGTAAAGAATGCACGCGTTCGCCTGAGTTTCAATCTGTTTTCCCTCCAGCGTTATGACCATGGGATTGTAGAAATGAAGAAGAACACATTCCTTGGTTCCTGAAACGAATTTCATTTTAAAAGAGGATTCTTCGGTTTTCTTGTAAAATGCTCCGGCAAAATCTATTTTCATTGATATTGATTATAAACTAAAATTGAAGGAAATGTCAGTCGCGGAATTCGTCTGACTTTCAACTTTCTATGTCTGAAAGACGCTGAAAACGGCTGCTCCAAATTTTCAGGGGCAGCCGTAATTTTTTTATTGTCACGGATATGTCTAATAAGTTTAATTTCTGAAGGTCATTGAGCCTGCCGAAATGACCAGTCTGAATGGTGGTTTCGACAAGTTCAACCACCGCATTTTCAGCCTATAGGACAGCCCTGATGACAAATCTGATTCACTTTGAATTCTTCCTTGAGAGAACCACGCTCTGAATAAGGAGGAAGAGACAGATCATGAAAGCAACCGTGATGTTCGTCCACCAGGCGTCGTCAAGTCCGAGCGAGGAGACGATGTTCTTGATTGTCGCAAGTGAAAGCACGCCGAAGAATGTTCCCGCGATGTTTCCGACTCCGCCCGTGAGCATTGTTCCGCCGATAATCGAAGATGCGATTGCGTTCATTTCGTAGCCGCTTGCATGGCTTGGGGAAGCCGAACCTACGTGCATGAAGTACACGAATCCGCCGACCGCCGCAAGAACCGAGCAGATGAAGTGCGCAAGGAATTTTGTCATCTTGACGTTGATTCCGAGCATGTTCGCGCTCTGCTGGTTTCCGCCGACAGCGTAGAAGTTGCGTCCGAGCTTTGTCCATCTGAGCACAAGGAAAAGAATCACGACCACAAGAAGCGCAATAAGAACACCCGGCTCCACATAGGCCGGAATATATTTTCCGACCTTGTTCACCGAGCCCATGCCCGGAACGTATATTCTTGTTTCTATGAGCTTTACGAATCCCTCATGCTTTACGTTGAACTGAGTCGCGTTTACGATTGTCGTCATTCCTTTTGCGAAGAACATTCCCGCAAGCGAGACGATGAACGGCTGGATGTCGAGGAACGCCACAAGGAATCCCTGCACAAGTCCGAAGCTTACTCCGATAACCAGCGCGTAGATTACCGCTCCCGCAATTGTTCCGCCGTTTTTGTCCAGGTGAACCGCGCAGCACATACAGACGAGAGCCGTTACAGTTCCAACGGAAATGTCGATTCCGCCGGTAATCATTACAAGGCTCAGCGCGCATGAAAGGACTATGAGCGAGGCGTTCTCGTTCAGCAGGTTTAGGAAAGTCTGTGGCTTCCTGAATCCTGCGCCTAGAAAAATTACCGCAAGAAGATACATCGCGGCAAAAACCGAAATCGTAATCACAAGAAGAAGATTCGTGTCTGAAAGCGGTTTTCTTTTTGCAAGCGCAGTCTCGTTCTGCCTTTTTTTATTTAGAAAGTTCATTTAACAGCCTCCATTCGCCGCAGCGTGTTTTCTTGCTCCGGAAATCTGCTTTGCCAGCTGCGACATTTTCTCGCGGAATACCGGAGCGCTGATTACAACAAGAATGATTACAACAACGGCCTTGTAAGCCGGAAGCGCGGTCGAGGCTACGTTGAACTTGAACAGTGTTGTCGTAAGGAACTGGATTACGTAAGCTCCAAGAATCGAAGCCCACATATTGAACTTGCCGCCGCTCAAAGCATTTCCGCCCAGCGCGACCGCAAGAATCGCATCCATCTCTATGTCCTTTGCGATAACGGAATAATTAATAGAAGAAATTCGGCAGACTTTGATGAATCCGGCGACCGCAACGCAAAGTCCCATAATCACATAGGTGATGAATTTGATGAACTGAGGGTCAAGTCCGTTAAGCCTTGACGAGTTGCTGTTGATTCCCACCGCCTGCGTGTAAAGACCGAGGTTCGTGAATTTGAGCACAAGCATCGTGATTATTATGCAGATTATCGCGATGAAAACCGGAGTCGGAACAGGAATGCCCGGAATGAAGTTTCCGAAGTAGCCGAAAACAGGCTCCACAACAATCGGAAGCGCGTTGTCGTTGATCCAGGCGGCGATTGAGCGTCCGGCCGTAAAAAGAATCAGAGTCGCGACCATCGGCTGAATCTTGAAGTACGAGACAAGAACGCCGTTGAACGCACCAAAGAGCATCGAGACGACGCAGCAGGCCAGAAATGCCGCGATGATCGGCGCCTGCAGCGTATCCGGGCGGGAATTTGTGCCGCACAGCACGCGCAGCACGACGCTGCCCGCAATGGCGATGGCCGAGCCGACGGAAATATCCTGTCCGCCCGAAGCAGCAGTTACAAGCGTCATTCCAATCGCAAGAATCACAAGCTCGGAAGCGTTGTCCAGAATCGTAATAAGGTAGCCTGAAAGAACCGGGAAGCCCTCGCTGTTCTGCCCGAGCGTAATCTTGAAGAATGACGGATCCGCTGCAAGGTTGAATATTACAAGAATCAGCAGCGCCGCAATCGGAATGAAAATCTGCTTTTTTACAAGTCCAAGAAGAAAGTCCGTGATTTTTTTGGAAGTCATTGTTTTTCTCCTCCTGCGATAGTTTCCATAATCTTTGCCTGGTTCAGGTCATTGCCTGAAAGCTCTCCGACCTGCTTGAGGTCCCGCATGACGATAAGACGCGAGCAGGTTCTTATCATCTCGTCGATTTCTGATGAGATGAACGTAACGCTCTTGCCTTCCTTTGCAAGCTTCAGGACAAGCTCCTGAATTTCCGTTTTTGTTCCGATGTCGATTCCGCGTGTAGGCTCGTCAAGAATCAGATACTGCGGATTTGAGAGCAGGGCGCGCGCAAGAAGTACTTTCTGCTGGTTTCCGCCCGAAAGGGATTTTATCGGAGTTTCCGCGGAGGCTGTCTTTATTTCAAGAAGCCTGATGTATTCGTCTGCGAGTTTTTCCTGTTCCGCCCGGCTGAAAGGCTTGAAGAATCCTCTCATCACCTGAAGCGCGAGAATCAGGTTCTCACGCACGGAAAGGTCTCCGATTATGCCGTCGCGTTTTCTGTCTTCCGGCAGATAGCTGATTCCGTTTTTCATCGCATGAATCGGCTTTGTGATGTTCACGCTTTTTCCGTTCACCTTCACTTTTCCGCCGAGAACCTTGTCTGCACCGAATATCGCGCGCACGCTCTCGCTTCTTCCGGATCCGAGAAGCCCTGTGAATCCGTTCACTTCGCCTTTGTAAATCCTGAAGTTGAACGGTTTTACGCCGCCAGTGCTTGAAAGGTTTTCCGCCTCGTAGACCGGAACTTCATCCGCGGAGAATACCGGAGTCTCCGAAGATTTGGACGACTTGTCAAGATTCTCGACTGATTTTCCGAGCATTTTTGAGACAAGCTCAAGGCGCGGAAGGTCTCGGATTTCGTATTCGCCCACAAGCTGTCCGTCGCGCAGAACGGTGATTCTGTCGCAGATTTCGTAAACCTGCTCAAGAAAGTGGGTAACGAAAATTATTCCGACTCCCTTTGCGCGCAGATTCCTCATAAGCCGGAACAGCTTCTGGACTTCCTGATCATCAAGGGATGAAGTCGGCTCGTCAAGAATCAGAATCTTGCAGTCCATGTCAACGGCACGCGCGATTGCGACCATCTGCTGTACGGCGATTGAACAGCTTGAAAGCTGCTGCTCCGCCCCGCACGGAATTTCAAGATCCCTAAGGATTTTTTCCGCTCCTTCATTCATCTTTTTCCAGCTGATGAAGGAGCCTTTTGTTCTTCCTATATACATATTCTCCGCTACGGTGAGATTGTGGCAGAGAGTTATTTCCTGATAAACTGTTGAGATGCCTGCGTTCTGGGCATCCTGCGGGGAACGGATGTTGACCGCTCCGATTCCTTTTACAAAAACCTGGCCTTCGTCCTTGTGATGTACGCCAGTCAGAACCTTAATCAGCGTTGATTTTCCGGCTCCGTTTTCTCCCATAAGAGCGTGAATTTCGCCTTCACGCAAAGTAAAATCAATATTCTGCAATGCATATACACCCGGAAATTTCTTGTGTATTCCGCGCATTTCAAGAACTGATTTTTCCTCCATGCTATGCCTCCAAAAAAAAACACGGGATTCAGATTTCAAGACAATCCGAACCCCGTGTCCAAGGTATTGGATTCTCTGTCAGTTTTTAAAGTTGTTGTTTACAGAAGAATCCGCCTGACAATATGCTTAGATACCGTATTTTGCGACATCGGCCTTTGTGATTGTTGCGGCGTCAAATCCTTTTTCTTCCATGATGACTGTCTTCTGTTTTGCGCCGTTCTTGATTATATCGTTGATGTAGGAAGCCTGGAACGGATTGCACTGGCCGTCGTAGTTCCATCTCTTTGCAAGAAGCTCCTCAAGCGCCCATTTGTTGCAGTCGAATCCCATGATGATTACATCTTTTCCGACTCCGTGAGAGATTCCCGCCTTGTCGAGGGCAGCAACCGCGCCTTTTGCCATGTCGTCGTTTTCCGCATAGATTACGTTGAATTTCTTGCCGGAATCGATTACAGCCTGAACAATCTGCTGGGCGTTTTCCGCGTTCCATTCAGCTGTCTGCTGGGCAACGATGTTCCAGTTGCTTTCTGCCTTTGCCTTCTCGTCAAGCGCGCCGGAGCGTCCGATCTGAGCGGCTGAACCCATAACGCCCTGAATGTGGATGATGTTGTATTCCTTGAGATTCTGTCCTGCGAGCCAGTTTACGGCTGTCTTTCCTTCCTGCGCCATGTCGGAAACAATTGATGCCTCGTAAAGGCTTTCGTCAGCGTCGATTGTGCGGTCAAAGAGAATTACCTTGATGCCGGCATCCTGAGCGTCCTTGAGAACTGATGTCCATCCTGAAGTTCCGGCCGCGGAAATCAGAAGGTAGTCAACTTCGTCCTGAACCATCTTGCGTGCGGCGGCAATCTGCTCGTCGTTTTTAAGGCTATAGAAGAAAGTCGGTTTGTAGCCGTTCTTCTTTGTGAATGTCTTTTTCATGTCGTTGACGTTCGCAGTGCGGTAGCCCGACTCGTTCGGGTCGTTGTTGATGATTCCGACTTTTACCAGTTTTGCGGCGAATGTGGGAAGAACCATCATTGCCATTACGGCAGCCAAAACTAAATTCTTTTTCATGGTTTCACCTCTATGTGTTTGGATTAAGGATGACCTCTGCATCCCTTGTGATTATGATTATCAGCCTGAATCCGAAAGAAAGGAATAGTTTTTTTGTTCCCGATTTTCGGACTTTCCTATCATTTTGTTCGGAATTTCATATTTGATGATAGTTTTGGGCATTTTTTAGGGAAAACCGCCACTTGTTTTTTTCGCAATGTCAGTTACTATAAAATCAGAGGTAAAACATGACGAAAGAAAATATTGCCAGAGAAATTGAAAATGGTCAGGCTGTTCTTGGAATCGAATTCGGTTCGACGCGCATAAAGGCGGTTCTTATTGATTCTGAAAAAAATCCCGTGGCTCAGGGCGGCTTTACTTGGGAAAATTCACTTGCGGACGGAATCTGGACTTACAGTCTGGATGAAATTCACGGCGGAATCGTTTCGGCATATTCTGAGCTTAAAAAAGATGTTCTTGAAAAATACGGCGTCAAGCTTTCCAATCTGAAGGCTCTTGGAATCAGCGCGATGATGCACGGCTATCTTGCGTTCGACAGGGAAAACAATCTTCTTGTTCCGTTCAGAACCTGGAGGAACACGATTACAGGCGGGGCTTCAAAAAAACTCACGGAGCTTTTCAATTATCCTTGCCCGGAGCGGTGGAGCATTTCTCATTATTATCAGGCGATTCTGAACAACGAGGCCCATGTTCCGCAGGTGGATTTTTTTACGACTCTCGCAGGCTACGCGCATTTCATGCTCACAGGAAAAAAAGTTCTGGGCGTGGGAGACGCGAGCGGAATGTTCCCGATTGACGCGGAGACAGGCGACTACGACAAGTCAATGGCCGGAAAATTCGATTCTCTTGTTGAAGGAAAGGGAAGTGCAAAAAAACTTCTGGAGCTTCTGCCAAAGGCGATTCCAGCCGGAACAGATGCAGGAAAGCTCACAAAGGAAGGTGCGCTGTGGCTTGACCCGACCGGCGAGCTTGCGGAAGGAATTCTGTGCGCTCCTCCTGAAGGCGATGCTGGAACCGGAATGGTCGCGACAAACGCGGTTGCTCCGAGAACAGGAAACATTTCCGCGGGAACTTCCGTGTTCGCAATGGTCGTCCTTGAGAAGGCGCTTTCAAAGGCTTATCCTGGAATAATCGACATTGTTACAACTCCGGACGGAAAACCAACCGCGATGGTTCACGTGAACACCTGCACCGCCGAATACAACAAGTGGGTTGAGCTTATCGGCGAGGCGGCGAGACTTCTTGGCGCGGAATTCAGCACGGGAAAACTTTACGACACGATTCTCGGCTGCGCGAAGGACGGAGCAAAGGACGCTGGAGGCGTTTACACTGTCAACTACATATCGGGCGAAAGCGTTACGGATTTTAGCGAGGGACGCCCGATGGTTGTGCGTTCCCAGGACTCAAAGCTGAACCTTGCGAATTTTATGAGAAGCCAGATTTATTCCGCGGTCGCAACTCTCAGGCTCGGAATGGACGTTCTTTTTGCTGAGAATGTGAAGATTGACTCGATGACAGGACACGGCGGATATTTCAAGACGGAAGGCGTGGGGCTTGAGACGATGGCTGCGGCAATGCACACTCCGGTCAGCGCGATGGAAACAGCAGGCGAGGGCGGTCCCTGGGGAATGGCGCTTCTTGCATCATACACCGCGGACTCAAAGGGAAAAAATCTGGGCGACTGGCTTGAAACCGAAGTCTTCGCAGGCGCGCAGAAGAAAACCGTAAAACCTGACGCAGCGGATGTAGCAGGCTTTGACAGATGGCTTGAAGGCTACAAGTCCGCGCTCAAAGCCGAACGCACCGCAGTTGAGAATGTGAAATAATCAGTTTCAGGGGCAATAAGTTTAACTTCTGGAGGTCATTGAGCCTGTCGAAATGACCGGATACACTGCGCATGGTGGTTTCGGCAGGCTCAACAACCGCATTTCCGTGCCTGACACGGCAATGACACAAAAACAAATGGAGGAAAAATTCATGGGAAAATACACAGAACTGCAGAGAGAGGCTTACGAGGCGAATATGCAGATACCGGCGCAGCACCTTGCGCTCTACACTTGGGGAAACGTCAGCGCGTTCGACAAGGCGGCCGGCGTGTTCGCAATCAAGCCTTCGGGAGTTCCTTACCCGGAACTTACGCCCGAAAGCATGGTGATTGTTGACCTTGAAGGAAATGTTGTTGAGGGAAAACTAAGACCTTCAAGCGACACTCCGACGCACGCTGTTATTTACAGGGAATTCGCGGTTTCGGACGGAGCGAGAATCGGCGGAATAATCCACACTCATTCAACTTACGCGGTGAGCTGGGCTCAGGCTGTAAAGGCAGTTCCACTGTTCGGAACAACCCACGCAGACCACATCCAGACGGAAGTTCCCTGCACGCCGTATCTTAGCCGAGAGGCAGTCCAGAACGACTACGAGAAGGAAACTGGAAATCTCATTGTAAGCCACTTCCGTTCTCTAAAACTGAATCCGGATGAAGTGAACATGGTTCTTGTGGGCGGACACGGACCTTTCGCCTGGGGAGCAACCGCGGACAAAGCCGTCTACAACGCCGCAGTCCTTGAGGAAGTGAGCCACATGGCCATGAACACGCTGCAGATTAACCCGTCGCAGCAGCCGCTTCCGGACTACATCATCAACAAGCACTACATGAGAAAACACGGCCCGAACGCCTACTACGGCCAGAAGTAGAAATAAGAATGCTTATATAAAACAGAAAATCCGCCTGCGCAAACACAGACGGATTTTTTTTGTTTCCAAGCTAAATGCTAAATTGCAAATCAGTTAAACGGATTTTCCGATGGATACAAAGTTCCCTTTGGCTGATTGTATGCAACATCAGGAATTCCAAGATACTTGAAAAGTGTAAACAGTGCTTTTCCGTAGTGGCCGAAAGCAACTGCGCCGTGGTGCGGATAATTTTTCTGGATAAGAACGTGGCGGTAGAATCTTCCCATTTCTGGAATTGCAAATACACCTATTCCTCCGAACGAACGGGTTGCAACTGGAAGAATTTCACCGTGCGCAATGTAAGCCTGAAGCTTTGTATCTGGAGTTGACTGCAATCTGAAGAATGTGATTGGGCCTGGCATTATGTCGCCTTCCAAAGTTCCGCGTGTAAAGTCTGGCGTTGAATCCTTTGGCTCAAGAAGTCTGTGCTGAATCAACTGATACTTGACTCCAGGATTGCAAGCCTTGTTCATGCAGCAGAAAGGTGTGTTTCCGCAGTGGAACGCCATGAAAGTATCGTTAAGAACATAAGGATAAGAGAATTTACCCTTGATGCTTTCATCGTACATATCCTGAGGAACAGAATTGTTGATGTCAAGAAGTGTAACAGGAGCACCGGAAATGCAAGTTCCAATATATTCAGAAAGCGCGCCGAAAATATCAACTTCGCAGGCAACAGGAATTCCGCGGGAAGCAAGCCGGCTGTTCACATAGCAAGGCTCAAATCCGAATTCCTTAGGAAATGCCGGCCAGCATTTGTCTGCGAGAACTGCATATTTTTTGCAGCCTTTGTTTGCTTCAATCCAGTCAAGAAGTGTAAGTTCAAACTGCGCCATGCGTGGAAGAAGATCCGGGAAGTTGTTTCCGCCAGAACCAAGCTCTTTTTCCATGTCAGCGACAACTTCTGGAATTCTTTTGTCGTCTTTGTGGGCGCGGTATGCAACAAGAAGGTCAAGTTCCGAATTTTCCTGAATTTCAACTCCAATGTCATAAAGTCCTTTGATTGGCGCATTGCAAGCAAAAAAGTCCTGCGGGCGAGGTCCGAATGTGATAAGCTTGAGATTTTTAAGACCGATAATTGCGCGTGCAACAGGAATAAATTCTTCAATCATCTTTACAATGTCGTCTGCTGTTCCAACTGGATATTCTGGGATTATGGCAGGAATTTTGCGCAAGTTCAAATTGTATGAGCAGTT
>OLGV01000949.1_pt1 | contig 10343 bp, 10 predicted proteins | sample 1605761 | NCBI WGS metagenome assembly OLGV01 (sample SAMN03283245) | human gut metagenome | biome: human-associated habitat; material: feces | host: Homo sapiens | place: Peru | collected 2012
GGTTAGAAACTTGAATATTTGATAACATGGGCAAGATAAAATCTTTTTTCGGAAACTGGATAGTAAAGAACCTCCTCGGGGCAGTTGTCGTGGTGGCGGTGCTCGTCATCGTGGCGTCAGTGTCACTTAACCTGCTCACAGGACACAACAAGGAACTCGTCGTGCCGGACCTCACGGACATGAGAGTAAAAGATGCCGAATTCGAGGCACACCAGGCCGGGATGCGTACGGAAATAGTGGACTCAGTCTATGTCAAGAGACTCAAGAGAGGATATGTGTACAAGCAGAATCCGGTGCCGATTGCTCTGACAATCAACGCCGTGACTCCTAAAAAGGTGAGTATGCCCAACCTTGTGGGATATTCGATGAGGCAAGCCAAGGCAGAACTCGGAACGAGAGGTTTGGTTCTCGGAAAGCTCGTGTATGTCAACGACATTGCCACAAACAATGTGCTACGTCAGCTGCACGGCAATATGGAAATAGAACCGGGCACCCCGATTGAGAGCGAGTCAGTGATCGACCTCGTGGTGGGTCTCAGTCCAGAAGACAACATGACGAGCGTTCCTGACACGAGAGGTCTCAAGCGCAGCAGCGCAATAGATCTCATACAGGAGAACTCGCTAAATGTCAAGAAGATAGTCTACGACAAGACAGTCAAGACATACGAGGACAGCACAAAGGCATTCGTGTGGCGGCAGGCCCCGGAACCTTCCGAGCTGCCTTGTCTGATGGGAGGCGACGTCTCGATATACCTTACAACGGATCTCGCGAAAAAACCGGCAAAATTCTAAATAACATGAGCGTATTCGACGATGAACTGCGTGAGGAATTCCTCGATGACGATGCTGCGGCAGGAGATTTTTGCGACTCGGAATCATCGGCAATGATTGAAGATGCGGAGAACTCTGAGGAAATGTTCGAGCACTACCGCTTTGACGTTGACAAGGGGCAGACTCCTGTCAGAGTGGACAAGTACCTCGCCTCCCACATGGAGTACACCTCACGCCACCGTATTCAACTTGCAATAAAGAAGGAATATATCCGCGTAAACGAAAGAGTCGCAAAGGCGAACTGCATAGTCAAGCCGGGTGATGTCATTCAGTTCGTGATGCCATATCAAAGGCGCGGACTTGAGATTCTGCCGGAAAATATCCCGCTTGACATAGTTTATGAAGACGATGACGTCCTTGTGATAAACAAGCCTGCCGGAATGGTTGTACACCCGGGTCACGGGCATTTCAACGGCACACTCGTTAACGCCCTCGCCTACTATCTCGGCATTTCGCAAGGTCCTGACGCCAAAGACGAAAGGATGGGCGTGCTTGTGCACAGGATAGACAAGGACACATCAGGACTGTTGGTGGTGGCAAAAAATGACGAGGCGCAGCTTGACCTTGCCAAACAGTTTTTTGTCCATTCCATTGAAAGAAAATACATTGCAATAGTTTGGGGCAACATCCGCGAAGATGAAGGCACGATAGTCGGCAACATCGGCCGTGACCCTTCCGACAGGATGAAATTCCGAGTTTTCCCGGACGGAGACCACGGAAAGCACGCAGTCACACATTACAAGGTAATTGAGCGCTTCGGCTTTGTGACAGTGGTCGAATGCATTTTGGAGACCGGACGCACGCATCAGATTCGTGTCCATATGAACTACATCGGCCATCCCCTCTTCAACGACGAACGCTACGGTGGCTCCGAAATCCGAAAGGGTACGATTTACGCCAAATACACCCAATTCATCCGCAATTGTTTCAAACTTCTCCCCCGCCAGGCCCTGCACGCGAAGACTCTCGGATTCGTACATCCACGCAGCGGAGAACTCGTCCATTTCGACTCTCCAATCCCTTCGGATATGCAGGAACTGATTGAAAAATGGAGAAAGTATTCCGAAAATATGCCTTTGGAGGAAGAGGAAGATTAGGTTTCGGGGGTATGGAGTTTTGAGATTGACAGATTATCGTTCGGTAAGAAAATCCGTAATGGCCGCTTCATCAATGGTGAGGCGGTCATATTCTTTTATGAGTGCGCCGTTGTCGAAAAGACAGACTATCGGCATCGAGCCATTGGTCAGGGGAATGAATTGGAGGGGATATATCCAATGAAACGGAAGTTGCAGTCCCTCACCGAATTCATCGAAAAAAATGGAGACTGGAGTGGACATATCGACATATTCCTGCATAAAGAAGCAGAAAACGGAGTCGGTCGGGATGGCGTGGCGGCGGATGATGCCGGCCATTTTTGTAGCGCAGTGGCGGCAGTGCTCGCAATTTATTGAGTAGAAACAGACTATCTTACGCCCGGTGCTGACTCCTGTGCTGTCGGCATAAGGACGGAACTCCGCTTCGTTCAGTTCGTGGGATTCGCCCCTGGTCCAGCGAAACCAGCAGTCAGGCGGATTTATTATCAGAATTGCCAGAGCTGCAACAACTGAAATGACCGCGGCAATGACAGCGCGGTGGAGATAAGTCCATTTGAAAAGGCGCACTGCTCTACCGTCTCCGACGGATTCTGCCGAGCCGGCGGCTCTCGCAAATAACTCTGTCGGGCAGCTCCAAGCGAACGCAAGTACAGCCAGCGCAACTACATTTTTCACGAGCGACTGACTCGGATTCATATCCACAAGGCTTCCGAAGCAGTGGCAACTACCCTCGTCCCCAACAGTCATTCTCCAAATGAGAAATCCAGAAAAGCCGACCAAAAGCAGGGCCGTCACAGAGTTTACGAAATTGTGCCACCAGCCGCTTACAAGTCCCAGTCCCAGAATGAGTTCCCCAATGATTACAAACCTGGCCGCAAGGGTGCACAGGTCGAAACTCGCGAAGCCGAAAGAGAAGATATAGAGTTCGAAATCATCGACGGAAACGAGTTTCAAAACCGCAGACACAGAGAAAAACAGTCCCAAGAGTATTCTCAGGACTGTCGCAATCAGTTTGTATGATTTACTACTCGTGATGGTTCTTGCAAGTTATAACTACACTTGTCTTGAGAGCATCAACCTTATTCTCAGAATTGAGGTCAGAGCATTTCTTGTCATCCGGACGATCAGAAACAGTCTCAGTAGTAGTAACTCTGTCGCCTACTGTAGTAACTGTAGTACATTTGCATTTGTCTGACTTGCATGAAGCAACAGAAAGCATTGCAACGAGTGCAAGTGCCACGAAAGATACTTTCTTCATAATTTATTGAATATTAAATTGTTAATGTATTAATTACCACATTTGACCGCGTGCCCCCAGTAAGCGCGCCTATAATAAGATGCAAATTTAATCAATATGTGACAATAAATAAAAAGCCTTCATGCAAAATTATTTACATAAAGACTTTTTTCGTTTACATTTTCTCGGCTTACCGTCCGGGAGGAGGTCCCATAGGACCACGACGTGCTCCCTTACGGGCGTTGTCAAAATTACCGAAACGATAAGTCAGCGAAACAACAATATAGCGCCCGAGTGTATTGTTCCTCACCTCTTTATGATAGTTGGACTCGTCTGTCACAGAAAGATTCTTCGACTGGTTCAGAATGTCGTATGCCTTGAGCGCAATCGTAAATTTCTTCTTGTAGAAAAGCTGGGTGATTTCCGCGTTCCAAATGAACTCGTCCGACTGCGGAGTCGTGTAACCGTTATACCAGTTGTAGTCCAACTGCGAAATGAGATTCATCCCCCAAGGCAGAGTCCAGTTCATAGAGCCGTTCACCTGATTGTTGAAAGTGGCGTTTGTCGCAGCCGAAGCAATTGTGTACCAAGACTTTGAAATCCGAGTGCGTCCTCCGAGAATAAGTTCCACAAAATCGTTTCTGTAGGTAAAGCGAAGACGCTCCGTGAAATTCATACTCTGAGTCCTGTTCGTCGTGAAATCATCAGAATGGAGAGAGAGGTCAGTGCCATAATCCTTATTGAACTTGACATAGTCAAACTCCGCCGTCGTGCTGTCATAATAGTCCGCAGCCTTTGTCGCAAAAGCCGAAGTTCCAATGTAAGAAGTTGATTGCGAATACCTTGCAAACGTCATAGAAGATATCGAAAAATTCGATTTTCCGAAAGGAATGTTAGCCATCAACCTTGCATCCACATTGCCCGTCCCCTTGGTGTTCACCGGAATGTTGTATTTCACACTGTTATTGTCATACCAAGTTGCGCTCGTAATCGCATCCTGCACAAAGTTTCCGCCAAAAAATCCGTTCACAGAGATGAAATTTTTCTTGTTCGAATAGCGGAACATCCCCCTGAGCCTGTGGCTGAAATAAGGATTGAGGTAGGGATTACCGAGCGAAATGTTCACAGGATCCGAATTGTCCGGCACCGGCATCAACTGCGAGGTTGAAGGCTGCCGCGAACTTCCGAAATAGAAGAAACGGATGTTGGCACTTTGGGACATATCATAACTGAACGATGCCTGCGGAGACCATTTCACGACCATGCTCTCATAACTCTTCCCATTCGTCATATTCTTGGTTATCGTAGGATTCGCCGAAAAACCGAGCTGCGCCCGAATCTTATCCTTCTGCCACATAAGGTTCGCTCCCGCCGAATGGTTTTGCGCGACATTGCTGATGTCGTTGGAATATGTTTCGTCAAGAACCTCATTTTCAGAAATATACTTAATGTCGTCAAAACTTCCCGGCGTCGAAGTAGAATAGTCTCCACTGTTGTAGGCGTTCTTAACAGAGGTATTCTTATTCCATCCATAAGAATAGTTCGCCTCAAGAAAGAAATTCTTTCCGAGCGGTTCGGTGTAGACGAGCCTTGTGTTTACGGAATATCCTTTTGAACTCCGATCAATCCTCTGATTCACGAAATCCGTTCCCGGAGCGCTGCCGAAGACCTGAGTGAGAGACTGGTTGAATCCGTCGAGGGAGTTGCCGCTGAAACTGTAGCGTGTGTTCAGGGATATGGTTCTTCCAGGCTTTCCGAGCTTTTGACGGAAAAGCAGGAAACCGTCAGTCGTCCAGTTCTTGTTGTCACCGATATTTCTGGTCGTACCCTTGTTGGTCGTTAAAGGCTCGCTGCCGTCTCCAAGGTCTTTATTTATCTCATAATCAGAGTATTCCACATAGTTTCCGCCACCGAAATTCACCCGTGGCTCGAAAAGAATGGATGTATTCTCCGAAAATTTGTGCTCCAGACGAATGCCGAAACGATGTCCGTCGGTGCGGGTGGTATTATATCCGGAATTCGTGGTTATAAGGCTGCTTCCGTCGTCGAGATAGTTGGTGAGTTTGCTGTCTTCGGTGACATATTTGTCGCTGCCGTTATAGAGGTAGTTTCCGGCAAGGTCCATTTTCCCGTCAAGAAGAGTAAATGCCCCGTTGAGTCCGCCCATCCAAGAGGTAGTGATGCCGTTCCCCCGACCCCAGCCGCCTTGCCCACGGCCCATTCCGCCTCCGCGCATATTGCCCATCATAGAGCCTGCAAGGTCGTTGAATCCACGATTATTGGTATTGTTGCCATTGAGAATGAGACTGATTTGGCTCTTGTCGGTGAATCGTCCCACCATAGCAGCGCCCTGATAGCGCCAGTCGTTCATGTCATTGCCTGCGCTCGGCACGTCATGTCCGCCACCGGCCATAATGTTTCCGAACCAGCCCTGCATCATTCCCGGTTGGATGGAAAGGTCTATCACAGTCTCCTCATTTCCGTCGTCGATGCCCGTGAACATCGCCTGATCAGACTTTTTCTCCACAACCTTCACCTTCTGGATTATCTTCGCAGGAATGTTTTTCGAGGCAAGCGAAGGGTCATCAAGGAAGAATGTCTTGCCATCGATGGTTATCTTCGATATGGTCTGGCCGTTTGCAGTTATTGATCCGTCCTCTGAAACTTCGACGCCAGGAAGTTTCTTGAGAAGTTCCTCAAGCATATCGTTGTCTGAGGTCTTGAACGAGGATGCATTGTACTCGATAGTGTCCTTTTTCACGACAATCGGATTTCCCACTGCCGTAACCTTCGCGGCATCAAGGACCTCAATATCCTCCGACATCTTCACATCTCCGAAATCCACAGTCTTGTCAATCACGACATCCTTCTCATAGCTCTTGTAGCCCATAATCTCGGCCTTGAGGTGATACTCCCCTTTCGCAACCTTCGCGATGGACGCCGCACCCTGCGCATCCGTAAGCACATAGTGCTTCGCCTTCGTCTGTCCCTTCGGCGTCAATGACACCGTCGCAAACGGCACCGGCTCACCGCTGTTCTCCTCCACAAGTTTCAGCTTCACCGTCACTCCCGACTGAGCCGCTGCCGGCACAGCCGCGAAAATGACAGCTACCGCCAAACACACTACACAAAATAACCTTTTAGCCAAATTCATAATTAATTATCTTTCACAAGATGAACATATAATATTTCAATAAACGCTATTTAGACAATCCTTTCCCTCAAAAGATTAGAAACATGAAAAAAATAAACTGCGTCAGATTTGTCAATTATTTTCGAGTATAGATTTCTTTTGGAAGAAGGAGTGTACTGGAGGTACACGACTGATGAGAAAATAAATATAGACCGAAAAGAATGAGAAAGATGAGGCAGGTTATTTTTTGAAGGTTTCTTAACAAACTCACTTGACACGTTCCGGATGAGCCTCAATAAACTTCTTCCAATCGCCCCCTCCGGAAAGCTTGCCGAGAGGACTGAGAGACTCGTGATAGTGGCAAAGCGCGATGGCAAGAGCGTCCGTGGCATCAAGATGCTTAGGCAGCTCAGGCAATCCTAACTGCCTCTGAATCATTAGCGCCACCTGCTCCTTTGAGGCCGCACCGTTTCCCGTCACGGCAATCTTCGCCTTCCTCGGAGCATATTCATGAACAGGGATGAACCTCTTTATCGCCTCCGCGATGACAATCCCCTGCGCACGCCCCAATTTCTGAATCACCTGCGCGTCCTTTGCATAAAACGCCGTCTCTATCGCCAATTCATCAGGAGCATACCTGTCCATCAACACCGATATCTCCGATGCAATCACAGCCAGTTTCCTGAAATGGTCGGATTCCTTCCTCAAATCCACGATTCCCATATCCACGTACTCCGGACGATGTCCTCCACCCACAGAAATGACCCCGAAGCCAAGTATGTTGGTTCCGGGGTCAATTCCCATTATTATCTTATCTGATTCTTGCATACAATCTTACGATATGCAATCAATATGCCTTACACACTTTATGCGAATATTTTTGTAAATTTTTCAGCAAAATTTTTCTTCAACAAAAAAACGCTCAGGCAAAGGGGATGAAGAAAAGGATGGAGTGCAAGGCACCCGGCGAAGTCAAATACCGCAGCAACCTGATGGTTGTGAGGATTTTGACAAGACGGGTAACGCAGCAATCCGCCTTTTATTCGCCCCGTCAGTCAATAACATCAAATCCGGTGTAAGGACGCAGAGCCTCAGGGATTATGATCTTCCCATCCTTCTGGTTGTTCTCAAGCAACGCCGCAACCACGCGAGGAAGAGCAAGAGAGGAACCGTTCAGAGTGTGTGCAAGCTCGATCTTACCATCCTCAGTCCTATAGCGAAGTTTCAGACGATTTGCCTGATAGGATTCGAAATTGGAAACTGAAGAAATCTCAAGCCAGCGTCCCTGGGCAGCTGAATAAACCTCGAAGTCATAGGTGATGGCAGATGTGAAACTCATGTCGCCGCCGCACAGACGAAGGATCCGGTACGGAAGGCCGAGGCTGTTCACGATGCCCTCGACATGCGCAATCATGTCGTCCAGAGCTGCGTAGGAGTTCTCCGGCTTCTCTATACGGACAATCTCCACCTTGTCGAACTGGTGGAGACGGTTGAGCCCGCGGACATCTTTTCCATAAGAGCCGGCCTCACGGCGGAAGCAAGGGGTGTATGCCGTCATCTTGACAGGGAAGTCGTTGTTGCCGAGAATCACGTCACGATAGATGTTGGTCACAGGAACCTCGGCGGTCGGTACGAGATAGTAATTGTCAACTGTCGCGTGGTACATCTGCCCCTCCTTGTCAGGAAGCTGGCCTGTACCGAAGCCTGAAGCCTCGTTGACCATCACCGGAGGCTCGACCTCAAGATAGCCGTCCTTGGTGTTGATGTCAAGGAAGTAGTTGATGAGAGCCCTTTGGAGGCGCGCACCCTTGCCCTTGTAGACAGGGAAACCTGCTCCGGTAAGCTTCACTCCGAGGTCAAAGTCGATGATGTCAAGCTTCTTTGCGAGTTCCCAGTGAGGGAGCGCATCCGGACCGAGGTCAGGAATCTTGTTACCCATCTTGACTACCACATTGTCAGCTGCGGTCTTGCCCTCCGGCACCGCGTCACAAGGTATGTTCGGAAGAAGAACCATCAGTGAGTAGAGCTCATCCTGTGTCTTCTGCGCCTTCGTGTCAATCTCGGAAGAACGTGCCTTAAGAGCCGCGACTTCGGACTTCACGCCGTCCGCCTCTTCTTTCTTTCCCTCCTTCATAAGAGAGCCGATCATTGAGGCCATCTTCTTCTGTTCGGCAAGGCAACCGTCCAGTTCTGTCTGCAGCGCACGCCTGTCTGCGTCAAGAGCATTGATTTTCTCCACGATTTCCTTCGCGTCGAAATTTTTCACAGCCAGTTTCTTGATCACATACTCCGGCTGTTCACGAAGCAACTTAAGTGTAAGCATATCATTTAATTTTAAAATATTCAAACAAAAAAAGGTCTGTCACTCAGGGAGCAACAAACCTCTTCTATAATCCAAGCATACAATCCCCGAGTTAGTTCTCAAAAGGAATAACCGAGACGAATGACTTGTTCTCTGCCTTCTTGCAGAATTTAACCCTTCCGTCAATCAGTGCGTAAAGAGTGTGATCCCTACCCATTCCGACGTTGAGACCCGGATTGTGAACCGTGCCCCTCTGACGTACGAGGATATTGCCTGCCTTTACAGCCTGATCACCGAATTTTTTGAGGCCAAGTCGTTTGCTTTCTGACTCACGACCGTTCTTTGAACTACCGACGCCTTTTTTATGTGCCATAATTTAACCTCCTGATTAAGCGATCTCGTTGATCTGGATTTTTGAAAGATACTGACGGTGACCATTACATTTCTGGTAACCCTTGCGACGCTTCTTCTTGAAGACAAGGACTTTCTTGCCTTTGCAAGAATCGTCAAGGACGGTAGCTTTCACAACAGCGCCCTCCACATACGGTGCGCCGACCTTGACTTCTCCGTCATTGTCGAGCAGAAGCACCTTGTTGAACTCGACTGCAGTGCCTGTAGCCTCTGCAAGACGATTCACAAAAATTTCTTTGCCAGCCTCAACCTTAAACTGCTGACCTGCAATTTCTACGATTGCGTACATATTGTTTGTAAAAATTTTGGAACTGCCCTCCCGGACAAATTCCGCGTTTTAACTGCAAGCGGCCGGACTCGTCTCACCGGCTCTTCAAGGAGCTTGTCAGCCATAAAATAAAAAAATTGCAATTACTGCTCGTCCTGAAGCTGCAGATGCTGAACGTAGATGGCTTTCATCTTCGCCTTTCTTGCCTTCACGGACGGTTTCTCGAACTCTCTTCTTGAACGCAACTCACGGATTGCTCCGGTTTTCTCGAATTTCCTCTTGAACTTCTTGAGTGCCTTCTCGATGTTCTCGCCTTCCTTAACAGGTACTATAATCATATAAAAATCACCCCCTTTTCTTTTTGAGCGTGCAAAGATACGAATATTATTCTGATTTCAAAATTTTTTCAAACTCACCCACAGCTTTTTCACAGCATTTTCCTCCTGAACCAGAACTCGAACAACGGATCAATAACCACAGGCTCATCCTTGTTCGTAAAGGTCAATATCTCCTTTTTCATCAACGCATCCCTCACTCTCTTCACATTTGCAGAAGAGTGGAGGTCATATTTTTCGATGACATCCGACGCGCTGAAACGGGTCTCTCCTCGTAGCACCGCCCTGAGAAAAGACATCTGGAACACTGTGAGGTCCGCGACAACCATCCTGAAGCGTGGTTCGTTAAGGGAGATGACGGTCTCGATGGAATCCCGTATGGTCTTTTCGTTGATATAGCCGATTGCCCTCGCATTGCAGAACGAGGCCATCAGATTGATATACCACATATTACCTCCAAAAACACGGTAAGGAGCCTGTATCAGATCCTTCTCTATCACCTTTCCCGTAGGACGGAAGCCGTCGACGATGTGGTCAATCACCTCCTGTTCAGTTATAGGCGACATCGGGAGAACGGCGACATTCCGGAAGAAATATTTCTTGTATTCAAACATCCATTTCATCGCGTTCACTGAAGATCCGCAGAAGATATAGCTCGCTCCCGAACCCGCATTGTCGACCGCAACCCGCTCCATTTCTTTCAATATGGATTCGAAGCCGTTGATTTCCATTA
>OLGV01000953.1_pt1 | contig 10317 bp, 9 predicted proteins | sample 1605761 | NCBI WGS metagenome assembly OLGV01 (sample SAMN03283245) | human gut metagenome | biome: human-associated habitat; material: feces | host: Homo sapiens | place: Peru | collected 2012
CTTGCGAGGGCGACCAGCCCTTGCCAAAGCCCAAGGGCTGGACCCCAACGCTTTTTAGTTTGGGTGCGGGTTTGGTGGTGCTGTGCGCTTGATATGTGCCAAGTGATGACCGCTAAAGCAGTGCATTTAACAATCAAAACGCAAAGTACCCTTTGCGCGGACGCTTGACCTGCTCCCTCCGCATAAGTAAGGCGACGGCTTGCCCAAATCCGACCACGCTCGGGATTTCGTATCGCGGAATACCCGCGGGGGTTCCCCGTCAGAAGTCTAAGCTTGTTACATCAAGGAATTTTGCGTTGTTTTCGATGAATTCCTTTCTCGGCCCTACTTTATCACCCATCAGGATCGTTATGATCTCGTCCGCTTTCATTGCGTCCTCCATCTCGACCTTGACCATCGTTCTCGTTTCGGGATTCATTGTCGTTTCCCAGAGCTGCTCGGGATCCATCTCACCAAGACCTTTATAACGCTGGACTTCCGCTTTCGCTTTGCCCTCGCCTTCAAGCTCCCTGATGTACTTGTCCCTCTCCTCATCGGAGAACGCATAGCGCACCTGCTTGCCCTTCTGTACCTTGAAAAGCGGCGGCTGTGCGATGTAAATGTTGCCGTTCTCTATCAGCGGACGCATGAAGCGGAAGAAAAATGTCAGCAGGAGCGTTCTGATGTGCGAGCCGTCAACATCGGCATCTGCCATGATTATGACTTTGCCGTATCTGAGCTTAGATATATCAAAATCCTCGCCGATAGATGTTCCGAGCGCCGTTACGACAGGCATGAGCTTTTCATTGCCGTAAACCTTGTCGATACGTGCCTTTTCAACGTTCAGCATCTTGCCCCAGAGGGGGAGGATAGCCTGATAGCGGCGGTCACGTCCCGACTTTGCCGAGCCGCCCGCAGAATCTCCCTCGACGATGTATATTTCGGTTCTCTCTATGTCCCTTTCCGAGCAGTCGGCAAGCTTTCCGGGGAGGGAAGCCGACTCCATCGCGGACTTTCTTCTTGTGAGATCCCTTGCCTTTTTCGCCGCCTCTCTTGCTTTCTGTGCGGCTATGGATTTGTCGAATATCGCTCTCGCATCTGCGGGATTTTCTTCGAGGAAATACATCAGCTTTTCAGCAACAAGGTTCTCGATAAACGGCTTCAGCTCGGGATTTCCCAGACGGCCCTTTGTCTGGCTCTCAAACTGGCAGTTCGTCAGCTTGACGGAAATAACTGCGGTCAGTCCCTCTCTTACGTCCTCGCCGAGGAGCTTTTCGCCGTCCTTTAAGAGATTGAATTTCTTTCCGTACTCGTTTATGACCTTCGTAAGTCCGTTCTTGAATGCTGTTTCGTGAGTACCGCCGTCGCTTGTGTGGATATTGTTTGCGAATGACAGGATTATCTCGTTATATCCGTCATTGTACTGCATTGCTATCTCTGCGGTCATATCGTCCTGAACGCCTGCGAAATACACGACATTCGGGGAGATAGGCTCCAAGCCCCTCGTTTTATGGATATGCTCAACAAACTGACGGATTCCGCCCTCGTAATGCAGAGTTTCGCCGACAGGCTCATCACCTCTGAAGTCGGTAAAGACTATCTTTATTCCTGCGTTCAGGAATGCCTGTTCACGCAGTCTTTTCAGCAGGACTTCATAGTCATAGACCGTTGTTTCGGTGAATATCTCGGGGTCTGCCTTGAACATTACAGATGTTCCCGTTTCGGTCGTTTCGCCGATTATTTTCAAAGGTTCGGAATAGTTTCCTCTCTCAAATCTCTGGAAATGGATATTCTTTCCGTCCCTGACAGTCAGCTCCAGCCATTCGGACAGCGCATTTACAACGCTCGCACCAACGCCGTGCAGACCGCCTGCGACCTTATATCCGCCGCCGCCGAATTTTCCGCCTGCGTGGAGGACGGTGTAAACGACAGTCGCTGCGGAAATTCCTTCCTTGGGGTGGATTCCCGTCGGGATTCCTCGTCCGTTATCGGTGACACGGATAATATCGCCCTTCAGGATATCGACCTTTATTTCGGTGCAGTGTCCCGCAAGAGCCTCATCTATCGAGTTATCGACTATCTCATAAACAAGATGATGAAGTCCCTGCACGCCTGTCGAGCCGATATACATACCGGGGCGCTTTCTTACGGCTTCAAGACCCTCAAGCACCTGTATCTGGCTTTCGTCATATTCTTCGTTGACCGTAAGGCTTTCGCTCAGCATCTCGCTGAAATTCTCGTTTTCATTCGTCATGTTTTCGTTTGACATTCAAAAAATCCTGCCTTTCCGTTTTACAATCGGTATAATTATCTATATATAAAACTTGCTGTTATCAAGTATAATTTTCGGAAATTACGCTCCGCCGCCTCTTTTTCGGATAGTCGCCGCCGAAACCTGCGAGATATAGACAGTTTCGTTCCCGTTTTCGTCCGAGCAGACTATGAAGGATTTCGGCATTTCGTAGGAAACGTTATATGTCTTTCCGCTTTTTCCCGCCTTTGCGAGATATTCACGGGTGTCTTTGCTGACAGACGTGTTTTCGATATCGAATATGCCGATGATATTTTTATCACGGACGACCGTGTTTTCACCCAGATGAAGATACATTTTCAGCTTCCTTTACTGTGCCGTTATCGACCGTGAACAGCTTTCCGTCCCCGAAACGTCTTGCCGACGCAATGTCGCAGCACGTCACAAAGACCTGAAATCCGCCGAGCTTCTGAAGTATAAATTCCTGCCTTGACGGGTCAAGCTCGCTCAGCACATCATCAAGCAGAACAATGGGACATTCGCCCGTTTTCTGCCTGAAAAGCTCCGCCTGCGCCAGCTTCATGACGAGGGCTATGCTCCTTGACTGTCCCTGAGAGCCGAATTCACGGGAGTTCAGACCGTTTATTTTCGTTATTATATCATCACGGTGGATACCTGCCTGCGTTATTCCGCTGCGGATATCGTTCGGCTTGTTATCCTCGAGATGTTCGAGATATATTTTCATTGCCTGCTGCATATCCTCAGCATTTTCGGGCTGTTCATCACGGCGGAATATACCCGACTGATAGGAGAGCGACAAAGCTTCCCGTCCCGATGATATTTTATCATAAAGCTCGGCGGCAATGGGGGCAATTTCTTTTACATACTGTATTCTTTCATTAGTTATCAACGTTCCGTATTTAGCAAGCTGCATATTCCAGACATCAAGCTCGCCGTTGTCACGGACATTTTCACGCAGACGCTTGATGACGGAATTTCTGTGCATAAGCGAACGGTTATAATTAACGACAGCGAGGCGGTAGCGGCTTTTCAGCTGAGCGATGCCGACATTAATATAATTTCTGCGGCAGTCGGGAGAGCCTTTGGACAGCTCAAGATCCTCGGGGGTAAAAACAACGGCATTGAGATTTCCGAAGAGATTGGCGAGGGAGGGGAGCTTTACGCCGTTTAGGGAAATAAACCTGCCTTTTCTGCCGTTTCGCATGATTATCTCCTGGATACGCTGAGAATTTTCAAATTTCACGGCGACCTCGGAGATATCCTTACCGAAACCGACGATATCCTTTTCCTTAGCGCCTCGGAAGCTTTTGCAGCCTGTGCAGAGCCAGACGGCCTCGATAAGATTTGTCTTACCCTGGGCATTTTCGCCGCAGAAGATGTTCATCCGTGGGTGGAGGGAGATATTGACATCGGAGAGGTTACGGTAGGAATCCGCTTTCAGCTGATGAATAAAAATAGGGCATTATCCTTTCTGAGAAACGGTGATGATATTTCCGTTTACAGAAACGGAATCGCCGCTGCGGATCTTTTTTCCGCGCATAGAACAGACTTCGCCGTTGTCTCGACATCACCCCATTGCCGACTACTTTTCGACCTTGGCGCGGCCGAGACAATAAAGGGAGTGTGCGACTTGCAGTACATCACACAATCCGACATACAGCGACGTGCGGCAAAAGGCATCATAGCCGACTGCGGCAACAGCATGTCGCCAACAATCGAACGCATCATCACACTCTCACCCGACGCCATATTCATGTCGCCATACGAAGGAGGCAGCTACGCCCAGCTCGAGAATATCGGCGCCGCAATCATAGAATGCGCCGACTACATGGAGACATCCGCCCTGGGACGCGCCGAATGGATGCGCTTCTATGGCATGCTCACCGGAAAGGAAAACACAGCCGACTCGCTGTTCGCAGCCATAGAACACAACTACAAAACCATCGTCAGCGAGAACAATAAGCAAAAGAAACACCCAAAAGTGCTCACCGAACGCGTCACAAATGGTGTATGGTACTGCCCCGGCGGCAACAGTTCGATGGCAAAACTGATAAAGGATGCAGGCGGGAAATATATTTTCGCCGACAACAATCAGAGCGGTTCACTAAACCTTTCACCCGAAATGGTTATCAGCAAATCAACCGACGCCGACGTTTGGCTCTTCATTTATTATGGAAACCGACCACTAACGCGCAACGAACTGGCAGCCGAATACAGCGGATACAAGACAATAAAGGCTTTCAAGGAGGGCAACATCTACGAATGCAACGGAAAAACTTCAACTTATTTCGAAGAAATTTCGTTCCGACCCGATTTTTTGCTCGAAGAACTGACACACATTCTTTACTCACCTGACAGCGCCCTGCGCTACTACAAGCGCATATCTGAGTAGAAAAGCAGCGAAGACAAGCCCAAAAACGGGCTCTTAACCCTAAAAATTCAAGAAAATGCACATTTTTCGACAAAAAAGTTAAAGAAACGTTTGGCGGTTACGAGAAAAACGTATACCTTTGCACTCGCAATTGAGAAACAGTGCTCCGGTTAACTTCAACCAGTATGGAAGTTTGGGTGAGTGGCTGAAACCAGTAGTTTGCTAAACTGCCGTACGGGTAACCGTACCGGGGGTTCGAATCCCCCAGCTTCCGCTGTTCTCTTGAGCAAAATTTTACTGTTGGTGGATTCATCTAATGGTTAGGATACAAGATTCTCAATCTTGGCATAGGGGTTCGATTCCCCTATCCACTACCAAACCAAGCGTGTAAAACAATATGTTTTACACGCTTTTTTCGTTATACACCTTATTATTTTCAAAAAAAATGCGTAACTTTGTAGCTTAGGACGCAACTACAGCAAAACAAATAGTGTACACAGATATGACAGATATGAAGAAACCGCTCATGGGTATGTCACTTTACGAGCTCAAGGAAGTGGCAAAATCGCTCGGTATGCCTGCCTTCACCGGCGGACAGATGGCGAAATGGCTATATACACAACATGTAAAATCGATTGACGAGATGACAAACATCTCGAAGACTAACCGTGAGCGCTTGGCAGCCGAATACACCATCGGATGCATGGACCCGATAGACAGCCAGGTATCGAAGGACGGAACCATAAAGTACCTCTTCCCCACCGCTACTGGCAAGCATGTGGAGACTGTGTACATACCCGATCACGACCGCGCCACACTGTGCGTATCGTCGCAGGTGGGATGCAAGATGAACTGTCTGTTCTGCCAGACCGGCAAGCAGGGTTTCGAGGAAAGCCTCACCGCGACCGACATCCTCAACCAGATATACTCGCTGCCCGAACGCGAGAAACTCACGAACATCGTGTTCATGGGTCAGGGCGAGCCGATGGATAATCTCGACAACGTGCTAAAGGTGACGCAGGTAATGACTGCCGACTATGGCTACGCATGGAGCCCTAAGCGCATCACGGTGAGCAGCGTCGGTCTGCGCAAGAAGCTGCAGCGCTTCCTCGACGAGAGCGATTGCCATGTGGCTATCAGTATGCACTCGCCGATACCCGAACAGCGCGCACAACTGATGCCGGCAGAGCGCGGCATGTCTATCGTTGAGGTGGTAGACCTCATGCGCAACTACGACTTCACCCACCAGCGCCGACTTTCTTTCGAGTATATAATGTTCAAGGGCGTGAACGACACTACGACTCATGCTCGCGAGATTGTAAAGCTCGTAGAAGGACTCGACTGCCGCTTCAACCTCATACGATTCCACCCTATCCCCAACGTGAATCTGGAAGGCACAGACGACCGACACATTGAAAATTTCCGCGACTATCTCACAAACCACGGCGTGTTCACGACGATTCGTGCAAGCCGCGGTCAGGACATCTTCGCAGCATGCGGACTGCTTAGCACAGCGAAGAAGATAGAAGAGGAGCGCAAGCGCCGCGAACAACAACAGTAAGCCTATGCGTTATCTGATACTGCTGTTCGCCGCCGTCACACTCGCCGCATGCAACCGCGGCAAGCAGACAATGCTGCCCGACAGCGGCGGCAGACCATACGAAGTGGTGGTCATAGGCGACAGCGACAGCATATTGTATAAGGTATTGTCAGCGCCCGTCGGCTCTCTGCCACAGCCAGAACCGACATTCGACGTAAGCATGAACACCTCGATGAACGCCACGCTGCGACTCGCACGCAACATCGTTGTTGTAGAAATCGACGCGAAATTGAATCAAATAAAGGTGAAATACGAACGCAACGTATATGCCGAACCACAGATGATAGTGCACATAAGTACACCTTCGATGAAAGTTCTGCGCCAGGCAATGCGGTTTCAGGATGCGGCAGACAATATGCGCAATCTGATAAAGCGTAACGAAATGAAGAACGCCATAATGCGACTTGAACACAAGCACAACACAAAGCTGGAGGCGGAAGTGCTGCAAATGTTCGGCATAGACATGCGCATTCCGGCAGACATGCAGGCAAGTCGCAAGGGCAAGAACTTCATCTGGATATCCAACGACTCGCCTACAGCGATGACAAACATCTGCATCTACACATCGGAGAACCGCGACAGCGTGATGCAGACTAACATAAAGGGCGAAACCGACGACATGTACATGACAACCGTAGAAGGCAGTGTCGCCAGAACAGAACTCACCGTAGACGGAAGCGTGCGAACCGTGTGCCGCGGGCTATGGGAGATGTACGGCGACGCAATGGGCGGTCCGTTCGTGCAGCACATAATAAAGCGCAGCGACAAGCAACGCACGATAGTAGCTGAAGTTTTCGTCTTCGCACCCGGAACCAAGAAACGTAACTTGCTGCTCAACACCGAAGCAGCACTATACACAATACAACCCAAACAAAACAACAAATGGAAAACAGAAAAATCCGCGTGGCAATAACCCACGGCGATACCAATGGTATCGGATATGAGCTTATTTTTAAAACCTTTGCAGAGCCTGAAATGCTCGAGCTATGCACGCCGATCATCTACGGATCGCCAAAGATTGCGGCATATCACCGCAAAGCGCTCGACATTCAGGCAAGCTTCAGTATCATCAACAAGGCAGAAGACGCTGTTGACGGACGCGTCAACCTGCTCGCTTGCTTCGACGAAGAGGTGAAGGTTGAGCTCGGACAGCCCACAAAGGAGTCGGGCGAGTCGGCGCTCAAGGCTCTCGACAAGGCCATGACCGACTTCCGCAGCCAACTTTACGATGTGCTCGTAGCTTGTCCGGTTTCACTCTCCAACATGACTGCCAACGAGGTTGGCTACACATACAACGGACTGAAGGAATATGCCGAGACTTGCATAGGCGACGGAGCTAAGGGCATGAAGATTATGGTGAACGAATCGCTCCGCATCGCTCTTGCCACAAACGGTCTGGCGATAAAGGACGTTCCAGCAAACATCACAGAGGAGAACATCCTCAACAAGATTCGTACTCTGAACACCTGTCTGAAACGCGACTTCCGTCTGTCGAACCCACGCATCGGCGTGCTCGCTTTGAACCCTAAAGCAGACGGCGTTGAGGAGAAGGAAATTCTGCTGCCGGCTATCAAAAAGGCTGAGGAGGAAGGCATAACAGCTTACGGACCGTACGCTGCTGGAAGACAATTCTGGCAAGATTGTGGACGACGACCAGGCTAACATTCCGTTCACCACCACAATGCAGAACAACGGCATCTATTACATATCATCACTCCCCCTCGTATGCACGGCGCCAGCACTTACTCCCGACTTCACGAATGCCGGACATGGCGTTGCCGACGAGAACGCATTGCGCCACGCTATCTATGCAGCTATCGACATCGTGCGCAACCGCGAAGAATACGAATTGCCACTTACCAATCCGCTGCCGAAGCTCTATCATGAGAAGCGTGACGAAAGCGAGAAGGTGAGATTCTCTATTCCGAAGAAGCGCGACAACAACCAGCAAGGCAACAGATAAAACCTCTGTCTGCTAAAAAAGTAGCATAAAGCTGCATCTATTTTAATAGAAATATGTAATTTTGTTACCAAATGGATACATCTGAACTGCAAAGATTAAAACAACGGTACAACATCGTAGGCAACTGCGATGCGTTGAACCGTGCTCTCGACGTCGCTAAGCAGGTGGCGTCGACAGACCTCAGTGTGCTCATTGTGGGCGAGAGCGGTGTGGGAAAAGAGATAATACCGCGACTGATACACGACAATTCTCCACGCAAACACGAGAAATACTTCGCCATCAACTGCGGCTCTATACCGGAAGGCACTATAGACAGCGAACTCTTTGGACATGAGAAGGGATCGTTCACGGGTGCAATCGGCGAGAGCGAAGGCTATTTCGGTACGGCAAACAAAGGCACTATCTTCCTTGACGAGGTCGGCGAGCTGCCAATGGCAACACAAGCACGCCTGCTGCGTGTGCTCGAAACAGGCGAATACATACGTGTGGGTGGTCAGAAGATAATGAAAACCAATGTGCGCATCGTTGCCGCAACCAACGTCAACATGCACAAGGCAATAAGCGAGGGACGTTTCCGCGAAGATCTCTACTATCGTCTGAACACCATCCCTATCCAAATGCCGCCATTGCGCGACCGTGGCAACGACATTCTCCTACTCTTCAGTCTGTTCACAATGCAGATTGCGGAGAAGTATGGCATGAGCCGCATCACGCTAACCGACGAAGCGAAGGCAATAATGCTGAAATACAAGTGGCCGGGCAACGTGCGCCAGCTGAAGAATATCACTGAGCAGATGTCCGTACTCAGCACAACACGCGTGATAGACGCCGAAACGCTGAGCAAGTTCATACCGCAGGACAAGGAAAGCACGCAGCTTGCCACCACAACGCCAACCGGATCGCACTCGTACGAGAGCGAACGCGAGATTCTATATAAGATTCTCTACGAGTTGAGAGGCAACGTGAGCGATCTGCGCCGCGAGATGACCAATCTGCGCAAACAGATTGACGACAACCGCACACTCGACAACTTCGCAGCTGCCCAGCAGGTACACGCTCTGCAGCCAGCCACATTCAGTCCGTATCAGGACGTAGAGGCCGAGGAGATAAGAGATGGCGTAACAACCTCTCAAAACGAACAGAACGAGAGTCTGAACCTTAGCGACATCGGTCGTCAGGTGGTAGAGAAAGCGCTCGAACGCAACGGTGGCAACCGCAAGAAGGCTGCGCAGGAGCTGGGCATCTCCGACCGCACACTCTACAGACGCATAAAGCAATATGGACTCGACAAATAATAAAGACATGAAACGAATCCGTACACATTATATATATATAGCACTTGTACTGATTGCATCCATAACAATTTCGGCGTGCAAGGTAAGCTACAAGTTCAACGGAGCGAGCATCGACTATACAAAGACAAAGACAATACAGATAGCCGACTTTCCAATCCGTTCAAGCTATGTATGGGGACCGATGGGCCCGATGTTCAACAATCAGCTGAAGGACATGTTCGCAAGTCATACCAAACTGAGTCAGGTTAGAAACAACGGCGACTTGAAGATTGAAGGCGAGATTACGCAATACTCGCAGCGCAACAAGTCGGTGTCTGCAAGCGGACAGTCTGCACAGACCGAGCTTTCGATAACCGTGAACGTGAGATTCACTAACAACGTGAATCACAGCGAGGACTTCGAGCGTCAGTTCTCGTCATCCAAGTCATACGAGACAACACAAAGCCTCGCAACGGTGCAGGAGGAACTCGTAACGCAGATGATCAAGGACATCACCGAGCAGATATTCAACGCAACGGTAGCCAACTGGTAACATTAAACATTAATAAACAAAACGTAAAAAAGTGGATTTAGTACGCCTCATAAATCATCCGGAACTAATGAACAAGGAGACTCTGTACGAGCTCCGTAACTTAGTCGCGCTATATCCATACTATCAGACGGCACGAATATTGATGTTGAGGAACATGTATCTGCTGCACGATAGCGCGTTCGACGACGAGCTTCGCCGAACCGCTTTATACGTGACAGACAGAAGCATGCTATTCAAGTTGGTGGAGAGTGCACACTACGAGTTCAAGAACCCGAACGAAGTTGCTGCAGACAATATGGAGACAA